>Ga0075030_100000004_pt1 | contig 166452 bp, 136 predicted proteins | sample LitLauG_LLR_2012_FD_71393 | JGI IMG/M metagenome (GOLD analysis project Ga0075030, IMG submission 71393) | Freshwater sediment microbial communities from Pennsylvania, USA - Little Laurel Run_MetaG_LLR_2012 | ecosystem: Environmental > Aquatic > Freshwater > Creek > Sediment | place: USA... | reverse complement strand
GGGATGCCGCCGCCGTTCCAGCCGCGGTAGTCGTTCGACGCCACGGTCTGCACGCCGGGCAGCGTCATGATGACGTTGACAGGGTTGCGGCCGCGGGTCGGAGTATCGTCGATCTGATGCAGGTTGATCTCGATGGAGCGGTCGGAACTGTCGGTGGCCACGTGTACGGTGTTAGCCTGCACCTCGATCGTGCTGCTCACCTCGCCAACCTGCAGGTGAAGCTCATGCAAGTCCACTCTCTCCTGGGCGGCAACCGTGATGCCCTTCTGATCGTAAGCTTTGAAGCCGGCCTGGGTGACTTTGATGCTATAGGCGCCGGGAAACAGTCCGGTGAAGATGAAGGAGCCGTTGGAATCCGCTTTGAACTTGCGGACGGTTTGCGAAAGATCGTGCGTCAACTCAACATCGGCGCCTGCAACGATGGCTCCGGCCGGGTCGACCACGACCCCGGCGATTTGGCCCGTAACACTCTGGGCATTGGCTACTGGCGTCACGGCCAATAACAGAAACAGGACCCCGGCAAGAACTTTCATTCGGCTCACGACTAACCTCCAGTTTTGTTGAGCGAGTGATTTTGGGAAACTGTTGTCGGCGGAGCGGCAAGCGCCACACCATGATGCGTGCATCACCGACATCGCGGTTGTTTGCATTCCATCACCCCATCCGCTTGAAACGTATCAAATGCTATGGTGGGTTAAGAATATAAAAGAAGCCTGCCGTTGTCAAGAGGATAGGACGAGGTGGACGAGGATCAACCGGAGTGGAAGAAATGGTGTTAAAGCTCAGCCCTTCTAAGTATGGAGGGATCGAGACCGGCCGGGAATTCGACCGGTTCGTCGAAATCATGGAGGGGCTTTACCCGCGCGATTTCCCACGGAGAAGGCAGTCCGGAGCAGATCGCACTCCATCCGCTTCTTTCCACTTTGGTCAAGGAAGACGACGACCGCGCATATCCCATGCCCGCTGGCGATCCATTGCAAATTCTCAGCTGTCTCATGGACCAGCGCGGCCTGCGGGTCGCCGATTTGGCGCCTATTTTCGGCGCGCGTTCCATCGCCTCAACTGGTGCTGAATGGCAAGCGGGAACTGCGCAAGACCCACATGCGAAAACTTGCCGAATTCTTTCACGTGTCACGCGCGATCTTTCTGGAAGCCTGACGCCGCTCCCGTTTGCAGAATTCAATGCTCTTCCCCCATCAATTCTTCCGGCGTGCACAAGGCCGCAGATTGAAGTCGCCCGATAACGCTACCCCGTACCGCCCCCACCCGGGTTCGCGGCCAATCTGGCAGTGTACCGCGGCGGTGCTCGTGAGCTTCGGGCGCCTCTCTCTCTGCCGCGGCTGCTCAGCCGGTCCTGAGTTTATCCGGGTTCATTACCACGTATAACCCTCCGACCCGCCCAGCCGGAGTAACATCCACCGCCATCACGCCGAGGGCCTTGCCGGCATCTATCAGGATGACTCCCGCCTCCCCGTTGACCTCGGCAAACTGGACGGTGATGCCCGGGATCTTCTTGCCGATGCCGATCAGGAAGCGGGCGATCCGGCCGGGACCGGAGATGGGATTGAGCGCCGCGCTGACCTTGCCTCCGCCATCCGAATAACAGACGGCGTCCTCCGTCAACAGGGCGGTGAGTTGCGAAAGATCGCCGGTGGCGCAAGCGGCGAGGAACTCCTGGAGCACGGCCATCTGGCGCTGGCGGTCGACGGCGAAGCGCGGGCGGCGGCCGTGGATGTGCTTGCGGGCGCGCGTCACAATCTGGCGGCTGTTGGCTCGCTGGTTTCGAGCGCGGCGGCCACCTCGTCGTACCCGGCGTCGAAGACCTCGCGCAGCAGGAAGGCCACGCGCTCGGCCGGGGACAGCGATTCCAGCAGGTGCAGGAACGCGAGCGAAAGCGATTCAGCCATTTCCACTGGTTGCGCTCCCAGCGGCTCCACCAACGGCTCGGGCAACCACGGGCCCACGTAAGTTTCGCGCTTACGATACGCGGCCTTCAGCGAGTCGAGCGCCAGCCGCGCGACTACGGTGGTGAGGTACGATTTGGGCGACCGTACCTCCCCGGCGGGTGCGGATTGCCACCGCAGGTAGGCGTCCTGCAGCACGTCCTCGGCATCGGCCCGCGTGCCGAGCGTACGGTAGGCCAGCGAAAACAGGATCGGCCGCAATTCCTGGAACTGGGTCTGCTTGTCCATATCAGGCGGCCCGGAGTTGTTGGCGCTGCACCATGCCGGCGGCGCGGAGTCCGCTGGCCACGGCGGCATCGGCGAGCATGCCCTCAGATCCCACCCAATCGCCGGCGAGGGCAACGCCATCCAGGCCGAGCGCCGCAAGCGCATCTACGGCGGGCCGGCCCCCCGGCCCGAACACGGCGTGAGTGACGGTCATGTTGGGCAGGAAGCGAACCACCTCGGCCCGGTCGCGCCAGCCGGGAATGGCGCGATCGGCAAGCTGTTCCAGCTCGCGGAGGTCGGCGGCGGCGGCGGACTCCGGCGCCAGATACTTGCCCAGGTGAACCAGGGCTGGGCGTGCTGCCGGCGAACCTGCCGGGGCCAGCCTCGCAGCCGTGGAATGAACCGACAAATATAGAGGCTGGTCCACGCCGAACACGACTCGCGCCGCGCTTCCCGGCAGTTGGCGAAGGCCCAGGTCCAGGCAGGCCATCCGCGCGGGCTGCAATCCGGGCAAACGCCGGCCGGTGATGCGCTCCACGCTGGACGGAGGAAGCGCGAGAATGACGTTCGTCCCGCGGAAGGCATCCAGGCTTTCGACCGCCTCGCCCAGGCGGATCTCCACCCCGAGAGCCCGTGCGCGTTGCTCCAGACCCGCGACGAGAGTTTGCCAGCCGCCATCGAGATAGAGCACACCCCGGGCGCGCGCCAGGCGGAATTGGTCCAGGGCTGCTCGTGCGCTTAACTGCGCAAGGGCGGCCGAGTAGGTGGTGAGGCGGATTAGCATGGCCCCGAACTGCCTGACCCGCGCAGATCGGGCGTTCCGGTCGATCCAGGCCTCCATGGATTCTTCCGCAGCGGCGCGGCCGCTACCAAACTTTTGCAGGAGACGGGCGGCTTGCCACTTTTCCGCCGCGCTGAAAAACCGCGTAGCGAGAAGTTGCCGCGTCGTCACGATCAGCGGGTACATACGCCCATCATGCATCAGAAAAGAGGCGGAACTGGTGTCCGGCGGGTTGCCCGAGAAGGATACATTCCAACGGCGTAGCGTTCGCGCGGCGATGCCATCGGCATAAAGGGCATGCGGGCCAAGGTTCAACAGATAGCCGCGATCCTGTTGGGTAACGGCGCGCCCTCCCAGGTGCTGGGATCGTTCCAGGAGCACCACCTTCTTACCGTCGCTTGCCAGGGCATTGGCGGCCGTGAGGCCGGCGAGTCCGCCGCCGATTACGGTGTAGGATTCCATTTCAGTTGCCTCCCTCGGTTAGGACGAGACAGGCGGCGGGTTTGTGACAGCCCGGCGCGGCGGAAGCGCCGCGCTAGATGCGTCCGCCCCGGCCGCGCCCTGGGGCCTGGGTGGTGTCCACGCCAGCGGCCTTCAGAGCGGCCTGGGCGCTGACGTAGTCCACCTTCGGCGCAGCCTTGCGCACCCCGTCGAACACGAAAAAGCGCAGGGATTCTTCCATACCGACGCGGCCGCTAGCCACGCCGCGATCCTTCAGGATCTCGGCGATCCTCTGGTATGGGCTCTCATCCTCCTGCCAGATCCGGATGTCGTCGCCTGCGTGAATCAACTCGCGGGCGCGCATCTCCTCAAACCCCGGCAGCACCCAGGCCGGGCCGCCCTTCTGCGTCAGAACCACGGCGAACGTTCGCTCGCTGCGGCCCCAGCGGACCCCAGTGAGGTACGTCATGGCCGGTCCCGACTCCATCACCACGGCCTGAAGCCCGAACTCTTTCATGGCCTCCTGCAGTTTGGCGATGCGCTCGCGGTAGGTTGCCTCGGAAACTTCGTTTGCCTGTTGCATCATGCCACCATAGGGGGGTTCTGCTTGTGCCACTCGGTGGCTTGTTCGTAAGCCAAAGCCACGCGAAGCGGGGCACCCTCATCGTAAATCCTGCCCAGAAAGCCGATGGAGCGCGGCATATTGTTCACAAAGCCGCATTTCATCACCACCTGCGGGTTCCCGGTCAAGTTTGTGGTGGTGAGCAGCGAGTTGGGTGGAATCACGATCACGTCCCAATCCGTCATGAACTTCTCGAACTTCTCCACCAGAAGAGTGCGGGCGCGCTGGGCGCGGAGGTACTCGACGGCGGGTATCAGGCGCGACGTGCGGAACGTGTTGGGCCAATCGAACGGCGCTTGGCCGCGGAGTTCGTGCACCCGGCCATCGCGCGTGATGTCGTCAAAGGCGGTGGCGGCTTCGGCGCTCAAAAGGAACCGGATCATGTTGATGTCGTCCTGGAACTCGCAGGGGGTCATGGTGACGCCGGCCTTTTTCAGGTCCTCGATCGCCTGTTCGTAGACTTTCTTCTGCTCGCCTTGGGCCCGGTCGAAGTCCTTTTGCAGAATGCCGACCTTCATACTCTTGAGCGGTCTGCGAGGCTCCCAGTGGAACGGGTCAGGGCCAACAGTGCGGTCATGGCCATCCGGGCCATAGATGGCGTTGAGCACGATGGCGCAATCCTCCACGCCGCGGCAGATGGGGCCGATCTTGTCCATGGTCCAACTCAACCCCATGGCGCCGAAGCGGCTGACGCGGCCGTAGGTGGGCCGCAGTCCGACTGTCCCACAGGCCTGGCTGGGCGACACGATCGAACCCAGCGTTTCCGTGCCCAGAGAGAATCCCACTAGGCCCGCCGCGGTTGATGCGGCCGACCCAGCCGAGGAACCGCTCGACGTCTGCTCGATGTTCCACGGCGTCTTGGTCATGCCTTTGAACCACAGCCCGCCCTGCGCCAACGCGCCCATGGACAGCTTCCCAATGAGCACAGCGCCGGCGTTGCGCAGCCGTTCGACCACGGTTGCGTCCTTGTCCGGCACACGGTTCTGAAAGGGCTCGGCGCCCCACGTGGTGAGGATACCTTTGGTATCGAACAGGTCCTTGATGCCGAACGGAATGCCGTGCAACGGCCCCTTGTAGTGGCCGGCTTTGATTTCCCTGTCGGCGGCCGCCGCCTGTTCGAGCGCCAGTTCCTCGGTGGAGGTGATCAGGCAGAGCAGCTTCGGCGAATACTTTTTCATCCGCGCGATGTACATCCTGGTAAGGTCGGTGGACGAGACCGCGCGCGACCGGATCAGCGGCGCCAGTTCGGTGACGGGCCAGAAGGCCACACTCTCCAGATCGGACGGCGCTTTGGCCGCGCCGGCTGTGGGGATGGTGATTTGGAAGCGCTGCGGCCCCTTGATGAGTTGGCGGTCCGGCAGGCCGGGGTGGAACGCGAAGGCCGGTTCGGTATCGAGCGGGATATCGACTTTACGCAGGCTCTCGTACTGGCCCAGCGCCTGGTTGACGCCGCGCAGCATGGGTTCGATTTCGGCATCCTGGAATTCCAGGCCCATGAGTTTGAGCGCCGCGACCACCTGTTCTTTGGTGACCCGCATGGGCGGTTGAGGTTGTTTTCCCTGTTGTCCGCGGCCCCCGGTGGCAAAAGAGAGGATGCCCATCAGTTGGAGCCACGTGCGTCGATCCATAGGAATGGAACCATGATACTTGAGTGGGACACCCCCGGGCATACCCCTCATAGCTGAGGCCGCGGCGCCAGACAGGGCGTTCGGACCCGAAACTCGCAGGGGCTTGACTCGGCGAGCAGATCGTCGTCCAATAGAATTGCAGAGATCAGAGGCAGGAAGCCCATGTTACCTGTTTATGCGGTTTATGCGTTTATCAGTTATCTGGTTTTGGCCTTGTTGATTCCGCTCTGCCTGGCGCTGGTACCCGTCTGGCATAGATCGCGGTCGAAACGGCACGTGAAGTGCCCGGCATTTGGCAACCAGGCCGTGGTTGACCTGGACCCCTGGTACGCCGTGAGACGGCACACCTTCGGCAACGATGAACTTCGGATCCGTACTTGTACCGAATGGCACAGGTGCGACGCCTGCAACCAGGAGTGCCTCCTGCAAATCGCCGCGGCGGCTTAGGAGTTACTCCGCAATCCACCGGGGGCGACTCGGGGGAGGCGCCATGACAGAAGCTCGAAAATTGGAGGCAGGGCTGGCAGCCAATCCTTTCCGTTGTGAGTGCGGGAATCTGGCGGATCGCGGAAGCTTCTACCCCTGCGACTCCGAAGGTCACAGGCTGGCGTCCAGCCCTTTGGTATGCTGTGACCGCTGCGGGAAAATCACCGTGCGCGAGACGGGCGAAGCGGCCGGGCATCGTTCCTTTGCGCATCCAGTCTGATGCTGGGAGGAAACCGTTCGCCCGTCTTCGCAAGACACTAAGAGTTGGAGGTAGCGACCTATGTTTGACAGTCTGAGCGATCAGATCAAGCACGACGATCAGGTTGAAACCACCCCGAAGCAGCGTTTCATGAAGTGGGCGCTGATGATCGTGCTCTCGGTAGTGCTGTTTGGCGGGCTCTATGTCGCGGTCCGTGTGCTCGAGTAATCGGACATAGAACCGGCCCGAAATCAGGAGGTGCGGAACGCCAATGACCGTTCAAGAACAGGCGTTGAAGGCTTACTACGCTTCCATCACCGACGGCGAGTTGCTAAAACTCGCCACTAACCGGAGTTCGTTCATCGAGGCCGCGCAAAGGGCCATGGCCCAGGAGTTGACAAGCCGCCACTTGGTGCCGCAAGCGGTTCCCTCTTCCCCTGATGCGGAACCGCACCACCGGGCAGGGCTGGCGGAAAGGCTCGCCCACGTGTTTGCCGGTCACCGGAAATAGTACTGCGGCTGCATCACGCGGACCGTGTAGCGCGATTGCAGGAACGCCACGATGTCCGTCAACTGCCGGACGGTCATTGTGGCGGCATAGTCATGCGGCATCCTGGACTTACCGCTGGCCGTGATTTGATCTCTTGGGTAGGATGCTAACTGGTATGACGGGTAAACAATCTTGGTGACCAGGTAGGCGTCACTATAACGGTTGCTGACCTCGCCCCCGAGAGCCACCGGCACCGGCGGTTGCACCGTGGGCTGCGGCAAATCTGCGCCCACTACCTGGTGGCACCGAGAGCATCCGAATTGGACAAATGCGGCTTGGCCCCGTTCCGAATCGCCATCGGGCGGCAAGCGAAATCCCGCGGTGGTGTGGCGTCCGGCATCGCATGCAAGACCGGCGCCAAGCAGAAACGCCACGGCTGGCACCTTCATCCGGCAAGGCATATTTCACCTCCGAACCCGTGCGGGGCTGCCGTCTGCCGTCTGCTCGAGAACTCCAGGGGCGGTGCGTTGAAAAGGCCGAGTCGGTCACCAGGGCCTTCCCGCAGCCCACACAGGAGAATTCTACGGCTCAATCTTAATACCAAATTGGCGGCGGGTCCAGCCTCTTGTGGCACCAGCCGATTGCGTCTCGCGCGGCATTGCAGTAAGCTGATTGCGGATAAGTGCATCCGATTGGGCAGTGGATCTGGTCCGATCAGGAGGATCGCATGGACAAGCTGCGTCATCCTCACGTCATCCGGACTTGGACCGTGGAACGGACCAAGACTCCGTATCGGCCGGCGCCGCCGGCCAGAGTACCGCGTGACCCACGGCAAAATGCCGGCCGCAAGCTGGGCAAGCGCACGATTCTGGCGAGCCTTGCTCCAAAATCCGATCGGTAACCGCTCGGGAGGTAAACATGCTTCTTGCATCGCAGCTCCGCGCCGGAACGGCAATCCGGCACGAAGGCCAGACTTATAAAGTGGTGGCCGCCGACTATCATCCAGGGCAGGGACGAATGGGCGGCGCTACCCACGCCCGGCTACGCAATCTCGACACGGGGACGTTCTGGGAGCACAACTTCCGCGCCGAACTGAAGCTGGAGGAAATCCCTCTTCAAAAGCGCGTGCTTGAGTTCCTGTATGCGGACGAAAATCAATGTTGCTTCATGGACCCGGACAACTTCGAGCAAACGGAGATTCCAAAGCCGCTGGTCGGCGCCCAAGCCGGGTTCCTGGAACCGGGCATGAGGCTGGCCATCGAGTTCGTGGACGGTCGCCCCGTGAGCGTGTTGTTCCCGGACGTGCTGGAGGTGCAGATCGCCGCCACGGCTCCTCCCACTCACCAGCAGCAGGACACCAATTTCAAGCCGGCCAAGCTGGAAAACGGCGTGGAAGTGATGGTGCCTCAGTTCGTCAAATCGGGCGATGTCATCCGGCTCGACTTGCAGAATTTGCGCTACATGGACCGCGCCCGGAACGAGTCCAAAACCAAACACGCCTGAGCCCACTATGCGAACCATCGCCATTTTCTCTCTGCTGACTCTCGCCGCGGCCGTCATGCCCGCGGCCGATTTGGATGCGGCCGCCCTGGATGCAGCCATTGCACAGCGCCGCATGGGCACGTTGACCATTGAGGCCGCCCCCGGCGCCAAGGTAACCGTGGAGCAGGTCCGTCAGGAATTCTGGTTCGGCGCCACGCTGCCGAACTCGATTTTCAACGGACGCGCTACCGCGGAGGACATCGCGAAATTCAAAGAGGTTTTCACCACCCACTTCAACGCCGGGGTAATCGAGGCAGCCTTCAAGTGGCATGAAATGGAACCGGAACGCGGCAAGGTGAATTACGCCACCGTGGACGCCATCATGGCTTGGGCCGCTCAGGAAGGGATTCCGGTGCGTGGCCACTGCATCTTCTGGGGCGTGCCCAACCGCGTCCAGAGTTGGCTGAAGGATCTGGGTGATCCGGAAATGCGGCTGGCCATCCAACAACGCGCCCGGTCGATTGGCGCGCGCTACCGCGATCAGTTCGCCGAATATGACCTGAACAACGAGATGATCCACGCCAACTACTACGAGCAGCGCCTGGGCCCCGAATTCATCAAGCAGATGGCGCTCTGGGTCAAGGATGGCGATCCCAACGCCAGGCTGTTCGTCAACGACTACGACATCCTGACCGGCAACCGCTTGGGCGACTACGTGAAGCACATCCGCCGCCTGCTTGACCTCGGCGTGCCCATCGCCGGCATCGGCGTGCAAGGCCATTTGCACGGCGACAGCTTCGACCCGATTGCTTTACAGAAGGCGCTCGACGAACTGGCGCAGTTCCATCTGCCGATCCGCGTCACCGAGTTCAACTTCCCGGGACAGCGATCCAAGTTCTACACGGGCGACCGCAAGGCCCAACTCACGCCCGAGGAAGAGCGCGCCAAGGCTGAAGCGCTGAAGCAATACTTCCGTATCTGCTTCGCACACCCGGCCGTCACCGGCATCATGATGTGGGGTTTCTGGGAAGGCGCCAACTGGATTCCGCAATCGTCCCTCTACAAGCGCGACTGGACCCCGACTCCGGCGGCCGAGGCCTATCGCGACCTGGTCCGTAACCAGTGGTGGACCCACTGGTCGGGCACGGCCAACTCCGACGGACGGGTTGAGGCGCGGGTGTTCTACGGCAGGCATCGGGTCACCGTAAACGGCCATTCCGTGGAGGTGAACCTGGCGAGCGAGGAAGGGCACAAGGTGCTGGACGCGAGGGGCACGGCACTTCCATAAAGAACATATAAACTCGGAGACCGGCCCTGGCCGGCACAAGGAGAGATCATGTCCAAAACGAGCGTTTCGCGCCGTGGCTTTCTCGGCGCATCCGCTGTAGCACTTCCGGCTTTGGCCCAACCGGGCACGGCCGCTGCTCAGGCAGCCGGGGTCAAGGCCGCTGACTTGCCGGACCTCACGATCAAAGAGGTCCGCGTCTATAACGTCGGTTCGGGACGAGCCGGCGTGACCAACGGCGGGTACTCGCAAATCGCGGGCGTGGTGACAGCCGGCGGAATCGAGGGCAATTACACCCTCGCCAGCCGCTATTGGCATCCGAACTGGAGCAATCTCGGCTGGTTGGAATACGCCAGGCGCGCGTTGATGGGCAAGAGCGTTCTGGACCTTCCGGCCATCACGTCGCAATGGAAACCCGAACTGCGCCGCCAAGGTCAGCTCTCCTACGCAGCGGCGATCGACAACTGCCTCTGGGACGCCCTCGGCAAGGCCGTCAACCTGCCCGTGTACCGGATCCTGGGCGCTTACCGCGACAAAGTGAAGGCCTACGCCAGTTCGCAGCACCATGACAAAATCGAGGACTTCGTCAACGAGGTTCGCGTGGTCAAGGAACAGGGTTTTACGGCATACAAAATTCATCCTCCTTCGCCCAACGGCGGTCACGACTACAAGCTGGATATCGAGGTCGCCAAAGCGGTTCGCAAGGCCGCCGGCGGCGACTTCATTCTGCTCAACGATCCGGTGGGGGTCTACACGCGCGAGGAAGCATTCAAGGTGGGCCGCGCCTTGCAGGAACTGGATTACATCTGCTTCGAAGATCCCATCCCGACCGATGACATCGACGGCCTGGTGCAACTCAATCAAGCGCTGGACATCCCCATTCACATCGGCGAGTTCCTCTTCTCTCCGTATAGCTATGCCGAATACATCCGCCGCGGCGCGATGGACGTGGTCCGCTTCATCGTCGACAACGTGGGCGGCATCACCGGCGGGATGAAAATCGCGCGCCTGGCCGAACTTTTTGGCATGGAATGCGCGCCGCACAACTGGGGAGAAGCGTTCGACCACGCGGTACATTTCCACTGCGAGTTGGCGATGCCCAACAACGTATGGTTCGAAATGACGGTGCCACAAGGGTCGAGCGACCGTCCGTACGTGAAGGACAAGTTTCGCGTGGCGAAGGATGGCTACGTCTACGCATCGGCCAAGCCCGGCTTAGGCGTGGAACTCGATCGCGGAGTGCTGGACAAGATGACCGTCAAGATCGACAGATGAGGCCATTTCTTCCAGCCCCCGTAGCAAGGACCGGGCCGCTGCGCTGCGGTGTCCCGAAATGAAACGGGGCAACTTCTGACGCACTCAGACTCGTTGCGGCACGAGGGGAGTTGAAGGAACGGAATCGGCTTGCATGGCTTGAGATAGTTGTCTCAGTTGCTCGCCCACCGGCGCACCAGGCACGGCCTGGGCCGGACGGGTCCCATTGGCCGGCCTTGACGAGTCGAGGCTCATTTGATAGGCCAGCGTCGAACTGATCGCCAGCAGTACGCGCAAGTGATCCGTTCGAAAAGCATCCGGCTGGCGGCTATAGACCGTCAGAACACCGATCGGCCCGAATTCGGACTCAAGCTGCATCGAGAGGGCGGATGACAGACTGAACTTCGATTGGGCTTTACCGGCAACGCCGAACTCAGTCGCGGCGTTGCCATTCAGCAGAGGCGTCCGGTTGGCCATGGTCCAACCGGAGACGCCTACGCCGGATTCAACCGACAATCCCCGGAACAGGGCCGCCTCCTCCCCTTTGGCGAAAATGCACTCCAGCATTTCACCGCGTCGCCCGTAGAGAGCGATACAGTCGAAAGGAATCAATTCGCGCAGTCTCTCTTCCAGGGCCGATAGATCCGATCCGATTGACTCAAACCGCCCGATTTGAGATCTGATGGAATTGAGCGCCGAGATTTCCCTGGCGACTTCTTCGCTCGTCCGTGGGCAATTGGACTCGATCAGGGAGCCGGCAGCGTATCCGGCGTCGGGGCCGAACCCGCGATCCACCTTGGCGTCAATGGAGAGCTTGATCAAGTCCTGCCGCCAGGTGGATTGGGCCAGACTCTCCAATTCGGCGTAGCGCTCGCGAAGAGCTTCGACCACTCGGGGATCGAAGCTCCTTCCCGATTCGGCGACGATGATCGCCATAGCCTTTTCAAGGGGCATCGCCTTTCGGTATTGCCGGTCGCTAGCCAACGCGTCCAGGCAATCCACTACCGTCAGGATTCTGGCTCCCAGCGGGATGACTTCGCCCCGAAGCCCGTCGGGATATCCGGAGCCATCCCACTTCTCGTGATGAGCCCGGACCAGCGGCGCCACGGCGAACGGAAAGTTGACGGTGGCGACGATTTCCGCTCCCACCACGGTGTGGATCTTCATCTTCGCAAACTCGCTCGGCGTCAGTTTTCCGGGCTTGGAGATGATGTGCTCGGGAACGGCTAACTTGCCCACATCGTGGAGAATCGCAGCGGCGCGTAACGCTTCGGTCTCTTCTGGCGGGAGGCTCAGATCTTTCGCCAACTCCATGGCATAGGTCTGCACGCGGTGAAGGTGCGCGCCGGTCGTCTGATCTTTGGCTTCAATGGCCAATGCCAAAGCGTGAATGGTGCGCAGGTGTCGATTGGCTGTCTCTTCGGCGTGCCTCTTCTCCTGCTCGGCGCGTTCCAAGGCTTGGTTCAACCTGCCAATGTGCATGACGAAGGTCTGATAGACCAGGAAGGCGGGAGGCAAAATCAAAAGGGCCGCTTGCAGCCCTAGCGTGGCCCTGAGGTACTCGACCGCGCCCACCAGCGATGCGCTCAGCACATAGTGCGGGAAGGACCAGAAATAGGACGTGCGCCAAACGTGCCACACAGAGAGCCGTTCGGTCAGCCCGATCACGGTCGAGACACTCAGTGTATTTGCAATGAAGTACGCAAAGGCGGCCAGGAAGATCGGCAGGATTCGGTTCGGCAACCAATTAGGAATTAGTCCGGGTTTGAACGCCAGGCTCCCAAAGCCAATGGAAACAGAGACCACGGCGAGATTAAACAACAGTTGAACGCTTGGCGGCCTCTTCTTGCAGTGCCAGTAGGATTGAACCAGTGTGGCAGCCCAACCCATCAACAGGGTCTCGCCCAGGCTGAAGTTGGCGATGCCAAACATCACGAAGACGTAGGCTACGGAAAGGCTCCCCTGTACCCGCGGCAAGACCACTTTCATCGCCCCCGTGGCCCCGCTCATCCCAAGCAATACCAGGAACAAGACTGCGCCGGACCAGGACCAATGAGCCAGGGCAACCGCAACCACAAACAACGCGGCACAGGATTCGCCCCCGATGAAGAGCTTGGTTCGGATTGTCAGCGTAGACATCGGTGCTCAGCCTCTTGGAAGCGATCGAATCCCCTAAAAGAGAAAAATCGTCAGCGAGGCACGAGAGCTTTAGCGTTGGGCAGAAATTAAGAGGAACTGTATCCGGCCAGGAATGTGAACGGTCTCCAGCTTCCTCCCCCGCCTCGCGTGCCTTCCTGGCGACGGCCGGCACCTGTAGCTCTCCGAGTCTCAAGGTACATATCGGATGCCGGCACGAGGAGCTTGAAGATTCCGGGCAGAGACAGAACCCTGGACACCAGGACCGTGCTGATGATGGAAGCACCGCGGCCGCCAAGGAGCTCATGCTGCCATGAATTGGCGGTGTTGACGAGCACCGCAGCAGGTTCGAGCGCTTCCTGCCGTTGAGCAACTGTCCCTCGGGACGCGGGGCGATTTGCCACGCACTATATTTTTACTGCGCGGCGGGAGCCGTCTGCTTCGTTGGGTCCAACCCTGCCTTTGCCCGTTTGGCCCGATACATGCCCGCGTCGACGCGCGCAACCAGTTCCTCAATCGTTTCGCCTGGCCGGCTCTCAGTGGCCCCCCATGAAGCGCGTACTTCGATCTTCAATGGTTGTCCGCCAGCGGCGATTTGATAGGATCCTCCGGCGCCTTCGGCCAAGCGCTGGGCGCGCGGTTCCGCTTCCTGTATGCCACAGTCGAGTACCGCCACGAATTCGTCCCCGCCCCACCGGATGACGCGGTCGCCGGAACGAAGCTGTTGGGCCAGCCGCCGCGCGAACGTGATCAGAACTTTGTCACCCCAATTGTGACCGAAGCGGTCATTAATCAGTTTGAAACCATCCATATCGAACAGAACTACGGTGAACCCAGCGGCCCGCTTGAGCTTCCGCACCAGCATCTGTTCCCCGTAGCGCCGGTTGGCCACCCCAGTAAGAGCGTCGGTCAATGCCATGTTCTCGGCGTGCGCGAGCTTCTTTTCAACCTTGGTGACTTCGGCCTGTAGCCGTTCGATCAAGCGGTTATTCTCCTCCGACATGCTGACCACCAGTGACTTGAGATCGCGGATCCGTCCTGTCAGACGCCGGCGAATTTCCGGCAGGCTATCGAGCGTCGTGATCGCCGTCAGATCCCGCGTGATAGTTTCAAACCGGTCACCGCGTTCGCCACCCTGCGCGGCGAGAACGTCCATCAACCCGGCTACCACATGCAAGATGTCATGAATTTCCTCACCGCTCTTCCCGAAGGTTTCGGCCACCCAACGGTGATAGGCTTCCAGTTCACCTTCAATTGCCTTCGCCACGCCGGGCAGGACCACCACATCCGGTTCTCCCTCAAGGGCACTGCGCAGCTTCTGGAAACGTTCGCGGCGGACAGCATCCGCGCTGCCGTCCTCCGTGATCAGATGGCGCTCCATACTGGTGATCGTCGCGGCAAAGGAGTTGACCGCGGTCCTGAACTTCTCAGCCTGTAGCTCCAGTTCGCGAAGCGAGTCTTTGAGTGAAACCATAGAAACCCTTTCGAGTTGCATTACTCGATCTCTATATCGGCAGAAATTCGATCTGGGATTAGCCTAACCTTTATGTTGTGTGGTGACCGGCGATACCAGCCGGACCGCCCGCGGCGGCTTTCGCGGCAAGCAAGACGTTGGTTCGGGACCATGCCCAATCCTATGAGCAACTCACCGAGCTCGCGGCCGGAGCAGGTATTCCGATTCCCAAGGGAATCGACGCCGGAATTTCCAACACCGCCTCACTTAAATTTGGCCAACGTGGCCCGAAACGATGCGATCGTCACCTTTTAGCGGGACACTTCTGCAATGGCGCGGCCGAGTGCCTGATCGGCGGCGCCAGGCTGGCCGCAGAGCGCGGTCTGCGCGGCCCATAACTGGATGGCGAGCTCGATGTTGGCCTCGGTGGCGTCGGCATACGATCCCTGTTGCGCAGAGCGCCGCATGCTGCGTTGGGCTTTGTCCACGGCCTCGCGAGCGGGATCCTTGGATGTGCGGCTCGGATCAGGCGCCAGCACCGGCGAAGACGGGCGGCACCGGTTGTATCGAGCGAGCACGGCTTCGAGTAAGTTACGGCTGCGGCGGTACCGCTGTGTGGCATCCAGACCACGCATTACCGGATCCATGGAGACCAACTTGTCGAGGTAGTCCGCTCGGGCTTGATAGGTCGCATTTTCAGGCCGGCGGAGCGCGGCATGACGGAACGCGGTCTGAGCCGCGGTAAGGTCGTCCACGGCGAGCTCGGCTTCGCCCAGCCCGGCGTATGCCTCGTCGTCGTTCCGGTTCGCCTTGAGGACGTCGCGGTAGATGGCGATCGATTCCGCCGGCATGCCGAACGTCAGGAACAGTTGGCCGACGTGGCGGCGCAAGGCGGGATCCGCCGGCAGCTCGGATTTCAGCGAAAGCAGCTCCCCCTGAGCCTGGTCTCGACCGCTAGCCTTTCCCAGGGCGTCGATAAGCTCCAGTCGCACCTCTATCCGGTGTGTCGCCGGATCGGCTGGCCAAGTTCCGTAAATCGCCCGATGATACGCTCGGACAGCCTCGCCGATATCGCCCTGGCTGACCCGGATTCTGGCCAGGCCCAGGTTGGCCGGGCCGCTGGTGGGGTTGTCGTGGAGTAACTCACCGAAATAGATTTCCGCTTCGTTCGAACGGCCGGCCTTCAGCAACGCCTCGGCGAGCGCCAGGCGATGCGCCGTGGCGTGGGAGACCGAGACAGCGCTGCGGAATTTCTCGATCGCCTCGTCAAAGTGGTCCTTGGCGGCCAGCGCGGTTCCGTCCTTGAAGTCCTGCTGCGCGCGCGCAATCCGCTCCGATCGGTAGAAGGTGCTCAGAAAAGCTGCCAGCGCGACGGCCAGCACAAGCACCGAGAGGGTGCCCACCAGGACTCTGACAGAACTGCGGCCTTCCGGGCGGGTGAGTTCCTCGGCAGGCGGCCGGCCTCCTTCCAGACCGTACGCCGCCATGACGTCGCTCACCGAAACCACCGCCTTGAGCTCCCGCATGTTCGACCTGCTCACTACGGGCAGAACCTTGAGCCTGTGCCGGGCCATGCGGCGCATGGCCGTATCGAGGGGGTCATCGACGTAGATATGAGCGAACTCTTCAGACGATCCGGCAGAGCCATCGGCCACCAGTGAGCCTACAGGTTCTTGCGCGCGTCCGGCTCGCATGGCGGTCTCCAGTTGGTCACGCGTCGCCATGCCGAGCAGGGTGCGGTCGCGGAGTACGGGCCACGTGGTCTCATCGACGCTCACCCGGGCGGTCGCCTGGCTGATGGACTCGTTGGCGTCGAGGACTTCCGTTGCGGGGCGGCACGCGTGACGGACCATCAGCAATTCCTCGCGGTCGCGCGCAGCGGGTGGAAGGCGGATGGCGCCCTGCGCGAGCAACGCTTCGTAGATAGGGGTGGGCTGGAAGCGGCTGGAGATGAAGTAGCTGATCAGGTTCGAAATCATCAGCGGCACGATGATGGTGTAATCGCGAGTGAGCTCGAAGATCATAATGACGGACGTGAGCGGCACCCGGATGATGCCGGCGAAGGCAGTACCCATTCCTACCAGCGCGTAGGCGCCAACGCTGCCTGTGTAATCGGGCAGGAGCGTGTGGGCGGTTCCGCCGAAGGCGCCGCCCAGCATGGCGCCGATGAACAGACTCGGGCCGAAGATGCCGCCGGCGTTCCCGGAAGCGTAGGAACTCGATGTAGCGACGACCTTGAAGAGCACCAGGAGGGCCATCAAACGAAGCGCCATCTGGCCGTTCAGGGCCTGGCTGACATAGCCGTAACCGACGCCGAGCACTTGCGGAACAAACCACCCGAGCACACCGACCACGAGACCGCCGGCGGCAGGTTGAAACCACCTGGTGAACGCGGGCATGCGCAGGAAGTATTTGCGCTGCCACAGCAGCAGCTTGACAAATCCCACGGATACGAGTCCGCCGGCCGCGCCCAGAACGGCGTAAAAGGCGAACTCGACGGGATGCACGAGCTGATAGGCGGGCACGTGGAATAGCGGCTCGTCGCCGAGGATGAGATGAAGCACCATCCAGGAGGTGGCCGAGCTCAGCACGATGGAGCCGAGCACGGGCGCGTGCATGTCGCCCATCACTTCCTCGAGGGTAAAAAGCACGGCGGCGATCGGAGTGTTGAATGCCGCGGCCAGGGCGGCTGCCGAACCGATCGGGATGAGGGCTTTGACGCGCTGTGGACTCAAACCGAGGCGGCGGCCCAGCGTAGATGCAATGCCTGCTGCCACCTGGACTGACGGGCCTTCGCGCCCCAGTGCGATGCCACTGGCTAATGAGATCGAGGAGCACAGGAATCTACCCAGCGCCGTGCGAAACAGAATGAAGCCGTCGTGGATGAAAAGGGCGGTTTTGGTTTGGGGGATACCGCTGCCTCGCGCATTGGGAAAGTAGCGATGCAGGAGGAATCCGGAAATGACGGCGCCGGCGACCGGCAGGACGAGCCTCCGCCACGCAGTGCCGCCGGGTGGATACATCTTCGACGCCAGGTTTTCGGTGACCAGAATGAAGGCAACTACGACAAGACCCACAATGGCGCCGATCACCAGGGTCAAGACGAGCATGAGCTTGTCTTCATGGTGGAAGGCCAGTTCGGACTCGGTCCACTTGGTAAGGGACGCCCAGAATTCGTCAAAGTTGGCTTTGAGCTTTTTCATTGGAGCGGTCGGTAAGCGCGGCTTTCTGCTCTTCCTCCTCTTTGGAGCGGGCCGGGAGAGGGCGATCCGGGACAGCATTCCAGAAGCGGCAGCCGTCGCGGTGTTTGCCCCGTGGCAGTACAAACCGGCTCTCGCGGGTTCGCAGGCGCTGAAGCAGCCTTCGTCAAGCCGGCCTTCTCAAAAACTCGAAGTTGGCGTCGCTCAGCGTTGCGGTCACGCTGCCCCCCCTTCAACCAGCTTATCGCGTGATTCGGGCCGGGCCAGGCTATGACATGGGAAGCACCAACCCCGATCTAGTTCGCTTTCATCTGCGGCACACTGATGGAGTACGGCGGAAAGGTGTGGGTGAAATCCGCGTTCAGTCCATCGACCCTGCTGGTGACTGGCACGATCCTCGCCGGCTGGGTGATGAAATTGGTGTCCGCCGGACTGCCGGCGCTCATGGTGACAATTTCGCCGGCGGGTTGGACGGCGGCGACTCCGCTGAGCGCCACGTGCACGCTCTGCGAATTTCCAGCGCGGTTTACGACCTTCACGTAAATGGTCCCGGTCTTGCTATCGTGCGTCGCGTCGAAGAACATCAGCGCCCCCCCGGCCCACCGCGTCCTTGCTGCGGAGGCAGCCCGAATCCCCGTCCGGCGGGAGGCTGCCACTCGCGCGCGGGAATCCCGCTCACGTTGGTCACAACCACCTCGTCGCCGTGGTAGAGGCTGAACATCTTCTGCGCGTAATAGCTGGGTGAACCGTAGCTCGTGAGCGCGTCGTAGCCGATCAGATCGGTTACCCACTGCATGCCGCCCTTGTTCACATTGACGAATAGTGGAGCGTAAGATGCCATGATCACCAGGTGGAGTTCCGCTCCATACCGACCATCCAGGCGGCGTCGCCGAGGGCGGCGCTCATCGTCGGAGTAGGATCGCCGACGCGGGTGGCCCACTCGCCGACAAAGACCTGCTGCGCCCGCATGCGGCGCCGCGTGTCGTAATCGTTTGGCGTGGAAAGCCATCTCTTCCTCCGAGCGCCGGTAATAGTGTTCGTCGATAATGTCCGCGGCGCGCGTGGTTACGGCTGTTGTCGCGATCACCTTGAGTTGGGGGTATTTCGCCTTGATCGCGTCGAAAAATTGGGCGAAGCGGCCTTCGTAACTTCCCACCTGTTGGTCGCCGCCGTCCTCATTGCCCACTTCGACGTATTCGAGATGGAAGGCGCCGAATGCCCGTCCTTGGCGCGGCGAGCTCCCCAGGTAGTAGTCGCGTCGCCCGTGACGTTTTCGATCTCTTCCAGCGCCTCTTTTACGTACGGCTCCAGCTCGGGGCCGGGCGCGAAGCGCGCTCCTCCGCGCAGCGAATAGCCCGCATAAACCCCAAGAACGGGTTGCATGTTGAGGTCTTCGCACCACTCCAGGAACTCCAGCAGCCCCATCCCATCGGAGGACCAGTATCTCCAGGAGTCGTTCACATGACCCGGACGCCCGGCAATATCGCCGATAGTCTTTTTCCAGTCGAATCGCGTCGCGACCGTCCGCGGAAACCGGGGCGCTGCCTGTGGTAAGAGTCACTTCGTATTGTGCCATTCCTGGGTTAGGCGGGGGACTTGCTCGCTCGCATGAACGGTTGCGCCGTCGTTTCGAGCGATAGCGACGGTGAGCGGGCCGGCGAATCCGGGGGCCGCCTTGGCATAGAACGATGCTCGATACGAAGTATTGGGTCTCACCGGTATGCCCCGGAATCCGTCGTTGGCGATTCCAACCCGCTGGTTCGCAGAAGCCTTCTCCACCGTCAACTTCAGACTCGTGCTCGAGGCCTCGTTCAAATCTGCACCGGCATCGAGTGCCATCGATCCGGTTCCTCCGTGCTCCTCGATGAGTTGCCAGTGAACGGGATCCTTGGCATCTTCCTTGAAATTGCGGTTGCGCACCAACTCCGCGTACAGTCCGCCGTCATAGGAGTCGTTGATCTCTTCGGTCATCAGGCCGTAAAGCAAAGGGCTGACGTGAGCCGTAACCTGATCGGCCTTGATCTGGAGTTCGACCGGGTTGGCCGGCTGAGCCAGCAAAGCCGGGCGCGGCCAGGGCGGCCCACATCGCGACGGGCGCGAGCTTTCGCCGAGCCGGGATAGGTATGATCATGGTTCCACCTTCCTCACATTCGATAGTCCCCGTGACAGGCAGCAACATCATACAGGGTCCGCCCGTTTGAGACTGGAGGGCTGAGCTACGTCCACATCCGCCTTTCGACTGGCACCCCGGCCTCGCTCCGTGCGACAATTCCAGCCATGCGAAGGGCATCAAGGGGCTGGCGGTTGCTCCTTGCGATTTCGGCGGCCGGGCTGGTGGCCGGGGCTTTGGCGGTACGCGGACACACTCAGAGCGCGACTCCCGTCAATCGCTACGTCGCTCCTTCGCTCTGCGCCCAATGCCATGCCGGTATCGCGAGCAACTATCGAAAAACCGGCATGGGGCGATCGCTATATCGATTGAGCCCTCAGACTCTGGTGGAGGATTTCAAGTCTGCCGGCGCCTTCTATCACGAGCCATCGGACAGCTACTTTGCCATGATCGAGCGGGGCGGCAAATATTATCAGCGCCGCTGGCAACGCGGTTTTGACGGCAAGGAAACCAATGTGGAGGAGAAGCAAATCGACTTCGTACTGGGCTCCGGAAACCACGCGCGGACCTATCTTCATCTCACCACCCGGAATACGCTGCAGCAGTTGCCCCTGGGCTGGTATGCGGAAAAGAGTGGCTATTGGGCGATGAATCCGGGCTACGACCGGCCCGACTATCAGGGCTCCACCCGCGTGATCCACTACGAATGCATGTTCTGTCACAACGCCTATCCGCGGATTCCCGAGGCCAATCGGGAAGCCGGCGCGGAGCCGCAATATCTTCAACCGATACCAGAGGGCATCGATTGCCAAAGATGTCATGGACCGGGACAGCGCCACATCGAAACCGCGGGCCGGCCCGGTGTGAGGCCCGACGAGATTCGCGCCGCGATTGTGAATCCGGCGCGTTTGAGCTCCGAGCGGGAGATGGAGGTTTGTCTCGAGTGCCATCTCGAAACAACCAGCCGCCTGCTGCCGCATTCGATCCAGCGTCTGGATCGCGGACCCTTCTCCTTCATACCGGGACAACCGCTCGCGGACTTCCGTTTGTCCTTCGACCGGGCTCCGGGTAAGAACGAAGACTTCGAAGTGGCGCACGCGGCTTACCGGCTGCGCCAATCCCGGTGTTTTCTGAAAAGCGCGGGCAAGCTGCGTTGCACCACGTGTCACGATCCGCATGACATTCCTCGCGGTGAGGCGGCCGCCAGCCGGTACAACGGCGTTTGCCGCGGTTGCCACCGAGCGGGTTTGGAACCAGCAGACGTTCACGCCGGCGGAGCCAACTGCCAAGGCTGTCACATGCCCAGGCGGAGAACCGATGATGCCGTGCACATAATAATGACGGACCACAAGATCGCCCGCCGGCCGCCCGCAGGCGATATGCTCGCGGAGAAGAAGGAGAAGCACGAGTCGCCCGCCACTTCGTACCGTGGCGAGGTAGTTCCGTACTATCCGGAGAAGCCGGCGATGACGGCGCAGACGCTGTTGTACCAGGCGCTGGCCCAGGTTACCGATCGCAGTGACCTGCAAGCCGGGTTACCCCGCCTGTCGAGCCTGATTGAGAAATACCGTCCGCCGCAGGCCGGCTTTTACTCTGGCCTTGGCGAAGGCTACCGGTCCGCTAAGGACGGCGCGAAGGCGATTGCTTATTTCGAGGAAGCGGCGCGGCGTGCGCCCGCGTCCGAAATCCTGCAGCTCGAGCTTGGAAACGCGCTGATGGAGTCGGGTCAATGGGTGAAAGCCGAAGCAGCCTTGCGCCGCGCCAAAACGCTTCGGCCGGACGACGCCGCAGCCTGGGGACTCCTGGGTTGGGTTCTGTGGCAGCAAGACAAGCAAGACAAGAAGGCGGAGGCCAAAACCGCACTCGAGACCGGCGTCAAGCTCGACCCGGATTCGCCCGACCTGCACAACTACCTGGCGGCTCTGTACATGGGAAGCGGCGATGCAGTTGCCGCGGAAAGAGAATTCCGCGCGGCGCTGAAGATCAATCCTGGAGTCGCGGAGTGGCAGTCCAACCTCGCGGGCCTGTTGGCGTCGCGCGGCGAAACAGCGGAGGCGCGTTACCGCTTCGAACAGAGTATTCGACTGAATCCCGAATACGCCGAGGCCCGGCTCAACTATGCCAGACTGCTGGCGAACGCGAATCAACTTGCCGACTCGGAAAACCAGGCGAAAGCCGCGGTGGAATCCGATCCGAATCTTGCGCCGGCGCACGAACTATGGGGTTACCTGCTGTCGGCGAAAGGCGATTTTCACGGCGCCGTGCGAGAGTTGCAATCCGCCCTTCGTCTCCGGCCCGATTCCGGACGTTCCCACTACGAATTGGGATTGGCGCTGGGACGGCTTGGCGATTCTTCCGCGGCTCTGGAGCATTTGAAACTGGCGGCCCAGGGTACGGATCCGGAAGCGCGGTCGGCAGCGCAGCAGGTGCTGCAGAGGTTGGGAAAGTAGCGGCAACGCCGGCGCCGCGCCATAATCTACCAATGAAACTGGCCACATCGGTAATCTCCGCGCACCCGCCCGTGGTGCTGTGCCTGCTGATCGCCTCCAGCCTTCCGCTTCTGGGCCAGCCCAAGCACGAGGCCGAAATCCGATTCCTTTGTTTCGCCCCCAGCCCGTACACCCACCGGCACGATGCCATGCGGGCGGGTTTTGGAATCTTTCTCCGGCTGACCAGGCTGATCGAGGAACAAAAGGCGGCGGTCAAAGCCACATTCTACGATGCGGTGCCGGCTGTCTCCGATAAGGCCAAGGCGCACCAGATTCTGCGCGGCGCCAAGGTCCTGGTGTTTGGAACCTCTACCTGGTCGCAGGGATCGCCCTACCTCATCCGCCAATTCTTTGAGTACGTCGGCGACGAGTATCTGGGCGGCGTGGCGGTGACCGCGTGGGCCACGGCCGGCGGCAGCCAAACGGGCGGCGAGGTCACCATCGGCGACACCCTGCGCTCCGCCATGGGCTCGGGCGCATCGGTGTTCACCCTTGGGCAACGCTACATGGTCTTCACCACCGACGAGCGCATCACACCGGAAAAGGAAGGCGAGTTCACGCTGCTCGATTGCTGGTTCATGGACCAGTTCGCGCGCAACTTGCTGCTGGTGGCGATGGCTGGCCTGGACCACGACCGCGCGGCGCTTCTTTCCAAGACACTACGCGTGAAGCATCAGTATTATCAGGATTTCCCGGCGAGCGAGGCACAACTGAAAAAGGAATTCGGCGGCTTGCAGGCCGCCCTGAACCGTGCGCTCGATCCCGAGTCGGCCGAATTCAAGGCGTTGCTCAAGAGGCTGACGCTGTATTAAGCAGGGCGCCCGAAGTCTTTGCGCCCTTCTCCGAATGGACGCGGGTTTGCTCCTGACACACAACACCGGCCACCGGGCACTGACCACCGGTCACCATCCCCGGCCGCGGAAGTCACACCCCGTTCAATCCGGCGCCGCCGGTGGCTGAGCTGACTTCTGTCTCCTTGTTTTCAGTAGACAGCCGCGCGGCCAGCGCCACCGCAATCGTCACCACCATGGCGGTCAACAGCCACAGCGCGGCCGGCGAGATCATGGCGGTGGTCGACAGGATGCCGCCGATCTCGCGAAATCCACCGCGATACCAGCGCAGCAGCTCGATCAGGCGCACCGGGCGGCCGCCATAACCGCCGTAGAGGGGAATCAGTTTGGCCACGTAGGTCGCGGCGATCACATAGGCCCAAAGCCAGAGGATGCCCAGGCGAAGCCAGTGTCCCGCCCGGCCGCTCCGCGCCATCCCGGTGAGCAATAGGCACAGGCCCGGCGGTTCCAGCACTTGGACATACCACGGAGCCGGCGTGATTCCCGCGCCCTTGGTGGAATAGAACAGAAGCACGGTGGAGTAGGCCAAGCCCAGTGCGAAGCAGCCGGCGCCGGAAAGGAGCACGAGCTCGCTACCGGGCGGCCGGGCGCGGAATGCCCCCCGGACGTACAGGCAGGCAGCGGCGCCCAGCAGGGCCAGCATCAGGCCGATGGTGGTGGCGCCGAAAGTAGTAGCCGAGCTGTTGCCTTCCCACAGGCTGGTGCGCGCGGTGGCGCCAAGTGAGCGTCCCCACGGCAGGTGAATCGCGGCGTCGAGCAGCGCGCGCACCGGTGTCCCGCCGATGGTTTCCTGCTGGCCGCTGAGATCGTGGTAGAGCCGAAGATTGCGGATGTACCACGGAGCGCTGGGCGCGAGCGACACCACCGCGAAGAGGCCGCCCAGACGCCACGCCAACCGGCGGCGAAGACAGCACCACATCACTATTCCGAAGGCGAAGGGCAGCATCGCCAGGAAATACGCTTTGGTGAGCAACCCAGCCGCCAGTGTCAGGGCCAGCACCCACACCGCGGTTGGGCGCGGAGTGAGGTAGAGCGTGACGCCGGCATGAAGGAGCAGCAGGAAGAGTGGAATCGCCAGCCAGTCATTCGCAATGTGAGCCGTGGTGACGTAAAACATCTGCGAAGCGAAAACCAGGAAGACCGCCGTCAGTCGGAAAATCTCAGGCAGCGCCAGCAACTCCGCCATTCGAAAGACCAGGAGTCCGGTGGCGAGGCAAGATAGCAGGGCGCACACCAGCCTGAGCCGCCACACGCGGCCAGGCAGCGGCGTTCGCCCCCAGAGAGCGTTGATCGGGGCAAGGACCGCATAGGCCAACGGCGCCTGCTGCGACTCATAGTTCGGGCAACTGGAATCGATCCGCGCCAGGTTCGGGTCGAGCTGTTCCAGTTGCCGGCGCCGCGCCTGCCGTTCCGGCTCGCCGAGTTGGAAGTAGTCGTCGAAAGTCGTGACCATCGGGAGGTTGCGTTGGACCACGTGGCTCGCTGGTGCGAGAGGGAAGGACTGCCACACCTCTTCGGGGAGAGAGGTGCCCTTCTGGACTGGCAGCGACCACGTCTTCCAGAGTTGCTGCACGTAGGCATAATGAAAGGGCTCGTCGAAGCCTTCCCACAGGGGCGTCAGGCCGGCGTAAAGGACGGCGTTCAGAACGCCAAAGAGGAGCACGGCGAGCCGCAGGTTCCGCGATGCGCGTGGCAAGCCTTCATTGTAGCTGCGCCGCCCCGCCGCTGCGGTACACTCGTGACTGGACGGGCCCGTAGCTCAGGTGGATAGAGCATCAGCCTTCTAAGCTGAGGGTCGCTGGTTCGAGTCCAGCCGGGCCTACCAATTTCCACAGTTTAGCGGCTCTCGCTTGGCTCCGATCAACGTCCGTCTCATTTTCCAAGTCTCGTTTTATCTTGTACTGACTGGATCGGCGCTCACCTTCACCTCTCTCTAGGCTAGGCAGATCTGTGGTCTCGACGGATTCGTGTCTCGCCAGAGAGCGGCACTTATAGTTCGTGAGGTTTTCATCGGATCAGCCCTCCGCTTTCCGTCTGAGACGGCATTCAGTTCGCCCCATTGATCAGTTGCGCGAGGCTCTCGACCATAGTCTTGTTCGTCCGGAAGACAGTATGTCCCGTTGTCTGTTGTTCCGGAAGCGCCAGATTGGCTCGGGCGAAGGGATTGGGGCGCAGAAAAAAATAAGGCGGACCAGCCTCATAGGCCAGCCCGCCTTCTCAGGTGAGATTAGCAGATTCGTAAGTTAAAATTGACGTTATTTATCCCCGTAGATCGCTATGTTGAGTGACTCCGGCGAGGAGAGGGAGGTGGCCGCGTTGAGCGAAGAGGCGTCGGAACTGTTCGAGCCCCATAACGCGTTCGTGCCCCACACCGCTGTGTAGCCCTGTGTGCCGCCGGTACCCCACACCGCCGTCGTCCCCCAGACGGCTGTGCTTCCCCATAACGCGTTCGCGCCCCCCACGAACACCGAGGTTCCCCATACAGCCGTGCTGCCCCATAGTGCGTTGGTCCCCCAAACCGCGGTGGTTGCACCGGGTGCCAGATTCCCTACGTAGACGTTGCCGGTGACGGGATCGAGCATGGCGGTCGGCGACACCGCTGACAGCCCGCTTCCCACGGTATCGGTGCTGTTTAAGGCCGCCCATATGTCCAGATATCCCGCGCCCACGGTGAAGAGGTCGTACTGGCTGGTATAAATCTGGCCGCTGGTGGGGTCGGTGGCGGTGCTGTACGCCGGGAAGCTTTTGGCGGCGCTCTTCATCAGGCGCGCTTTCACCGTGTCCGGCGTTAAGCTGGGGTCCTTCTGCAGCAGCAGCGCGGCCGCGCCACTCACCATGGGCGTGGCCATGCTCGTCCCGCTCAGCCGGAAGTAGTCGATCGAATTCGCGGCAGATCCGGTGCTCATGTAATACGAATAGGGCAGAAGGTTGACGGAGGATTTGGCTTGCAGTGTGCTCTTCCCCGCCATCAAGGAAATCACGCGGTTGCCCGGGGCCACCAGATCCGGCTTCACTACATGATCCAGAAGGGCCGGTCCCTTGGAGCTGTAGCTGGCCACGGTATCATCGGCCCGCGCGGCCGTTCCGTTGGTCTTCATGGCGCCCACTGTGATCACATAAGGATCATTGCCGGGAGCGCTGATGGTGGCGTAGCCGGCGGTGCCGGCGGAGTTGTCGCGGCCGGAGTTGCCGGCTGCCACCACGACCACAATCCCGGCTTTCCAGGCCTGCTCGACGGCCTGGCAGAGAGGATCCTGTGTGTAGCTCTCGAACACGGGGCGGCCCAGGGAGAGGTTGATCACGCGGATGTTGTACTGGGATTTCAAAGCAATGGCGCGCTGGATGGCGGCGATGACGGCACTGTCGGTGCCCGCGCCGTTCAGGTCGAGCACGCGCAGGCTGATCAGGTTGGCGCGGGGCGCGATGCCGCGGAAAGTGTGCGTGTCATACGCTGCGCTGGAACTGTTGGCGTTCCCGGCCAGGATGCCCGCAACGTGGGTCCCGTGGCCATAATCGTCGCTGGTTCTCTTGTTGCCGGCGACGAAGCTCTCGTTGTAGACGATCCTGGAATTGCTGGCCGAGGAGCCAACCATCAAATCCCAGACGTTGTTGACGCCGCTGTCGATCACGGCCACGCCGACGCCGGCGCCATCGAAACCGTAAGTCCGGGCGATATCGGCGCCCACGGTGGAGTTGGCAAAGTCCAGCATGCCCCGGACCGGCCGGTCGGGCGATACGTAAGCGACATCCGGGTCGTCGGCTAGCGCCTGGAGGGCGGCGGCCGGTAAGGCGTACAGACCGCCGTTGACCATTTCCAGGCCCGCTTTGTGACGGCCTCCCAGGGCGTGCACCTTCTGATGGTGGCGTTCGGTGGGGGCATGCTTGAATTGCACGATCACATCTACGGTGGCGCTCGGGTCGCGGCCGATCAGGTCCGGCGCGATCTTGAACTGGGCGCTAAAGGCCTGGCTCCAAGCCACGGCAGCGAGAAAAGCAATTCTCAATGAGTTTTTCACGGTTGTCATCCTCATGTCGGTTCAGGGCACGTACTTGTTACAGTGCCTAATTCTCGCCTTGGACGGCCAGGGCCTCCGAGAACGGAAGGCTCGAGCCCCAAACGATATTCGTACCCCACACGACATTGAATCCGGCCATGGTGCTGGTCCCCCAAACCACATTCGTTCCCCAGACCACATTCGTTCCCCAGACCACGTTCGTCCCCCAGACTACGTTTGTGCCCCATATCCCCGAATCGCCCCACACGATGTTGGTGCCCTTCACAACCAGGACGGTATTCGTCGGCGCGTCATAACGCGTAACGGGGGAGTTTGCATTGGAACCGGCAGGAAGCACGTCGCTATTGTTCAATGCGGCCCAGACATCCAGATAGCCGGCGCCGACGGTGAACATATCGTAGTAGCTCGTGTAGCAGGTGTTCGTGGTGCTATCACAGGCCACCGTGGATGCGGGGAAGTTCTTGGTGGCGGTCTTCATCAGTCTGGCCTTTACCGTGTCGGGTGTCAACGTGGGATCCTTCTCAATCAGAAGCGCGGCAGCGCCAGAAACCATCGGCGCCGCGATGCTGGTTCCGCTCAGCTTGAAATAGTCGGGAGACACGCCGCTGGTGCCACTGTTCTTGTAATAGGAGACTGCAACGACGTTGCTGGGATAAAGAGTAGGCGTCTGCCCGCTCCCAAAAAGAGGCGCAATCACATAATTCCCCGGGCCCACCAGGTCGGGCTTCGCAATATGGTCTATCAAGGTCGGTCCCTTGCTGGAATAACTGGCGATGGCGTCGTCGCTGCGAGAGGGGGTGCCCATGGACTTCATGGCGCCCACCGTGATCACGTAGGGATCGTTGCCCGGAGCGGTAATCGTGTCATAGCCGTTGGTATTTTGGGAGTTGTCTCGGCCATTGTTGCCGGCGCGACCACCACGACAATTCCGGCTTTCCACGCGTCTTCCAGTGCCTGGCACAATGGATCCAAAGTGTAGCTTTCCACCACGGTCCGGCCCAGACTCAGGTTCATGACTCGGATGTTGTACGTTGACTTCAAAGCGATGGCGCGGTAGATGGCGCTGATCACACTTACGTCACTGCCGACACCGTTCTGATCCAGGACGCGAAGATTGATCAGGTTGGCGTTCGTCGCGATGCCTTTGAAGGTATAGGTCATGTTCTTCCCGCTGGAGAGCATGCCATTGCCCGCCGCCACGCCGGCGACATGGGTTCCATGTCCGTAAAGGTCATCGGTGGTCGTCGTGGCGTCGGCGAAGTTCTCGCTGTATACCACGCGCGATACGTTGGACTGCCCGTTCAGGTTAAAGTCACCGTGCTGGCCGATGCCGCTGTCTACGATCGCAATACCCACGCCGGTGCCGTAGGATCCGTACTGCCAGGCGATGCTGGCGTTGACCGCCGGCTGCGCGAAGTTGAGCTTGCGCTTGAGTGCCCGATTGGGCGTGGCATATTTCACGTTGGTGTTCGAACTCAGCGCCGTAATGGATGCGGGTGTGAGATTGAACAGCGCGAACTTCGAGCCCGTGATGGTCTTGGTGAGGGTTCCGCCACTCGCAGTGACCGAGTTCAGCATGCTGGTTGTGGGTGCGGACGTGAACTGCACAAGGACGTTCGTGTTGCTGGTAACGTTCTGCAGGTCGGGTGATGTCTTCTATTGCTGCGCGGATACTCCGGCAGTGAACAGCAGGGCGGCGCCAATTAAGATTGCTGTGGTTCTTGTCAACATTGATCTCAAATCTCCTGAGTCTCCATGGCCGCTCCGGGCGGCGTTCGCTGCGCTTAGATGCAGATCGGAGGCCAAAGACGAACCGCTGAGGGATCAAGCACTTATCGTGAGCCGCCCAATAGTTTGGGACCATCTGTCCCGGCGCCGTTGGCCAAAATGTCCTTCGAGGAACGGACAGGATGTGTGACGCTCGGGAACTCCCAACGGACGGGGCAACTCTGGCGAGAGCGAGCGATCTTCGTTTCGGGCGTGCTCGATCTTTTCCTTCAGCCCAACTTACTGCCCGTAACTCTGGCCGGGATAGAGTGCGCTCAATGACAGAGTGAACAGCGGACCGAAGACCGGAGTGAACACATACCACGCGATCAGCAGCCCGATCATGGTGAACCCGCGTATCGAGTGGCCCAGTTCTTGAAACCGCCGGGCGCCGCTCTCCGGGAGAAGTAACCCGATCGCCGAGAAACCGTCCAGCGGCGGAACCGGGATCAGGTTAAACGTGCCCAACAGCAGGTTCAAAGAGAATAACAGGCTCAGGAACGTGGCCGCGGCCGCCGGCAGACCCGGCGAAGTGCCCTCCACCACATGCGTGAAGTTAGGCGATCCCGGAGTGAAAATGCCCGTCCACATGCCCACGTGGATCAGGATGGCGGCCAAAATGGTCAATGTGTAGTTCGCTCCGGGACCGGCCAGCGACATCCAGGCCGCCCGCCGCGGATATCGCAACGACCACAGCGGATCGTAAGGCGCGCTGGCCCAACCCATCATCCAGCCGCCCATCGCGTACGAGATAATCGGGAATAATAACATCCCGAACGGCTCGCGCCGGATGTGAGGCAAGGGATCGAGCGAAACCTGACCGCCGTGGAATGCCGTCAGGTCGCCCCCCAGTTTGGCCACAAAGGCGTGCGCCGCCTCGTGACACGTAGTGGATAGCAGAAAGACCACGTACCAAACTACACCGGCTACCAGGAATTCCGTGTTCATGAAATAATTGCCCAAGTCTTAATGCGTCATCGAATAGACAATATAGTTAATCCCGTACCGGTAAGCCAGTGTAGTCATTGCCTCGGGGTAGTAAGGTACATCCGCGAACTCCCATGCGTCCCCCACGTCGGTGTTGAAATTCACGGCTACGATCATGTGGCTTTTATCGTCGTACATAGCCCGCCACGCCGGCTTTGTGCCTTCCGGCTGATATACCTGTACCGATCCATCGTAACTGCGGCGTAAGTGGCGCGAGCCGGGAATAAACGTCAGATCTTTTTCCTCTATGTCGTATAAAACGTGCATCACCAGGTCCGACTGCGAGACGTCCGTAATGGGCCGGTTCGGCAAGGCCCGTTCCATAGTCTGACGGAAAATCTCCCACTGTTCCGGACCCCAGAAATCGTCCACCACCAGGTAGCCTCCCCGCAGCAAGTACTCGCCCAGACGACTGGTCTCGGCGTTGGACAGGCCCCACCATCCCGTCTGCGTCGCGTAGATCCAGGGGTAGTCGAAGATCTGGTCGTCGGTCAGGCGGTGATGGCGCGGATCGCCGGTATCGACACGGGTCAGGCGCTCCACGCCCTTCGTGAAATGGTTGTCGGCTGCCGGCCAATCCACCAGCCACCAACCGCTGCCGGTGCCATCGCGCGAGGAATATCCCCATCGCCGGTGAAACTGCGGCAGGTCGGTATATTCGAGACGCAAGAAATGATACTCGGCCGGGCGCAGTGGCGCCACCGCTTCGAAGTCGTCATCGGCCGCGCGCGGTTGGAACCGCCCACCTCTCTGGGCGAGCCCGCCGGCCGCGGCCAGCAGCAGCGCCGCCAGAGCCGCTCCCCCGTAAGCTAGGCGGCGTGTCATACCACCAGCCTACCGCGCCGGGACGGGCGGCGGCAGGGTTTCTTTGCTGCGGCGCCTGCCTGCCCATGCTACCGTGTAGAAAAGGCAGGTGGGCAAGCGGCTATGACGCGCACTTTCGGGCTCCTCATGCTTCTGCCGCTGGCGGCTGCGGCCCAGACCGTGGCGCCGCCGGCCCTGATCCGCGGCGTCGTCCTGGAGTGCGACACGCAGTCCCCGGCCGGCGAGGTGGCCATTCGCGCTGCCGACGACCACGTCTTCCGCTACCAGTTCGACGCCAAGACCTACGCGGAGCGCGACGGCCAGTTGATCCAGGCGTCACGCCTGAAGCCGGGCGAGAATGTGGAGGTGGTCTCCGACCGTTCGCCCGCCTACACCCTGCTCTACGCCCGCACCATTCATGTGATCCAGCCCAATCCGCCGCCCCGCGCGCTCAGCATGGGCCGCTATCGCGCGCCAAATCCCGCCAGGCCGAGGCTCGACCACGCGCTCACGGGCGACCTGACATTCGCCGGCGTTGTTTCCCGGCTGAATGGCGAGCGGCTGGTGCTCCACACCCGCGCCTCGGGCGAACAGAGCATTTTGCTGCGGGCCGACACGCGCTATCTGCAGGGCGGTGAGATCGTGGAGGCCAAAGACCTCAAGACCAACATGCGGGTCTACGTGCGCGCCGGAAAGAATCTCTACGACCAGGTGGAAGCCTATCAGATCATTTGGGGCGACATCTTGAGCCCCCGTTAGTGTTAGTGGCAGAATAGCCCTATGCGAATTCTCATCGGCCTCGCTGGGGCTTGCCTGCTCTCCGCCCAAGCCAAACCCACCATCGGCTGCGCCGATTTGCGCGCGCTCACCAACAACGAGGTTACCGTGGCCATCGCCATCCGCATGCCGGCCACGGCGGACGCTCCCGAGCACTGCCGCGTGTCAGGCCAGATTATTCCCCAAGTGGGTTTCGAAGTGCGGCTTCCCACCGAATGGAATGGCTCCTTCTACATGTTCGGCAACGGCGGCTATGCCGGCGAGGCGCTCGATACACCGGGACGTGTCGCCATCGCAGCCCGCGCGCTGAAACGCGGATTTGCCGTCGCTCAGACGGACACCGGCCACTCCGCGGCGAAGGAACCGGAAGGCACTTTTGCCGCGGACCGTCAGAAACTGCTCGATTGGGCCTTCCGCTCGCTTCACGTCACCGCCGAAGCCGGCAAGATGCTGGCCCGCGCATACTACGGCGCCGCACCGGCGAAGTCCTACTTCGAAGGCTGTTCCACCGGAGGCCGCCAGGGCCTGATTCTGGCGCAGCGCTTCCCCAGCGATTTCGACGGCATTGTGGTGGGGGCGCCGGTTCTGAATTGGACCGGCAGCATGATGTCCGCCGTGCGTACTTCGCTGGCGTTGAAAGCCAACCCCATTGCCGGTTCGAAACTGCCGCTGCTGGCGGAGAAGATCTATGCCAGGTGCGATGCCGTCGATGGCGTGAAGGATGGCTTGATCGACGATCCGCGCCGCTGCGATTTCAAACCGTCGCGCGATCTGCCGCGCTGCGATGGCGCCGAGCAGTCCGATTGCTTCACGGCGGGACAAATCGCCGTGCTGGAGACCCTGGCCAGCGATGTGATGAGCAATGGCGCGCGGGTCTTTCCGGGCTGGCCGGTGGGCAGCGAAGCCGCCGGTCCGAACGGCCGCAGCGGCTGGGACCAGTGGATCGTGCGCGATGGCGGCCCCACGCTGTACACCATGTTCGCCGAGAATTTTTTCCGCTACGTCCTGCCTGTCAAACCGGACCCGCAATTCGACTTGAGCCAGTTCAATATCGACCGCGACCGGCCCAAACTGGAAACCATCCACGCGATTCTGGACGCTACCGACACCGACCTCACGCGGTTCCGCCAGCACGGCGGCAGGATCCTGATGTACTTCGGATGGGCCGATCCCGCGCTGAATCCGATGATGGGCATCGACTACTACGAGCAGGTAACCGCCAGGATGGGCAAGGACACGCCGGAGTTTTTCCGGCTGTTCATGGTGCCCGGCATGTTCCATTGCGGCGGCGGTCCGGGGCCGAGCGTGGTGGACTGGTTCTCGCCGCTGCAGGCTTGGGTGGAGAAAGCCGAGGTGCCCGCTACGATTCTGGCGCGCCGTGTCGACCAGGGCAAGGTTACGCGCACCCGTCCGCTTTGCGTCTACCCCGAAGCCGCCAGGTACAAGGGCTCAGGCAGTATAGACGACGCCGCCAACTTCACCTGCGGGCGTTAGCGATGGCCGATTGAAATTTGAGCGGTGCGGGTCTTGCGCGGCGGTTGCCGGCGCTACCATGCCCTCATGAGCGCGACCACGCAGATCACCCTGGAAGAATTCCTCGACCTGCCCGACACTCCAGGCAAACAAGAACTGCTGGATGGAGAACTCATCGTTGTGTCTCCCGCCAAACACACCCACCGGAGAACCGGCAAGCGTGTGCAGCGCTTGCTGGAATCCGTCGTTGACGCTACCAACTGGCCGCGGCTGGTTGACACCCGATGTCAGCGTGACCTGGCCAGATCAGCCCCTGGTTAACGATTGGCTCCAAGGCGCGCCCATGCTGGCCGTCGAGATTGTCTCCCCTTCCAACAAGGCGCAGGACATCGACAAGAAGACAGCCGTCTACCTGGAAGAAGGCGCGGCCGAAGTCCGGGTGATCTACCCGGCCACCCGCAGCATGTCCGTCTTCCGCCAGGATAGCTGGCAGCGCGTTACCGCAACCTACACCTGCTCCCTGCTGAACGTCACCATCGACCTCCGGGTGATCGTGCCCGCCCCTGTCTCATAGACTCACGTAAGGCACAGAGCCCCCAGCCCGGTCAGGCAAAACCGCAACTGTGCTTGCGTCGCCCGACGCCAAGCCCGCCACCCCCAGGGCCCTGGCCCCCAGCCTTTCACCAACCAGCGGCCACCGAGCACCGCCACTGCTACATCACTTCGGTCCGCCACCCCCTGGGGCCCTGGCCCCCAAGCCTTTCACCAACCACCAGCCACTGGCCACAAGCCACCGGCCACCAAGCCCCACCACTGCTACAATCACTTCGTACATGTCGCTCATCGTCGTAGGTTCCGTCGCATATGACGGCGTCGAAACGCCGCACGGCAAGGTCGACCGCATGTTGGGCGGCGCGGCCACCTACATCGCCCTCTCGGCCTCCTATTTCACGCCGGTCAAAATCGTCGCCGTGGTGGGCGACGATTTCGCCGAGGAAGATACCCACCTGCTGGCCTCCCGTAACATCGATCTCAGCGGTCTCGAGCACGTTCCCGGCGGCAAAACCTTCTTCTGGTCCGGCGTCTACTCAGCCGACATGAACGACCGCACCACCCTGCGCACCGACCTCAACGTCTTCGCCGGCTTCGATCCGAAACTTCCCGAGGCCTATCGCGGCGAACCCTACCTCTTCCTCGGCAATATCCAGCCCGATCTGCAGCGCAACGTGCGCGCCCAGATGAACGGAGTCAAACTCACCGGCGGCGACACCATGAATTACTGGATCAAAGATTTCCGCCCGGCGCTGCTCGAAACCCTCGAAGAGTGGGATTTCCTGCTGATCAACGATTCCGAAGCCCGCCTGCTCTCGGGCGAGCACAACCTCCGACGCGCCGCCGCCCGCATCCTCGAGATGGGGCCGCATACCCTGGTCGTCAAGCGCGGCGAATACGGCGCCATTCTCTTCCGCAGCGACGGCCACTTCATGGTTCCCGGCTACCTGCTCCGCGACGTCTTCGACCCCACCGGCGCGGGTGATTGCTTCGCCGGCGGCTTCATCGGCTATCTGGCCGGCCGCGGCGTCACCCCATCGGATGGCGATCTCGATTTCGCCGAACTGCGGCGTGCGGTGATTTACGGCTCGGTGATGGGCAGCTTCTGCTGCGAGCAATTCGGCGTGGATCGCTTCCGCACCCTGACGCGCGAGGAGATCGACGCCCGCTACCAGGAGTTCAAATCCTGTACCGCGTTCTGACCAAAACCATACAGCCGGGAATGGCCGTGCTCCTTGCGCTCCTGAGCCTGGCCGCCGTCGCGCTTTCCGCCTCCCACGGCTGGCTTCTCTACTATGGCGATGCCGAGTCCCACCTCGATATTGCCCGCCGCATCGTCGATTCCCGAACCCCCGGCTACGATCAGATCGGCACCGTGTGGCTGCCGCTCCCCCACTGGCTGATGCTTCCCTTCGTGCGCGTCGATGCCTGGTGGCGTAGCGGCATGGCGGGCGCCATCCCCTCTTCCGCATGTTTCGTTCTCGCCGGCCTGTTCCTGTTCGCCGCCGCGCGCCGCCTGTTCGGGTCGGCGCCGGCAGCCGTCGCGGCCACGGCCCTGTTCGCGCTCAACCCCAACCTGCTGTACCTGCAAACGGCGCCCATGACGGAGCCGGTCTTCTTCGCTTGCCTGATGGCGCTGCTCTACTTCACCATCCGCTTCCGCCGCACCCCAGGCTGGGGCGCCCTGATCGCCGCCGGCCTGGCCGCGTGCGCGGGCACGCTCACGCGATACGACGGCTGGTTCCTGCTTCCCTTCGTGGCCGCGTATCTCTTCCTGACCGCGAAGCGCCATAGCGTCGCCGTGGCCCTCACCTTCTGCGCCATCGCCGGCCTCGGCCCGGCCTACGTGCTGTTTCACCACTGGTGGCTCACCGGCGACGCCTTGGCCTTCTACCGCGGACCGTATTCGCCTCGCGCCATCCAGCGCGGCTACACGTACCCCGGGCTCGGCGATTGGCGAACCGCCTGGCTCTACTACCGCACCGCCGCCCAACTGTGTGCCGGTCCGGTACTGCCAGTTTTGGCGCTCGCCGGAGCCGCCGCCGCCCTGGCCAAGCGCGCCTTCTGGCCGCTGGCCCTTCTGGCTCTGCCCGGCGTCTTTTACATCTGGAGCATGCATTCTACCGGTGGCAGTCCTATCTATCTCCCGAGCCTGCCGCCCCACTCCTACTACAACAGCCGCTATGGATTGGCCGTGCTCCCGCTGTTCGCCTTCGCCTCGGCGGCCCTGGTCGCCATCCTGCCGCCGGGATTGCGCACCGCCGCCGCGACCCTGGCAGTCCTGGCCTCCATCGTTCCCTGGCTGCTCCACCCCGCGCCGTCCAACTGGGTCACCTGGGAGGAGTCGCGGGTCAATTCCGAAGCCCGCCGCGACTGGACCCGCCAGGCCGCCCAATACCTCGCACCCCGCTACGTGCGCGGCTCCGGCATCATTACTTCGTCGGGCGATATGACCGGGATTTACCGTGAAATGGGGGTCCCCCTCCGCGAGTTATTCACCGGAGACAACGGCCTGCCTTGGCTGGCCACCGTCCGGCGGCCCGAACTCTTCCTGCATCAGGAATGGGCCGTAGTTTCTGGCGGCGACCTTGTCCAGTCGGCCGTCAACCACTTGGCGTTGGGCGGTCCGTGTTACCGTCTGGAGCAAAGCATCATCGTGAAGAACGCGCCCGTGATCGAAATCTACCGGCGCGTCGGAGGCCCATGCCCATAAAGATTCCGTTTACCAAAGCCCACGGCGCCAAGAACGATTTTCTGCTGACCTGGCGCAAGGACGCTCCGGAAACCGGTCACGCCGATCTGGCCCGTGCCATCTGCGACCGCCACACCGGTATCGGCGCGGACGGCTGGATGCTGGTGGATCCCCCACGCGACCCCGAGGCCGATGGCGCCATCCAGCTCTACAACTCCGATGGCAGCACGGCCGAAATCTCCGGCAACGGCACCCGCTGCGCCGCCGCGTTCCTCATCCGCCACGGCCACGCCGCCGGCCGGGTGCGCATTCGCACCGGCGCCGGAATGAAGACCCTGCACTGCTTGAGCGCCACGGCCATTCCCGGCTGTGCTTCTTTTACATTCGAAATGAACATGGGCCGGCCCGAAATCACCGCACTCCGTTTTGACCTGCCCCTCTCCGGCGGCCCTGGCGACGTCACCATCCTCTGGGTGGGCAACCCGCAGTGCGCTATGCCGGTGGAGCATTTCGATTTCGACTGGCGCGCGCTCGGCGCCGAGATCGAATCCCACCCGCATTTCCCCAACCGCACCAACGTCTCGTTCCTCAAAGTGGTAGACCGCCACAACATCGATGTCCGTTTCTACGAGCGTGGCGCAGGGGAAACGATGAGTTCCGGCACCGGCTCGACCGGCGCCGCCGCCACAGCGGTAGCGCGCGGCTTGGCCGCCTCGCCCGTCCGCGTACTGACCCCCGCCGGCCCTCTCGACCTCCGCCTGGAAGACGAAATCTACCTGACCGGCCCCGCCGAAATCGTGGCCGAGGGCGAGTTCTTCGCGCAGTAGCGCCGTGCCCCAGTCTATACCGGGCAACACCGGAAGCACCACTATCCAAGACCACTACCCAAGAGTTGACTTCTCGGGGTGTTCCCGACATAATCCGGCACTAGGCGGGAACACCACCGGCGCCAGAGATATCAACACGACAGCGATTAGTTATGTGACCGATCCCATGTTCAATCCGCTTAACGTAAGCGGGGCGAAGTTTCTTTTCGTCGAATCGTCCATCGTGCCGCCGCCCGGACATACCGACGGAGTCAACGGGATCATTGCCAGCGGGTACACGCTGGCCGTGAATTTCGATCGGGTGGATGCCTCCGGTCTGAACGTGGTGCTGCTCGCCGAGAAGGTCCTGCGACCGCGATAAGTCGGCTGTTGTCGATTACCATTGACAGCATAGCTGTTGACATTGTAGATTGTCTTTGAGATGATGGAGGTGACTATTTGATTCCGGAGTTCGACCCCAGCACTGGCGCGTTGCCACCGGGAAATCATCAGGCAACATTGGCGGAGGTCAGGAAGCGGTTCGGTTTCACGCCCCGTCGTCGATGGTTGTTAAAAGGGGTTCGCGCAGCGGTCGAGGCTTTTTGGGCGGCCGGAATCCGAGAGATCTATATTGACGGTAGCTTCTGTAGCGAGAAGCCGGATCCGGGCGATGTCGACGGCTATTGGGTCGAGCCCGACGAAGGCGTCTATGATCGGATCGATCCGTATTGGATCGACTTCGAGCTGGTTTTAGTTCCGCACGTGCGGAAGTGGAAGTGGCGAATGTGGGCCGACTATGGGGTTGAGTTCTTCATTCATCCGACGATGCAGGCGCGCCCGGAAATGGGCTTTCCGGAATTCTTTCGACAGGACCGCGAAGGCCAACCTCGCGGCGTGATTCAAGTGGTGAAGGCGGCACGATCATGATCAAAAGCGACGCTCAGCGAGACCGGACAGTGGTCCAAATCGAGGGCTTCCGGCGCGCCCTGGCGAAAGCGGAGCAGGAGAAGCCCGGCAAACGCTCGGCTGCTATCCGCGGTAGCTACGAGGGCATGATTCGGCAACTCGAAGATGAACTGCGGGAGTACGACCAGGTGAAGTCCGGCGAGTTGACCCTACCCCACGTCGAGCGGCTGGACCAAATAGCGCCATTCATCGCGAAGGTCCGAATTGCCAAGGGCGTATCGCAAACCGAATTGGCCCGGCGGTTGGGCGTGAGCAAGCAAGTGATCAGCCGGTATGAGGAGACCGATTACCAAACTGTGGCGATCGCGCGGCTCCAGGAAATACTGGACGCGATTGGAATCAAGACGGTGGTAACTCTCAGCGCGTAAGCCATAAGCGTGCCGCCCGTCAGGATAACGACTGAACCCCGATCAGCCGGCATTCCCATAACGAATCAACTGAATAGCCCAGTGGGGTGTCCCGTTGGTATGCCGCCATGCCGTGGAGGTTTTTCTATGGCACGAAAAGTCGGTCGGATCGTTTGACGCGACGGCCCCCGCGGGTGACCTGACTCATGGTGTGTTGTTCGGGCCCATCGTAGTTCCGGGAGGAGGGTACGTGTGTACCGATATACCCCTCTCCTCGAGTACTGTCGAACCGATCTGAACGGTCTTGGCTAGGGTGGAGGTCTCATCACGTTACTGGTAGACCCTTCGCACTCTCGCCAGCGCGCCATATGCGAAAATAGGGCTTCCATGCCCCAAACTCTGACTGAGAGCCAGACGCTGACCCTGGAAGAAAAGATCCGCGCTCGCACCGCGCGCGTAGGCATCGTCGGCTTGGGCTACGTCGGCCTCCCGCTCGCCGTGGAATTCGCCAAAGCCGGCTTCGTCGTAACCGGCATCGATGTCAGCGCCGAAAAGACCCGCCGCGTGAATGCGGGCGATTCCTACGTGGGCGATATCCCCAGCGCCACGCTGGCCCCGCTGGTGACAGCCGGAAAACTGCGCGCCACCACCGATTTCGCCGCCATTCGCGAACTCGATACCATCAACATCTGTGTCCCCACTCCTCTGCGGAAAACGAAGGACCCGGACATGAGCTACATCGTGTCCGCCAGCCAGGAGATCGCCAACCACTTTCACGCGGGGCTACTGGTCATCCTGGAATCCACCACCTACCCTGGAACCACGGACGAACTGGTGCTGCCCATGCTCACCAAGTCCGGCCTGGAAGTGGGCCGTGATTTCTTCCTGTGCTTTTCCCCGGAACGCGTCGATCCCGGCAATCCGAAATACCAGACCGCCAACATCCCTAAGGTTGTGGGCGGATGCACGGCTGCCTGCACCGAAATGGGCCGCCTTTTCTACTCGCAGGCGCTCCAGCACGTGGTCCCGGTCAGCGGGACGCAGGTGGCGGAAATGGTGAAGCTGCTGGAAAACACCTTCCGCATGATCAACATCGGCCTGGTGAACGAGATCGCTCTGATGTGCGACCGCATGGGCATCAACGTCTGGGAAGTGATCGACGCCGCCGCCACCAAGCCGTTTGGTTTCATGCCGTTTTATCCCGGCCCCGGACTGGGCGGTCATTGCATCCCGATCGACCCCTTTTATCTGTCCTGGAAGACCAGGCAGGCCGGCATCGAGGCCCGGTTCATCGAGTTGGCGGGCTACATCAACGGCCAGATGCCGCACTTCGTCGTGGGGAAGATCCAAAGTGCGCTCAACGACGCCGGCAGACCGGTGAAGGGATCGCACATCCACGTCATGGGAGTGGCCTACAAGCGGGATATCGACGACCTGCGCGAGTCCCCGGCGCTGGACGTGATGCTCCTGTTGCAGCGCCGCGGCGGCGTCGTCACGTACAGCGACCCCTACGTTCCCACGGTCCGGTTGGACGGCCTGGACCTGACGTCCTGTTCCGAGGAGATCGCTGCGGCCGCCGATTGTACGGTCATCATCACCGACCACGCCGCCTTCGACTACCAGGCCTTGGTGGCCCGGGCGCCTCTGCTGGTGGACACTCGCAATGCGTTAAAGGGCGTGAATTCGCCGAAGATCGTCCGGCTATAGGGCGGACCCAGGGGGTGCGCTGCGACAGGTCAGTGAAGTGAAGGTGAAGCGCGAGAGCGGGAAGTGCCCTGCTTCGCAGCGCCAGGGGCAGGGCCTCCATCCTGCCCCGATGAGTGTAGGCGCCAAGTGGCCGGAAGGACGCCGAAGCCGCCAAACTCCGGCGTCCGCATCGGCTGCACTTGCGCGCTCGCGCTTCTGATTCGATATTGCCACTCGCGTTTCGGGCGCCGAGGCTAAGGGGACGGTAAGTGCTTTGTTACCAACAAAAATATTTTTCAAAAAACTGTGACTGTTTTCCGTCCCATGTTCAGGGAGCGGGTGTTGGCAGGAGAAGTCTTTTTTCAGCTCAACGTAGCGTCGTAAAGATTTGCGGATGTTCTTGAGGTGTGTTCTCATGGAGGCATGAGACCTCTGGTGCTCGGTCGAGCCTCCGTGCCGGCTCTACAGCAGGAGATTCAGCGTTCGGAGGAATCGCGTTACGACCACCGGTTGCACGGGGTGTTGCTGGTCGCTAATGGGATGACCTGTCCGCAAGTGGCTACGCTACTGGGAGATGCCCCACGCTCGATAGAGTATTGGGTTCATCGGTTCCTGAAGCAGGGCGTGGCTGGTCTGCAGGATGGCGATCACCCCGGCCGGCCCCGACGGTTGCATGAAAAACAGATGGAGGCGATCAACCGGGCGTTACGAGGAAAACCAAGCGATGTCGGGATGCGTGTGAATCTCTGGGATGGCAAGACGCTGTCAGCCTGGATCGCAAAGGAATACGGAATTCAACTGGGCGTGCGTCAATGCCAACGACTGTTCCGCCATCTGAACTTTCGCCTGCGCAAGCCACGGCCGGTCTTGGCCAAAGGCGACCCTGGGCGGCAGTAGCGACGTGATCCTCATCAGCGACAATACCCAATACCAACCGATCCAGACTGCACCTGGAATGGCGCCTTCAACAGGAGCCGCAATGCGTCGCGATTCGCCCTGGAGCTTATGCGCAAATATTTAAGACGCAGTGTTGCGGCGCACGCGACCCTCAATCTTCCGTGCGGGCTGGCGGTCGGGAGTGAGTATTCAACGCAAGCATCCTCTCGGCCTGCGCGGCCACGGCGACCAGGGCGTCATCCCGTCCCCAGGCGGCGGTGATCTGTAATCCGAGCGGAGCGCCGGAGACGGGCAGCGGGATCGAGATTGCCGGGACGCCTAACGCTGTCCATGGTGCGTTGTTGGCCGGATCGCCGGTGGATGCCAGGCCGGCCGGCGGAGGGCCGGTGGCGGCGGGCGTGAGGACCGCGGGGTAGTCCCAAAACAGGTTCGTCACTTCCCCCCGCATCTGCTCCACTACGCGCACGGCACTGCGGTATTCGGTTTCGGGGATCTCCAGGCCCGTCCGCACCAGATCGGCCAGCCGGATGCCGATGCGTTCGCCAAAGCGGTCGAAGCGCTCGCGGTGCGACCGCGCGCCCTCGTACTGGTTGATGGTGAAGGCTGCGCGGCTCAGGTCGAGCCATCCGGCCGGAGGGTCCATCTCTTCGACCACCGCGCCATGATCGCGCAACTGGCGAGCCGCCTGCTGGAGGGCGTGCTCCATCGGGAAGTCAGCGTTGACGCGCAGCAGCGCGACGCGCCGCAAGTCGCCAGTGACGCGGGCGTCGAATCCGCGGGTCCAGAGACAGGCCATGTCCGCGACGGTCTGCGTGAAGAAACCAACGGTGTCGAGCGAAGGCGCAAAGGGCAGCACCCCCGCCATTGGGATCAGGCCGAAGGTCGGCTTGAAACCGCAGATGCCGCAGTAAGAGGCCGGCCGCAACACCGAGCCCAATGTCTGGGAGCCAAGGGCGAATGGCACCATTCCCGCCGCAACGGCCGCTGCCGACCCCGAGGAGCTGCCACCGGGCGTATGGCCGGGCAGGCGGGGATTGCCGGTCGGCGCAGGGTCGAAGGAGGCGAAGGCGGTGGTGTGTGTCTTGCCCAGAAGCAGCGCTCCCGCCCGGCGCAGCGCAGCCACCACGTGCGCATCGTATTCCCCCTTGCGGCCCTTATAGAGCGGCGAGCCGTACTCGGTGGCCAAGCCGCGCGTTTCGAAAATGTCTTTGGCGGCGAAAGGGATTCCGCTCAGCGGTTCGCCCTCGACGAACGGTTGCGGCGAGACCTCGACCCACGCCCGCACTTCAGACTCGGTGAGCCCGATCTGGCGAAGGCAATCGCGCAGAAGGTCCTGAGGCGTCTTGCTGCCGGACTCGAGGGCTTCCAGAAATTGGCGGAGCACGGTTCTTGCAATGATAAGTCATCGGGGGCTGGGTTACGGACCCCGAATCTCGCGCGGCGCGACTCGGCAGGGCAATTCGGGTTATAACCGGAATCATCGCCACTTCCAGGGAGGTCTCGTGTTTCGAATCGGCATTTTGCTGTTGATTCCGTTCGTGTGCTCCGCGCAGATCGGTTTCTACCTGATCACCACGGTCGCCGGCAACGGCACATCCGGATTCTCCGGCGATGGCGGCGCGCCCACCAGCGCCGAATTGAATACCCCGATCAGCGTGGCCCTGGACGCAGCCCTCAACCTCTACATCGCCGACAGCGGCAACAACCGGGTTCGCAAAGTTTCTGGCGGCAATATCACCACCTACGCCGGCAAGGGCGGCGCAGCGTACACCGGCGATGGCGGCCAGGCGGCCAGCGCTCAGCTCAACACCCCCTACGGGATCTGGGTCGACGCGCAGGGCAACCTGGATATTTCCGATCTGGGCAACAATGTGATTCGCCAGGTCTCGCCCAGCGGCGTGATCAACACGATTGCCGGAAACAATCAGGTGGGGTTCTCCGGGGATGGCGGCCCGGCAAACGCGGCGCAGTTGAACCAGCCGTTCGGCCTGGTGACGGACCCCTCCGGCAATCTCTATTTCAGCGACACACAGAACAACCGGGTGCGCATCGTAACTCCCGATGGCAACATAAATACCTTTCTCGGCAGCAACAAGCGGGCACCGATGTGCGGAAATGGGCCGGCGGCCAGCGCCTCGTTGCAGTCTCCGGCCGGGCTCGCCGCCGATGCCGCGGGCAACGTCTATGTCGCCGACAGCCAGAACAACTGCATCCGCATGGTGACCCCGTCGGGCAGCATCGTCACCGTAGCCGGGAGCGGGGCGTCCGGGGTCTCGGGCGATGGCGGCGCGGCAACCAGCGCCAAACTTGGCCGTCCTTTCGGAGTAGCGGTGGATTCCCCCGGCAACTTGTTCATCGCCGACTACAGCAACAGCCGCATTCGGATGGTGGGGCCGGACGGTACGATCACCACCATCGCAGGCGGCACCGGAGCCGGCTACACCGGCGACGATACGGGCATCGTTGCGACTAACGCCAAGCTCAATTTCCCAACGGGCTTGGCCGTGGACAATAGGGGCCGCATCTACATCGCGGATACCGATAATAACGTGATCCGCATGCTGACCCCGATGGCGCCGGCGGTAGCCGGCGGCGGCGTGGTGAGCGCGCAGGCATTCGGCGGCTTTGGCTCGGTGGCGCCCGGCTCCTGGATCGAGATCTATGGGTCGAACCTCTCGGTCGACCGGCGGTCCTGGAGCAGCGGCGATTTCCACGGCTCGACCGGCCCCACGTCCCTGGATGGAACCTCGGTAACCATCGGCGGCCAATCGGCGTTCGTGGATTATATCAGCGGCGGCCAGGTGAATGTGCAGGTGCCCTCCGGCGTGGGCCCCGGTCCGCAGCCGCTCGTGATGAAGACGGCATTCGGAACCAGCTCGCCAGTCACCGTGAACGTGAACCCGGTGCAGCCGGGACTGCTGGCGCCTGCGAGCTTCACCATCGGCGGGACGCCCTACGTGACGGCGCTGTTTTCGGACGGGACCTCGTTCGTGCTTCCCACGGGTGCGATTTCCGGGGTTACTTCGCGGCCGGCCAAGGCCGGCGACACGATCACGCTCTACGGAGTTGGATTTGGTCCGGTGAGCCCCGCCGTTCCCGCCGGCCAGATTGCGCCGCCCAACGCCAATCTGATCACGGCGCCGCAGTTTTCGATTGGACCAGCCCCGGCCATTCTGACATACGCCGGCCTCTCGCCCGGCGCGGTTGGTCTGTACCAGTTCAACCTTGTCGTGCCGAGTGTCCCGGCGGGCAAGAACGCGCTGACCTTCACCCTCAACGGCCAGGCGGGCACGCAGACGCTGTACCTGGCGACCCAGTAAGCCGTGGTAGCGTGACTAGAGAGGGGGAAACACCAAATGAAACAAATGTTACTGGCGATGTTGTGCGCCGCTGCTCCAGCGTTGGCGGCCGAGGGCAGTATGAACGCCGCCGAGCGGGCCTATCTGTTGGAACAACTGGAGTCATCCAAGAAGGCGATGTTGGCGAGTATCCAGGGCGTGAGCGCGCCGCAGTGGGCGTTCAAGCCGGCGCCGTCGGTCTGGGCGGTCAAGGAGTGCGCAGAGCACATCGTCCTGGCGGAGGATTATCTGTTCGGCGCCGTGCAGCGGATTCTGCAGTCGCCGGCGGTTCCGCGGCCGGCGAGTTCCACCGAGGCCTTCGACCACAAGGTTGTGGAGAGGGTGCAGGACCGGTCGCAGAAGGCAACCGCGCCCGAGCCGATCACACCCACCGGCAAGTTTGAAACACCCGAAGATGCGGCGCGCGAGTTTACGGCGCGGCGCGACAAAACCATCGCTTATGTGAAGAGCACCGAGGACGACCTGCGGGTACATGTGGCGCCGTCTCCGGCAGGACCACTGGACGCTTACCAGTTCCTGCTGCTGCTGGCATCGCACTCGGCGCGGCACACGGCGCAGATTCGCGAAGTGCAGGCCAACGCGGGCTATCCCAAGGCGGGCACCAAAGCAGAGTAAGTACGGATGGCACGCGGGCATCCGTCGTTACTGCCCCGTAATCAACCGGGCGCCGCGGTTACGGGTGATGTAGTTGTAGATCCACTCCACCAGCACCAGCAAGCGGTTCTCGAATTCCACCAGGTACATCAGGTGGACGAAGACCCAGGTGATCCAGGCGGGGAATCCGGCAATGTGCACGCGCCCAAACTCTGCAACGGCTTTGTTGCGGCCGACGGTCGCCAGGTTCCCTTTATTGAAGTAGCGGAACGGGGCTATGGATTCGCCGCGCAGTTTTTTGCGGATGAGATCCGCCACGTAGCGGCCCTGCTGCATGGCCACGGGCGCTACGCCGGGCAGCGGCTTGCCGGCCTGGTGGACGAAATTCGCCAGGTCGCCGATGACGTGAATTTCCGGGTGGCCGGGAATGCTCAGGTCGGGTTGAACCATCACGCGGCCGGCGCGATCGAGCGTGGCGTCGGCGCGATCCGCCAACACCTGACCGAGACGCGACGCACGAACGCCCGCGGCCCAGAGCACGGTGTGGGTGGCGATATGGTTGGTGCGGCCGCCGGCCTGCACCGTGACGCCTTCGGCATCGATGTTGGTAACGTGGGCGCCGGTGAGCGGGCGCACGCCCAGCGCGATCAACTGGCGCTCGGCCTTGTCGGAAAGGTCTGGCGGAAAAGTCTGGAGGATCCGAGACTCGCCCTCCACCAGCACGATCTGCGCCTCGGAAGGATCGATGTGGCGAAAGTCGTGGCGTAACGTGTCGTTGGCGATTTCGCCGAGGGCGCCCGCCAGTTCGACGCCGGTGGGGCCGCCGCCCACGATCACGAAATTCAGCCAGACGCGGCGTTTGGCGGCGTCGGGTTCCCGCTCGGCGTGTTCGAAGGCGGCCAGCAGGCGGCTGCGGATTGCCGTGGCGTCCTCGATGGTTTTCAGTCCGGGGGCAATGGCGGCCCATTGGTCGTTGCCGAAGTAGTGGTGGGTGGCGCCGGTGGCGAGGATGAGGTCGTCGTAAGGCAATTCGCCATCTTGAAGAATGACGCGGGAGCGAGACACGTCGATATCGGTCACCTCACCCAACAGCACTTCGGTGTTGCGGTTCTTTCGCAGCACGAAGCGCAGGGGAGAGGCCACTTCTCCCGGGGAGAGGGCACCGGTCGCCACCTGGTAGAGCAGCGGCTGAAAGAGGTGGAAGTTGCGGCGGTCGATGACGGTTAAAGCCACCGGTGCGCGGCCCAACCTCTTGGCCGCGTACAAACCGCCGAAGCCCCCGCCTACAATCACCACGCGATGGGCAAAGCTCACTGGGGACGCCGCTCGATGGCGGATTTCAAATCCAATCCGGGAGCGAATCGCGGCACCCGTTTGGCTTTCACCTCGATGGAGCCGCCGTTTCTGGGGTTCCGCACACGCCGCGCTTTGCGATGGGAAACTCCAAACGTGCCGAACCCGGAAATCGTAACCCGGTCCCCCCGCTCCAGGCTCGATTGAATCCCAGACAGAAAGGCATTCAAGGCGCGAGTTGCTTGGGCTCGCGTGATGGATGCGTCCGATGCAATTTTGCCGACTAGATCTTTCTTGGTCACCTGCATCCTCGATGCGGCGAGTTGTATCAGAACCGGGGAGACGGTGTCAACCGGCAGGGAGAAAATGTGGCTGGGAGAAAATGGTCGCGCGGCGCGCGGGGACGACGAGGGTCGGGTTTGAGGCACCCCGCTGTCTGGCATACTGACCTTTCCGGACGTGAAGAATCATCGAGCATTCTGTCTCCTGCTGGCCGCCACTGCCGCCGGCCAGCATCGCCGCGGCGTCAACGTGGCCGGCGCCGAGTTCGGCATGTCTAGCATCCCGGGCACGCTGGGCAAGGACTACACGTTCGCCAGCGAGAACACCTTCCAATACTTTGCGGGCAAGCGTCTCGGTTTGATCCGCCTCCCCCTGCTGTGGGAGCGGCTCCAGCCGAAGCTACGCGGCCCTCTGGACCCCGCCTACCTGGCCAACGTCAGACAAAGCGTCGCCCGGGCCAAAGCCCACGGCGGCGAGGTCATCGTCGATATTCACAACTTCGCCCGCTACAGCTTCAACGAGGGTGGCTCGCTCAAGACGTACGTAATCGACAACCCGGCGCCGGACGGCACAATCCGGGTATTCACGGCCGACCTGGCCGACCTCTGGACCCGAATCTCCAGCGAGTTCAAGTTCGAAGGCGCGGTATACGCTTACGACCTGATGAACGAGCCGCACGATATGGGCGCCGCCAACTGGAAGGCGATTTCGCAGGCGGCGCTCGATGCCATCCGCGCCAACCAGGACGACAAACTGGTGCTGATACCCGGTGATAGCTGGTCGAGCGCCAACCGCTGGGTGACTACCCACGGCCAGCAATCGTGGATCTCCGACCCAGCCAACAACTTCGCCTACGAAGCCCACCAGTATTTCGACCGCGACGAAAGCGGCACGTACACCCGCAGCTACGACGCCGAACTGGCCGGCAACTCCGATCTCGCCAACGTGGGCCGCACGCGCGTCGCGCACTTCACCGATTGGTGCCGCGCCAACAGCGTCCGCGGCATTGTCGACGAGTACGGCATTCCCGACAATGACGCCCGCTGGGCCACCGTGCTCGACAACTTTCTGGCGGCGCTCGATGACGCCGGCATGGATGGCGCCTATTGGGCCGCCGGCGAATGGTGGGGCAACTACCCGCTTTCGGTGCAGCCCACGGCCAACTTTCAGCAGGACCGGCCGCAGATGGCCACCCTGCAGACCCACGCCGGCGGCGGTTTCCTCAGCGCTTTCTCGGCGGCGTCGGCGAGCGTTGCGCGCGCCACACCTGGTTCCCTGGTCAGCGTGTACGGCACGGGTTTCACGACTCAGACCGCGCAGGCGAAGGCCGTGCCCTACCCGGTCGCCCTGGCCGACATTGCCGTCCAGGTAACCGACGCCTCGGGCGCCAGCAGCTTGGCGGGCCTCCTCTATGTGTCGGCGGCGCAGATCAACCTGCAGATGCCCGCCAGCCTGGCGCCCGGCCGCGCCACCATCGCCGTTCTGCGCGGCTCCGGGCAGGTTGCCTCGGGCGGCATCCAGGTGGCCGCCACCGGCCCGGCGATCTTCACGGCCAATTCGTCGGGATTCGGCCTCGCCGCCGCGCAGATCATTCGTGTGAAGGCGGACGGTTCGCAAGCCTACGAGCCGGTCACGGCTATCGATTTCGGGGTACCCTCCGACCGCCTGTTCCTCGCGCTCTACGGCACCGCCATCCGCGGCGCCGTCGTGACGCTGCGCATCGGCGCCCTCGATATCCCCGTCCTGTACGCCGGCCCGCAGAGCCAATACCCGGGCCTCGACCAGGTTTCGACCGCCGAACTACCGCGCTCCCTCGGCGGCGCGGGCTCAGTCGACGTGCTGCTGAGTTGCGATGGCGTGGCGGCCAATACGGCGGCGATCGTGTTTCAGTAGCGTGGGTAGGCGGGCGGGGATACGGTCAACCCATGGATGATTTCGGCCTTTGGCGAAGCCGCGCGCGCAGGCTGGCGGTCGCTTGGCGATGGCAGCGCAGGCACAGCGTCCGCATGTTCGAGAGGTCGCATTCCCCGCCCCCTTCCGTCACGGGTACCACGTGATCCGCGTCCCACAGGTGGCGCCTGCCGCCCCACTCCTTTTCGAATTGCCGGCGCGCGCGGTAGTCGAGTTTGCGCTTGTCCTTACGCAGCGCTTCCGTGTCGACGCCGCACTGGGCGCACACGCCCCGGTCGCGCGCAAAGACCTGCGCCCGCAGATAGCCGGGGTCCGTGCGCAGCTTCCATTCGTGGACGCAGGCATCGCCGCAAAAGGTGAAGCGGCCCTTGGGCACCGCCATGCCACACCACCTGCACACTCCTCGACGCCGCTCCTTCACCCAACCACCGGGTTTGGCGCGGCGGGTGCTCACACGCGCAGTTCGTAGCCGAGTTCGCGCATCCCTTCGATAATCCGGGAACGAATCTCGCTCACTTCTTCCGAGGATAGAGTGCGCTCCGGCGACCCCAGGGTCAGCCGGAAGGAGACGCTCTTGGCGCCCTCGGCCAGCGGTGGACCGGAATACTGGCGCAGGAATTGGATGGATTCCAACAACGTGCCGGCGAATGACACGACGCGGCTCTCGAGCGCGCCGGCAGTCTCGCGAAGGCCAGCGATCACCGACAGGTCGAAGGCGCTCGATGGATATCGGCGGATGGGCGCGTACTTGACGTCGCCCGCGCTCAGCAAGCGGATCAACTGAAGATCGAGGTCCAGCACCGCAGCGCGGCCGGATTCGATCATCGATGGATGCAACTCGAACAAGCGGCCGACCGTTTCGCCCTTCCACCGAATCCCGGCGGCACGCGCCGGATGCTCGAACGGACGCGTCTCCACCGGCTTCGTGCAAGCCCCGGGCATGAGGCCTTCGGCGGCGCGTTTGGCCTCGAACAGACCCGCCGTGCCATCGCCATAGCGATCGTAAAGGGCCGCCACCAGGTGCGGAACTTCGTCGGGCAGGCCTTTGGCGCGCTTATGAATCTCGAGGCCGATTTCGAAAAGCCGGAACGAATCCCGATGCCTGGCGTTGTCTGTGATGTTCTTTCGGATGCCGGGCAGCAGCGAGGCGCGCATCAGTTCCTGGTCCGACGCAATGGGGTTGGCAACGCGGATATGGGCCGCGGGGTCGAAACCAAACGCGCGCGCGGAGGCCTCGCTTATGAACGAGTAGTTGTAGACCTCGGTGAAGCCCTGATCGACGAACACGCTGCGCACTTCGTGCTGGAACCGGCGCACCACGTTGACGGGCGGGACCGTGGCGGCCACCAATGGCGCTTTGGGCGCGATGGAATCGTAGCCGATCATGCGGCCCACCTCCTCCACAAGGTCGTCCTTGAGGGAGACGTCCTTGGTGGCACGCCAACTCGGCACGGTCACCGAGAGTACGCCGGGGCGGGGTTCCGTCACGCCGAATTGCAGCCGGTCCAGGATCTCGCGCACCTCCGACCCGCGGATGGTGCGGCCGAGCTTTCGTTCCAGCCACTCCAGCGGAAGTTCGATCGCCGGGGGCGGCGCGAGTTCGCGCTTCTGATCGGCCAGGCCGCCCACCAAACGAATGCCGGGCGAAATCTCGCGCAGAATCTCGATGGCCCGCGCCAGGCCGCGGACCGTATTCGCCGGGTCCTGCGCCTTTTCGAACCGCATGGAGGCGTCGGTTCGCAGCTTGAGGGCGCCGGAAGTTTTGCGGACCGACGAGGCCTGAAAGTTGGCGCTCTCCAGGATCAGGCGGGTCGTGCTCGCCCCGATGGCGCTGTCCCCGCCTCCGATCACGCCCGCCAACGCAATCGTGCCGCCTGCATCGGCAATCACCAGGTTGCTGGCCTGCAGCGTGTAGTGCTCGTCATTCAGCGCGCGGAATCGCCTGCCAGGTTCGGCAGGCCGGATGAAAATCGTGTCGCCCTGAATGAGATCGGCATCGAACGCGTGCATTGGCTGTGACAACTCGGCCATGACGTAGTTGGTCATGTCGACGATGTTGTTGATGGGGTTCAGCCCGATGGCTTCCAGCCGGTATTGCAGCCACAACGGTGAAGGCTTCACGGTCACGTTTTCGAAGACCAGCGCGCTGTAGCGCGGGCAGAGGTCGAAGTCGGCAATGCGGATGTGAACGGCGGCGGGGCCCGTGGGCAGCAGGTCGAGCCGCGCCGAGTCTTTCAACGGGCGCCCCAGGATGGCAGCCACCTCGCGTGCCATGCCGTGGTGGCCCCACAAATCGGGCCGGTGGGTGATTGACTTGTTGTCGATTTCGATAATGCTGTCGGGCACGCAGCCGGGTATGGGCGAGCCCACCGGGACATCCAGTTCGACGATACCGGAGTGGTCGCGGTTGACGCCGAGTTCGGCGCCGCTGGCCAGCATTCCCTCGCTCGCAACGCCCTGGATCACCCTGCTGCCGACGGGCACGTAGGCGCTGATCAGGCCGGGCCGGCAGTTGGGCGCGCCGCACACCACCCTCTTGCGGCCGAGGGGGCCAGCATCCACCACTGCGATCACATTGTGGCTGTCCGGGATCGCGTCCACCGATTCGACCCGCGCGGCGCGGGCGTGCCCCAGCAACTCACCGGCCGCTTCGATGCCTTCGCACTCGGCCGTCTTCATGGTGATGAGCTTTTCCAGAGGACCGGCGGCGTAGTCCAGGTTATCTACGAATTCGCGAATCCAGTTGTAGGAGAACTTCAAAACTGCGGCTCCATTCAAAACTGCTCTAGAAATCTGAGGTCGCCACCTTGCAGGTAGCGGATGTCATCAATGCCGTAGCGCATCATCACCAGGCGGGTGAGGCCGAGGCCGAAAGCGAAACCGCCCCACTCGTCGGGATCGATACCGCTCAAGCGGAGGACATTGGGATTGACCAGGCCACAAGGCAGCAACTCCACCCAGCCGCTTTGCTTGCACACCGGACAGCCGGGGCCGCCGCAAATCAGGCACTGGATATCCAGCTCAAAGCCGGGCTCCACAAAGGGGAAGTAGCCGGGCCGAAGCCGCACCGCTACCTCGCGCTGGAAAATGGCGGCGAGCAGCGTCTTCATGAAATACAGCAAGTGCGCCACGGACACATCGCGATCCACCATCATGCCTTCCAGTTGATAGAAGGTATGCTCGTGCGAGGCATCCACGCTTTCATTGCGAAAGACGCGGCCGGGAGCGATCATGCGCAGCGGCGGGCCCAGCCGCTCCATGCCGCGCACCTGGACGGGCGACGTATGGGTGCGCAGGAGGTTGCCGCCATCCAGCCAGAACGTGTCCTGCATGTCGCGCGCCGGGTGGTCCCGCGGAATGTTCAAGGCGTCGAAATTGTGGTACTCAGTCTCGACCTCGGGCCCATCGAGCACCGCAAAACCCAGCGATACGAAAAGGTCTTCCAATTCGCGCTGGATGCGGGTGATGGGGTGGAAATGTCCGCGGCGCGGGCCGGGGGCAGGCAGCGTGAGATCGATCCACTCGGCATCGAGGCGCGCGCCGAGTGCCGCCTCGTCAAACCCCCGCTTCCTGGTGTCGAGCGCAGCCTCCAGCGCCTGCTTGGCGGCATTGAGCAGCTTACCGATGCGCGATTTCTCGTCCGCCGGGAGCTTCCCCATGTCCTTGCTCACGGCCGCCAACGCGCCTTTGCGGCCGAGCGCCTCGACGCGAACGGCTTCGAGTTCCTCGGGGGTCTGCGCCGATTGGATTCGCGAAAGGGAACGGGACTCCAATTCCCGTATGGATTGATCGAGCATGAGCGTGGAGTTTTCTATTGTAGCAAGGGCTGGGAGAGAGTCCGGAAATGGGACTGGGTTCGTTCGCTTCCGCTTTCGCGCCGGCGGCTCAGGCCGGCGCGGGTTGCGCGGGAGCATCAGGAGCGTGCGCGTTGGGTGGAATCTTCGAGTGGCAATGGATAAACGCCGCGCGGAAGGTGAAGGCCAGCAGCAGAATCAGCGAGACGGTCACCAATCCGCGGTTGGCTGCCAGTCGGCGTTCGCCCTCCGGGGATACGGTTCGGGGACGGTGGCGGCAGTTAGGGAGAAATCATGTTGGGGGCCAGGGACGGGTTGAAAACGGGACATTCATGTCCCGTTTTTGGGTATCGGCTTGTTGAAAACAGGGAATTTAGGAGCGGCGCGCGGGACAAAAATGTCCCGCCTGGCTGTTTCTTTGGCCAATTTTTCGAACGAAGCCGGGCGGGATTTTGCAAGTGCGTGCATCGCTACCTACTTCCCAGGATGGCACATGGAGGTGCGGCCGGCGGGGTGGCGCGGTCGGGGGAATCTCTGCAAGTAGCTGATAAATAGAGCGGTAATTGGGCTGAAAATATTTTGCAAAAACGTGTGACTGGGCGGAGCCATCACACATCGCACCACGCCACCGCCTGCGCCAGGCCCTCCATCGGTTCCGCCGTCGGAATGAACTCCTGGCCTACGTAGCCCTGGTAGCCGGCATCCAACAGCGCCTGCATGACCGCGGGGTAGTTGATTTCCTGGCGATCATTCAACTCGGCGCGCCCCGGCACGCCGGCCGTGTGGATATGGCCGATCCATGGACCGTATTGCTGAATCCGCCGGATCACGTCGCCGTTCATGATCGCCACGTGGTAGATGTCGAAAAGCAGTTTGGCGCTGGGGGAGCCAACCTGCCGCACGATTTCGGCGCAGTAATCGAGGTCGTCGCCCTGGTAGCCGGGGTGGCCCTTCATGGGGTGCGACCGGTCGCGCGTGTTGAGTTGCTCCAACACGATGGTGACACCCTTCGGTCCGGCGTAACCGGCGAGTTCGGTGAGTCCTTTAACCGTGTTCGCGGCGCCTTCGGCCGGGGAAATTTCGCCGCTCCGCGGGTCGTCCGCGTCCTGCCATTTGTATCCCGTGAAAGCGATCACGTTGGGGACGCCGCTCCCGGCTGCGCGGTCGATCTCCACCTTGGTGCGGGCGATCACCTCTTCCTGGTATCGCGGGTTGTTCAGTCCTTTGGCAAAAACCGGATTGTCCATGCCGTTGTGCGCCAACGCGTTTTCGAGGCCGCGCCTGCGGACCTCGGGCCACAACTCGGGCGGCACCAGTTCCACGCTGCGGCAGCCCAGTTGGATGGCCGCGGCGCAGATGCGATCCAGATTCCACTGCCAGTCCGTGGCATTCAGACACCAGTAAGCCAGCGATTGCTTGATGCGTCCGTTCCTGACCACGCCAGATCCTCCGTCTGTGATTCAGACAGTAGATTAGCGCATTCCTGCCGGTAGGGGTCCATCGGCCGGCCCGGGGACGGTCGCAACACTATATCTGCAGGACTCCGGAGGCATCCCCGGCGAGTACGGGATGCGCCGTTCGCTCCCGGCCAATCATTTTTTTCCATTACCTTCATTTTGTGTAACAGTTCACGCAGGCTACTGCGTTTGAGGGGTTGAGGAAGCAGGGAGGAGCAGGCGTGGACTCAACCTACGAGGCCGGCTATATTTGGCCTGAAGGGCAGTGGACTGTCCATGCAAGAACTGCACCGTGGCTTGAGATTTGAGCTGGCAAGGCTGTTCCGGGAAGAACCAGCGCCCTGGGTTCTCAAGGCGGCTATGCGTTAGAACTTCGCTTCAAGGCGGCTCGATCAACGGTGGACATTGACCTGACGGTGCAGCGAGTGGAAACAACGACGGCGAGTGGTGACACGAACCAGGTTATCCGGGCAGTGCTGCAGAGCGCGGCCGAGATTTCTCTCGGTGACTGGTTCGAGTTTACGGTCGGGCCGGCGTCGATGGATTTGACCGCCGCGCCGTATGGCGGCGCCCGTTATCCGGTCGAAGCTCGGACGGACGAACGGACGTTCGCCCGATTCCACCTGGACGCTGGCGTTGGTGACGTGGTCATGGCGACCTCTGGAAACGATCGTGTGCCGGGACTGGCTGGGATTCGCCGGAATCGAATCGTCGCGCGTCCTGATGATCGCTCGCAAACAGCAGTTAGCCGAGAAGATTCATGCCTACACGCTCCCGCGGAACGCGGCGAACAGCAGGGTGAAGGACTTAGTGGACCTGGCTCTTCTGATCGGATCAGGTGAGCTGGATAAGCCTCGCATTCTGGAAGCTCTGTGTCTGACCTTTGAGAGAAGAGGAACACACGATTTGGCGAGCTTGGTTCCGCCGCCAGGCCTTCGTCGACGAGGTGCTGGCACAGCGCACAGAGAGGTGAACGCGGCATGACCGAGAACGGTTCAGACTCTCTTCCATTCGAACATCCAGAGCAGGAAAATATTCGTTTCCGCGAAGAGAATGCTCGCCTGCGGCGGCTTCAATCGACCTCCGACCAAAGCCGTCGAGACGTCGCCACCGGTGGACAAGGAGGAGCGCGCCAGACAGAGGATCGCGCTGTTTCGAAGCCTGTTTCGCGGGAGAGAAGGTGTGTACGCTCCACGATGGGAGAATACTGATGGCCGGCACGGATATCTGCCGACGGTCGTAAAGGACTGGAAGGCCATCAACAAAAGCCGCCCGGAAGATCGAAAGAAACTCGACCAGAAAACTTGTGCTGGTTCAGCGTGAATTCCCCAAAAAAGAATCAGGTTGGCTGGTCCCCGCTTCACGCCCCATTCTCACCCGCAAACGAAAACTGGCTAGGGAAAGGTATCAATCACGACCGTTGCAGGCACGCGTTCGAGCGGGGGCACGTTGGGCGGCTTGTCCGAAGCAATGCCTCCAGTTCAACTTCCGGGGGGCCCGACAGTACACTCGGAAATTGCCAGGCGGGCGCTTCGAGGGCTAACACATCGAGATGAGGCAACCCATCGCGCCGTGAAGAACTCGCCGATGGCCGATGCCGCGCGCATGGGGAACAGACATATCGTGATACGATATATGTTATGGAGGACCTTTTGGCGGCTGATTATCAAGCCCTCAGCGATTTTCGTTACCAGATTCGGAAATTCCTGCATTTCAGTGAAGAGGCTGCTCGCACCGAGAGACTGGAGCCGCGCCAGCACCAGATGCTGCTGGCCATCAAGGCCCTCGTTAAACGTGATGGACCGATGGTTGGTGACCTGGCAGCTCACCTCCTGATCCGCCATCACAGCGCCGTGGGTTTGCTCGACCGGTTGGAAGAGCGTCAGTTGATCCAGCGCGTTCGCGCCAGCGATGGCGATCGGCGACAGGTATTCGTTCACCTTACCCGAAAAGGCGAAGCCAAGCTGAAGCGCTTGACGAGCGTGCATCTGGTGGAACTGCGAACTTCCGGTCCCGAGCTTGTGCGGGCACTGCAAGCGTTAATTAGAGAGGGAGAATGAACAGATCTGAAAAACTGGGAGATTTCACAACTACGCCGCGCGCCATCATCATTTCAGGACTGGCAATAGGAATTGGGTTAGTCAGCGCCGGTGTCGCCTGGGTGCTGTTGAACTTGATCAGCCTGTTTACGAACCTCTTCTTCTTCCAGCGATGGAGCACGGCGATCGTATCGCCGGCCGGGAACCGTCTGGGCATCTGGGAACTTCTGGTTCCCGTGGCGGGCGCCTTGATCATCGGAATCATGGCCCGTTATGGCTCAGAGCGCATCCGCGGGCATGGGATTCCGGAAGCCATCGAAGCCATCCTCATCAACGGGAGCAAAGTCGAACCCAAGGTCGCGCTATTAAAACCACTGTCGAGCGCGATTTCTATCGGCTCGGGCGGTCCTTTTGGCGCGGAAGGACCGATCATCATGACCGGCGGCGCGATCGGCTCGATGATCGCGCAGCTTTTCCATCTCACCAACACCGAGCGCAAGACGCTGCTGGTGGCCGGGGCTGCCGCGGGCATGTCGGCCACGTTCGCGGCGCCGGTATCGGCGGTCCTGCTGGCCGTTGAGTTGTTATTGTTCGAGTGGAAACCCAGGAGCCTGATCCCGGTGGCGCTGGCGAGCGTGACGGCGGGTACGGTCCGCAGATATATCCTGGGTATCGGACCGCTGTTTCCGGTGCCTGCGCACCCGATCTTCATCGGGCCGCAGGGGCTGCTTGGATGCGTGCTCGCTGGATTGCTGGCAGGCGCGCTCTCGGCGATACTGACGGGTGCGGTTTACGCCTCGGAGGACTTCTTTCAGAAGCTGCCGATTCACTGGATGTGGTGGCCCGCCATCGGCGGCCTGAGCATCGGGCTGGGTGGTTTGATCTTTCCGCAGGCGCTCGGTGTGGGCTACGACACTATCGGCGCACTGCTGCAGGGCGATGTTCCGAGGAACGTCATCCTGGGTATTCTGCTGGTGAAGTCGGTGATCTGGTCGGTGTCGCTGGGATCGGGAACGTCGGGGGGCGTACTGGCGCCGCTGCTCATGATGGGCGGCGCGCTGGGCGGAATCGAGGCCATGTTCCTGCCGCACGAAGGCGCCGGCTTCTGGCCGCTGGTCAGTATGGGAGCGATTCTGGGCGGGACCATGCGCTCGCCATTTACCGGCGTGATTTTTGCCCTGGAACTGACGCACGACGTGAACATGCTGGCGCCGCTGTTGTTGGCCGTCACCATTGCACACGGCTTCACGGTGCTTACGCTGAAGCGCTCCATCCTCACTGAGAAGGTGGCGCGGCGCGGTTACCATATGAGCCGCGAATACAGCGTGGACCCGCTGGAGATTCTCTTCGTACGCGAGGTGATGCGCGACAACATCGCTGCGCTGCCGGCGTACGCCACGGCGGCCGCCGCAGGCGGACCACTGCGCTCAGATCATCACGATCGCGGGCAACTCCTGTACCCGGTGGTGGACACAGAGAGACGATTGATCGGCGTCATCACGCGGAGCCGGTTGCAGCAAATTCTGGATGATGGCTCCGATTCCCGGCGGCCGGTGAAAGATCTCGCCAAGAGCGACCCGGTGGTGGCACATGCGAGCGAGCCTTTACGGGTAGTGGTCTATCGGATGGCGGAGACGGGCGTCACGCGAATGCCGGTGGTGCGGAGCGAGACCGACCGAACACTGGTGGGAATGGTGTCGCTGCGGGATCTGCTGCGTGCACGCACCCAGAACCTGCACGAAGAGCGGCGGCGCGAGCGCACCCTCCGGATCCATTTTCCATTTGGCGCTCGGGCCGGGTGAGGCCCTGGAAAAATTTCGCTAGACGCATCTGTTTGCTTCGGCTGCCGGGAAACCGGCCTCGTCTTCACGGAGCCTGCTGCCGACGAATCTGCCGCTGCTTTCGCGCCTCCTCCAGTTTTCGATCCCGCTCGGCATGGATCTCCTGCTGACGCCCGGCGAGTATGTCCCTCGGCGCGATGTAGCCGATGGCACTGTTCAGGCGGACCTTGTTGTAATGCTGGCCATAGCCCTCCACTAGACGGCGCGCATCGTCCAGCGACGTTGGCGTTCCCGGCCGGATGCACTCTGCTTTGAGCGATTTGTTGTCGGAGATGATCCCGGGGCTTCGCCTCCGGGTGACCGCCTTTCAGAACCCTGAGTTCTACAAGGCCCAGGCCATGCGGCTCTCGACCTTCGACAAGCCGCGCGTGACATACAGTAACAATTTTTAAGCAATTTGTATGGTGGCGTTGTTTTGGCGACGTACGGGGTATCGTCCTTGGGCACTGTACGTATAGGTAGCGGCGCATTCACGAAGTGTTCTATACTGCCCTTTCCAACGCAGGAGGAACCTCAACCATGTCACCTAGCACGGCGATCGCCCTGATGCTCCAGGCATCCGACAAGCCCGCTCCCGATACGTCCGCGTTGCGGATCGTCAGCGCCGTTCTGCTGGTGGTGCTCGTCGCTATCATCTTCCTGCGGCGAAAGGGCAAGAAGAAGAAAGGCGACGAAGACGACTTCTGACCGGCGCCCAGCCGCGCGGAGGCACGCCAGCTACGCGCTCGACGTTCGCAAGGTGTTTCCCCAACCCTAACCCGGCATAGCCGGGACCAAATGGGCTGCAGCGCAAGAAGACAGAAGCCAGGCTGGGCGTCCGGCGGCGCCGGATTGAACGGGGTGTGACTTCCGGGGCCGGGGATGGCGGCCGGTGGTCAGTGCCCGGTGCCCGGTGGCCGGTCAGGCGGACTCGCCGAAAATATTCTGCCAGAAGATTCAGGATTTGAAGCCATCGGTACTAAGGCAGCATGGGGAACAACTGCCTGATCCGCGCTTCGTTGGGCTGCGAGCCGTATTCGCAGATCTCGAAAGCCTCGTAATATCTGGCGGCGTAGCCGCGCTCGGCGCCATACCATTTCACCAAGGACGCCAGGGCGGCTCCGCCGGGCTGGCGGCTGCGGGTACGCTTCAGCCATGCCTTGCGCTCCACCGGGTCTTTGGGAACCTCCTCCAGCCGGCCATCCACCCACGGCAGCCACTCGTAGAACTGCGAGACGTGGGAATCCAACGCGTCGATCTTCAGGTCGATGGTGTCGCCAATGTCCACCACGATGTCCGGACGGAATGGATTGGGCCGCTGGAAGTTGTCTTCGTAGTACAGGAATACCGGGTTCTTGCGCAGCGCGGGCGTCTCCGGCGTGACGGCCGGCACCACGACCATGTAAGCCGCGTCCTGCACCAGGACGCCGGTGTAGCGATGGTCCGGATGGTAGTCGTTAGGGCGCGGCGCCAGCACGACATCGGCGTTCCACTCGCGAATCTGGCGAATTACCTGCTTGCGCACTTCGAGCGTGGGCAGCAGCTCGCCATCGTGGTTACCGAGAACCTGGTAATCGATGCCGAGGCGGCGGCCGGACTCCTTGGCTTCGCCCAGGCGCCGCTTGGCCAGCGCCGCGCCCTTCAGCGTCTGGTGGCCAGCATCGCCGTTGGTGACGGAGACGAAGCGGACCGCGTGGCCCATTTTGGCGAAGAGCGCGGCTGTGCCGGCGGCGCGAATATCGCAGTCGTCCGGGTGGGCGCCGAACGCAATCACGCGGATTTTGTCGCTCTGCCCGAGCAGGGTGGCGGCGGCGGCCAGCATGAGCATCAATCCCTTCATTGGTGGAGTTCTCCCTTAGCAAATCATACGCTTGATGGTAAACCCGCGATGCGCCGGCGCGTCTACCATAGAGACATGAGGCTGTTGTGGATTCTCCTGGCGCTGGCGCCCGCGGGGTTCGCGCAGACCACCGCGACGCAGCCCCCGGCCAAGCGCCCCGCCAAGAAGGCAGCGGCCAAATCCGCGCCAAAGAAAGAGGCTACGCCCGCGCCGGCGCCCACCAAGTGGCCCATCGAATCCTTGCGGGTGGAAGGTAATCGCAGTTACACCGCGGACCAGGTGCTGGCCGTGGCGGGGCTCAAGGTGGGCCAGTTGGCCGGCAAGCCGGAGTTCGATGCGGCGCGCGACAAGCTAGTGGCCAGCGGCGCCTTTGAAACCGTGGGCTATCGCTTCGAACCGGCCAGCCAGGAGGGATACGCGGCTACCTTCCAGGTGACCGAAGTTTCGCCGGCATACCCGGTTCAATTTGAAGAGCTGGGGGTATCCGGGCATGATGTCGAGGCCGTTCTCAGATCCAGGGACCCGCTTTTTTCGATCACCAGGATGCCGGCATCCAAACCCGTGGTGGATCGCTACGTGTCGTGGATCCAGGAGTTCCTCGCATCCAAGGGCGTGGAGGAGAAGATTGCCGGCCTGGTGACGCCGATCGGGGTGGAGCAGTTTGCCATCGTCTTCCGGCCCGCGCGCAACCTGCCGGCCGTGGCGCAAGTGACTTTCGAGGGCAACCAGGTGATTCCGCAGAACGTGCTGCGCGAGGCCATCGCGCCGGTGGCGGTCGGTTCGCCCTACACCGAACCCGCGTTCCGCGAAGTGTTGAACGGCGCCATCCGCCAGGTTTACGAGCAGCGCGGCCGGGTGCGCGTGGCCTTTCCGAAAATCCGAACCGAACCGGCCACGGATGTTCAGGGAGTCCATGTGTTCGTGACCGTGGACGAAGGGCAGAGCTACGAGTTGGGCAAGGTGGCGATCGCTGGACCGAGCCCCGTCGCGCCGGCGGCGTTACTGAAAGAGGGAGACTTCAAGACGGGCGATGTCGCCAACTTCGACCGGGTCAATGACGGGCTGGAACGCATCCGCAAGGCCGTGCGGCACGCCGGGTATCTACAAGTGAAGGTCACGTCGGACCGCCGCATCGACGATGCGAAGAAGACGGTGGATGTAGCCGTGCACATCGATCCCGGCCCCCTCTACTTCATGGGCAAACTGGCGATTGTAGGGTTGCCGCTGGACGGCGAGGCCGAAATTCGCCGGATCTGGACGCTGCAGGAAGGCAAACCGCTGAACCCCGATTACCCGGATTACTTCCTGAGCCGGGTCAAATCCGACGGTGTGTTCGATGGGCTCGGGAAGACCAAGGCGGATCAAAAAGTGGACGAGCAGAACCACACCGTGGACGTGACCCTCACTTTTACGGGCGAGAATCCGGATCGAGTGCCAGGGCGCAGGACCAGGCGTTGAGTGCGGCCTCCTACGCCGGCTTGGGGTACGCCGCCGCGATCTGCTTCCGCACCCACTCCAAGTCACGCCGGATGGCGTTGATCTCGTCCTTGGGCTGGTAGCTCATCGAAATCGAAATCGGGCCGACGAAGCGCACGCGCGCCAGAGCCGCGAAGAAGGCGCTCCAATCCACCATGCCTTCGCCCAGCGGGCAGCCCACGGCCTTCCAGGCGCCACCGTCCTTGGCCCAGTAGAAATCCCTCACTGTAACCGCCTTGATGCGCGGCAGCGCCATGCGGAGCACCACTGCGGCGCCCTCGATGCCGCTCTGCTGGGTGGCAAATCCCGGGTCGAAATCGTACCCCACCCAGCGCGGATCGATGCCCCGAAAGATGGTGTTGACGTCCCAGAGCGCGGCGCCCACGTAGTCGCCCGCCATATTGTGCATGCAGGTGGCGATGTTGTAGGCTCGCCCGATGGAAGCCAGCGTCATGACATCGCGCTGCACCTCGACCAGGCGCGCGTCCAGGTCGGGCGCGTTGCCGTACCGCCAGTATCCGGGGCGAATCAGCGGAATCTGCATGAACCCAGCGATCCCCATCACCTGACGCCCGTTGGGATCGGCGGCGGAGACAATCGAGGTGGAAAGAATCGGAACATCCAGGCCCACGCCGTTGACGGCTTCGATGGCGCGCATCAAGTCGGCGCTGGCTTGTTCCGGAGGCACGTGCCCGCCCGGCTCCACCGAAAGGTCGCAGCCGTCAAAACCCATGTCGCGCAGCACCATTCCCAGGTTTTCGTATTCCACCTTCACGATCAGCTTGGAGTAGAGGCAGACCTCAGGCATGGTACGCGGCTTGGAGGGCTGTTTGGCTCGGGTAGGGGGGGCGGTCTGTGCGACGGCGCCGGCCGCGCCCGTTGCCATTGCCGCCAAAACCTGCCGCCTCGTGATTGCCATGAACGGTGTGAGACCCTTTGCCAATTCTAATCTAGCAGCTTGCCGATGGACTGAACGGTTGGCATGCCTCCACCCTAATCGGCGGACCCTTCGTTCACGAGCACGACGACGCTTCGACCGTGCACGGAATACGCGCCTGCGGCGACGGGCCGTTCGGCGCCTGGATCGGCGATGTCGAGCGGCGGCGCCTGGGCCGTATCCACCGCGCACAACCAGCGCCGGCCCGCGACCACCGGCAATTCGAAATCGTGGTTCTCCCAATGCATGTTGAGCATGACGTGAATATCGCCATCGCCGTTGAAGCCTGCCAGGGTCAGGGCCAGCGTGCGAGCCTCGGGGTCGTTCCAGTCCGGACTTTTGAGACTGGTTCCGCACCAGGTCACGTCGGTAAGGCCACGTTCGTTCACGGCACCGGTAAAGAACTGGCCGAGGCGCAGGGCTGCATGGCGCTTGCGAAATTCGATCATTCCTTTCCAGAAGCGATGCAGATCGGCGCACTTCTCCACCAGCGTCCAATCGAACCAACCGGTCTCGTTGTCCTGGCAGTAGGCGTTGTTGTTGCCGCCCTGCGTGCGCCTCACTTCATCGCCGGCGACCATCATCGGCACGCCGCGCGAGAGCAACAGAATCGCCGCGAAGTTCCGCAATTGCCGGTTGCGCAACGCCTCCACGGCGGCATCGAGGGCAGGCCCTTCCACGCCACAGTTCCAACTCAGGTTGTCGTTGATGCCATCGCGGTTGTCCTCGCCGTTGGCCAGGTTGTGTTTCTCGTTGTACGAGATCAGATCGTTGAGCGTGAAGCCATCGTGACAGGTCACGAAGTTGATGCTGTTGGTCGGCAGTTCCCCCTTGGCCTGGTAGAGATCGGCACTGCCTGCGAGGCGCGAGGCCACGGCGCCGATCATCCCGGGGTCGCCTTTGACGAAGCGGCGCACGTCGTCGCGATAGCGGCCGTTCCATTCCGACCATCGGTCGCCCGGAAACTGGCCGATCTGGTACAAGCCGGCCGCGTCCCAGGCTTCGGCGATGACTTTCGAGTCCGCCAGGTCGTCGTCCAGTTCGATCTGCCAGACCACGGGGGGATGCGCGCTGGGCGTGCCGTCTTCGCCGCGCGCCAGGATGGAACCTTCGTCGAACCGGAAGCCATCGACGTGCGCTTCCAGCACCCAGTAACGCAGGCATTCCACAATCAGCTTCTGCGCAATGGGGTGGTTGCAGTTGAAAGTATTGCCGCAGCCGGAATAATCCATGTAATACTGCAAATCCCATGGCGTCAGGAAATAGTAGGTGCGGTTGTCGATGCCGCGAAACGAAAACGTGGGGCCCAGTTGGTTGCCTTCGTCGGTGTGATTGAAGACCACGTCCAGAATCACTTCGATGCCGGCGCGGTGCAGCGCCTTCACCATGTCGCGAAACTCGCGCAGGTGCGCGCCGGCTTCCGGATTCACGCAATAGGACGATTGCGGGGCGAAAAACCCAATGGTGCTGTATCCCCAGTAATTGGTCAGCGGGTGCCCATCCATCGTTCGCAACACCGCGGTCTCGTCGAAATCGAAGACCGGCAGCAACTCGACCGCCGTCACGCCGAGGTTTTTGAGGTACGGAATCTTCTCGATGACTCCCCCGAACGTCCCGGGATGGCGCACCCCGGAAGAAGGCGATCGCGTGAATCCGCGGACGTGCATTTCATAGATCACGCTGTCGGCCAGGGCGCGGCGCAGCGGTTGGTCGCCCTCCCAGTCGTAGCCCGAGGTGTCGATGACCACCGACCGCATCGACGTGGCGACGTTGTCGCCGGGGAGGCAGGCGGCGCCGCGGTCCCAGAGGTTGTCGTTGTTGCCGCGCGCATACGGGGCGATGAGTACCTTGTTGCGGTCAAAGCGGTGGCCCGCGCTGGGATTGAACGGGCCATCGACGCGGAAGGCGTAGTGCGCGCCGGCTTCGAGGCCGCAGACGAAGACGTGCCAGAAGTGGAAGGTCTTGTTGACGAACGGATCCAGCCGGATGGTCTGAGACGGCAGGGCGGAATCCGGGGTTTCGAACAGCAGCAGTTCGACGCCTGTCGCATTCTGGGTGAAAAGCGAGAAATTCACTCCATCCGGCTCTGGAACGGCGCCCAGCGGATGAGGGGAGCCCGCAGCAGTAGCGAACATGTTCTCACCCTAGCAGGTTCCCGGGCTACAGCGTGATTTGGGTTCCCCGGCCGGCCTGCCGCGCGCTGCGATACACCAACCCGGCCGACACCACGTCTTCTATGGCGAGGCCAAGCGACTTAAACAGGGTAATTTCGCTGGTGTCGGCCCTGCCCCGGCGGCGGCCGCATGCCACTTCGCCCAGTTCGGCGGCGATGTGCTCCTCGCCGAAGCGGCCCTCTTCGATCGCCAGCAGAATGTCGCCAGACTCCTGGAGCGCCGCCGCACGCGAATCCACCACCAGACAGGCGCGCGCCACCAGCGCCGGGTCGATCTCGCGCTGCGTGGGGCGGCACGCGCCCACGGCGATGACGTGCGTGCCCGGCGCCACCCAACTGTCTTCGATCACGGGCGTGACCGAGGCTGTCGCCAGCACCACCACGTCCGCGCCCCGCACCGCCTCCTGCGCATTGCCCGCCGCCGCCACCGGCACGCCGGCGCCGGCCTTGAATTGCGCCAGGTGCGCCGCATTCGGGCTCCATGCCCGAATCTCGCGAATCGGGCGCACCAGCGGCAAGGCCCGCGCATGGCTATGCGCCTGCACACCGGACCCGATGATGGCAAGCACGCCGGCGTCGGCTCGCGCCAGGTGCCGCGCCGACACCGCCGAGACCGCGGCCGTGCGCGCCTCCGTGATGTAGCGCCCGTCCATCAGCGCCAGCAATTCGCCGGTAGCCGGGTCGGAGAGCGAAATAATCGCCTGGTGCGACGGAAAGGCGGTGCCGTGATTATCCGGAATCACGGTCACCAACTTGGCGCCGAACAGGGCGTGTTCCTTGTCGTACACCGGCATGAGCGCGAAGAAGGAACGCTCGCGCAACTCCAGGACCGTCCGCACTGGCTGCAGCACGCGGCCGGCGGAAAAGGCGATCAAAGCGGACTCCATGGCGTCGATCAGCTCGGTCATGGATAGCGCCGCGCGCACGTCGGATTCGGAGAGCCAGAGGGGCATGTGGGGCTATTCTAGCGAGGTTTCGCCCCGTTGCGCTGGCCGCTCGCGGCCTGCCTTGATGCGGGACCGCTCGAAAGCTTGCTACCCTGTCCTTCGGAGCCTTATGTCCCTTACGCGTGAAAAAGCCCAGCTCATGAGCGCGTCCGAGATCGACCGGACGCTGGTGCGGCTCGCACACGAAATCCTGGAGAAGACCAAAGACCTCGACCTGCTCGCGTTCATCGGAATCCGCCGGCGCGGCGTGCCGCTGGCGCAGCGGCTCGCGAAGAAAATCGAGGCCTTGGAAAAGCGGAACGTGCCGGTCGGCATCCTGGACATCAACCTCTACCGCGACGACCTCAGCACCGTGGACATCAAACCGGTCGTCAGCTCCACCGAAATCCCCTTCAGCGTGGAAGGCAAGGACATTATCCTGATGGACGACGTGCTGTACACCGGGCGCACCATCCGGGCGGCGCTCGATGCGCTGTTCGATCACGGGCGGCCGGCGCGGGTGCAACTTCTGGTACTGATCGACCGCGGCCATCGCGAGTTGCCGATCGAGGCGCGCTTCGTGGGGCGCACGGTGCAGACCACCGATATCGAGATCATCGAAGTGAAATTTCAGGAGATCGACAGTATGGAAAAAGTACTGCTGGTGGAAAAGGCCGCGGGCGAGGCGGCATAGCGCATCATGCACGCCGGACTGCTCGGAATCGAGGAGCTGGACCGCGCCGAGATCGAAGCCATCCTGGCGCGCGCCAAAGATTTTCAGCCCGTACAGAGCCAGACGTTGAAGAAGCTGGACACGCTCCGCGGGAAAATGATAGTCAACCTGTTCTACGAAGCCTCGACGCGCACGCGGACCAGCTTCGAGATCGCCGCCAAGCGCCTGAGCGCGGATGCGGTTTCGATTACGGCGTCGGGCTCCAGCGTGTCGAAGGGCGAGTCGCTGGTGGACACGCTCAATACGCTGGCGGCGATGCGGCCCGACGCCATCGTAATGCGGCACGCGGCCTCGGGCGCCCCGCACTTTCTGGCGCGCCACCTGCCCACCCCGATCATCAACGCGGGCGATGGCACGCACGAGCATCCCACGCAGGCGCTACTGGATGCGCGCACGATTCTGGACCGCCGGGAGCGGCTGGAGGGGCTGAAGGTGGCGATCATTGGCGATATCGCGCACAGCCGCGTGGCGCGGTCCAACGTCCATCTGCTGGCCAAGTTCGGCGCGGAGATCGTGCTGTGCGGGCCGGCTTCGCTGCTGCCGGTGGAACTGGCGCAACTGGCGCCGGGAGTGCGGCTGACGACAGAAATCGGCGACGCCATCCGGGACGCCGACGTGATCATGATGCTACGGGTGCAACTGGAACGGCAACACGAGGCCGCGTTTCCCGCCAGCGAATATTTTCAGTTCTACGGGCTACGGCTGGAGCATATGGACCTGGCCAAGCCGGACGCCATCGTGATGCACCCCGGACCCATCAACCGCGGGCGCGAACTCTCGAGCGAGGTGGCGGATTTCACCAGGTCGGTGATTCTGAACCAGGTGGAGAACGGCATCGCGGTGCGCATGGCGGTGCTGGAGAGGGTGATTGGATAACCCATGCCGATCGTGATCAAGAACGGGCGGGTGATCGACCCGGCATCGAATACGGACCGCGTTGCCGATGTCCTGATTGTGGATGGGCGGGTGGCGGGGGTGGCGCCGAACCTGTCGTCACCCAAGGCGGAGGTGTTCGACGCGACGGGAATGATCGTGGCACCGGGCTTCATCGACATGCACGTGCACCTGCGGGAGCCGGGGTTCGAGCACGCCGAGACCATCGAGAGCGGATCGCGGGCGGCGGCGGCGGGCGGGTTCACGTCGGTCTGTTGCATGCCGAACACCAAACCGGTGAACGACAGCAAGACGGTGACCAGTTACATCGTGGAGCAGGCGCGCAGCAAGGCGGCGGTGAACGTGTTTCCGATCGGCGCCATCACCAAGGGCAGCGGCGGCGAGGAATTGGCGGCGATCGGCGCCATGAAAGCTGCGGGCGCCGTGGCCATTTCGGACGACGGTCTGCCGGTGATGAATTCGCGGGTGATGCGGCGGGCCATGGAGTTCGCGCGATCGTACGACCTGCCGATCATTCAGCACTGCGAGGACCTGAACCTGAGCGCCGGGGGCGACATGCATGAGGGGGCGCAATCGGTGCGGTGGGGGCTGCGCGGGATTCCGGCGGCGAGCGAGGACGTGATGGTGGCGCGCGATCTGGTGCTGGCCCAGTTGACGGGCGCGCGGTACCACGTGGCTCACATCTCGACCCGCAACGCCGTGTCCATGGTGGAGTACGCGCGGCAGAAGGGGCTGGCGGTGACGTGCGAGGCTACGCCGCACCACTTTTCGTTGTCGGACCAGGAGATGACGGCGTACGACAGCAATTACAAGATGAAGCCGCCGCTGCGTTCGTGCGGGCATCGCGAGGCGGTGGTGGACGGGTTGGCGGCGGGAACCATCGACGCGATCGCGACCGACCATGCGCCGCACGCCGGCTCGGAAAAGATGCAGGAGTTCGAGCGCTGCCCGTTCGGGATCCTCGGACTGGAGACCGCGATTGGCCTGGCGCTGGAAGGGCTGGTGGCCACGGGGAAGATCTCGTTGAACCGCCTGGTGGAACTGTTCACGACCGGCCCGGAAGCGGTGATGCGGCTGGGGCGCGGCACCCTGGCGCCGGGTGCGCCGGGCGACGTGACGGTGTTCAGCACCGACGTAAGCTGGACGTACGACGTGAACCAATCGCCCTCGCGCAGCCGGAACTCGCCATTCCACGAGAGGACGTTCCGGGGCGGGCCGATGGCGACGGTAGTGAACGGGGCACTGGTGTGGAGGCGTGGATAGGGGAGGCGGGTATGCGTCCTATGATTGCCGCACGCGGGGAGTTCGGCCGCTGGCATTTCGGTGATATGGGGACGACGCGCCAAACTGTTCACACCAGCCGATCATAATCGGCGTGGTTGCCAATCCAGCACCACACGATTCTCTCTTTCCTCAGGACCGCCAGGTGCGATAACCGAGACCGATCCGGGCTGAGTAGATGTCGTCCTGCGCGCATTGGGAGGGTGCGGCGTGCAGGCGGCAAAGAGGAGCTTCCTGGCTTTCTCAGGCCCTACCGGAAGAGCTTCTCCAGCTCCATCAGGGCGCCGTCCAAGACCTGCGGTTGGCCCAACACGCCGGCAAACAGGTCGCCCTTTTCGGCGAATCGTTCAGCGGCATTCCCGATGTGGAACTGAGACGGGTGCAGCCCATGCTTGACCTCGGCCCACTCCAGCGGCGTGGCTACGGGAGCGCCCGAATAGGCGCGCAGCACGTAGGGCGCGGCGATGGTTTTCGATTTCGCGTTCTGCACCCAGTCGAAATACACGCGGTTCCGCTGCCGCTTCGACACCGAACGCGGCGTGGTGAACATGTCGGGCTTCTCCCGGATCACCAGGCGCGCGATCAGTTCGGCAAACGTGCGTGTCTCCTCGTACGAGTAGATCGGTTCGACGGGGATGTACACGTGCATGCCGTCGCCGCCGGTGGTCTTCGGATAACCTGCGAGCCCGATGCGGTCGAGCACGCGCCTCACCAGTAAGGCCGCGTCCACAATCAGGTCGTACGGGCACTCCTGGGGGTCCAGGTCGATCAGCACGAAGTCCGGATTGTCCAGCGTCGGGGAACGGCTCATCCACGGGTTGTGGTCGATGCAGCCCAGGTTCACCAGGTAGAGCAGGCTGGCGCGATCCTCGGCGAATACGTAGTTGATGGTGGAGCCCTTGTGGTCGGACTCGATGGATTCGGTGCGCAGCCAGTCCGCGAAAGACTCCGGCGAGTCCTTCTGAAAGAAGTACTGCTCCTTGATGCCGTTCGGGTAGCGTTTCAACGAGAGCGGCCGGTCTTTCAGGTGCGGCAGAATCAGGCCAGCCACCGAATTGTAATAGCGCAGCACGTCGCCCTTGGTGTAGCCTTCGTCGGGGTAGTAGAGCTTTTTGAGGTTGGTGAATTTCAGAGTGTGGCCGTCAATCTGCACCGCGGCTTCTTTGGCGGCGGAGGCGAACAACGGCGCCGCGACGGCCGGTTGGGGCGCGGCTTGCTCACGCGAGACCTGACCGGCGTTGACGTCGTGGCGTAGACCCTGGAAAACCGGCGCGCGCAGACGCTGGTCGGGCGTCCAATTCAAGTACTTCACCTGACAGACTAGTTCGGGTTTCACCCAGGTCATGCCGCGGTCCGGTTTGGGCCGTTCGGCAAACGGGCATTCCCTGACGATCAACGGCTCCAGGCGCGCATGCAGGCTGGCCAGCAGTTTCTGGTCGAAGCCCGTCCCCACGTTGCCCACCCAGCGCAAACTGCCGCCGTCGTGCACGCCGAGCACGAGGGCGCCGAAGTACTGGCGGTCGCCCTGCGGCTCGGTGAAGCCGCCGATGACGAATTCCTGTTCGGTATTGAGCTTGATCTTCTGCCATTCGAGGCTGCGGCGCGATTCGTATGTGCTGGTGGCGTGTTTGGCGAGGATGCCCTCGAGGCCGGTCTCGCGCGCCGCCTCCAGCAATGCCTCGCCCGCCCCGGGGAAAGCTTCGGAGATCCGGACCACTGGCCCGGGCGTCAGGACCTCCTCCAGCAGGTCGCGGCGGTGGCTCAACGCTACGCCGCGCAGGTCGTAGCCATCCAGGTAGAGCAAGTCAAAGACGAAATACACGACCGGCGTGGAGCGCACCAGGTGCGCGATCGAGTTGGGGTCGGTGTTAGCGATGCGCGGCTGGATCAAGTGGAAGCGCGAGACGCCCTTGGGATCGAGCACCGCGATTTCGCCATCCAGCACGGCCGAGCCGGCGGCGATGTGATGGTGGATGACGGCCAGCTCGGGATACTGGCGCTCGCAACGCAATCCGCTGCGGGCCTGCAGGCGGACCTCTTCGTTTTCCACGAATGCGATGGCGCGCACGCCATCCCATTTGACTTCGAAGAGCCAGCCGTCGCCGCGCGGCGGGCGGTCCACGAGCGTGGATTTCATCGGCTCGATGGCCGAGGGCATGCCGGCAGGGCGCGCGCCCTTTATGCCGCTGAGGTCAATCTTTTTTTTTTGAGCGGCGCGGGCTTCCCTGCAGGCAGGGCCGTGCCACCGGTGCTGCGGGTGGCCGGCCGGCTGGTGGTCCAGACGCGATCGGCCGCGCCCGCGGTTTCGCGCTTGGTCTGGCGTGCCGGCAGATTGCGCGCGATCTCCTCCTGGGTGCGGCCGGACAGCACGCTGTAGGCGTGCGCCTCCACGTCCCAGCCAGGCACGGCGAATTCGTCGCGCTTCTTAAGGAGGAGCCACTCGTTGCCCTTGCCTCGGGTCTTCATGTGGACCAGCCCGAAATCGCCCTTCAGCTTCTCGCCGTGGAGGCGGAACTTCACGTCGCCACGTGCCAGTTGGGCGTCGGCGGGGACGCCGCCCAGGAGCTCGAAGGTTCCGCAGTCCCACAACATCACGCTGCCTGCGCCGTAGTTGCCCTTAGGGATGGTGCCCTCGAAATCGCCGTAGTCGATGGGATGGTCTTCCACGTGGGCGGCGAAGTGTTTGACCGCGGGGTCGAGCGTGGGGCCTTTGGGCACGGCCCACGATTTCAGCACGCCGCCGACCTCCAGGCGGAAGTCGTAGTGCAGGCGCGTGGCGTCGTGGCGCTGCACGCAGAAGTAGCTGGCCGGGAACCTGGAGCCGGCGGCGCCGGGAGGAGGTTCGGGGGTGTTCTCGAACCGGCGTTTGGAGGCGTATTCTTCGAGAGGCATAAGTCCCTTTACATCCTTCCGTTTACATCATATCGGGGTTTGTAGTATCTTGAAAACCGCAGGCTTTCGCCGGGTCAGGAGGGGCGAATTATGGCAGCGAGCGTTTGGAAAGGCCACCTCACATTCGGAATGGTTTCGTTCCCCGTGCGGCTGTTTAGCGCGGCGCGCAGCGAAACCATCAGCTTCAACATGCTGCACAAGGACGACCATTCGCGCATCAAGCAGGTGACGTATTGCCAGTTGGAAGACAAGCCGATTGCGCGCACCGACACGGTGAAGGGTTACGAATACGAGAAGGACCACTACGTGGTGATTGAGGATGAGGACATCAAGAAGGTTGCGCCCAAGACCGCCAAGGTGATGGAGATTCTGGAATTCGTGAAGGCGGACCAGGTGGACCCGATCTACCTGGAGAGTTCCTACTACGTGGCGCCCGATGAAGGCGGCGAGAAGCCGTACGCGCTGCTGTTCCAGGCGCTGCGCGAATCGAATTATTACGGCGTGGCCAAGGTGGCGATGCACAACCGCGAGCATATTATCGTGCTGCGGCCCGGCCCCAAGGGGATTGTTTCCCACACCATGTACTACGTGGACGAGATTCGCCAGGTGGAGGAGTTCCGCACCGACACCAGCCTGGTGAAGGAGAAGGAGCTGGCGTTGGCGAAGATGCTGATCTCCTCGCTCGAAGCCGAGTTCGAGCCGCAGAAATATCATGACGCCTACCGCGCGAACTTGCAGGCGATGATCGAGGCCAAGATCGAAGGCAAGAAGGTGGTGGAGACGCCGGCCGAGCATGTGGCGCCGGTGATCGACATCATGGAAGCACTGAAGAAGAGCCTGGCCGAGAAGCGCAAGCCGGCGCAGGTAGCGACGGCGGTGGCCGCGGAAGCGGCGGCAGAGATTCCGGCAGAGGAAGCGCCGAAGAAGGCGGCGCGGAAGAGCAGGGTTGGGTAATCGCGTTTTGCGCGGCCTTCGCAGCCGCGCGGTGCCGCCTGTTATGATCCCCTCATGCTGAGGCGGCAGTTTCTTGGGGCCGCGGCTGCGGGCGGATTGGCCGTTGCCGCGCCGGCCGGCAAGGCCGTGTACGACCTTCGCGACTACGGCGCCAGGGGCGATGGCAGCACGCTCGACACGGCAGCGGTCCAGGCTGCGATCGACTCCTGCGCCAAAGACAACGGCGGTACCGTGTTGGTCCCGGCCGGCGACTTCGTGATCGGCACGGTCGAACTGAAGAGCAACGTGACGCTGTACCTTGCGCCGGGCGGGCGCTTGCTGGGGAGCGGCAATCCGGACCACTATTCGGCGGGAAAGGGTGTTCCGCCGGGCAATGGCAACATGGTGATGCTTTACGCCGTGAACGCGGAGAATATCGCGATCGAAGGCCAGGGCACCATCGACGGGCAGGGCGGCAAATTTTATACCGGGAAGGGCGACAACACCGGCCCCGGCGGGAATGCGGCGCAGGGGTACCGCGAGCGTCCGCACCTGCTGATCTTCTATCGCTGCCGCAATCTGTTGGTCCGCGACGCATTTCTGACACGCAGCGCCTACCATTGCATGCGGGTGCTGGAATGCAAGTACGTGCGGCTCGAGGGCGTGCGCATTCACAATCGCGTCAACTTGAACAACGACGGTTTCCATCTCAACAGCAACGAGTACGTCAACATTACCAACTGCAATATCGCCTGCCAGGACGATGCCTGCGCGCTGTTCGGGAGCAACCGGTTCGTCACCATCTCGAATTGCACCTTCAGCACGCGCTGGTCAGTTTTCCGGTTCGGCGGCGGCTCTTCCGGGAACATCACGGTATCGAACTGCGTGATCTATGAAACGTACGGCTGCCCCATCAAGATCCGAGTTTCGGCCGGTTCGCGGATCGAGAATGTTTCGTTCTCGAACCTGGTAATGAACCAGGTGACCGGGCCGATTTCGGTGGGGCTGGATTCCGGCTACCAGCGGCGGGCGGGGCAGAATCCGCGACCGAACGGCATCGTCCGTAACCTGACGTTCAGCGGAATCCAGGCTACGGTGGTGGCGGTGGGTGGACAATTTGCCGACATGCCGTTCCAGAGTAACTTCCGGCCCGGCGAGACTCGGTCGTGCCTGGTGCTCAACGGCGTGAACGACGAGTATCTGGAAGGCATCACGCTGAGCGATATCCACATCCGGTACGAGGGCGGCGGAACGGCCGAGGAAGCGCGCCGCGAGATTCCGGAGATGGCTGGCGAGTATTTCGAGATCGGAACGCCGCCCGCGTACGGCCTTTACGCGCGCAACGTCCGCGGACTGAACCTGCGTGACGTTCGCTTCGAGGTGGCGTCGGCCGACCTCAGGCCGGCGGTGGTGTTCGATCGCGTCCAGGATGCCACCCTGGATGGCCTGAGCGCGCAGGGTAATCCGCAGGCCGAATCGCTGCTGCGTTTCACCGATACGCGCGATACGCTGATCGCCGCGAGCCGCGTGTTGACGCCGTGCCGCGATTTCCTGCGGGTGGAGGGCGCGGCCAGCGAAGGCATCACGGTGGACGGCGGCGATCTCTCGAAGGCGGCCAACGCGGTGTCGTTCGGCGCCGGGGCGGGAAAGCAGTCCGTGAAGTTCCACGGATGAAAATCGCCCGAGTTGGCGGGAAGTACTGACCTAACATAAGTTAGTAGTACGCGACAGTTACTAGCAGGACTTTCCATCAAAACCGCCGGGGCCGATGCTATCTCATAGGCGGTGGTCGAAAGGCCAGCCTCGGAAGGAAACGCGATATGACGTCAATTCGTAATTTTTGGAATGATGAACAAGGCCAAGACCTGATCGAATACACTCTGCTGATGGCGTTCGTGGCGCTTGCCTCGGCAGCGCTCTTCATCGGCGCCGGTGGCAGCGTCCAGGGGATCTGGTCCACCAGCAACAGCCAACTGGCTGCGGCCAACACCACGGCCAGCTAAGGCCGGCTCGGGCGGCCGCCAGACCGGGACCTTTGATATATTAGTCCCGCCCGTCTCACGTTCGGGCGCGTCTGGAGGCCGCCATGAAAACTTCGATCGTCTGCTTCGCCGCGCTGGCCGCTTCGGTATTCGCCCAGCAGCCTGTACTGGAAATTCCGTTCGACTCCGCGCCTAACTTCTTCAAGCTTCCCGTCGACCTCTACTTCGGGGAAGTGTCCGGTGTGGCAGTCAACTCGAAGGGCCACGTGTTCGTCTTCTCGCGCGGCAACACAACCGGTCCCGCCTACGGGGCTACGGCGGCGCAGTTGCTTGAGTTCGGTCCCGACGGCAAGTACATTCGCGAGATCGGCAAGAATCTGTATGCTTGGTCTTACTCGCACGCCGTCCGCATCGACAGGGACGACAACATCTGGGCGATCGACAAAGGTTCGGACATGATTATCAGGTTCACGCCGGAGGGCCGGGTGTCGATGGTGTTCGGCCGCAAAAAGGAAGCCTCGGACGAAGCCGTGCCGTGGACCCGCGTCACGCCGCCGCGCGCCGCCATCGATGGCCAATTCCGGCAGCCGACTGACGTCACCTGGGACCCGCAAGGCAGCATCTTCATCAGCGACGGTTACATCAACTCGCGCGTGGCCAAGTACGACAAGAACGGCCGCTGGGTGAAGCAGTGGGGCGACCGCGGCACGAAGCCAGGCGAGTTCAACACGCCGCATAGCATCGCGGCCGATGCCCAGGGCAACATCTACGTGGCGGACCGGGGCAATCGCCGCATTCAGGTGTTCGACTCCGATGGCGGCTTCCTGCGCGAAATCAGGATCGACGTGCCGGTACCGCCCGGGGTTCAGCCATGGATGGGGCCAATGCCATCGGCAGAGGCGGCGGCGCGGCAGAGCGGCGCACCGTGGGCGATTTGCATCACGCCCGGGCCCACTCAGTATCTGTACAGCGCCGATGCCTACCCGGGCCGCATATACAAGTTGTCGTTGGAGGGCAAGGTGCTGGGCGTGCTGGGCACCTCGGGCCGGCAGCCCAAGGAGTTCGGCTGGATCCACGAGTTGGCATGTCCGGCCGAAAACACGCTCTTCGCCGCGGAGTTGTTGAACTGGCGGGTGCAGAAGCTTTCCTTGCACCCCGACAGGTCGCAGACGACGGCATCAGGGCAGTTCTGAGCCGCGGTTCCGGGTTCACTCCTGTACTACACTGGCTTCTGATGCTCCTTTCCAACCCGCGCGGTGGATACTCGTTTCTGCGGGGCGGCAGCGCTTATTCAGCCGGCGTGGTGGCGGCACCAGGCTTCGCCATTGAACACGTGCGCCTCCCGCATGCCGTTCCGTTGACGACCGGTTTCGAACTGGTGGATGCCCACCTCCGCGGCGCCGAACGGCCCCGCGCCGCGCTGTGCGCCATGGCCCTGCGGTCGCCGGAACCGTTTTCCTTCGACGGATTCAAAGAGTTCAACGCCGGATATGTCGGGGTTCTGAGGTCGTGGGACCTCCTGGTGGACGGTATCAACCCGGTCGCCCGCACCAATGTCGCGCCGGGTTTGGACCCGCCCGTTGAGCCTTCGCTGTACTCGTTCGCCTACACCGTGCCGGCGCAGAGCGCGGCTCTTTCTTTCGTAGTGTCGGGCGCCGGCGAACTCACGGAAGGGGACGATGTAGTGCGCCGCGGCGAGACTTCGCCTGACGCGCTGGCGGAAAAGGCGCGCTGTGTGCTAGGCCTGGTGGAAGGGCGCCTGCGCGGCCTGGGCGCCACCTGGAGCGATGTGACCGTGACCAACGTCTACACGGTGCACGATGTCAACGCGCTCCTGGCATCGGTGATTCTGCCGCACATAGGACCTGCCGGACAGCATGGCGTGACCTGGCACTACGCGCGCCCGCCGATCGTTTCCATCGAGTACGAAATGGACTTACGCAGCGCCGGCGAACGCTCCCTGTCGCCGCCTTGAGCCCGGAGCCACGCTTGCGATACCGTGGTTAGGTGCTGGAAACCTGGCTCACTCGCTGCTAGTCTAGAGTGTATCGCAGGCCTTTCTGGAGGATATCCGATGAGCTTCTACTCGGAACGACGGAATTTTCTCGGTACCATCCGAAACCTCATGACCGGCGGGGTCCTAAGCCAGTCTCGGCTGCTTCGGGCGGAGCCGGCCGCCGCCCATTCCGCGGAGCGTGGCGAGGACTACTACGACAAGCTGGGCGTTACCAAGATCATCAACGCGGCCGGCACCTACACCAACCTCACCGCATCGATTATGCCTCCGCCGGTTCAGGCGGCGGTAGCCCGAGCGGCGGAAACGCCGGTGCGCCTGGTGGAACTACAGAAGGCCGCGGGGGAATACCTAGCCCGGAAGCTGCAGTGTGAAGCGGCCGTGGTAACCGCCGGCGCGGCTTCGGCGCTGACGCTGGGCACCGCCGGATGCCTCACGGTCGCCAACCACTGCGGCATCCGGGACATCCCGATCGAAGTGGCCCACCTCAAAAACGAAGTGCTGGTGCAGAAGACACACCGTTATGGTTATGACCAGGCGCTGCTGTGTTGTGGTGTCCGCATGGTGGAGGTCGAGACGCTGCAGGAATATGAGGCGGCTTTCAACGAGCGCACCGTGATGGCGCACTTCTACAACGCGGCCGAACAGGGCCAGATCAGCCGGGAAGACTGGATTCGGGTGGCGCACGCGCATGGAGTGCCGTGCTTCAACGATGCCGCTGCCGACGTTCCGCCCATATCGAATCTGTGGGCGTACACCCGGATGGGATTCGATCTGGTCACGTTCTCGGGCGGGAAAGGGATCCGCGGTCCTCAAAACGCGGGTCTGCTTTTGGGCCGGAAGGATCTCATTGCGGCGGCCGCGGCCAACAACAACCCGTTCGATGGCGTAGGCCGTGGCATGAAGGTGGCCAAGGAACAGATTGTGGGAATGGTGGCAGCTGTCGACTGGTTCCTCGGCCAGTCGGATGAGGGCATGGAGAAAGAGTTTCGCCGGCGCGCCGATCGGATCGCGTCGCATCTCAAAGGTCTTCCCAGTCTGGAAACGGAGATAGCTATTCCACCTGTGGCGAACCACGTGCCGCACCTGCTCATCCGCTACAGCCAGGACAAGTTGAAGATATCCGCGCGCGACGTAATGGCGGAACTGCGCCGCGGAACGCCCAGCATCGAACTCAACCCCTCGACCGGCAGAGCAACCGGGGCCTCCGCAGGCATCCCGACCGGCGTCAACACCATCGTGGTGGGTGTCTGGATGCTCCAGCCCGGCGAAGAGACGATTGTGGCCCGGCGCTTGCGCGAAGTCCTGGATAAGGCGGCCAGTGCATAACTTCAGCGCTAACCGATTCAATCGGCCGTAAAAACGAAGGGCCCCGCCTGGCTCTGGCTGAAGGGCCGGCGGGGCTTTGCTATCCCGCGCTTACTGCTTTACGAGCGGGAGGGGCTTGGCCGCGGAGGTAGTGCTGCCGCTGAGCTTTTTTACGGCCGGTTTCACGGCATGCTTCCTGATGTGCTTCTTCACCTTGGAGGTGGAAGCAGCGGGCGCGCCATTGCCGCCGGCAGGCGGCGTAGCCGGGGTCTGCGCGGCAAAAACTAAAGGCAGGCTCGCGAAAGCCAGGGTGACGGTCATCAATGTCGTTTTCATTTTCTTGTCTCCTTGCGGGTTCCGGCTGCTAGCCGCCCGCTCACAATCCCATCATGCGGCTGGAGCGCCAGAAACACGATAGCCTGCGCAGGCTACCTCCGACGCCGAATTGGGCGATGGAACGGTTAACGTTCGTACAGGACGGTTCAGACAGAGAGGCGGTTTGCCAGACGAAGCCCCGAGTGTTGCCCGGTGGGCTACAGGCCCGCCAGCACTGCTTCAGCGTGGCCTTTGGCCTTGACCTTCGCGTAGATCTTTTCGATCCTGCCGTCCGCGCCGATCACGAAGGTAGTGCGCTCGATGCCCATCACCTTTTTGCCATACATGTTCTTTTCCTTCCAAACGCCGTAGGCATGGGCCGCAGACTTCTCCTCATCGGCCAACAACGTGAACGGCAGATCGTACTTCTGCTTGAATTTCGCCTGCGCCGTGGGCTTGTCCGGAGAGACCCAACCACCGCGACGCCTTTCCTGGAGAAAGCCTTGATGCCGTTGCGAAATTCGCAGGCCTCCACCGTGCATCCCGGCGTGTCAGCCTTGGGATAGAAGTAGAGCACGACGCGTCTGCCCTTCAGATCCGACAATCGAAAATCCTCGCCAGTGTCGGTGTGGACGTGAATATCGGGAGCCTGGTCGCCTACGTTTAGCATGGTTCACCCCAGTTCCTGCTTCAAGAGGCCGGTCACCACGGCCACATTGGCCTGGCCGCGAGTGGCTTTCATGGCCTGCCCCACCAGGAAGTTGATCACGCTGATCTTACCGCCTTTGTACTGCTCCACCTGCTTCGGATTGTTGGCAATCACGTCCGCAATGATCTTTTCCAGTGCGCCGGAATCGCTGATCTGTTTCAGCCCTTCCTTTTCCATGATTGCGGCGGCAGCCTCGCCGGTGGAAAACATCGTGGGGAAGATTTCCTTCGCCAGTTTGCCGGAAAGCTCGCCGCTCGCGATCAGCTTCACCAGTTCGCCCAGCCGCTCGGCGCTTACCGGCGAATCCGCTATCTCCTTGCTATCCGCCTTGAGCCGGCCCATCAAGTCGCCCATCACCCAGTTAGCGGCGATCTTGGGATTGCCGGACACGCGGGCCACGGTTTCGAAATATCCGGCGGTGGCCCGCGAAGCGGTCAACACTTCGGCATCGTATGGCGACAGCCCGAATTCCTCCACAAACCGCGCCCGTTTGCGAGTGGGCAGCTCCGGCATGGTGGACCGGATCTCGCCCAGCCACTTCTCGCCGACGCGCAAGGGCACCAGGTCTGGTTCGGGGAAGTAGCGGTAGTCGTGCGCGTCCTCCTTACTGCGCATGCTGAAGGTTTCGCCCACGTCGGGATCGTATAAGCGCGTCTCCTGCACTACGCTGCCGCCGCTTTCGATCAGCGCCACCTGCCGGGCGATCTCGTAATCCAGCGCCTGCTTCAGAAAACGGAATGAATTCAGATTCTTCACTTCGGCCTTGGTGCCGAACTTCTCCGCGCCTTTGAGACGCACGGAAACGTTAGCATCACAGCGCAGGTGGCCCTTCTCCATGTCGCAGGTGGAGACCTCGACGAACTGCAGCACCTGCTTCACCTCGGTGAGGTAGGCGTAAGCTTCGGCGGAACTGCGCATGTCCGGCTCGCTGACAATTTCGATGAGTGGCGTGCCGCTGCGGTTGAGGTCCACATAGGAATGACAGCTGGAATCCTTGAATCCGTCGTGGATGCTCTTGCCGGCGTCGTCTTCCATGTGAACGCGCGTCACGCCGATGCGCCGGTTGGCGCCATCCACTACGATGTCTACATATCCGTGTTCCGCCAGCGGCTCGTCATATTGAGAGATCTGGTAGCCCTTGGGCAAATCCGGGTAGAAATAATTCTTGCGGGCGAAGCGCGATTGCGGCCGCACCTGGCAGTTCAAGGCGAGCCCGCTCCTGATTGCCAGTTCCACGGCTTCCAGGCTGAGCACCGGCAGCGCGCCCGGCATACCCAGGCACACCGGGCAAACGTTGGAGTTGGGTGGCGCGCCGAAACTGGTAGGACATCCGCAAAAGATCTTGGTGGCGGTGGCCAGTTGCACGTGTACCTCGAGGCCGATCACCGGCTCGTACCGCGCAATCATCTCGGGAGTGGCCATGGCGAGTGCGGAAGAAGACATGGTGTCTTTCTATTATAGTGAAGCGCCCAGCCGCGCCTCCAACTCACGCACGAAGCCCTGCAACGCTTTGCGCTCGGCCCCCTGCCATTTCACCACCACGAAGTACCGGCCGTGATTGAAGAAGACCGTGTCCGCCGAAGGATGCCAGCGCTGCGCCAGGTCCAGCCCGACGGCCGGCGAACTCAGTTGGTACACGCGGGCTTCGAGTTTGCCCGGTCCCTGATAGGTGGCGGTGCGGATGCGGTCGATGCTGGTGCGAGGCACCGGGTCGGGCGATTCGCCGGCCGCCAAAATCGCGCAGCGATGTGCGGCGCCAATCGCCCGCCGCCACTTCCGGGAACACGTCCGGCATCGGCTCCATTCGCCCGCACGCACCAAACAGCAGCCCGGCCATCCAGATTCGCCGCGTCATCCTTTCAGAGTGGCACAGCCCCTCGGGCCCGCGAGGGGAGTAAGCTCGAAAGAACGGCAAAACAGAAGTCAACACAGGCCGGGAGGCTTGGCCACTTCACCTTCCCATCCATCCCCCATCGACTGTCAATACTTCACCACTCACATAATTGGACGCCGCTGAGGCCAGGAAGACGACGGCGCCAGCCATGTCTTCGGGATCGCCCCAGCGGCCGGCGGGAATGCGCGACAGGATCGCTGGATTGCGGACCGGGTCGGCGCGGAGGGCGGCGGTGTTGTCGGTCGCGATGTAGCCGGGCGCGATCGCGTTAACCTGCACGTTGCGGCCGGCCCACTCGTTGGCCAGGGCCTTGGTCAACTGCGCCACGCCGCCCTTCGCCGCGGCGTACCCGGGGACCGTAATGCCGCCCTGGAAACTCAGCAGCGACGCTGTGAACACGATCTTTCCCGCCCCGCGCTGCAGCATGTCGCGGCCGAACTCCCGGGCCAGAATGAACTGCGCATTCAGGTTTACTTCGACCACCTTGTCCCAGTATTCGTCCGGGTGCTCCGCGGCCGGCGTGCGCAGGACGATGCCGGCGTTGTTGATGAGGATATCCACCGGAGGGCAGTCGCGCTTCACGGTTTGGACGAGGGTGTAGACGCCCTGCCGGTCCGCCAGGTCGCAGGCAAAGGCCCAGCACTGGCGGCCGCGCTGCGCGATTTCCAGGGCCACAGCACTGCCTTGGGCTTCCAGGCCGGCGCTGGTGGCGACGATATCGGCCCCTGCTTCCGCCAGGGCCACCGCCATTGCCTTTCCGATGCCGCGGCGGGCGCCGGTGACGAGAGCGGTTTTTCCATTTAGTTTGAAACGATCAAGTATGCTCACGAGTTAGCCCAAAAAGAGCACAGCCAGGGACGGCAGTGTCACTGACAGCTCACCAGAATCTTCATGACCTCGCCGCCGCCTTCCAGCTTGCGCATGCCGGACTCCAATTCATCCAAGGGGACCACGTTGGTGATCAGCTTGTCTAGCGGCAGTCTGCCCGCAGCCGCGAGGCCGATGGCCATTTCGAAATCTTCGGGTTCGTAGACCCGCGCGCCGGCCAGCGTGAGCTCACGCCAGAAGAAACGGAACAGGTCCACCTTCGGCGGTTCGGCGTAGATCGCTACCACCACGATCCGGCCGCGGGTCCGCGGCAGCCTGGTCATCATTTCGGAGCCCGCGGCCGAACCCGAGACTTCGAAGACCACGTCGGCCCCGGCGCCGCCGGTACGCTCATTGACCAGAGTCACCAGGTCAGTGTCATTAGGGTTCACTGCGTCGATGCGCAACTCGCGGGCCAGTTGGATGCGGAAGGGGTTGACCTCGGCCATCAAGACCCGCGCGCCACGCGCCTGCGCCACCAGCGCGATGAGCACGCCGATCGGGCCGCCGCCGATGACCACGGCGAGGTCTCCGGCACGCACTTCACCCATGCGGACATCGTGACAAGCGACGGCGATCGGCTCCACCATGGCGCCGTGGCGCAGCGATAGCGAGTCGGGCAGGCGGTGCAGCGTGTGGACGGGCACCGTCCAAAGCCCCTGCAAGGCGCCGGGCGTGTCGATCCCGATGAACTTCAGACTGTGGCAGATGTGGCTGTGGCCGGCCAGACAGGCGGGGCACTTGCCGCAAGGGTCGAGCGGGCGTACCGTGACACGGTCGCCCGTCTCGTAGCCCGCGCTATCGGCGCCCATCGCTTCGATGACGCCCGCCATCTCGTGGCCCATCACGTGCGGGAGCGTGAGGCGGTGTGCCATGGCGCCATGAAAGAGATGCAGATCGGTGCCACAGATCCCGCAATACGAGACGCGAATCTGGACCTGGGCCGGGCCGGGCGTCACGGGGACACAGGGGGCAACACGAAAAGTTTGATTGCCTTCGAAAAATGCGGCTCTCATAGATTTGAGTGGCGGGCCAGAAGGCCTACCTTACTATGGCGCGAAACGCGCCGCTGCCGCCAGGAAAAAAATGGTGCCGACGGCGATCACGGCGCCGTGCGGCAGGCCGAGCGCCTTAGCGCTCTTGACGTCGAGTTCCTCGTTCGCCAGGTACGCCCGGCGTCCACTCTTCATTTCGTTCAGAATGAACCCCACGTTGAACAGCGTCTTCTTCACGCGTCTGCGCACGGTAATCAGAATGAGCGACATGATCCCGCCGACGATGGCGGTGATGACGAAAATGCCGAACCAGTTCTGCGGCCCGACCACGGCCCCTACCGCCGCCATCATTTTCACGTCGCCGGCGCCCATGGCGTGTAGAGCGTAGAGGACCACGTAGATGCCAAACCCCAATCCAAGGCCTTTCAGAGAAAACCAAAGTCCCGGCCAAGTCGGGTTGAGAAAGGTGTTCAGGGCTAACCCCAACAGTACGCCGGCAAGGGTGAGCCAGTTTGGAATCCTCCGGCAGCGCACATCATAGACTGCGGCGCCCAACACCAAGGCCAGCAGCAGCGCTTCAGCGCCGGGCGCGGGAATTGTCCAACTGAGACTCATGGCGAACTCAATTGTACCGCGAGCACCGCCAACGCCACGTTGTCGCCGGCCATGCCAGTGGGCTGGGCCGATTCGTATTGGCGGTCGCCCACGCGGGCCGGCGTGACCCAACGACTCGCCCAGCCCACCCCGTTGGATTGACGGTAAGCCAACCCGGCGGACCGACCCGCCGTACAGCGCCGCGCTGGCAGCGCTGGAAGCCATGGATCCGGCCCGCCGCGAGCCAAGCTTCACCTTGCCTTGCCTCGATGGCCAGACGCGGACTTTGAATTCCGAAGACCCTCGTATTGGACCGCGACGCCAAGCCGGGGGCACAATCCATCGACATGCGCACCAGGAACCAGTTCCTGAAATGCTCAAGATCGCCGGCTTACGGTAAGCGCGGCGCCTGTGCCACCGCCGGCCGCGTAATGGGCACCTGGATGCCTTCACCGGATTTGGCCTGTCCCGGAATCGACACCGGCAAGTGGCCTCGAATCGCGATCTCCCCCGTCAGCGCCTTCACCGCCGCCACCTCCGCCGGATGCACGTTGCTGAAGGTGGCCAGGTACGCCGCCACGTTAGGAAAATTACGCAGCATGTATGGATTGCCTAACGCGATCAGCGCCACCGGCTTCCCCGTGGCAATCAGCGCCTCGAGAGCGTGGCCCAGTTCGCCCGCCGGCATTCCGACCGTGCCGCGGTAGGCCGCAAAAGTAGTGAAGGCCGCCACCGCGAAGTTAGGGCAGCCCGAGAGTTTGCCTATCGCCGAATCAATATGGTCGCGCGACATGCCGGCGTCGAGCGTCGTCACCAGCGCCTTGGCGGCGCGTTTGTGAATCTCCTGGGTAAAGAGCGTGCCTTCGGTGGAAAGGCGGCTCTCCGGCATCATCACATAGCATGTCTGTTCGGGCGCCGCCAGGGGAATCAGACCGCCGGTGTTGCGCACCAGCGTTACGGCGCGGTCGGAGATCTCCTGGGCCTTCTCGTTGGCTTCGGGCGAGTCCACCACGTCGCCGATCCCTTCCAGGTCCGCGAACCGCTTCTTGTCCAGGCCGACCCGCTCTTTGCTCGCGAGGATGCGGATCACGGATTCCTGAATGCGAGTTCTGGTGAGCCGGCCGCTCTGCACCGCAGCGACCACGGCCTTCAGCGCGGCATCGGTGTCGCTAGGCATCAGCAAGGCGTCGGCGCCGGCCTCGATCGCCCGGACCGCGGCCTCACCGGCCGAAAAGCCGCGAGCGATGCCGCCCATCTCGAGGGCGTCGGTCACCACCAGGCCCTTGAATCCCATTTCCTTGCGCAGCAGGCCGGTGAGGATCGCGGGCGAAAGCGTGGCCGGCAGATCGGCCGGCGCCAGCGCGGGCACCGCAATGTGGGCCGTCATGATGGAATCCACCCCGCCTTCAATGGCGGCTTTGAAGGGCACCAGTTCCACGCGGTTCAGATGGTCCTTGTCCGACCCGATCGTGGCCACGTTCATGTGGGTGTCTACGGCGGTGTCGCCATGGCCCGGGAAATGCTTGGCCGTGGTCAGGACGAAGTTCTTCCTGTCGGCGTGCGCGCCTTCGATGAAGGCCTTCACCTGGGCCGCCACCGCTTCCGGGTCTTCGCCGAAGGAGCGGATGTTGATGATAGGGTTATCGGGGTTGTTGTTGACGTCGGCGACCGGGTAGTAGACCCACTGGATGCCCAGGGCCCGCGCTTCGCGCGCCGTGACTTCGCCTTCGTAACGGGAGAATGCCGGGTCGCCCGTCGCGCCGAAGGCCATGGCGTGGGGGAAAACGGTGGTGCCATCCACCCGCATGGAGGCGCCCCGTTCAAAATCGCCACTGACCATCAGCGGAATTCGCGCCAGGCGCTGCATGCGGTTGATGAAGGCTGCCAGCGCGTACGGCTCGGCTTTCTGGATCACCCGGCCGTTGGACCAGTTCACCAGGATCAAACCGCCGATTTTGTCGTCGTGTACGTGCCGCATGAACGTACGGTACTCTCTGGTCCGCGAGTTGGGCGCGGCGCCGTGGAAGGCGATGAAAATGAGTTGTGCTGCCTCGTCGCGCAACGTCATCCCCTTCATCCACCGCCGGACGGTGGGTGACGCTTTCAAAGTGACGGAGGGCTTGGCCGGGGCGGGCCTCACCGAGACCGGCTTGGCGGCAGAGGATGCGCGGCGCGAAACCGGCGCCGCACCGGCGGCCAACGCGCATAGCAGGAAGAGTGCAATCAGACGAGGGCTCACCGAAATCACACCCTCAGTGTGACAGATTTCAGAAGTTGGCCGCGCTCGTGCGGGCACGCGGGGGCGGGTTGTCTAGCGGAGCAGGGCGCTTGCGCGTGCCACGATTCACCAGCCGCCTGACCGACCGCACCAAGTGCGCAGGCTCGTTGGAACTCTTGGCGATCACGGCATCGGCGCCGGTGTTCTGTTCGGTAAGCCCCAACGGCTCGACGAATCCCGACAGCAGGATCACGCGCGCATCGGGGTCCTGCAACCGTATGCGCTCGATCAGTTCACGCCCATCCATCCGCGGCATGCGGTAATCGGTGACCACCACATCGAAGTTGGCGCTCTCGTAGAGTTTCAGGCCCTCTTCCCCATTAGCCGCAATTTGGACACAGTATCCCAGTTCTTCGAGGAGCGTCCGCCGGACCAGGAGTCCGTCTCGACTGTCATCTACAAGGAGGATGTTCGGCGTGGAACTCAGAAGGGTGTTCATGGAAACGGATGTGAGCGTAACAGAGCCGTAATCGCTCTGTCAACGTTTTTGCATCATGCTGGAAACTCGCGAGATTGAGTTCTTGACAAATCTCCGAGCACAATTCCGCGCGCCTGTGTTTCGCTATTCCACTTCGCGCGGCGCTTTGTATCCTGCTTTGGCTACGATCTGATACTTGATCGGCTTGCCTTTTTCGTCCTTCACCGGCAGCGGTTCGTTGGTGGCGGGGTTGACCAGTTCCACCTTGATCTTGCGGTAGGCGCCGTCGTGCTTCTTGTTGCTCGAAGTGTACGTGAGTACGTACTGGTTACGCAGGGACTGGTGGACTGCCTGGAAGATGCTGGGGAACTCGCCTTGAAACCGGGGAAAGAAGGCCGCTCCGCCGGTTTCCTTGGCGAAGGTGCGCATCTCGTTGTCGGCCTGGAGAAAATCCATGCGTTGGATCGCTCCCATGCCGCCGCGCGCATCGATCAGTTCGCGCAGGGTCTGCAACAAGCCGATGCCGTAGATCGGGACGCCGGCCTCCTGCAACTTCTTGCGGCACTGGTCGAAGGTGATCTTGCTGAAGGTGTCGATACCGGAAGAGATCAGCAGGATGGCCTTGCGCCCTTCGATGCCGGACATGCGGTCGGCCGTATCGGTAATCGCGTCAAACAGGTTGGCTTCACGAAAAGCCGCGATCTGCAGGCGCTGGAGCCCTTCGTGGACCTTGGCTTTATCGGTCGTGAAGTCGGTCAGGATTTCGGGCCGGATGTCATAAGCCACGACAGCCACGTAGTCCTCGGGCTTCAGGCTCTCGGCGAATCCCCAGGCCAACTGGAGCGTCTGGTACCAACCGGGCCCCCAGTACTGCTGGAACAGGTTGCTGAACTCAATCACCATAGCGATGGTGAGCGGCGCTTCGCCCATGGTGACGTTGGTGATCTGCTGCGGCACGTTGTCTTCAACGACGCGAAAGTTTCCCGGCGGGATCCCGGGAATGAAGTGGCCCTTGTTGTCCACCACCGCCGCATCCAGCGTGACGATATCGACGTCACTCTTAAAGGTGGCGAGGTCTCCGGTCTCCTTCGTAGGGTCCTTCTTGAGCCGCGAAGGGATCTTTGGCAGATCCGTCTCGGGGCTTTTGGAATCGCCGGGCTTCCGCGGACGGGCGACCGTCGCGCCTGGGTCTTTGATGGGCCCTTCTTGTGCTGTCAACAGTCCTGCCAGCGCCAGTGGCGCGGCCACAAACAGAGCAAGCCGGATAGAAGGTCGCATAGGTATACTTCTGGTGTAACTATATCAAAGGACGCGAATGTGCGGCGGGTGGTTTCGCCTGAAGCGAATGCTCTCCTCAATTCACCCAAGGCCCGCCGCCGTGTTTCCTCATATAGACCTGGAACTTCTTTTTCGCGCGCTGCATTTTCCACTGGCGGTAGCGCCCACGCCAATCGGGCAGGCGGCTGCCGGCCTTCGGAAACCTGACCTTCAGATACAGAAACCCGAATGCCATTCCACCCAGATGAGCCACGGTGGCGACGCCGGCCTGAACTTCCCACAGCGAAAGAAACTGGATCGCGGCATAAAGCATCACCAGGTGCTTGGCTTTTATAGGGATCACAAACATCAGCAGGATGGTCTCGTTCGGGTACAGTACACCGAACGCCACCAGCAGTCCTAAAATCGCACCGGAGGCGCCAATTGTCGGCACGCGGGAAGCAAGGCCGCCAACCAGCATCCCGCTCAGAACCACACACACTCCCGCCGCCAGGCCGCAATAGAAGTAAAATTTCAGGAACCGCCGCGTTCCCCAATCCATCTCCAGCGGCGGTCCGAAGAAGTATAGCGCCAGCATGTTCAGCACAATGTGGCCGATGTTGGCGTGCAGAAACATGTAAGTGAACACTTGCCAAATGTAGAAGTACTGCACGACTGCCAGGGGAATCAGCCCGAACAGCAGGGTAACGGCGCTGGGTTTTCCGCCAAATAGATACATCACAAAAACAACGGAGTTGCTGATGAGCAGCCACTTCACTCCAGGCGGAAGGTAACCGTATACATAGCTCCTGCCTAACGTGCGCTGGCGGTCTGGCATTGGCGGGGTCTCTAAAATTAGAATATCAGAACGGTTTTGTATTTCAGGATACGGCCTGGTCTCCGCCCTTTCCATAGCGGTTCAGTACGCGAGAGCACAATTGCAGCGCGGCGGCAGCTCCCAACCATACCTGCCAATGCGAAAAAATGCCGGTGGGAATGGCGAAGCTGCTGGTCCAGTTCAAGTCGGCGGCGATGCGCCACAAACCGAGCACGCAAGCGGTGAACGCCGCCGGCGTCAGCAAGGCTGCCACGGCCAGAGCCGCGCGCTGGTTCTTTCCGCGCTTCCTGGTCACTTTGGGGCCCTTGCCGAAGCGAATCCTGACCACCATGACGATTGGATACCAATTTACCAGCTTTTTGCGATAGATTATACGTTCGGATCTAGAGAACCCACCATGCAAAAATTCAAAACTGCTTTGTTCGGCACCGGCTTCGTGGGCCGGGTCCATCTGGAAGGAATCCGCCGTTTGGGCTACGTTCAGCTCTACGCCATCGGCGAACCACAAATCGAGAAGGCGAATCAACTCGCGGCCGAATTCGGCGTAGAGAAGACCGACCCGGACTACCGGCGCATCCTGGAGGACCCGGCCGTGGATGCCGTGCACGTCTGCACCCCAAACTCCTTCCACTTCCCCATCGCGAAGGACGCGCTACAGGCGGGCAAGCACGTGATTTGCGAGAAGCCCCTGGCCACCTCCATGGCCGAAGCGCAGGAGCTGGTCCGCATCGCCAGGGAGACCGGCCGCCGCAACTGTACCTTCCACAACCTGCGCTTCTATCCGATGGTGCAGCACATGCGCCGCATGCGCGAGGATGGCGACCTCGGCGAAATTCTCGTGGTCCAGGGCACCTATTCGCAAGACTGGCTGCTGTACGAGACCGACTGGAACTGGCGCCTGGAGTCCAAGTACAACGGCCCGTCGCGCTGCCTGGCCGACATCGGCTCCCACTGGTGCGATATGGCCGAGCACGTCACGGGTAAACGCATCACCTCCGTGTGCGCCGACCTGCAGACGTTTCACAAGGTGCGCAAGCAGCCCAAGGGGCCCATCGAAACATTCGCCGGCAAAACGCTCAGCCCCGACGATTACATCGAGACCGCAGTCGACACGGAGGATTTCGGCGCGGTGGTTTTCCGCATGGGCGACACCACGCGGGGCGCCTTTACCGCCAGCCAGGTATCGGCCGGATGCAAGAACCGGCTGAGCATTGAAATCTACGGCGCCAAGGCCAGCGTGGCGTGGAGCCAGGAGCGGCCGGACGAACTCTGGATCGGCAATCGCAACACCAACAATCAGGTCATCATCAAGGATCCTTCGCTACTCAAGCCCAAGGCCAGATCTTATGCCGACTTGCCCGGCGGCCACAGCGAGGGCTATGACGATACGTTCAAGCAGGTGTTTCGGCGATTCTACCGTTCGATAGAAGATCCGGCCGCCGAAATTGAGTACCCGCAGTTCGCCGACGGTCTGCGGCAGCTCACGATTCTGCAAGCCGAGATGGACAGCCACGCGTCGCGAGCTTGGGTAAACGTGCCGCTTCCGGGTTGATACCGGGCGCCAGATGCCAGATGCGTCCACCGCCGGCATCCGTTTTTCTTAGCTCGCCGCTTTCGTCATGCTGTCGCGCCGTCGCCTACACGCCGCCGCGAACGCATTCACCAGCGGATTGGCCGGCGAACCCGCCTCCGCGGACCGCATTTCCGGTTGGAACAACGTGGCCACGAAGAAGGGATGGCTGTCGATTTCCACCGCCCGGACCTCGTCCTGGTCGTCCACGGCGGTTATGCCGAGATGGCCGCTTTCGATCAGCCGGCGGTACCGGGGGTTGAAGCCGAAGCTGCAGGAGTAAACTTCCTCCGCCTGATGCGCCCGGTAAGCCTGGCGGAGGATCGAGCCGTCGGTGAACCGGACGCGCGCCTTCACGCCTATCAGCGCGCAGCCCAGCGGCGAGATGAGCGGCATGGCCGCGTTCGGGTTGGACTTCTGGTGATCGGCATCGGCGAAACCCAGCACATTTCGCGCATATTCAATCAGTGCGTATTGGAACCCCGCGGACGTGCCCAAAAACGGGATACGGGAGACTCTGGCCTGCCGAATGGCCGCGAGCGCACCGTCCGCACTGCGGTACGGCATGCCGGGCACGCACCAGATTCCATCGAACTCCGCGAGCGAGTCGCCCCTGCCCACGGATTCGGTCGGAACCCAGACTCCTTCGACCGGGCCGTCAGGAACCGCGGCGATCGCATTCGAAATGGCCAGATGAGCTTTCTGTTGTTGCTTGAAATCGCCGACGAGGGCGATTCGAATCGCTGAGTGCATGCGAAATTATCTCACAGGCGAAACGGCAGCCGCCACCAGTACGATTTTTATCGTTGACATACGACTTTATTCGTAGTAAAAATTAGTCATGGCGTTCCGCAGTCAGTCAAAACCGCCCGCTTCCGCCCCGCTGCCGACCGATGCCGAGTTGGATATCCTGGCCGCCTTGTGGCGCCTTGGCCCGAGCACCGTGCGCGAGGTTCACATCGCATTGGGCAAGGACAGCGGCTACACCACCACCCTCAAGCAGATGCAGGTGATGACGGAGAAAGGGCTGCTGCGGCGCAGCGAGCGTTTCCGTTCGCACATCTACGAACCCGGCGAGCCCAAGGAGCGCACCCAGAAGCAGATCGCCGGCGACTTGCTGAAGCGCGCCTTCGATGGCTCGGCCAAGAACCTGTTGCTGGGAGCCCTTGCCGCCCACCCGGCCTCCGCCGAGGACTTGGCGGAGATCCGGCGCATCATCGACCAAACCAGTAAGGCAGGCCTTCCGGCCCGCCACACTTCAAACAGGAGGCAACCGTGACGTACACGATTCAGTCTGTTCTTGCGCAGCCCTGGGCCGAGCGCCTGGGTTGGACGCTGATCCATTTCATCTGGCAGGGCGCGTCGATCGGCTTGGTGTTCGCTCTCGCTCGCGGGCTGGCCGGTCCGCGCCTGTCCGCCAACGGCCGCTACCTTCTGGCGTGCCTGGCGCTGGCCGCGATGGTGGCGGCGCCGCTGGCCACCTTCGGCGTGATGGCGAGCCTGGAACTTGGCGGTTCCGCGCGCCTGACTTCGGCCGCACCTTCGGAAGGTGGCGTTTTTGCCGGAGTGGCCAGTGCGGCCTGGACCCAACCTGGAATCTGGCAGCGTGTTATGCCGTGGCTGGTGCTGGCCTGGCTCGGTGGAGTGGTAGTGTTCACTGTCCGCTTGATCGGCGGATGGTTTCGTACCGCTAGCCTGCGCTCGGTCGAGAGCCGGCCCGCACCGTCCAATTGGCAACAGACCCTGGATCGTCTGATCGCCCGCATGGGAATCGCCCAGTCCGTACGCCTGATGGTCACCTCGCTGGTGGAGGTGCCGGCGGTGATGGGATGGCTGCGGCCCGTCATCCTGATGCCCGTGGGCGCGCTTACCGGGTTGTCACCGCAATACGTGGAAGCGCTGTTGGCGCACGAACTGGCGCACGTGTGGCGGCGCGACTATCTGGTCAACCTGCTGCAGAGCGTCGCCGAGGCTGTACTCTTCTACCACCCGGCCGTGTGGTGGCTCTCGGCCGAGATTCGCAACGAGCGCGAGTTATGCTGCGACGATCTCGCCGTGGCCGCCAGCGGCGACGTGCTGACCTACGCTCGCGCCCTGGCGGAACTGGAATCGTTCCGGCCGGCCCATCTCCAGGTGGCGATAGCGGCCAACAGCGGCGGGCTGTTGAACCGCATCGGTCGTCTGCTGGGACAGCCGCAACCGGCCACCCACACCTTGCCTGGTCCCGCCGCCGCGTGGGCGTTGAGCATTCTGCTGCTAGCCGGTGTGGGCGCGGTGGTGGTCAGAGGCGCGCAGGATAACACCGCATCTCAGGAAGTCACCGTCAGCCGCGATGCCATTTGGGTCGATACGGTCAAGCTGGGCGACGTGCCGCTCCGCGTACGCGGCCTGGGTGTCCTCACCAAACCGGACACCGTCGAACTTATGATCGCGGAGCAACAGATGAAGCAGGTACAACTTGGACAAGCAGTCACGATCCAACCACAAATGGGGCGGGAAACCTACACCGGCCAGGTGACGAGGATTCACCCCGGCGTTACCAGTGGCACGGTCACCGTCGAGGCACAGATCAAGGGCGCGCCTCCGACGCAAGCGGGCGGGAAGGTAGACGGCACCATCCAAATCGGTGGCCTCATCAACGTGGTCTACGTTGGCCGTCCCGTGCTAGCGAATGCGGATAGTGAAGGCACGCTGTACAAGTTAGAGCCCGATGGCAAACAGGCCGTGCGCGTGAAGGTGCGATTCGGAAGAACTTCGGTCAACCAGATCGAGATTCGCAGCGGATTGCAACCCGGTGACAAGGTAATTGTGAGCGACGTAACGTCGTTTCGCGGGTTAGACCGGATCAATCTGAAATAGCGGCTGCGCCACGAGCCGTCAGCAAAGCGATCAACCTCGGGACCGCGTTCGGAGTAACGGCGCCACCGGTGCGAACAGCCTGGCCCACACCCTCCATGCTAGCCTTAATTACTAATGAAGCTCGCTGCCGCACTGCTCTTGCTTCCGCTTGGCATCGCGCGGGCTCAGCCGCCGACGCCCGAATCGGTGCTGGGCCACAAGCCGGGCGACGATTTCTACCTCGCCAGCTATGACGAGTCCCTCGGATATTTCCAGAAACTCGCCAAGGCCACCGACAAGCTGAAGTTGGTCCAGGTCGGCAAAACCACGCAGGGCCGCGACTGGTATATCGCCGTCATCTCGGCCGCCAAGAACCTCGCCGCGCTCGACAAATACAAGGACACGGCGCGCCGCCTGGCCCTGGTGAAAGGCTTGACCGACGCTCAGGCGCGCGAGTTGGCGCACAATGGCAAGGTCATCGTCCACATAGATGGCGGCCTGCACGCCACCGAAGTGGCTCACGCGCAGCACACCATTCAACTCGCCTACAACCTGGTCACCGGCGCCGACGCTGAAACTGCAGCCATCCTCGATAATGTCATCCTCCTGCTGTGGTTCTCCATCAATCCCGACGGCCAGAATATGGTGGTCAACTGGTACCGCGCCAACGTGGGTACTCCCTTCGAAGTCAGCAATCTGCCCGGCCTCTACCAGGAGTACATCGGCCACGATAACAACCGCGACGGCTACATGAACAACATGATCGAGTCGCAGGTCATCACGCGCGCCAATCTTGAATTCTACCCGCAGGTCTTCTACAACCATCACCAGACCGCGCCCTTCCCCGCCCGTATCTGGATTCCGCCCTTCGGCGACCCGGTGTCGTTGAATCCGCACCCGCTGATGTACCGCTGGGTGAACGTTTTCGGCACCGCCATGGCGGCCTACCTGGACGAGCACGACATGCCCGGCGCCATGCACCGCGGCCGCTTCGACGATTGGTATCCCGGATTCGTCGACCACGTGAACAATTTCCGCAACACCGTTTCCTTCCTCACCGAAACCGCGCTCTACCGGTTCGCCACGCCCCACTTTTACACCACCGACGAATTCCCGCAGGACAAGCGCGACCTGCGCACCGAGGTCTTCTATTCGAGTCCATGGCGCGGCGGCTGGTGGCGCCTGGGCGATGCCGTGCGATACATGCTGGGATCCTCGATGGCCGTGCTCGACACCGCCGCCAAGAATCGCGAGGAACTGCAGTACGACCGTTACCGGGCCGGCCGCGACGTGGTGGCGCGCTTCACCAAAGATCCGCCGTACGCCTACATCATCCCGCGTGCGCAGCGCGACCCCAACACTGCCGCGATCCTGGCGGAGAAGCTGATCATCGACGGCATCGAGATGCACCAGGCAACGCGCGACCTCACGGCCGACGGCGCCACCTACAAAGAAGGCGACTGGGTGGTGCTCATGGACCAGCCGTTCGCTGCTCTGGTGAAGGAACTGTTTGACGTGCAGAAGTACCCGGAGTTGCCGCATCCGCCACCCGTCACGGCAGCCGGCGGCCGCGGAGGAGGCGCCGCCAGTCCGCCTGCGACACCGGCCGCCACACCCGCTGCTACTCCGGCCGTCACGGCCGGCGGACGGGGCGCTGCGGGAGGCGGACGCGGCGCCGCCGCTGGTGGTCGCGGCACTCCCGCCGCCGCGGGCGGCCAGGCCCCACCCGCGCAGTTGCCCTACGACGTCACCGGCTGGACCTTGCCCATCCAGATGGGCGTCGAAACCGTGGCCGTCTCGCAGCCGGTCAGCGACGCGACGCGCCGCCAGTTGCGCAAGATCGAACGCGCCGACCCGATCCAGGGTAAAGTGGAGGGCTCTGGCCCGGTCTTTGCCTTCTCCCACAACTCCAACGCGTCGCTCATCGCGGTGAATGACATCCTGGCCGCCGGTGGCACTGTGAGCTTCGCCAAGACCGAGCCCACGATCTATGCCACCGGCCATGCCGACCTGCTTCGCAAGAGCGGCGTGAATGCCAGTTCGCTCAAGGAAGCGCCCGACGCCTGGCCCGTCAAAAAGCCGCGCATCGCGCTCTACGAGCCATGGATGGGCGTGATCGATGAAGGCTGGACCCGCTGGATTCTGGAGCAGTACCGCTTTCCGTTCACGCGCGTTCACAATCCCGATATCCAGGCGGGCCACTTGCGGGAGCACTACGACACTCTCGTGATCGCCGAGATGGGGACGCGGCAGATTATGGATGGGATGGCGCCGGGCAGCGTGCCCGGCCAATACGCGGGCGGCATCGGCGAAACCGGCGCGCAGGCGCTGCGCGACTTCGTCACCCAGGGTGGAACTCTGGTCACCCTCGGCAACGCCACCTTGTTCGCCATGGACGAATTCAGCTTGCCGCTAACTAACGTGGTGGCGGGTCTGCCGCAGAGCCAGTTCTTCTGTTCGGGCTCTCTGTTGCGCACGGAAATCAAGGAACCGAATCACCCCGCAGTCGCGGGGCTGCCCGCCACACCCGCCGTAATGTTCGAACGCAATCCGGTTTTCGACACCAAACCGGCCTTCCGCGGCAAGGTGCTGGCAGCTTATCTAAAGGACCGCAATCCGTTGATCAGTGGCTTTCTTCTAGGCGCCGAGACCATCCAGGGCAAGGCAGCGGCGCTTGACGCCAACTACGGCAGCGGCCACATCATCATGCTCGCTTTCCGGCCGCAGTGGCGCGGCCAGGCCCACGGCACCTACAAGTTCCTGTTCAACGCCCTGTACTACAACCAGGCGATGGCGCAGGAAGCGCCTGCCCGCGAGGGAGGGCGTGGCGGTGGCAATCCCCAGCAGTCGGCGTGGCGGCGCGAAGCCGAATCGGTGAAAACCGACCTCAGCAAGCTGGTCGACCAGAATCGCGCCTACTTCACCGCGCGCGGGCCGGCCGCGGCCGAGCCGGGCAAGTCGCTCGAAAGCGCCCTCGACGCCTTCCAGCGCGACCGCCTGCCGCAACTCGACGACTTGCGCGCGCAGGTAGAAGACGCCGCCGCGGCCCGGAGGTTTGCCGCCTACTCGGCACAGTTGAAGAAATTCGCAGTAGACCTTCGCACCAAGGATTTCAGCGCGTCCAAGCTGGACGATCTGCTGGAACAATACAAACTGGCGGTGATCCCGTGAACCTGAAGCTCTCTTCGGCCTTGCTGCTCGCCGCCGCCGCGACGGCGCAGATTCCTACGCCCGAAGCGGTGCTCGGCCACAAGCCCGGCGACGATTTCTACCTGGCCACTTACGAAGACTCGCTGGGCTATTTCCAAAAACTGGCGGCCGCGTCCAACCGCGTCAAGCTCGTCCACGTCGGCAAGAGCACGCAAGGGCGCGAGTGGTGGATCGCCTTCATTTCCGACCCGCAAAACCTGGCCCAACTGGAGCACTACAAGGACGTCTCGCGCCGCCTTGGCGGAGCTCGTGGCGTCAGCGAGGAACAGGCGCGCGCCCTGGCGCGCGAGACCAAGCCCATCATCCACATCGATGGCGGCCTGCACGCCTCCGAAGTCGCCAACCACCAGCACACCATCCAGCTCGGCTACGACCTCGTGGCCCTGGAATCTCCCGAGATGAGGACGATCCGCCAGAACCTCATTGTAGAGCTCTGGTTCTCGATCAACCCCGACGGCCAGAGCATCGTGGCCAACTGGTACCGTAAAAATCTTGGCACGCCCTACGAGGTGGCGCCGCTGCCTGAGCTCTATCAGGAGTACGTGGGCCACGACAACAATCGCGATGGCTACATGCTGAACATGTTGGAGTCGCGCGAGATCACCAAGGCCACGCTCGAAACCCAGCCGCTGGTCTTCTACACCCAGCACCAGACCGCGCCCTTCCCCGGCCGCATCTACCTGCCGCCGTTTGCCGACCCCATTTCCGGAAACATGCACCCGCTCATGCTGCGCTGGCTCAGCCTCATCGGCATGACCATCGCACAGCACCTCGACGATCACGGCCTCACCGGATCCATGCACCAGGAGACGTTCGACGTCTGGTATCCCGGCTACATCGACAACGTTGGCAACTTCCGTCACACCATTTCTTTCTTCACTGAGACCGCGCTTTACCGCTACGCCACGCCGCATTTCTACACCGTGGATGATTTCCCCTCGAGCCGCCAGGCCCTCGGCACCGAGATGTTGTATTCGAGCCCCTGGAAGGGCGGCTGGTGGCGCCTGGGCGACGCCTGCCGCTACATGTACGAGGCTGACATGGCCGTGCTCACCCTCTCCTCGAAGTACCGCGAGCAGATGACATACAACAAGTACCGCGCCGCGCGCGACACCATCGAGAAATTCCAGAAGGAGCCGCCGTTCGCCTACGAGATCCCGCGCGAACAGCACGATGCGCCCACCGCCGCCACGCTCATGGAAAAGCTCATGCTGAACGGCATCGAAGTCCACCAGTCGGCCAAGCCCGATTCCTGGGTGATCTTGATGGACCAGCCCTGGTCCGGGCTGGTGAAGGAACTGTTCGAGCCGCAGACCTACCCGACACTCTCGCAGCGGCCTTACGACGTTACCGGCTGGACACTACCCTATCAGATGGGAGTGGAAGTTCACGCCATGACCACGCCGCTGAGCAAAGCGTTCCGCGATTCGTTGGTTCCAGTGAAAGACATGGGCGGCCTGGCGGCGCCGTTTATTCATGCGGCTAACGCCAGTTTCCGGGCCGTGAACGAGATTCTGGCGGCCAACGGCAAGGTGGCGTTCGCGGGTGACGACATCACCGCGACCGGCATCGACAAGACGCGGCTGGACGCGATTCTCAGAGCAAACCACCTGCGCGCCGTCTCTTCAAAGGAGAGCGGCAAGCCGGTCAAAGCGCGCCGCGTGGGCCTGTACCGGTCGTGGGTGGCGAGCATCGATGAGGGATGGACGCGCTGGATCCTGGAACAATTCCAGTTCCCGTTCACCAACCTCTTCAACGCCGATATCATTTCCGGCCACCTGCGAGAGCACTACGACGTGATCGTGATCCCCGACATGGCGGAGCGCCAGATCATCGACGGCCACAGGCGCGGCACCATCCCGGAACAGTATGCAGGCGGCGTGGGTGACGAGGGTGTTCAGGAGTTGCGCGATTTCGTGACCGCCGGCGGCACGCTCATTACCTTCAACAACGCTTCGTTGTTCGCGATCAGCCAGTTCAAACTGCCGGTGGAGAATGCGCTCGCCGGGCTACGGCCCGACCAGTTCTTTTGCTCCGGCAGCCTGCTGACCGTCCATATCGAAGATGCGAAGGACCCGCAAGTCGCCGGGCTGCCGCCGGACACCGTGGTGATGTTCGAACGCGGGCCGGCCTTCGACACGAAAACCGACTTCAAGGGGACGGTGCTGGCGCGCTATTTGAAGGAGCGCTCACCATTAATGAGCGGCTACCTGGCCGGCCCCGACCGTCTGCAAGGCAAGGCTGCGGCGCTGTCGGCCGATTACGGCAAGGGCCACGTGATTCTGCTGGGCTTCAAGCCACAGTGGCGCGGCCAATCGCACGGCACGTATAAGTTCTTTTTCAACGCCTTTTACGAGTAGGGCGGGCATACGGCCGGCAACATCTCAGTGCGCCAACTCTCCCCGCGGCTTGCCCTGCGTGATCTCCTGATACGCATCCCCGATCTGCGTCTTCAGCGACCGCTCGCTCACCCACGTGCTCACAGCCTCAGGCAAGTGAATGCCGGCCTGCAATTCCTCCAGCTTCTTGCCCTGATCTACTCCGGCCTTGACCGCCTTATGCAATTCCGTCATGAATTGCGCTTGGCCCTCGATCAGCTCGCGGCCGGCCGCAACACCGTGCCCCGGAAGCACGAACTTCACTTTCAGCTTCTCGGCAGCCTGCAGCACCGACGGCCAGTTGCCGATGTTGGCGTCCGCAGTATTGTTATGCGGTCCGTTCACCACCGCATCGCCCGTGCACAGCACCTGCTCTTTCGGCAGGTAAACGAACCCGTCGCCCTTGGTGTGCGCCCAGCCGAAGTGCCGGAACTCGACCTTGCGCGATCCGTCGTTCAACACGTACTGCAGCTCGTTGATGTCCTGCTTGGGAGCTTCCGGCGCCGGCTGATTCAGATCGGCCACGTCCTTCCGGCTCTTGGCCGCGGCAGTCCAGCGCGCCGGCTCGAAACGTTTCAGTTCCTCGGCCACGCCCTTGAAAGCCAGCGTGGTCGCGCCGCCCCGCGTCCACAGCGAATTGCCATAAAGATGATCACCGTGATGGTGCGTGTCGAACACGTACTTCACCGGCTTGGTCGAGATGCGTTTGGCATCGGTCATGGTCGCGCGGGCCCCGCTGGGATAGTTCGCATCCACCACGATCAGGTAGTCCTTCATCTCGATGATCACGTTGTTGCAGTGGCCCTGCTCCATATCGCCCTCGCGAAACCAGATCCCCGGCGCAATCAGCTTGATGGTTTCGGCGGTGGCATCGGACCGCGAAACAAACAGGGCCAGGCCGCCCATCCCCGCGAAGCACACCAATAGCAAAGCGCGAGCGCGTTTCATCAACACTTCCCCCCTTAGAGATCAAAATGCTCAGCACTACTCTACACCCGGTCCGCTCAACATGGAATGGTAAAATTGAAGTTTCCCGTGGAGGTTGAATGGCCGTAAAAGCGCGCCGCAAGGCGGTCGTGGTGGACGTTGGAGGTGTGAAGGTCGGCGGCGATCACCCGATTGTGGTCCAGTCCATGACCAACACCGACACAGTGGACGTCCCCGGTACCGTCAACCAGGTGATGGCTTTGGCCCGCGCTGGCTCGGAACTGGTGCGGGTCACCGTCAACACCGAGCAGGCCGCTGCCGCCGTTCCCAAAATCGTCGACACTCTCAATAATTTCGGCGTCCGCGTCCCCATTATCGGCGACTTCCACTACAACGGCCACATCCTGCTCAAGAAGTACCCGGAGTGCGCCCGCGCCCTCGCCAAGTACCGCATCAACCCGGGCAATTCGGACATCGGCCGCAAGACGGACGACAACTTCCGCACCATGATCGAGGTGGCCATCGAGAACCGCAAACCCGTCCGCATCGGCGTCAACTGGGGCTCCCTCGATTCCGCGCTGCTCACCCGCATGATGGACGCAAACGCTCTCCTGCCCGAGCCCAAGGACGCCCGCGAAGTCACGCTCGACGCCATGGTGGCCTCCGCCGTCCAGTCCGCCCAGGCCGCCGAACGCCACGGCCTCGGCCACGACCAGATCATCCTCAGCGCCAAGGTCAGCGGCGTGCAGGACTTGATCGACGTCTATCGCGCCCTCGGCGCGGTCTGCGACTACCCGCTGCACCTCGGCCTCACCGAAGCCGGCATGGGCAGCAAGGGAATCGTGGCTACCACCGCGGCCCTCGCGCCTGTGCTGCAGGATGGCATCGGCGACACCATCCGCACCTCGCTCACCCCCATGCCCAATGGAGACCGCACGGAAGAGGTGATTGTCTCCCAACAGATCCTGCAATCGCTCGGCATTCGCAGCTTCACTCCGCAGGTGACTGCCTGCCCGGGGTGTGGCCGCACCACCAGCACCTTCTTCCAGGAAATGGCCGACCAAATCCAAACCTACCTGCGCGACCAGATGCCGGTCTGGAAAGCCGGCCACCCCGGGGTGGAGACCATGAAGGTGGCGGTGATGGGCTGCGTGGTCAACGGCCCCGGCGAATCCAAACACTCCAACATCGGCATCTCGCTGCCCGGTACATTCGAAGAGCCCAAAGCACCCGTCTATGTGGATGGCCGCCTCATGACCACGCTCAAAGGCGACCGCATCGTGGCCGAGTTTATCGAGATTCTGGACAGCTACGTGACCAGCCATTACGCCGTGTAGACCAAACCATGCCCAAGCGCTTCACGCACGCGGAAGCCCAAAGCCTCATCCCTCAGGTGGGCCGCCTGCTCCGCGATGCCATCGCCGCCAAGTCCGACTACGATGAAGCCGACCGGGCGATTCAGGAATTCAGCGAGCGCATAATGATGATGGGCGGCATCACGGTGGACCGGGAACGGGCGCTGGCAGCCCGCTCCCGGCGCGACACAGCCGCTGGGCGGCTCCGCGCCGCGATCGAGGAGGTGCAGGAAACCGGCTGCATCATCAAAGACCTCGAGATCGGCCTGGTCGATTTCCCCACGCTCTTGCGGGGCGTGGAAGTCTACCTTTGTTGGAAACTCGGCGAATCCGCCATCGAATTCTGGCACGGCGTGGACGAAGGTTTCCGCGGCCGCAAATCCATCGACCAGGACTTCCTGGACCACCATACCGGCGACCGCGCCCAATAACATCCCGGATGGCTCAGGGTACCCACGAAGTCGAAATTAAGCTGGCGGTGCCCAACCCCAGGGTCGCGCGCCGCCTTCTCCGGGCGGCCGGTTTCCGCGTCTCCCGTCCGCGGGTTTTCGAAGCCAACACGGTCTTCGACACTCCCCGCCTGACCCTCCGGAAAGCCGCCGCCTTGCTCCGCGTTCGCGACGCCGGCGCTATCGCCACGCTGACTTACAAGGGCCGCCCACTTCCCGGCCGTCACAAGAGCCGGGAAGAGCTGGAGCTGCAGATTGCCGACCCCGACGCCATTGCCGCCATCTTCGCGCGGCTCGGATTCCACCCCGCCGCGCGCTACGAGAAGTTCCGCACCGAGTTCAGCCAGCCCAACCGCGCCGGCATCGCGATGCTGGATGAAACCCCGATCGGCGTCTTCCTGGAACTGGAAGGGACGGCTCCCTGGATCGATCGCACTGCCCGCCAGTTGGGTTTCCGCGAGGCCGACTACATCACCCTGAGCTACGCCCGCCTGTACCTGGACTGGTGCCGCCGCCTCGGCCGGAAGCCTTCGGACATGGTGTTTTGAAAAGGCTGGACGGGCGGCTTCCCTGAGGCCGGCGTTCATCTCGCGGAAAACTTCGGGCCAGGGGCCCGAGTACCGGGGAACATGCGCGCGCCGTCTGCTATCGTTCCAGTAGATGAACAAAATCGCGCGCGTACTCATCAGCGTCACCGACAAAACAGGCATCGTTGAATTTGCCCGCCAGTTGCATGGGCTGGGGGCCGCACTGATCTCCACCGGTGGGACGGCGCGACTGATCCGCGACGCCGGCATTCCGGTCAAGGACGTTTCCGAAGTTACCGGCTTTCCGGAAATGCTCGACGGCCGGGTCAAAACCATACACCCGAAAATCGCGGGCGGCATCCTGGCTATGCGGTCAAACCCCGCGCATATGCAGGCCATTGGCGAGCACGGAATTCAGTCCATCGACATGGTGGTGGTCAACCTCTACCGCTTCGAAGAGGCGGCCGCCAAAGCCGGCGCCCCTCTGGCGGAACTGATCGAGAACATCGATATCGGCGGGCCCACTATGCTGCGCGCCGCGGCCAAGAACTATCAGGACGTGGCCGTGGTCGTGTCGCCGGACGACTACGGGGCCATCCTCGACGAGATGCGGACGCTGGGCGGCTGTCTTTCGTACGACACCAAGTGGCGCCTGGCGCGCAAGGTCTTCCGCACTACGGCCGACTACGATGCGGCTATCAGCGCCAGCCTGGAACAGGTAGACCGCAAGACCCTCCTGCCGGCGGAACTCAGCCTGCGCGCGCCCAAGCTTATGGACCTACGCTACGGTGAGAACCCACACCAGTCCGCGGCGCTCTACGGGAAGCGCGGGAAGGGGATCGCCGGAGCCTTGCAGTTGCAGGGCAAGGAACTCTCCTACAACAACCTCGTGGACCTGGACGCGGCTTGGCAACTGGTTTCCGAGTTCGCCCAGCCGGTGGCCGTGATCATCAAACACACCAACCCGTGCGGATGCGCCGAGCAGGCGACGCTCTCCGAGGCCTATCGCAAGGCGTTCGAAGCCGATCCGGTCTCGGCATACGGCGGCGTGATTGGGTTGAACCGCGCGATGGATGAGGAAACGGCGTGCGAGATCGCCAAGACCTTTATCGAGGCCATTGCCGCCCCGGATTTTTCGGCGGAGGCGCGGGGGGTGCTCGGGGCCAGGAAAAATCTGCGCCTGATGCGGGTGGACCCGGGGTTAGACCCGCTGGTGATGAAGTCGATCTCGGGCGGGTTCCTGGTGCAAAGCGCGGATGATGCCCGGTTGAACCGCGCCCACGTCGTAGTGAAGTCGCAGCGCGCACCCACGGAGGAAGAATGGACGGCGCTGGAGTTCGGCTGGAAGGTGGCCAAGCACGTGAAGTCGAACGCCATCGTGTACGCGCGGCCCGGGCAGGCGGTGGGAGTCGGGGCCGGGCAGATGAGCCGCGTGGATTCGGTCAAGATCGGGGCCCTGAAGGCCGTGCTGCCGCTGACCGGCACGGTGGTGGCTTCAGACGCCTTCTTCCCGTTCCCCGATGGCGTGGAGGAGGCCGTGCAGAAGGGCGCCACGGCGTTCATTCAGCCTGGTGGGTCGGTGAGGGATGCCGAAGTGATCGCCGCCGCTGACCGGCTGGGCGTGGCGATGGTGTTCACAGGCGTCAGGCATTTCCGGCACTAGCTGGCCCCGTTCTCACTCGCCGCTCTGCTGAAGTAACTTCGCCACCAGTCCCGTCCAACCCGTCTGATGACTTGCCCCCAGCCCCGCGCCCGTATCGCCGTGGAAGTATTCGTGGAACAGCACCAGATCCCGCCAATACGGGTCCTTCTCGAACTGCTCGATCCCACCGTTCGCCGCCCGCCGGCCGTGCTCGTCCTTCAGGAAAATTCGTGATAGCCGGTGCGAGATCTCGGCCGCCACTTCCCACAGCGTCATCATTGTCCCCGAGCCCGTCGGGCACTCCACTTTATACTCGTCGCCCAGGTAGTGGTGAAATTTCTGCAGCGCTTCGATCAGCAGGTAGTTTAGCGGAAACCAGACCGGGCCACGCCAGTTGGAATTGCCCCCGAACAATCCGGTGCGTGATTCGCCAGGCTCGTAGTCCACCCGGTGCTGGTTGCCGTTGCTGTGCAGGATGTAGGGCCGGTCCCGGTGCACTCGCGATACGCTGCGCACGCCGAACGGCGACAGGAACTCCTCCTCGTCGAGCGTACGCTTCAGAATGCGCCTGAGCTGTTTCGGAGTCACAATACTCAGCATCCTCCTCGCACCTTTGCCGGCCACCTCCATCGAGGCCACATTGCAGGTGAGGTCGGGGCGGTGATCGATGAACCACTGCATGCGACGCTTGAAGCCGGGAAGCTGGTCGACCAGCCGCGGCTCCAGCGTTTCCACCGCGAACAGCGGGATCAGCCCCACCGCCGAGCGCACCTTCAGCGGGACGCTGCCGCCATCGGACATGTGGAGCGCGTCGTAAAAGAAACCGTCCTCCTCGTCCCACATCCCGACGCCGTCGTCGCCCAGGTGGTTGATGGCCTTGGCGATGAACAGAAAGTGCTCCCAGAATTTGCTGGCAACGTCTTCGTAGGCCGGGTCGTCGCGCGCCAGCTCCAGCGCGATCGCCAGCAGGTTGAGGCTGTACATCGCCATCCAGCCGGTGCCATCGGCCTGCTCGATGTATTCACCGCTGGGCAGCGGCTCGCTGCGGTTGAAAACGCCGATATTGTCCAGCCCCAGGAAGCCGCCTTGAAAAACGTTGTTGCCGGCGGCGTCTTTCCGATTGACCCACCAGGTGAAGTTCAACAGAAGCTTGTGGAAGACGCGTTCCAGAAAGCCGCGGTCTGGCTTGGCGTGCTTGCCGTCGATCTTGTAGACGCGCCAGGCAGCCCATGCGTACACCGGCGGGTTGACGTCGCCCAGATTCCATTCGTAGGCGGGAAGTTGCCCGTTGGGATGCATGTACCACTCACGCAGCATGAGCACAAGCTGGTCCTTGGCGAACGCCGAATCCACCAGCGCCAGCGGGAGGCAGTGAAACGCCAGGTCCCATGCGGCGTACCACGGATATTCCCACTTGTCCGGCATGGACAGGATGTCGGAATTGTACAGGTGTTGCCATTCGTGGTTGCGGCCCAGTTTGCGTTCCGCGGGCGGAGACGGAAAACTCGGGTCGCCCGCCAGCCAATCGCGCACCACGTAGTGGTAGAACTGCTTCGACCATAACATTCCGGCGAAGGCCTGGCGCATCACCGCGCGGCCGTCAATGGAAAGCTCGCGCGGCGTAACGGTGGCGTAGAAGTCGTTGGCTTCGTCCATGCGTTTGAGAAAGGTCTGGTGGAACTCGCCGCCGAACGGTTCGCTGGTGGGCGTGTCCGTGAGCCGCAGTTCCGCAGTGGCGGATTTGCCGGCCTCGATGATCAGCGCGTAGTGGGCGGCGGCCTTGGTGCCCTTGCCGTCCGGATCGATGCCGTTCGGGCTGCCGTGCACCAGGTATTCGCCGATGCCGTCCTTGGCGAAGCGGCCGGGGTTCGGCGTGCCCCACAGCTTCGCGCAATTGGACTCGTTTTCGGTGAACAGCAGCGGCGGATGGGCGTTGCAGTACAGCCAGCGACGCCCGTAGTAGGGCTCATCGAGTTGGATCGTGCCTGGGGCCGCCGCCCGCCGCAATTCCGGTTTCGGCTCTCCCGTGCCCCACCCCCACGTATTTCTAAACCAGATCGTGGGAAGCAGGTGGAACTGCGCGCTCTCGGGCCCGCGGTTGAAAACCGTGATGCGGATCAGGATGTCCTCGGGCGCGGCCTTGGCGTACTCCACGAAAACGTCGAAGTAGCGGTTCTCCGCGAAGACGCCGGTGTCTATGAGCTCGTACTCGGGGTCGAGCCGGCTGCGGCGGCGGTTCTCCTCGCGCAGCTTGGTATAGGGAAATTCGGCCTGCGGGTACTTGTACAGGCATTTCATGTAGGAGTGGGTTGGGGTGTTGTCGAGGTAAAAATAGCACTCCTTCACGTCTTCGCCGTGGTTGCCTTCCGAGCCCGTCAGGCCGAAGAGCCGTTCCTTGAGGAACGGGTCGCAGCCGTTCCAAAGGGCGATGGCGAAACAGATCCTCTGATGGCGGTCGCAAATCCCCGCCAGGCCGTCCTCATTCCAGCGATAGGCGCGGGAGCGGGCCTGGTCGTGTGTGAAGTATTCCCAGACGTCGCCGCCCGCGCTGTAGTCTTCGCGCACGGTACACCAGGCGCGTTCGGCCAGGTAAGGTCCCCAGCGGTTCCAATGAACGCGGCGTTGGCGGGATTCTTCGATGCGCATCTGTTCGGCGGTCATAAGCGGCAGCATGGCCTATCTATCAGAGTGTATACGTATGCCGGCGGCCTGGAGATGGCGGCGGCGGTCGCAGTCCCCGAAAGTGAAGGCGCACCGCGCTTCGGTAGAACTGAAGGGGTCTGGGGCGGGTTTTTTAGTTGCGCAATGCACGGACGGGATCGGTCCGAGTGGCGCGCCAGGCGGGCAGGAAACAGGCCGCCATCGAGACGATGGTCATCACAAGGAACGCTACCCCAAACGCCAGCGGATCGCGCGGGGTCACCTTGTAGAGTAGGCCCACGATCAGCCGTGTCAGTCCCAGGGCGGCCGCCGTGCCCAGTACCAGGCCACCCGCTGTCAACGCCATGCCCCGCGACATCACCAGCCGCAGCAGATGGGATGCCTCCGCGCCGAGGGCGATGCGCAAGCCGAACTCGCGCGCGCTCTGCGACACCGTGTACGACATGACGCCGTAAAGTCCGATGGCGGCGAGAATCAAGGCCAATCCGCCAAAAACGCCCAGCATCCCCACGGCGACCCGCTGCGGGGCAGTGGTCCTGTCGACTTGTTCCTGCATGGTGATCAATTCACCCGGCGCCAGGTTCGCGTCGAGGGCGTGGATTTCGCGGACTAATGCCTTGGCCATTGTCTCCGGGGCCAACGGCGTTCGAATATGTAGACTCGACCCCATGGAACTCTGGCGCATCGGCACATAGAAGAACGGCTTGGCCGTCTCCGTCAGATTCCCGTACTTGGACATCCTGGCGACGCCCACGACGCTCAGCCAACGTCCCTTCACCTGAAGACGCCGCCCGACTGGATCCTGACCGCGCCAGTATTGGGAGGCCATCGCCTCATTCACGACCGCCACCAGGGGAGCCGTTTCGTTGTCGGAACGTGTAAACTCGCGGCCTGACACTAGCGGAATGCCCAGGGCGGCGAAATAGGCGGGACCAACCTCGTTGTAATCGACCGTGGGTCGCTGGTCGGGCGGGGCTTCATAGCCGTCGACGGCGATTGGCGAAGTAGAGTAGCTGCGGTAGCCGAAGGGCGTGAGTCGCGCGAAGGCCACCGACTGGACGCCGCCAACCGCCTGCAGGCGATCGATCAACTCGTCCTGAAAGTACTTAGCGCGCGGGATATCGTATCCGGCGGCGACGAAATCGATCGAGGAGACCAGCACGTTCTGCGTCGAAAAGCCGGGGTTGGTATTCCGAACCCCGCGCAGACTCTGTATCAGGAGACCCGCTCCGACCAGCAGAACGAAACTCAGCGATACCTGCAATACGACCAGGGCGGAACGCACCACCGCCCGCCGCCTCCCGCCCACAACACCGCCCGATTCGGCCTTCAACGCCGAAGCCAGATCGATCTTGCCGCTCTGCATTGCCGGAACCAAACCGAATAGCAGTGTGCAGACCAGGCAAACGCCGGCGCTCAGCGCCAGCACACGCCAATCGACTTCGCCGGGCAGATTCATGCGTACGCCTCCCCGTGGCGGGAGCATCAACACGAAGAGGTCTCGGCACCAGTTAGCCACCAGGAGTCCACCAGCCACTGCCAGAGTCGAGAGGATCAGTCCTTCTGTGACGAGTTGCTGCAAGAGGCGGCTCCGCCCGGCGCCGACCGCGAGCCGGACCGTCATCTCCTGCCGCCGTCCGAAAGCCTTGACCAGCAGCAGATTGCTGACGTTTGCGCAGGCAATGAGGAGCACGAAAACCACTACCGCGAGCGCGATCGCGAGCGTGGGGAGCAAGGTGCCGGCGTTGTTGAAAGGAGTCTGCCACAGCGGGTATAGTTTGACGCCGCTGCCGCGGTTGGTGGCTGGATAGTCGGTTTCCAGTCGTTTCGCAACCGCGGAAATCTCCGCCTGCGCCTGCTGTGGAGTCACGCCGGGCTTGAGCAGCACAAAGCCTTCGATCCAACGCGCGCCACGGTCCTCCAGCTTGTATCCGCCGGGGTCGAATCTCTCCTGCATCGAGGCCGGTACCCAGAACTGCATCGCCCAGCCCACAAAGGTCCCGTAAAAGCCCCGCGGCGCAACGCCGACGATGGTGTGCGGCATGCCATTGAGCATCTGGGTTTTGCCGATGATCGCGGGATCGCCGTGGAAACGCTCCTGCCACATCTGGTAGGCGATCACGGTGACCGGGTGAGCATTGCGTCCGAAGTCTTCGGCCGGCTCGAAGCCGCGTCCCAGAATCGGATGGACTCCCAGGGCATCGAAGTAGTTGGCCGAGACCACGCTGGCGGGAGAGCGCTCGGCGCGGTCGCCAATGCTAAGCGTGGTGCCAGTGATCCGGTCGGCGATGAAGGCGTCGAATAGCGTGCAGTCCTTCTGGAAATCGAGGAAGTCGGGCCGGGAGACATCGGTATGGCCGGCCACACCGCGAGTGGTTCCGGCGACGGCCATCATGCGGTCCTGGTGCGCGACGAGCGGGAACGGACGGAGTAGGATGCCTTCGATCCAACTGAAGACCGCGGCGTTGGCGCCGATGCCCAAGGTCAGGCACAGGATCGCCAGGCTGGAAAAGCCCGGGCTGCGGCGGAGCATCCGGAGACCGAAGCGGAAGTCCTGCCACAGGACTTGGAACACCGGGAGCCCGTGGGTTTCGCGCCATGTCTCTTTGACTTGGGCCACTCCTCCGAAGCGCCGCAGGGCCGCGGACCGCGCCTCCTCGGGAGTCATGCCCCGGCGCAGGTTCTCGGAGATTTCCATTTGCAGGTGGAAGTCGACTTCGTCGTTCATATCCCGCTCCAGGCTGCCCTTACGAAGCAGACCGAAGATGCGACTGAAAAGCACACGAGAAGGCGTCATGACGCTTCCCTCGCTGGCCTGACAAACCTCGTGAGGATATCGGAGATCCGCTCCCAGTTCTCGGCCTCGGCGGCGAGTTGTTTCCTGCCGGCCCGCGTGATGGCGTAGAACCGGGCGCGCCGGTTGTGGTCGGATACACCCCACTTGGATGTGATCCATCCCATCTGTTGCAGTCGCAGGAGGGTGGGGTACAACGTTCCCTGGTTCAACTCGAGGGCGTCGCCGCTGATCTGCTCGATGCGCCGGGCGATTCCCCAGCCGTGCTGGGGACCTAGGGTGTCCAGCGTTCGTAGAACCATGAGGATCAGGGAGCCGTGGAGGACGTCCGATTTCTCATTCGCCATAGGCGCTACCTTTGGGTAGACTACAGGAGTGTACAACGAGTCTCTGCGGACTGTCAACAGGGGGAGGAGCCTGGCAACTCCACGCTGAGTCGCGCTTTACGAATACGAATGTAGACAATGCGGACCAGTGCCAACACCGGAACCGACAGGAACGTCCCCGCGATGCCCGCCACCTCGGCGCCGGCGAAGACGCCGAAGAGCACCAGCAAAGGATGCAGTTCCACGCCCTGCCCCATGAGGTGCGGCGAGACAAAGTAGTCCTGAAACATGCGGTAGGCCACCAGGAACGCCAGAATCCAGGGGATAGGCCCACCGGACAAACCGGCAACTAAGAGAATGATGAGGCTGGCGGCCAGGGGCCCCACCATCGGGATGAACTCCAGAAGGCAGCTTAGTGCCGCCAGCAGGATTCCATAAGGTACCCCGATAATCGCAAAGAAAATACCGTACGCACTGAAGGCGCAGAACGACAACAGCACCAGGGCACGCATGTAGTGAGCCAGGAGCACGTTCACGTCCGCCAGCACGTCTTCCAGCAGGGCCCGCCGCGGACCGGCATCCACGAGGCTGAGAATGTGGTCCCGGATCTGGCCGCCATCCTTGAGGAAGAAGAAGGCCAGGACGGGGATGATGACCACATAGATCAAGTCGCTGGCCACCAACAGGAACCTCAGCCCTAGCCGCGGAAGTGCGGCGATCAGATCGTTCGAACGCTTAGCCACCTCGATGCGAACTTTGTCCAGTACCTGGTTCCTGAGCGAACTCAGGTCGCCCGTGGGCGGCGCCGCCGGCCGCTCCCAATCGGCCACCATGTTGGGGAATCGCTCCTTCAGTGCGGTGGCCTGCTCCACCACGCGGGGGACGATTTGAGCTCCCGCCCCTACCACCAGGGCCACGAAGATCACGTAGGCGAGAGCCAGCGCCGGCGTGCGCGTGCGGATGCGGCGTTCCGGCAGAATGCGGTTCAGCAGATCGACCAGCGGCGAAAGCAGGTAGGCAAACAGGAGCGCCAGAACGAAGATGAACAGCGTCGAGCGCACCAGGTAGACCAGCCAGAGCACCAGCAGTATCGCTGCCGCCGTCCAGGTAATTCGCGCCGCGGAACGATCGATACCGAGCATTTTAGCGCCGGCACTCCTGTCTGCGAGCCTTCAAAAGAACAGATACTTGTGCCACTGCGACTCGCTTTTTCCAAGCATGCGCATCAGGTGGCGGCTGGTGTGCAAACTGAACGGTTTGGGCTGGCGGGCCAACTTCATGCCGGCCTCTTCCGGAGTCCGGCTGCCTTTCTTGTTGTTGCAACTGTGGCAGCAGGCCACCAGGTTCTCCCAGGCCGATTCGCCGGAACGCGAGCGGGGAACCACGTGATCCAGGGTCAACTCGGCCGAGGGCAATACGCGATGGCAATACTGGCAAGTGTAGCGGTCGCGCATCAGAATGTTCTTGCGCGAAAGGGCTCGCGTCTGGTGCGGAATCCGCCGGTATTCGAGGAGGCGGATGACCGAAGGCAGCCGCACGTGGGCGCGAGCCGAGTGCACGGCGATCATGGACTCTTCCTCCGCCGAGGCCACCCCTTTGAGCACCAGCACCAGGGCGCGCCGGGCAGCACAGATGTTGATCGGCTCATAGCTGGCATTCAGCACCAGCACCGGTCGCTGTAGTCGTTCGCTCCCCATTTCAAAACACTCCCTCTGCCTTGGATTCCGCACCCCCGAACTGCAAAGCCCGATGCCGCACTCCGTACATACGCCGGTCAACGCGGGCAACGGTCAGCAGCGCGACCCTTCGGGCGCCGGCGCCCTTCAGAACGCGCGCGCAAGCGGCCGCGGTCGAACCAGTCGTCATGACGTCGTCGATCAACAGAACGCGCTTGCCCGCCACCGCGCCGGCTCGCTTGCACTGGAAGGCCGCCGCCACATTGCGCCGCCGGTTGGTGTTGCTCAGGCCGGCTTGCGTCATGGTTGCCTGGGTGCGCCGGAGCGCATTCACCACCGGAATGCCGGTTCGCCGGGCGATGGTCCGCGCCAGCAACTCCGATTGATTGAATCCACGCTTCCACTGGCGCCGCCAGTGCAAGGGGACTGGGGCCACGGCATCGAACTCCTGGTCGCGCGGCAGCGCCGCCGCCAGAAAATCGCCGAGCGGACCCGCCAGAGTCTTGATCCTCGCGTACTTGTAAAGGTGGATCAACTCCCGCAACACACCTTCATACGCGCCGAAACAATAAGCAGCGTCGAACCCGCGAAGGCCACTCCGGCAGAGAGCGCAGCGGCCTTTCTGATCGAGCGGGAACGCGTTCTGGAATGGCGTTCTGCAACTGACGCAGAAGAATTCGGCGCTAAGCGGCTCCGGCGATGCGAGACATCGCCGGCAGACCGGGATGCGGCTGATTTCGCTCAAAGTCCCGCCGCAGATTCGGCAATCGTCGGGGAAAATGACGGAAAAAAGGGCGCGGGAGGTTGTTCGGAATACCGAAGTACCGAAGCTCGCGACTGCGGTCCGCCTGCTACTCGAGAAGACCCACCCCCGCCAAGCTCCATTCTAGTACGAAATCCGCCCTGCCTCCAAATGAACCTTCCGTAACATATCGGGCAGCCGGCGTTTGAACGAAGGAGTACAATACGTGGCTGAGGGGCTGATGGCCTGGGCCTATGGCAATGCCGCGCTGGATTCCGTTAACAGTTGCTCTTGCTCTTGGTCTCGCGGCTCCGCTGGCGCTTCTTGGACAGGGCCCGGTGCAACCGCGACCCCGGAAGGCGGCACCGGATGAACCGCGGACTCAGGCCACCATCCGCGTCGATACCAACCTGATTCTGGTTCCCGTCTCGGTGAACGATTCGCTCAATCGCCCGGTCACCGGTCTGGAACGGGAGAACTTCCGCGTCTTCGAAGATAAGGTGGAACAGCAGATCGCGCAATTCGCCATGGACGATGAACCCGTGGCGGTGGGCCTGGTTTTCGACACCAGCGGCAGCATGGGCAGCAAACTGCAGCGGTCGCGTTTGGCAGCGGCGCAATTCTTCAAAACCTCCAATCCGGAGGACGAGTTTTTTCTGGTGGAGTTCGACAACAGCCCCCGGCTGGAAATACCGCTGACCAAGGACTCGGGCCAGATCGAAAACCAACTCACGTTTTCGCGATCCAAAGGGTCGACGGCGCTGCTGGATGCGATCTACCTGGCGCTGCACGAAATGAAGCGCTCGAAGAAGAACAAGAAAGCGCTGCTGGTGATCTCCGATGGCGGCGACAACCACAGCCGGTTCACCGTGAGCGAGGTCCGCAGCCTGGTGCGCGAAAGTGACGTGCTGATCTATTCCATCGGGGTGTTCGGCGGCGGCAGCACGGTGGAAGAAGCCGGCGGTCCCGGGTTGTTGGCCAATATCTCGGAGCAGACAGGCGGGCGGATGTTCGAGGCCAATGCGATCGAGCTGCCGGACATCGCGCAAAAGATTGGTGTGGAACTGCGCAACCGTTATGTGATCGGATACTCTTCGCGGAATCAGCCACACGACGGGAAATATCACCGGATCCAGGTGGTGGTGGTTCCACCGCGCGGGCTGCGCCAACTGCGCGCCCACTGGCGCACCGGGTACAACGCGCCGGCGGAGTGAGTGGCACGGGCATTCTTGCCTGTGTGGATTCACGCCTCCCCAAATCGCCGATGCCCACCCGCTCTCGCGCGTGCCCTCTTCTTCGAATCCGAAGCGGAGTACAATACGTTCCGTAAGGGATGGCGATGGACTCCCGGAGAGCACTGTTGTTAAGCGGCCTGCGCCTGCTGGCGCCCCTCGCGGTGCGCGGCCAGGTGACCGTGCAGCCGCGCCCCAAGCCCATCGCGCCGGAAGAGAAGCGGGCGCCCGCCAACCTCCGCGTCGATCTCAACCTGGTCCTGGTCCCGGTCACCGTGTGCGACCCGTATAACCGGCCAGTCACTGGCCTGGAGAGGGAGCACTTTCGAATCCTCGACGACCACGTGGAGCAGACCATCACGCATTTCGCGATGGACGACGAATCGGTGGCGGTGGGTCTGGTGTTCGACATCAGCGGCAGCATGGGCCCCAAGCTGCGCCGCTCCCGCCTGGCCGCCGCGGCGTTCTTCAAGACCGCCAATCCGGACGATGAGTTCTTCCTCGTTGAGTTCAATGATCAGCCGAAAATGGTGGTGCCGCTGACGCAAAACGTGGAGGAGATACAGAACCAACTGACGTTTACCCAATCCAAGGGCCGAACCGCTCTGCTGGACGCGATCATGCTCGCCATGCTGGAGATGAAGAAGTCCAGGAAGAACCGCAAAGCGCTGCTGATTATCTCCGACGGCGGCGATAACAGCAGCCGGTATACCGAGAACGAAGTCAAGAAGATGGTGCGCGAGAACGACGTGCTGATTTACGCGATCGGCATTTTCGAGGCCGAAGGCGCCCGTAGCCGGTCGCCCGAGGAGGCGTCCGGTCCGGGCCTGTTGACCGATGTCTGCGAGCAGACGGGTGGCCGCCATTTGCCATCGGACCTTTCGGAGCTCCCTGATATCGCGGCCAAAATCGGCGTGGAGTTGCGCAACCGCTACGTGCTCGGCTATTCGCCGCAGAACCAGGTCCGCGACGGCCGGTACCATACGCTGCAGGTCAAGGTGATCCCGCCCAAAGGGCTGGGAGTTCCCAACCTGCGGCCATATTTCCGGCGCGGGTATTACGCACCGTCCCAGTAAGATTACTCAACTGGACATCCCGGCGGAACATAGCTGCCTTAAGATAGGTCCATATCCGGCTTTCGCATGAAATGCGCACTGCTTCACTCTGACCAAGTCACTTGGAAAACGCCGGCCCGCCGATAGAGACAGACACAATCGTCGCCCTGCTGGTGCCGTCCGGGATTGGGCCTTCTTACCGCCTATGCGCCACCGCGGGCGCGCCATCCCTGCCGTTGGTTGCGATATGCTTTGAGCCAGAGGCGCTTCGTTACGATTCCGACCATGAACCGAAGAATATTCTTAGGTGCGGGCGCTGCCGCCGTGCTCAGGGCGGATGTTTTGCCTTCGGCCCGAGTGGCGCTCGGCGTCATCGGAGCAGGCTGGATGGGCCTCGCGACGATGAAGATCTTCATGGGCGATCCGCGCGTGCAGATCGCCGGCATCTGCGACATCGACGCCGACCATCTGAAGGAAGCCTCCGCAGCCGCACCCGATGCCCCTACCTTCCACGAGTTCGAAGAACTGCTGGCCCGCCCGGAAATTGACGCCGTTTACGTTGCCGTGCCGGATCACTGGCACGCCATCGTCTCCGTCAGTGCGGCCCGCGCCGGAAAGGATGTTTACGGCGAGAAGCCACTGGCGCATGATTGGGCTGAAGGAAAGGCTATTTGCGACGCCGTTCAGCGCTACGGTTGCGTCTGGCAAACCGGAAGCTGGCAGCGGTCCCTGCCGGATTTCCGCTTTGCCTGCGAACTGGTCCGCAACGGGCGCATCGGCAAAGTGTCCAAGGTCGAAGTCGGTCTGCCCGCGGGTTCGACGGATTGGGAGGGACTCGGCCACCTCGTCAAACCGCAAACACCGCCCAAGACTCTGGACTGGCAGCGATGGCTCGGACCAGCCCCGTGGGTCCCATACGCTCCAGCCCGCGTTCACAAGACATGGCGTTGGAACTACGACACCGGCGGTGGCTCCCTCATGGACTGGGTGGGGCATCACGTGGACATCGCGCACTGGGGGCTGGGGCTCGACAACTCCGGGCCGATTTCGGTGGAAGCTTCCGGGGAACCGTCGCATCATCCCATCTGGAACACGCCGCCGCTATGGCGCGTCACCGCTCGTTACCCGGGCGGCCTCACCATGTACATCGCTGGCGGGCAGGAGGACGTGCGGCCCGGAACACGATGGATCGGCGAGCAGGGTTGGGTCTGGGTGGATCGCAGCGGAATTGAGACGTCTCCCGGCGCGCTGTTAAGCTCCAGGATCGGGCCGGATGAAGTGCGGTTGCCCGTCACCGAAAGCCATCACCGCCAGTTCATCGATTGCGTGCTCACCCGCGGACAGACCCTCACGCCGGCTCACGTGGCACTGCGGTCCGCGACGCCGGGATTCCTGGGGAACATCGCCATGCGCACCGGGCGCACCATTCGCTGGGACCCCGCCCGGCAGGTGATCCTCGACGATCCATCCGCCGAGCGTCTGCTGGCGCGAACTCCGCGGAGCCCGTGGTCCATATGAAACAGGGCATGAATCGCGCCGCCCTCCTTTGCATAACCAGTGCAATCTTGTGCGGCGCGGAGCCGGACGCCCTGGTCCGTCAAGTGGCCGGCTACGACTTTGGGAATGATCCTGCCGCGGTTCGGGAACTCGAGACCCTCACGCTCCGCACGGCGGGAACTAAGAACGCTCCGGCCATGGAAAAGCTTTTGCTTGCGGGACTGGGGTCCGCCCGCACGGCGGCCGCCAAAGACGCATTCTGCCGCGATCTGGCGATGATCGGCAGCGATTCGGCAGTTCCGGCGTTGACTACGATGATGGACGACCCAAACGCTGTCGAGCTGGCTCGTTATGCCTTGGAGCGGATCCCCGGCGAGCGCGCCACAGCGGCACTGCGTGGCGCACTGGCGCGCGCTTCGCCGAGCGTTCAGACCGGGATTGTGGTCTCGCTGGGACGGCGCAGGGACCAGGCCTCTGTGCCCGCAATCGCGCCCATGCTCGCGTCGCGAGACACCCGTATGGCCAGCGCCGCCGCCGCCGCGCTCGGGAACATCGCCACTCCGCCGGCCCGCGAAGCGCTGCTGGCCGCGCCACCTGCACCGGCGGTTTCCGGTGCCCTGCTGCAGATTGCGGAGCGGTCGAACCCGGAGACCGCACTGCGCATTTACCGCCGGCTAAACTCCGCGGGAGAGAGCCATGCCGTGCAAGCGGCGGCCCTCGGAGCGTTGGCTCATCTCGACCCCGGGCAGGCAGCGCCGTTGCTCCACGCCGCCTTACAGAGTGGATCGGTTCGCCTCCAAGGTGTCGCCGTCCGCGAATTGGCGCGGCTGGAAGGCGTCGCCTTGGCTCAGGAAATTCCGCGTGTGCCCGAGCGTGCCCGCGTGCAGATCATTGCGGCCCTGACCGAGTCCGGTCGGCCGGAGGTTCGGCCGATCCTGGTCGAAGGCGCGGCAAGCGATAGCCAGGCCGTGCGCGTGGCTTCCCTGAACGGCCTGGCGAAGTTGGGGACAGCCGCTGACGTCGCCATGCTCGCGCAACGCGCGGCCGCCACTACCGGCGACGAGCAGGCCGCCGCGCGCGCCGCCCTGGCTGGGATTCAAGGATCTGCGGCCGATGCGGCGATTCTGCAGGCGTTGCCCGCCGCTGAGCCCACCACCAAGGTGGAGCTGATTCACGCCGCTGGCCAGCGGGGCATGGCCTCGGCCACCGGGGTTCTGTTGGCGGCGGCCGCCGACGCCAACCGGGCGGTCCGCCTGGAAAGCGTCCGGGCCCTGCGCGAGACGGCCGTCCCTGGCCAAGTCCCGGCTCTGTTAGCACTCCTGGTGAAGACGTCCAATGAGAGTGAGCGCCGGGAGTTCGAGCGGACCATTGGCGCTGCCATTCGCCGCTCCCAGGAATCGCGCGTCGGCGAGGTAATCGACGCATACCAAGCCGCCCGCGAAGCCAACGTGCGCACGGCTCTGCTGAGTATCATGTCCGCCGTTGGGAATGCTGACGCCCTGCCGCTTATCCGGCAAGCCTTGCAGGATCCAGGTGCGGACGTCCAGCGCGCCGCCCTGAATGCTCTGAGCGGCTGGCCGACACCAGCGCCCATGGACGATCTGCTGTCTTTAGCCCGTTCCGCCAGTGAGCCCACGCGGCGGATTCTGGCGTTGCGCGGCTATATCAAACTTGTGCAGATTCCGTCGAATCGGACTTCGGCCCAGACCGCCGCCCTTCTCAAGACGGCGATGGCAGCAGCCACCATGCCCAATGAAAAGAGGGCCGTGCTCGCGGTGGCGCAAAAAGTGGTGTGCCCCGAGTCCCTCGAGTTGGCGCGGTCTGCGATCCAGGATCCCCAGGTAGCCGCCGAAGCCGAACTGGCGGCCACCACGCTCGAACGCGGCCTGAGTTTCGTCAAGAAGTGATTTCAGTACCTATGGCTTCAAATCCGGCGTTCTTCTGGCAGCAGCTCCGGAAGCCCTCCGTAAAAATTTCGGACTTGGCAGTCCGATGCTGCCTCCGCGGGCATACTGGCTCCTGCCTGTGGACTTCCCCCTCCACTCAACGGAAGCAATCACTTGCCAGCCTAAAGCCCCTGTGCGGAAGAACCACACAACACCGGCCACCGGGCACTGGCCACTGGCCATCATCCCCGAGCCGCGGAAGTCACACCCCGTTCAATCCGGCGCCGCCGGAGGCTAAGGTCAGGGAGTAGCCAGACTGGCGCGCACATAGCCTCTCAGTTCGAGCTGCGGCCGCAGTTCCACATATCGATTGAGCAATGGCAGATACAATTCACGCTCTCCCGGTGGCGGGACTTCGTAAATTTCATGGATCAGCGCCGGCTCCATCTCGGGTGTCAGCAGGATCACGTCTGCCGGACGAAATCCCGCACCGAGGCGACGCCACCACTCTACGTGCGGATATTTCCTTAGATACCAGGGTAGCGGCCAAATGTTCTCCACGCTGAGCACCTGGATGAGCATGGCATCTCGTTTTGGATGGCGCGCCAGGCTCTCAATGCTGTCCCGCACTGCGTACACATCCGGACTGGTGTGGGCATAAGCATATGGATTTCGTGGGTCCGCGGCCAAACGAAAGGACGCCCGCCAAGCCTCGAAGCCCAGATGTGCCGCGCATAACCCTAACACGACCAGGGCCGCGATCCGTGACGCTCCCCGTAGCCTTTCGATCAGTGCGACTCCGCCCGCGCCCGCCACTAGCATCATGGCGTCGAGCGGCCCCAGTACGCACCACGGCGTCTTGTAAGGAATCAGGGAATAGGCTAGCGTGAGGGCGCACGCGTACACGGCCAGGAACCGCGGCAACCCGTTCCCCGTCGTCTTACTCGCCCAGGACACACCGGCGCCCAGTACCGCCAACGCGACAATCAGGCTCTCCGTCCAGATCGGTCCTCCGGCATCACGCCGCCACACCAGCAGCGACAGATAGTAGTTCCACGGATGTCGGTGCGCCGGCTCGCCGAAAGCCCGTCGCGCGTAGATGGTTACCGCCCGCCAACTGTCCGCGAACCCCAGGATCGCGAGCGGAATCAGAACGGCGATCGCCAGCGCGACCGCCCAGGGCCACAGTTTTCGAGGCTTGGGCCGGACTGTAATGGCCAGCGCGATCAGCATGCAGGCTATGGCGATAGCGCCTGTTTCTTTGGCCGTGAGCATCAGCCCGGCGCTCGTGCCCGCGGCCATTGCCCACCGGGCTTTGCCGGTGCGCGCGTAACGGTAGCCGCTCACAATCGTTGCGGCCGTGAGCGTGGTGAGCAGGATTTCTGGAATGTAATAGCGGCTGTAGTAGACCATTGCCGGCGAGATTGCCGTGCCTGCCGCTGCCGCCACCGCCTGTCGTCGCCCCAGGCCGTCGGCAAGCAGCATGGGCATCATGGCAAGCAGCACGCCGCACAACGCCGGCACCGTGCGGAGTGTGGTTTCGGTCAGGTCCGCATACCGCCGCTGGTTCGTCACCCGCGCCGGAATCAACGTCAGCCACGCCAGAGCAGGTCCGTGATAGTCGTGCGGGTTGTAGTCATACGTTCCGGTTTCGAGAAGTCCGCCGAACCTGTCCGCCAACACCGCTTCGTCGGCATGCATAGGCCGGTCCGCCAGTCTGGGGATGCGAAATCCCAGCGCCACCGCCAGGACCACCAGTCCCGTTGCGACTTTGCCGAAACTCCTGGAATCTATCGTGGTCCGAACCCGCGATACGGTTTGAGGGGAATGACCCAGAGCAGTTCCAGCATGCCGGCCTGCGCCATAGGCAGCGTCGCCAGCGCCGCCCGCACTTCTTCCTCGGACGCGGCTTCAAACAGGATGCAGGCGCCCGGCATATCGCCTCGCTGCCAGACCTGCCGAAGGATGCCTTCGGCGTAAAGGGAACGCGCGCGCTGCGACTCGGCTTCGGCCAGAGGTGCAAACTCGGCCTCGCTAAATGCCTCGGTTCGCCGCCGGGAAAGAGTTAGGAATTGCATAGTGTAATTTCCTTTGTACCCCGTCCCCTTGCCCCTCGCAAGGGCCGGGCCATTCCGCCGGGCTCGGTCACAGCCATTTCGAATATTTCTAAGCTGCTGATTATCGGTAAGTTACAAGCCAAGCCACTCTTTTCGCCACCCGTCTCACGAGACTCGTTTCATACAATGTGGTTGGAGGTGATCTCCGATCCTCGATCGGTTCGTACCCACGCGTGCAGCCGTGTGACGCATCTTGCCCGAAAACCCCGAAAGATGCGTCAACCAAGCTGGCTCTGCCTTCCCAACTGAAAGAAATCACAGAACTTACACAGAAGCGCGCAATTTCGCAGTAGTCTCGCAAGATGCGTCACCACCACCACTGGGTGGGGTGGGCAATCCGCCCGCAGTCGCCTTTTAGGCGGCCTTCGAATTCTCTGTCGTTTCGGTTTGAGAACTGGTATACAATCGTTCAAACTCCAGGAAGTGCTGAGTTGAGAGGTCGGAAAAACTCGCGATTGGTACGTCTAGGGAATAGAATTATTTGCAGCACAGCGTTCAAGGGAAGGGGCCACTCCATGTTCAAGAGAGGCAATCGAAACAGCCGACACGGTTCGACCTGGCTTGTTTATGCGGCGATCTTTGTGATCGCCGCTGGCAGCGCATTGGGGCAGATTGCTGGTAGCGGTGCCATTCAAGGTACCGTCACGGATCCTACGGGAGGTGTAATCCCCCAAGCCGCCGTGACCGCGACCAACATCGCCACCGGGGTGCAGACCCCCCGCATTACAACCGGCGCCGGTTTGTATCTGATTTCGCCGCTTCCGGCCGGTGAGTACAGCGTCACCGTTTCGGCGCCCGGCTTTCAGACTCTGACGCAGCAGCATGTCGTGGTAGACGCCACCGCCACCGTCGGCTTGAATCTGGAACTCAAGGTCGGATCGGCCGCCGAGCAGGTCACGGTAGAGGCCACCGCCCCGTCGCTCCATACCGAGGACGCGACCATCGGCGTCAGCATGGGCAACCGGGTGTACGATGCCCTTCCGCTCTCGATGGGGACCGGGGTTCCGAGGGATCCCACCTTGTTTATCGGCTTGGTGCCCGGCGTCGCAGCAGTCGTGACGCAGGCCTCCGGACCCTCATACACATCATTCAACGGGGCCCAACAGGAAACCAACGAACTCTACCTGGAGGGGGTCGCGATGACGTTCCCCAACCAGCAGGGCGATACCCGCGACCTGTCGTTGGGGGTTTCAGTGGAGGCCGTGGAACAATTCCAGGTTGAAATCAACGGCCAGAAAGCCATGTACCAGGGCCAGGGAATGCATAACTACGTGCTGAAGTCCGGCGGGAACCAGTTTCACGGAGCTGTGTACGAGTATTTCCGCAACACCGACTTGGATGCCCGCGGCTTCTTTTCTCCGTTCGTTCCGGTAGACCACCAAAACGAGTTCGGCGGCAATATCGGCGGGCCGGTCAAAAAGGACAAAATCTTTTTCTTTACCAATTTCAGCGGATATTACTACAACACGGCAACAGCCCCGGTATACTTATCGATTCCGACGGCCGCGCAACGAACCGGTGACTTCAGCGCCCTGCCGGCTGTGATCTACGACCCCGCCACCTACGGGTGCGTGGGCGCAATTTGCTCCAAGCAGCCATTCGCGGGCAACCTGATTCCCGCCAACCGCATTTCCGCCGTTTCGAAATCGTTTCAGTCCTACATGGTGGCGCCCAGTAATCCGAATCTTCTGAATAACTATCTGTCAACCTTGCCTAAGTCCTTGAGTAACAAAAATACAACCAGTAAGGCGGATCTGAACCTATCACCGAAGAATCGCTTATATGGGCTTTACGCCCGCGGAAAGTATGCCACCGATTACACCGGCAATCTCACCCCGACCGGAACCGCGCTGCCGCTACCGTACAACAGCTCTTCGGGAATCGTCGAGGAGATGCCTACCATCGCCCAGATCCACCATACCCATGTGTTCAACTCCTCGTGGCTCAACGATGCCAGCTTTGGTCTCACCCGAATCTGGATTCCCCTCTACAGCAATACCGCGGCGGGCGGATACCCGGAAAAGGCCGGATTGACCGGTTTGCCGCCGGGGAATGCGTCTCTTCAATTTCCGGCCATCAACTTCGCCGGTCCCAACGCGCCGATCAACTGGGCCACCACCGGACCGTTCAATGAAGCGGAAAACAACTTCACCTTTCAGGACAACGTCCAGTGGGTACACGGAAAGCATGCCGTTACATTCGGATTCCAACTCCAGCGACTGCAGGACAATCGCACTCCCGCCGACACCGGAAGTAACGCCAGCTTCAGCTTTAGCAACAACGAGACAGCCGGGTTTTCCGCTACCGGTTCGCTGCTTGCCACAACCGGCAATGCCTATGCCAGTTATTTGCTCGGTGCAGTGGATTCAGCCTCCATTGCGCAAAACTCGGTGGTCGTTTTCGGGGCGCGTTACCGCGATTACTCGGCATTTGTCCAGGACGATTGGAGATTCGGTACGAAATTAACCCTGAATCTGGGACTGCGGTGGGACCTCTTTGGTCCCAGCCATGAAGTGAAGAACCGGATGTCTTTTATGATTCCGACCGTACCGAATCCCGCCGCGGGCGGACGCCTGGGTGCTCTGCAATTCGCGGGTACGGGCCAGGATACCTGCAACTGCGACGTTCCTTACGATACTCACTACAAGAACTTTGAACCGCGCCTTGGCCTGGCTTATTCCGTCGACTCCAAGACAGTGATCCGCGGTGGATTCAACATGAATTACTCCCACGGTGCGGCCGGCATCGGCGGTAACGGCAGCGGCGCGGGTCCAAGCCAGTTGGGGTTCAACGCGAGCGCGGCCTTTTCGAGTCCCGCCACTGGACTGCCCGCGTTCAACTGGGACCAGGGCGTGCCGCCATTCCAGAAGCCGCCCTTCCTCAACCCTGGGTACGGAGCCGGTTTTACGACCACCAATCCCACTGGGGCGATCAGTGTGCCTTACGCCAGTCCGAGTCTGGCGGCAAGGCCGCCATATTACATCAACTGGAGCTTCGGCCTGCAACGCCAATTCGGCTCCAGTTGGACGGCCGGCGCCTCTTACTCGGCAAGCGTGGGTCATTTTCTGCCGCGCAACGGCGACACCGGTGTCTGGAGTAATTCCATCCTGCCGCAATACCTGGCGCTCGGCTCGCTGCTGGGCGTGCAGGCCACGCCCGCCAATATCGCCGCCGCCCAGGCCATTGTTCCAGGCATCGCGCTGCCGTTTAGCAATTTCCAGGGAACCATCGCGCAGATGTTGAAACCGTTTCCCCAGTACTCCGGAGTCACTTACTACTCAGGAGATCTCGGTAACTCCACCTATAACTCTCTCCAGGTTACCGTCGAGCGAAGATTCGCTAAAGGATTCACCACCCAGACTGGTTACACCTTCAGCAAAGAGATTGATAACTCCATCGGAGTAGCTACCAACCTCGGCTCCGTGGGCGGCAATCGAAACCCATACGCCGGTGGGCTTGACAAGTCGCTCGGTGCTATCGATCGCCGTCACGTTTTCCATGCAACCTTCCTCTATGCCCTGCCATTCGGCAAGGGTTACAACTTGGGCAATGGCAATGCCGTGGTACGCGGTCTGGTCAGCGGTTGGCAGATTTCGGGAATCATCACCTACTCTTCCGGAGCGCCGATTGCCATCACCGGCTCGGGCTGCAATACGCCGGGCATTACCTCGACATGCATCGCCAGTTACAACCCTTCGTTCAGCGGGCCGGTGCGGATCAACGGTGACTTCGGCAGCGGTAATGCCCTGGCTCCGGGCGCGGTGGCATACTACGACAAACGGGCTTTCGCGGACCCGGCGCTTTATACCTTTGGAAACCTGCCGCGGTCGGCTCCTTTTGGTCTGTTCGTGCCCCACCTGCTCGATGAATCCATCAGCTTGCGGCGCGAAATCGGCTTTACGGAACGCTGGAAACTCGCCATCACGGCGGACGTATTCAACGTAACCAATTCCGTCCATTTTGCCGCGCCTGGAACGAATATCGATTCCGCCAATTTCGGCCAGGTCTCGACCACCACCAACTTACCGCGCAAAATCCAACTGAATGCCCGGATCATGTTCTAATCGAGCACAGAAAAGCGCCGGGAACAGGAGGTATACGCCATGAAAAGACGTCAATTCATGAAAGCCTTGGCCGCGCCGGCGGTCTTCGGCTTTCCCACGATCGTCCCTCGCCGCGTGCTGGGTGCGGGCGTAACCGCGCCCAGCGATCGCATCACGTTCGCCTCCATAGGCGTGGGCTCTCAGGGCAGCGGAAATCTGCGCGGATGGCTCAACAAGGACGACGTTCGTGTCGTAGCTGTCTGCGATGTCCGGCAGGAGTACCGCCAGCGCGCCAAAGACGCGGTCGATACCAGGTATGGCGACTCGAGTTGCAAGAGTTACAACGATTTTCGCGAGTTACTGGCGCGCAAAGACATCGACGCCGTGAACATCGCCACCGGCGAACGCTGGCACACCTTGATATCGATGGAGGCGGCGCGTCAGGGCAAACACATCTACTGTCAGAAGCCTCTGGCCCTCACCGTCGAGGAGGCCAAGGCGCTCCGCGACACCGTGCAGCGTTATCGGGTGGCCTTCCAGTTGGGCTCCCAGCAGCGCTCCAGCCAACTCTTCCGCTTCGCCACCGAACTGGTTCGCAACGGAAAAATTGGCCAGCTTCAGAACATCGCCATCGGCTCCGCTGGCGGTGGGCAAACCGCGTTGCCGCTGGGTCTGGGATTCACGTCGATGCCCCAGGAGAAGCCCGCCCCCGTTCCGGAAGGGGTCGATTGGGACCTGTGGCTGGGACCGTCGCCCTGGGCGCCTTATAGCGACCTGCGCATCACCCGCACATGGATGTCCATGTCCGATTACGGCTTGGGCGCCATTGGCGGCGAATACGGCGTTCACGACATCGACATCGGGCAGTGGGCCAACAACTCCGACGACACCACCCCCATCAGCGTCGAGGGCATTACCGGCGAGGTCTATCACGATATCCGCGACACTCTGACCACCTACGAGATCGAGTATAAGTACGCCAATGGCGTGCGCATGCAGCTCATGGACCTGGTCACGGCCCGGAAACGCTATCGCCAATTTCAGTTCGGTGAAAGCGTAAAGGGCGTCAGCGTCGGTCTGATCTTGTTCGGCACCGAGGGGTGGATCTGGGTCAGCCGCGTAGGCATCCGAACCAGTCCGGAGTCGCTGGTACGAACCGTGTTCGGCCCCAACGATATCCGGGTTCTGAGGAGCGACGACCATAGCCAGAATCTTCTCGACACCATCCGGACCGGTCAACCAAACGTCTCCCCCGTCGAGGTGGGGGTACACGACGAGATGATCTGTCAGATGGCGGACATCGCCGGACGCATGCGGCGCAAACTGGATTGGGATCCGGTGAAGGAAGAGTTCAAGAACGATGCCGCCGCCAACCGGAAGCTGTCGCGCGTGATGCGGAGCCCCTGGAGACTGGAAATTCCTGGGGCGCCACTTACCGGTCGCCCGAGGACACAGGGGTGATGCCAGCCATGCGCACCCTTCTGGTCATGATGGTGGCCGCCGTCGCCACTGGCTCGGTACAGGCACAGTCACCCGCCAGGCCCCCGCACACCGCCGCCGAAATCGACCGCCTGCTCGCCAGGATTTCGACCTACGAAGTCGGCGGCAATCCTGCGCCGGCGATCCAATTCGACGAGTTGGTGGAACAATCGATGGCATCCACCGAGTTTCGCAAGGTAATCGAAACCAGGCTCCTGCAATTCCTTCAGTCGAAGGCTACCGCGGCCGCCAAGGAAGTCGCTTACCGCGGACTAAGCCTGGTCGGCACGAGCGCCTCGGTTCCAGTATTGGCTCCGCTCTTGACGCGCGTCGAAACTGCCGAGATGGCGCGCTATGCCCTTGCCGCCATTCCCGGCCCCGAGGCCGACCAGGCTCTGCGAACCAGCCTCGCTCAGGCGCCCAACCAGCAAATCAGGATCGGGATCATCGGTTCGCTGGGGCACCGCAAGGATACCAGATCGGTTCCCGCGCTCGTAGGCCTTGTGTCGCTCTCCAATGCGGAACTCACGGGAGCGGTCCTGGCTGCATTGGCCAACATTGCCGATCAACCGTCGTTGGACGCGCTGGCGGCGGTCCGAACCAAGGCCAGTGGCCAGGTGCGCGATCTGGCGGCGGAGGCATACGTCGCATGCGCCGATCAATTTCAGGTGCGCGGCGATAAAGCCACGGCGGTGAGCGTCTACCGTCAAATGATCGGGCCTGGTGAGCCGCCAATGACCCGCATTCGCGCGCTGGCGAGTCTCACCGCCGCGGAGGGCAAGGGCGCCGTGCCATCTCTGACCGCCGCCCTCGAGTCGGGCGATTCTCAAATGCAGCCCGTGGCCATCCGGCTCCTCAATGGAATTCCCGGGTCTGACATCACCGCCGCCTTGGTGGCCGAGGTGTCGAAGGTCCCGCCGTTCGCCCAGGTGCACCTGTTGACAGCGCTGGCTTGGCGAGGCGACGTTTCGGCGCGTCCCGCGGTACAGGTAGCCCTGAAGAGTGACGTACCTGAGGTGCGTGCGGCCGCCTTGGCGGGGTTGGGCAAGTTGGGCGACGACTCCAGCCTGATGGTCCTGGCGGAGGCGGCAGCAGCGGGCAAAGAGCCCGAGCAAAGCGCGGCCCGACGCAGCCTGGCCGAGTTGCGGGGTTCCGGCATCGATCGCGCCCTCGTCGCGGCCATCGGTTCTTCCAGTGGAAAAGTCAGGACCGAACTGATCATCGCGGCAGGCGAGCGCGTCAGTGTGAGTGCCGCCGATACCCTCGTCCATGTCGCTAACGAGACGGACCCCGATGCCCGGCGCGAGGCCCTGCGAGCTTTGCGCAACGTGGGTGGAGCCGGCCAGGCTCAGGCTTTGCTGGACTTACTAGGCAAAGCTTCGACTCCGTCCGAGCGAAGGGATGCCACGCAAACGCTGGCGATGGTCCTCAGAAGGTCGCCATCCGCGCCGGTCGGTGCCGTGGTCTCGGCGTACCGGAACACCTCCGCCGTCGACGCACGCCTCAGCCTGATTGACGTGCTGGGGCAGACTTCGAGCGATGAGGCTCTTCCGCTGTTGCGGAGTTGTTTGAACGACGCCAATCCTCAGATTGCACGGGCCGCTGTATTGGCGCTCACGGGATGGGACAACCAATCTCCGCTGATGGACCTGTTCAACCTCGCCAAGGGCGCCCCGCGAACTGTGCCCATCGATCAACCGGACACGGCCGCAGGTGGTCCGGGCCGGGGCGGCGGGCGAGGGCTCGGCGCGCCCCCGACCAATAACTTGCAGGTGTTGGCCCTGCGTGGCGTCCTCAAGCTGCTATTGGCGCCTCCGCAGCGATCGGCTTCCGAAAGCGGATCGATGCTGGCCCAAAGCATGCACTTCGCCAGCCAGACACCGGAGAAAATCAACATCCTCTCCCTACTGCCGTACTTCCCTTCCAAGGAGTCGCTGGACGTAGCCCAAGCTGCTGTGGCCGACCCAGCAGTCGCCAATGAAGCCAAAGTGGCGGTCGCCCAGGTACAAGAAGCGCTCAAGTTGAAGTGACCTTGGAGGAGGATTCGTGAAACTGAAGGGTAAGGTCGCTCTGATTACGGGCGCCAGCCGGGGCATCGGACGCGGGATTGCGGAGGTCTTCGCCGAAGAGGGAGCCGATGTCGCGGTGAACTACATATCCAGCGCGCAGGCCGCCGAGGACGTCGCTGCGTGGGTCCGCTCTAAGGGCCGTCGCGCCATCACGGTCAGAGCCGACGTGGCGAATCGCGCCGAGGTCGAGGCCATGGTCGACCGCGTGTGGAACGAACTCGGGCCCATCGATGTCCTGGTCAACAACGCCGGCATCGAAACCATCGTGCCCTTTCTCGATCTGACCGACGAGCAGTGGACCCGCCTCAACGATGTCAACCTGCGCGGCGATTGGCTCTGTTCGCAGGTCTTCTGCCGCCGCGCTGTCGCGGCCGGACGCAGGGGCAATATCGTCATGATCGGCTCCATCCAGGCCGGCAAGGTTCTGCCCGGCCGCACGCACTACGCCCCCACTAAGCTGGGGCTGGAAGCCCTCACCCGCAACATGTCCGCGGAAATGACGCCGCTCGGAATTCGTGTGAATTGCGTTCACCCCGGATTGATCGACACCGATATGACCGCATGGGTCATGAAGCGCCCGGACCTTCTTCCCGGCATCCTCTCCCAGATTTCGCTGGGCCGGCCCGGCGAGCCGCGCGAGATCGGCACCGTAGTCGCCTTCTTCGCGTCCGACGAAGCCAGCTATCTGACGGGCCAGTCCATCCACGTGGATGGCGGCTGGGTCGGCAAGTAGTTGCGGGCGGCCGCGTTCTCGGCGGGCCTGACTCCCGCTCTGCCTTACTTGACGTTCGGCGGTGCAGCCTTGGCGGAGGCCAGCTTGCTGCTGGGAGTGGTGTCGGCATCGAGGTCGCCGAGAATGAACTGAATTCCGGCGAGGAAGTAGCGGGCCAGCGGCGGCGTCGTAAAAATGGTCGGATTGTGGCCGAGGATGGCGAAGAACACGCGGCCCTTCCCGTAGCTGCGGATCCAGGAGACAGCGTAGTCCGCGTCGGCGCGGACGCATGGACTGGCGCAGGGGCGGCCTTGGTTCATATCCGTTTTGGCGACATCCATGGCGAGTAGGATGTGCAGCTTGTCGCGCGAGTATGGCGGATTGGGAAAGCGGAAGAATTCATCCTGGTAGAGGAACTCCTGGCCGTCGAACGGCGCGGTCAAAGGGCTGTTGGGATCGTCGATCTTAATCCAGGCCCGCTCGGTGTTTTCGCGATGCACGCCGCGGCGGACCCCGATCATCTCGCTGAACTCGGGCCAATCCATGTCCGCGTGGCTGGTCCCGTGGTTCCCGGCAAGTCCGCCGCCCTCTCGCACAAAGCGAGTCAAGCCGTCTCGCACCTCCGGATCCACGAAGATCTGCCCCACCGTGTTGTTCAGAAACACGGCGTCAAATTGTTTGATCTTGTCGTACTTCAGGTTGTCGAGATCATTGCTGAAGATGGCTTCGTAGGCGCCAGTCAGCTTGCCCATCTGCTCGATGCCGAAGTTCTCGGCGGGAATGGAGCGATGGCCTGGATAGGCGATGTTGACATCGAGGACCAGGAGCTTCCTCGGCTTGCGCGGTTTCGCCGGTGGCGTCTTCGGCAGGGCGGCCAGAATCGCCTGGCGCTCCTCCGGAGACAGCCGCTCCGGGCCGCGAATCGCGGCCGCCCGTGCCATCTGGTCGACTTGTTCGCTCATCAGGGGATGAATCGCTTTTTCGAGTGCCTCGAGCGTCCTGCCGAGCGCCGGCGAGGGATCGGGCGAGGCGGCGGTGCTGACCGTGATCAAGACGGGTTTGATTTGCATCCGGTACATGTCGCGGAACAAGCCCGGCAGTGCGGCGACGCCTGTGCCCAAGGCCACATCCTTGCCGCCTTTGCCGGTGGCGCTGCGATCGCGAACGTTGAGGACCAGGAGCCGGTCCTTCAGTTGCGTAACGGCATCCAGCGGTTTGACACCGTCCTCCAGCCAGGCGCCGGTGTCGCCCCACGCACCCACCCGATTGGTAAGACTGTTCACGGCCGCAAGAATTTTGGATGGGGTCCCGCAGAGGGCAACGCTGATGGAGAATTCGTTGGCCAGCTTGTCGACCATCGGAAGGTCATCGGGGATATGCTCTGAGACGATGACATCCACGCCGATTGTCTTGGCGAACTCGAACAACTTGCGGCCGGCTTCGTCGCCCGGGCCGATGGCAGGCACTCGATAGGCAGCCATCCGCATGCTCATGACGTTCAGCCGGTCTTTTACCGCTGTGATCTCGCCGGGCGCGAGATCGTAGGTTACGTACTTGGGGATCTCGAGGTTGACCTTCTGCGCGCTGGAACCTTCGATGTTGGCGACGCCGAGAAGGTCGGCCTTTTCGACAGCGCTGAAAAAGGTGAGCTCGTGCATCGCCTCGGCGGCGATACCTACCTGCCAGCCAAGCACCGCGGCAGCCCCGGTCCGCATCGCCGACCACGGCTCCCAACGGACTGAAGCGGAGCCGCGTCCGGGCGCGGCATTGCCTCCGCTTTGTCCGGCGGACGGCGCGAGGCTGAGGATACCACCAAGCACCATGCGTGTAACTGAACTTCGGAGAAAGGTCTTCATGGCCACCTCCTGGGCGACTGTTCTAGAGAGCCGGCGGACCGAAGGCGAGCAGCAGATTACCCGGTTGCCCGCCTTGGAATCCGGTGTAACCCGAGGTCACGAATACCATGCCGTTGACGACGATGGCTCCGGCCGCCCCAATGGAGCCACCCTTGGCCTCAATGCCGTTCACCGTCTTGACGTCCAGGGTGGTGTCGTATTGCCAGAGCAGCTTTCCATCAATTGTGGAGAAGGCTCGGAGTGTGCCGTCGAGCCCTGGCACGAATAGGACGCCCGGAGTAACAGTCACTGCGGCGGTGAAGCCGGGATGCATATTCATCGATTCCTGCGGAGGAACCGTGGTCGCCCATTTCTCGACCCCATCGGAAAGCCGCACGGCGGCGACCGTACCGCCGCGCATGGCGAAATAGGCCGTGTCGTTGTCCGCAGCGCCGCCGAACACAATCTGTCCGCGGCTGATATCCGACTTCCACACGAGAGCGCCCTTCTGGTCGGGATCGTGCGCCCAGACCATCCCGGACTTCTGGCCGGCAATGAGAAGGGTCTTGCCGCCCGGCATGTTGATCATGATTACGCCCGCGGAGAAATCCCAATCGGGGTTCTCTTTGGCATCGGGGCAGTAGTAGGACTCAGGCATCGGTGGGCGGCCGCCACGTCCACCAGCGCCGCCTCGTCCGGCGCCCCCGCGCCCCGCGGCTCGACCGGCGGACCGCGGCGGGAATCCCGCCGGCGGCGGCCCTTGAGGGCAGCCGGTGTGCCACACATCGCCGGGTTCATCCTGTTGGACCCAGAGAATCCTGCCGGTGTCCATATCAAAGGCCATGATGGCATCGGAGCGGCCCGTGTCCGGCTCAGAGAATGCATTGCCGGTACCGGCGTAGACCGCGTGGCGTTTGGTATCGATGGTAGGGGGCCCCCACAGGCCGCCGCCGGCCGGTCCGAAAAACTGCTTGCCCGCAGCCGATGTTCTTTTCGTGGGCGTCTCGTCGATGGTGTACGTTTTCCAGATTTGTTTGCCGGTGGCCGCGTCCAGCGCCGCCATCATGCCGCGGAAAGTACAACAGGGGTAGTTGAAACTGGAGGATTCGGGTTCTTCCAGCGAGGCAACCGGCACATACAGGCGTCCGTTATAGAATTTGATGCCGGCGGTGATTCGGGACAGGGGATGCGGGTCGATGGCGACTTTCCAGAGCAACTCGCCATTGGCCGTATCCACCGCATAAACATTGCCGTGGATGTCGCCAAAGAACGCCGCGTAACGGGTGGATCCGGGCTTCGCCGGAGCGATGGTCAGGGCGCTGCGAATTCCGGCCTGCGCCTGGAAGGACCAGTTGACGCAGCCTGTACCCGCATCGATGGAATAGATGAATCCCGAGTCGGAGCCGACAAAGATCCTGCCGTCGACGAAGGTAGGTTGGTTATAGGCCGAGGAAGTGGCAGGGAATCCGAATGCCCACTTCAGTTGAAGACGGGCGACCGAGGCAGCCGAAATATTGGCTGCCTTGGCGGATTGGAACCGCGCGTTTACCAGATCGGGACTCCACCCGTTCCAACCGGGAGAAGAAGTCAGATCCTTGATGGGCGGATTGCTGGAGCAACGGTTGGTCATCGCCTTGATATCGCCGCTTTCGGCCGCACCCAGCTTGCGGCCGGAAACCCATTCGGCGATGTCCCGCTTCTGAATATCGGTGAGGTCCATTGCCTGGTTCTTCATGTTCCCGGTGGTAAGAGCCTCGTAGATTTTTTCCGGAGTCAACTTCTTCAACATGGCGGGAGGCGGCGCACTGTCGAGCTTTCCGTGACAGCCTTCGCAGGTATTGCCAAAGATCGTCGAGCCCGCGCCCTCATTGCCGCGCACTTGCGTGATCGGCTGGGTCGCGGGCGCCTGTGCGAACAACGTCGGGGAGCCGAGAGTCCCTACGCCGATCAGAGCAATTAGCCGAACGCCAAAGCTTTTCATCGTGATTCCCTTCCGTTGGTGTCGTCCCCGTTCGGTCCCCTATCTTATCAGAAGGTAATCTGCGCGTTGAGCTGCTGAGGTGACAGTTCAGGGGGACTGGACAAATTGACAGCAATCAGCTACCGTCGGGTGGATGTGGGCGCAGCCACGGGGCGGCTCATCTCCAGTCGTGAGTTGATCCGAAACGCTGATGGACATTAGCTCCCTTTCCTGAAGTGAAGGGTGCACGTAACTCTGAGCAGCGCGATAATCGGTATTCGAGTACTCGGCCATCATGCCAACACGCCGAACCATTCTGTGCGCCGGCCTTGCTTCCAGACAAATGGCACGGTCCGCCACGAGTCCGGTTCTTGGCTCCAGGAAGGTCATTAGCGTTCAGCCTGATTACTATCACGGCTGGCCTACTGTGGCGTTACGCCGTAACGGAGAACTGCTAATTGCCTATTCCGGCGGGCGTGAGGCGCACGTCTGCCCGTTTGGCAGGGTCGAGCTCATCCGCTCCGAGGATGAAGGTCGCACCTGGACCTGGCCCGAAGTCATCCTAGACTCTCCGATTGACGACCGGGATGCGGGCATTGTCGAGACCCCGATGAAGAGCATTCTGGTGACGACGTTCACTTCGCTCGCGTTCGAAGCCGCGTTGAAGAATGCCCAGAGCTGGCCGCGCGAACGTCTGGACCGTTGGCAAGCGGCCAATAATCGTTTGACGCCAGAGCAACGGCGGTCTCTCCTCGGCACGTGGATGCTGCGCTCCACAGATGGCGGCATGACCTGGTCGGCACCGTTTCGCGTGCCTGTAAACAGCCCACATGGCCCGATCGCTCTCGCTAATGGCCGCCTGCTATACGCTGGCAAGCAACTCTGGGAGCCGGGATCTAAGGTCGGCGTCTGCGAATCGAGCGACGACGGCCAGACGTGGCGCTGGCTGTCCCAGATTCCAGCGCGCCCCGGTGACAGCGTCGAGCAGTACCACGAACTCCACGCCGTGGAGACGACAGACGGCAGGATCATCGTTCACATCCGCAATCACAATCCTCAGAACGCCGGTGAGACGCTACAATGCGAGTCGGAAGACGGGGGAAAAACGTGGATGATTCCGCATGGGATCGGAGTGTGGGGCTTGCCCTCTCACCTCCTCCGCTTGCGGGACGGCCGCATCCTTATGACGTACGGCTATCGGCGGTCTCCGTTCGGTATACAAGCGCGTGTCAGCTCCGATGGCGGGCAGACCTGGTCGCTTCCGCTTGTCCTCTCCGAAGACGGAGCAACGTCGGATCTGGGCTATCCCTCGACCGTGGAGCCAGGCAATGGGCGGCTGATCACGGTTTGGTACGAGACGCTGGCCAATTCGCCGCGCGCGGTACTGCGACAACTTAGTTGGTCGTTAAGCGTGTGACATGGGAGCCCACAGCGTCCACAGAACAGATCTCCGCAAGTATGTATCCGTAGAAGACCGCACCTGCAGCGTCCGCCGATCAGGGCGCATACATGTTCCGGCCGGATTTATCGATGCGGGCGACATTGCGAACCGATCGCGCCTTGATTTGGTGACGGTCCACTCTTCTGTTTGCGGCGGCACTCCAACCGACGGTCCGGGTTCGGTGCGTCGAAGCGCGGGTGCTGGAGGCAAGCAATATTTGCGGGACTCGACGGATGCCCAGTCTCGTTTCCTGACCCACTTGCGCGCCGTGGGCCGCGCCGGGTATCGGCCACCAGCCTGAGTGAGACGTAGGATGTTGAGCCTTGCACGCGAGCCTCTTGGCCCGAGACTACCACTCGGCTGGCTCGGTGTTCCTCGCGTCCGCCTTTCGGTCTGGCGTGGCGTCGCCGCCGCCCTCCCGGAACAGGCTCTCGTCTCCGCCGGCACCGACCGTCCGGACGCGCGGCATGGGTTTATCGGCGTTGGCGAAATCGCCACGCTTCTCGCCGGCCGATCCAATTTCCTGAGCGCCGGTCGAGGTGAGCACTTGCTTGGCGCGCGACACCCAATCGCCGGTATCGCAGTGGACCGAAAGCAGGATGCCGCCTTCGCGGATGCGACCTTCGTAGCGGCGCGCTTCGTACTCGGGAACGCCCATACCGGCTAAAGCACCGATGATCCCACCCAAGGCACCGACGGCGCCAACGCCCGCGAGTGCGCCCACAATGGGTCCGGCTGCCAGGAATGGTCCCAGTGCGGGTATAGCGATTATCCCAGCGGCAGTCAGGTAACCGAGGACTCCTCCCGCAATGCCACCGGCCACTGCGCCTGAAGCAGCGCCTTCGGGGGCCTTGGAATTTTTCTCGTGTGCGAAATCTTTGGTGCCCATGTTTTCCGGAATCAGCACCGAAATGTCGGTGCCGCGGAAGCCGGCGCGGCGCAAGTACTCGACGCCTTCTTCCACTCCAACGCGATCCGGATAGACGCCGAACACAGCCGTATTCTTGCTTGACATGTGACCTCCTACGGGCGATGTGACTTGCAAGGCGAGGTCCAATCTGGCACTCCCCGTGAGGCACGGTGCAGTTGGGTTTCGTGAGCGGCGCACCTGGCGATTGATCGAGGAATTCCGAGAATTTCTGCGCGCGCGGGACGTTCCTCCTGGTCCGGCGACCGGGTATTTTAGGGTTTTCGCGTACGGGTGGGTTGTTCTCTCATTCCTGAAGCGCGCCGAACGCCCGCGGACGAATCCTCCCGGAGAACAAGTAATTTCTGCATGGTCCGCGGGCGTTCCTTGAATTGGTGCCTTAGATGCTTAGTTGGGTCTGGCTCCGCTGGGCACGAGGCTATACGTGCGGTCCCAGAACGGCAGGTTGCCGATCGGCTCACCGGAAATCACGATCTCGACTCGCCGATTTTGTGTGCGCCCGGCCGCACTGGAGTTTGACATCAACGCCCGGGAGTCACCGAGTCCTCGAGCGGAAACCCGATCGGCCGGTAGGCCTTCTTCCAACAGGATGCGCCGCACGGACTCGGCGCGCGTCCATGAGGACGAGGTGGCCGCGGCTTCATCCATGAAGCCCTCCACATCGATTCGCAACGCAGGGTATTGCTTCACGATGGCGGCGAGCCGCGCCACCTGGCTGACCTCCGGCTCGCGTAGAGCCGATCCGTTGAAGGCTGAATCGGCAAGGGTCGCCACCAGTCCGCGCGGCGTATCACGTGTCAGCAGGACGACGTTGAACTGCTCGAAAAGGCGCATGCGCAATTCGGTCTGCAGTGCTGCCTGACGGCCGGCGGGCGTTGGCGGCGGGGGAGGCGCAACGGCATGCGCGGCTACCGCCTCGGCGCGGTCGGCACGGTTTCTCTGTTCGGCGGCCTCGGCCTCCGCCCGCTCACGCGCCGTCCGTTCCTGCTCGGCTTGGGCACGGACGGCATCCCTCTCTATCCGCGCTTGCCGTGCGCCGTTCACGGCTTCCGCCTGCGCCTCGTGCGCCCTGGCAGCCTCCTGTTCGGCGCTGGCAATTCTCTCCTCCTGCCGACGCCGGTCCGCGATGGTCCTGGCGTCCTCCGCGGTCTGCGCGGCCTCGCGCGCGTTTTGCACGATCACGCCGGACGATGCCCGTTTGTCCTGCAAACGTTGGGCTTCGTCCAGTAACGCCTGCGCCTCTTGCAAGGTACTGGATGCGTACCTGGCGGCGCCGGCAGCGCGCGCCACACCTACTGCGTTCTGCGCCTCGTAAAGTTCCAGCAACGCCTCGTACTTGTCCATGGAGAGCTTCGGGCGGGCCATCGCCGGCCCTAACCTGTCCGGCACCTCCCATGTATAGTGGCCGCGCGGCATCAACTCATACTTAGCCTGGATCGGCTTCACCGTCCCGAGAGTGTCGGGACGAACTTCGTTCTCCAACACGACTACGTCACTGGGCTGGCGTGTGGTGGAGTATGGTTCCGCCGTCACGATCAAACCGAAGACCTGCAGGCCCGTGGTCACGTGCAGTTTGGCTTTGTTGGAACCATCCGCAACGAGTTCTCCCAGGTTGTGCGGAGCGCCTTCCGGGGTGATGGCCCAAAGAGTATAGGTTAAATATTCCGGGCCATAACGTGTGGGCGGTGTTATGTTTTCGAATTTGGCATCGATTTCGGTGCGGCCCCTCTGGCCTTCTACGACCGCTTCGCCTTTGGCCGCCGGCAGCAACACAGTGCCGTGGAAGTTAATCTTGGTGGGTCCGGAGCGGTATTGGTAATTGATCGCACTCACGGTACGCTCGACCACCGTGACCGTGTAGATCGGTGCTTGCTGCCCGGCGGCGGATAACGTGTAGAATAGAATCGCCAGACCGGAAAGTGCCGGTGTAAGTTTCACTTTTGTCCCTCCCAAAGACCATTCGGGCAAATCGATTGCCAAGGTGCCCTCGCGGCCCCAGTGGAGACGGGCAAGGTTTACCACAATAGAACGCCGGGAAGTATCTCGGTTGCCTCGAACGATATCGCTGCCGGCCGCCAGCAGAACCGGCGAGTCGGGATGAAGACCTTTGCCAGTGACGCTGTGAACGCTTTCGGGGGGATCGCCCAGTGGCGGTGCGCCAACCGTTCCGGTAGGTGATTACCTGGGAGATAGTGGCGGTCCCGGCCGAGCGAACCGCGCTTTTTGCGCCGCCACGCAAGAAATGCTCCGGTTCCAGCTCCGTGCAGAGTCATACGGTAAAAACTTCACCCGCTGGCAGTCCATGGCCGTTCAATCCGTACAAAAAGAGGGGACGCCGGATTGGCAGTATCCGTGCCTTAGTTAGTTCCATACAGGAGGCCTCTGCATGTGGAGACGCGAAAACCTGCTGGAGTTGATCCACACCAAGCTGCGCGACTACCGGTTCATTCTGGTGTCTCACCGCGAACCCTACATCCATCGCCACGCGGGTCGACAGGTGGAGTGCGATCAACCGGCGAGTGGACTGACGGTAGCCCTCGATCCGATCTTGCGCGCTTCGGGTGGAGTTTGGATCGCGCACGGCAGCGGCGATGCCGACCGCGGCATGGTGGACTCCAACGATCACGTGATGGTTCCACCCGACGATCCCAGTTACACCCTGCGCCGGGTCTGGCTGAATCAGGACCAGGAGGACGGCCATTATTACGGCCTCTCCAATCAGGGCCTCTGGCCGCTCTGCCATGTGGTCTTCACGCGCCCCACGTTCCTGCCGGAAGACTGGGGCCAATACCGCGAAGTCAACGAACGCTTCGCCGATGCCGTGCTGGAAGAGGCAGGAGACGCGCCCACCTTCGTGTTCATTCAGGACTATCACTTTGCGCTGCTGCCCGGACTGTTGAAGCTGCGCAACCCAAACCTGATCGTAGCCCAGTTCTGGCACATCCCCTGGCCCAATCCGGAAGTCTTCCGCGGGTTTCCGTGGAAAGAAGAATTGCTGGACGGCATGCTCGGGAACGATCTGATGGGCTTCCACCTGCGCTGTCACTGCCAGAATTTCCTCGACACGGTGGATGCCACGCTGGAAGCCAGGATCGACCGCGAGCGGTTCGAGGTCACTCGCTTCGGCAAGTCGACTTCGGTCCGTCCGTTTCCCATCAGCCTGGACTTTGAGCACCACAGCACGCTGGCGGAGAGTTCGAAAACATCCATTGAAATGGCGCGCTGGCGCAGACAATTGGGTTTGCGCCGGGAGATGGTGGGAATCGGGATCGACCGTATCGACTACACCAAGGGCATCTGCGAGCGCTTCCGCGCGATCGACCGGTTTCTGGGGGCCCATCCGGAATACCGGGAACAACTGGTCTTCGTCCAGGTTGGCGTACCCAGCCGCAGCCGCATTGAAAAATACAAGGCGCTGGAGGACCAGATCACAAACCTGGCCGAAGAGATCAACCTTACATGGGCCACCGACGGTTGGAGGCCCATTATTCTGATCAAGGAAATGGTGCCGCACGCCCGCCTGGTGGCGCTCCACAGACTGGCTGACTTTTGCCTGGTGACATCGCTGCACGACGGCATGAACCTGGTGGCGAAGGAATACGTGGCCAGCCGGGTGGATGGCGATGGGGTCCTGATCCTCAGCGAATTCGCCGGTGCTTCGCGCGAGCTTACCGACGCCCTTCTGGTGAATCCTTTCGACGAAGGTGCGACAGCCGAGGCCATCCGGCAGGCCCTCGAAATGCCGGAAGAGGAGCGCAGGAGGCGCATGCAGAGAATGCGCGCCGCGGTGGAAGAGAACAACATCTATCGCTGGGCCGGGAAAATTATCTCGGCGCTGTTGAAGTTCGAGTTCCCTTCCAACACACAAACCGATGTCTCGACACTTGTTGCCGCACGGGCTCGCTGAAGTTCGGGAGAAGGTGCGCGATGCCGGCCATCTTTCAATCTTTCTGGATTTTGACGGTACGCTGACACCCATCGTCGACGATCCGGCCACCGCGCAGCTCGCGCCTGAAATGCAGGCTGTTCTGGAAGCGCTGGCGCGGCGCGACGACACCCTGTTGGTGTTCGTCAGTGGACGCTCCGTCGAGGATCTTCGGCCGCGCGTGCCGATTCCGGAAGTGGTCTATGCCGGAAACCATGGCCTGGAAATCCACGGGCGGGTGAATTTTGTGGAGCCTTCCGCGCTGGCCAAGGCCGGTCTGTTGAAACGACTGCTGGCCAACCTGAGCGAATCTCTGCGCCACACTCCCCGCGCCTGGGTGGAAGACAAAGAGCTCACCGCGACGGTGCATTACCGCCGGGCGGGCGCGCATGAAGAGCGGGCCATCGCCAACATCGTGCACGCCGCCCTGGCGCGTCACTCAGCCCTCTTTCAATTGAATGTCGGGAAAAAAGTCTTTGAGATCGTGCCGCGTACGACTTGGCACAAAGGCGCGGCCGTCTGCTGGATCAACGCGCGTCTCGCAAGGCCCGGTGGCGCGTCTATCTATATTGGAGACGATCGCACCGACGAAGACGCGTTTGTCCACCTGCCGGGCGAGATCACGATCCGGGTGGGCAAGTCCGAGATCACCGCAGCCAGGTACAACGTGGATGATACGGACCAAGTGCGCCTTTTTCTTCAGTGGCTGAACGAAAATCGATGAAGTCCGGCAGCGCCAAAGACCCACTCTGGTACAAAGACGCGATCATTTATGAGACACATGTCAAAGCCTTCTTCGACAGCAACCAGGATGGCTCCGGCGATTTCAAAGGGCTCACCCAAAAACTCGATTACCTGCAGCGGTTGGGCGTCACGTGCATCTGGCTGCTTCCGTTCTTCCCTTCGCCCTTGCGCGACGATGGCTACGACATCGCGGACTACACCAACGTGCACTCCTGTTACGGTAGCCTGGACGACTTCAAGGAATTCCTCAACGCCGCGCATGAGCGCGGGCTGCAGGTGCTGATCGAACTAGTGATCAATCACACTTCCGACCAGCACCCCTGGTTCCAGGCGGCGCGCCGCGCGCCGGCCGGATCGAGCGAACGCGACTATTATGTGTGGAGCGATACCGATCAGCGCTACCGCGATGCCCGTATCATTTTCAGCGATACCGAGAAATCCAACTGGGCCTGGGACCCGGAGGCCAAGGCCTATTACTGGCACCGATTCTTCTCTCACCAGCCGGACTTGAATTTTGACAACCCCGCCGTGCTCCGCGAAGTCCTCAATGTGCTGCGCTTCTGGCTGGACCTGGGCGTGGACGGACTGCGGCTCGACGCTATCCCATACTTTGTGGAACGCGACGGCACCAACTGCGAAAATCTGCCGGCCACCCACGAGGTGATCAAGCGGATTCGCGCCGAGATGGATGCCGGTTACTCCAACCGCATCCTGCTGGCGGAGGCCAACCAGTGGCCCCAGGACGTACTACAGTACTTCGGCCAGGAGGATGAGTGCCACATGGCATTTCACTTCCCTCTGATGCCGCGCATCTTCATGGCGTTGAGGCTGGAAGACAGGCACCCGATTCTTGACATCATGTCGCGCACTCCAGAGATTCCGCCGAGCTGCCAATGGGGCCTATTCCTGCGCAATCACGACGAGCTGACGCTGGAAATGGTCACCGACGATGAACGCGACTACATGTACTTCGCCTACAGCGCCGACCCTCGCATGCGCCTCAACGCCGGCATCCGCCGGCGGCTGGCGCCGTTGATGGACAACAACCGTCGCCGCATCGAGTTGATGAACAGCCTTCTGTTTTCCTTCCCCGGAACTCCAGTGATTTATTACGGCGACGAGATCGGCATGGGTGACAACATCTACCTGGGCGACCGCCACGGCGTCCGCACTCCCATGCAGTGGAGTACCGACCGCAACGCCGGTTTTTCGCGCGCCAATCCCGCGCGGCTCTACAGCCCGCTGGTTATCGATTCGGTCTGGGGGTATGAAGCGGTCAACGTGGAGGCGCAGGAGGGCGATTCGTCTTCGCTGTTGCACTGGATGCGCAACATGATCGAACTGCGCAAGCTGTTTCGCGTCTTCGGCCGCGGCACGCTGGAGTTCCTGAACCCCGCCAACCGCAAAGTGCTGGCTTATCTCCGGCGCTTCGCGGGCGATCAGGTGCTCTGCGTCGCCAACCTGTCCCGGTACGCACAACCGGTGGAACTGGATCTCAGCGGCCTGACCGGTCTCACACCAGTGGAGATGTTGGGGTATACGGAGTTCCCGCGCATCGATGACAAGCCGTACCGTTTGTCCCTGGCGCCGTACTCGTTTTTCTGGTTCGAGCTGTCGTAGGATAGTGACCGGGACCAAGAACCAGCGCTAGATCTGTTCCAGGTAGCGCTTGACTTGCATGATATGGTTCACGTCGTGTGCGGCCATGTGTCGGGCGAGATCTTCGACTGTGATCCTGCCGCGCTCCGCATGGAAGCCGTGGCGCTGCCACTCCTCGGCGGTGAGCATCCGGAACATGCGCAGATTGGCCGCGCGCAGTAAACGAAACATAGAGAGAGCTTCTGTGGCCGGCCACGATTCGTAATTCCCGAGTCTCGCCCATTCGTCCTGATCAAATCCCAGCAGCGTCGCACCGTTGTGCTCGATCATCTGACGGTAACGCCAACTGCTGGCCAATTCGTCTTCTGCGAGATGCGCAAGGATCGCCCGGACGGACCACTTGCCGGCTGCCGGCCGCCGGTTCAGGAGGGCGTCAGGCACACCCTCGATCAACCCGGCAAGCACATCTGGCGTTGCTCGTTGCATTTCGATCGGATCCTTGTCCGCAACGTAGGAGTTGAGGCGGGCCTGGTACTGCTCCGGCGTTTCCGCGTGAATCCCTTCCTGCATTCCGACATTATCCCGCTGCGCCGGCGATCCTGCTTCGCTTGTGTGGCCCCGGCCGACCGTCTGGCGGCCGGGGCCGCATCCAGACTACCGGCTATTGGGCAGACAGAGGCGCGACGGATTTGCTCCCGAAACCGCGCATTGTCCAGACCTAGACCCCCAGCCTAACTGCACTCCGCAAGGAGAAGACCAGAGGCGTTTCCGCCGGCAGCCTGACATTTCTTCTCCCGGTAATGAAAGCTCCCGTGGTTCCAGCCGCGGCGCCCGCGCCGGCGCCGATCAGCGCGCCGACTCCGCCGCCGGCTATCGCTCCGATCGCCGCACCCGTGCCCGAGCCGCCGCCGATGGCGATCGCATTCCGCTTCCGGTGGGAACCGCTGGCCCGCACGTCGGCGCGAGTGGCAATGGCGTATGTCATGCCGTGCAGCCGGAACGAATCCAGCGTCACTCCAAGGTAAGCCCGTCCGCGCAGTCTTCCCGAATGCCTGGACTCAACAACGTGACCTCGGAAGGCCGTTCCCTTCGGCACAATCACGCGGTCGCCGGAAACGATCGGGTCGTCCAGGTAGGCCGAGAAGCGTTCTCCGGCGCGGCTGTTCCTGGTGTCGAGGCTTTCGCCCAACCGCACGCGGATGCGAGTGCTGGCCGGGATCAAGACCCCTGCCGGGGCGGGTGGTTCGTCTGCCACGCGCGCCGAGACAGGTGACGGCGGACTGGGCGGAGGTGCGGCCCGCTCCACTGGTTCGGGATTCCGGTTCGCAGCCGGAGCGGCGGCCTGAACCGATTGGCCAGGTTGCCGGTTGCAACCAAACACGAACAACGCAGCCGCGAAAACCGGTAATAATTTCGCATTCATCCGATCTTCACCTCCATATCATTCCAAAAGCAAGCGCATGGCCAAAGAGCGCGTATATCGTGCGGAATCATCCACCAGGCAGTTGAAGATAACCGCGCACGGAGCGCTGGCCGATGGCGGTGATCACCAGTTCGCGGCGCTTGCCGTCGTGGTCCAGATAGAAGACCAGCGGCTCACGCGGCCTTTGACTGCTCAACCAGATCGTTCTGCGGTCGGGCGTTACCCACATCCAGCCATTGATGCGTTGTCTGCCGGCATCGGCCCACTCCAGGCCCAGCGAGATTCCGGGCACCAAGGTCCGGCTGTGTCCTTCGCTGATCTGGAAGAAGACTCTGTGTCCGGTTGGTTGCGGTTTGCGGCTATTTTGCGCCATGACCGGCTGAACCGGCTGTGGTGGAGCCGCGGGGGCCACCCCACTCGCCGGCGACGAAACCAGCCGCGCTTTCACTATGAAACGCTGCGGAGCCGAACCAACGTAATAGAAGGGATAACACGTAACCAGGGTGATCTCAGGGTAGCCACCCGCCTCGAGCACGCTGACCTGGCGCGGCTCGACGATGCTGGTAGACTCCACTTCGTACTCGTAGTTGCCGGAAAGGGTTTGAAATTGGATGCGGTCCGCCTTGCGGATCTTACCGATGCCACGAAACAGCGCGTCGCGATGCCCGGCGACGCCGACGTTCCCTGCCTGACCCGGCATCGCGGTGCCCGGAATATGACCCAGCGCCAGGTCCAGTGTGCGAGCTCCGGCGCCCTCGCGGACCATCGCCTGCAGCTTGAGCCGGGGGATGGCGAGGCGGCCGATCACCTGGTTGGGTTCGATCGGCGGTTCCACTATGAGTGGGGGTGCGGGCGGATGCGTCTGCGATCTGTGAAGCTTCTCCTCGAAGGCTCGGTTTGCCCAGTATTGGGAAACTCCAGTGCGAACGATGGACCCGACCCACAAGGCGACGCCGGCGAGCCCCGCGATCAGGAGCAGTTTCTCGAAACGCCGCCGCGCTCTACTTGCTGGCATATTCGTGCTCCTCATAGCGGTAACTTTCCCGCGTGCGGGCAATCAACCTGGGGCGGCCGGGCGCCGAGACGCTGATGCGAATGTGACGAAGTGGGCCGCCGTTTTTCGCCGGAGGCAGATAGCCGATGGTGTAGCGCGTGCGAATGTCCTTGGCAATGCCGCGGCACAAGTCGGCCACCTCCTCCAGGCTGTCCGGGAAGTGAGCTTCTCCGCCGCTGATGCCCGCGAGCTTCTTCAAAAGGCCCGGATCCCAATCCGGGTCGTGCGCTTCGTACAGGCCGATGGTATAGATGGTGGCGATGTTGCGCTCTACCTTGTCGACCAATTGCCGGCGGGTGTGCCGGCTGGCATTATCGCCGCCGTCGCTGATCACGACCAGGGCCTTTTTATCGCACCGTCCCGCCGCCAGTTGCTGGAGTCCCTCGACCACGGCATCGTTGAGCGCCGTTCTGCCCCTGGGAGTCCCGTGAAACAAGGCGGCGCGCAACTGCTCCAGGTTGCCGGAGAACAACTGGCCTTCAGGGAGTCCAGGCTTCACGGTGTCATTGAAGTTCAGGACGAAGATCTCATCCTGCGGGTTGCTTTCGGTGATGAAGGACTCGGCCGCCGCCAGGACTTCGGCGCGCTTGGGCGCCATGCTGCGGCTCTCGTCCACCAGAATGCCGACTGTTACCGGCACGTCATTGGCCTCAAATACAGTTATGGGTTGAGATACACCGTTTTCCGTGACGGCGAAGTTCGACTTAGCCAGCCCTGATGCGAAACCGCCGCTGCGATCCTTGACGCTGACATCCAGCAGCACCAGGCGGACATCGCTGTGGATCGTGAAATCCTGCGGTTCCGCCGGGTGTGCTGCTGCCAGGCTGCACAGAAGCGAACCGGCGCCCACGATCATCAAGGTTCGAATTGGCGAACGCCGGTTCATGGCTCTAAGTGAGATTACGCCATCCTCTTCAATCGCAGCAAGGCGAACAGGCCGAGCAGAATGCCGCCCGAGATTCCCACCAGCGGATACGGGCTTCCGGTTTTGGGCAGCTCCTGGGCAGGCTGCGGTGCAGGCGCTGGTTCCGGCGGCGCCGGCGCCGGTTCTTGTGGCGGCGGAGGCGGGCTGCTTTCCGCGATCTCGGTGGGCTTCTGCTCCTCTATCTGGCGGTGGCTGGCGTCGGCTTCCGGCTGGACTTGAGGCTGCGGTGGAGCAGGCTGGGTCACCGGCTCCTCCGGAACCGGTGCAGGAGCAGCCTTGGTCTCCAGCATGGCCACGTCCGCCAGATGCTTGGGGTACGGAAACTCCTGGCCGATCGTATCACCGGGATAGAACCAAGCCCGCATGGCGTGTGCTTTCCCGGCGGGTGTTTCCCAGAACGTAAATTGGGAGCTCCCGGTCGGCTCCATACGCTCCTTCGGAATGGCCAGGACGGTGTTGATGATGTGGCTCTGGTCGGCATTGAAAATCTGTACGATATGGCGTTCCGAACTGGAATTGTACAGCTTGAGAACGTATTGGCCCGGTTCCAGAACGGTGTCCCGTATCTGGATCTTCTGATTGACGGTGAGAATGGTCTTCTTGTCCCACGCGTCCGCGTGCGCGCGGAACGCGACAATGCCTGCGACAAACGTGATGGCGCACATCACGCTGAGTGCCCTTCGCGACGGAATAGTTGAATACAACTTCATGGAAGTGGTTCCTTTCCTTACAAGGCTTAGATGCCATCCGGGCCGGAGCCCGAACAGATCCATGCAACGGAAGAGGCATCCGGGATGCCATTGTGGCGCACTGACCCGTAATCGGGAAGTAAGGTGCGATGAAGCTTAGCGGTAGCGTACTTTTTACCGGAGCCTGCGCCCGGCCGGCGGGAACTTATTGCCGGGGACGACTTACTATTTGTTCTTAGCCGTACGGCTGGCAGACCTCTGCCTCTCTTATAAGTGTTGAAACGTCCCGTCGGATTCGCGCTCGTTCTTATCGGCCTGCCGTTCCCATGACCGGCTCACCATTTCCTTCGAACCCAAGCCCACTGCCAGAGCCAGCGTGAGCACGATGCCGCCGAAAAGGATCGCGAAGCCCAATTGTGCGATCTGCCCGCCGATTCCCAAATGGTCCATGGCCATGGCGGACGTAAGCACCATCACCAGCCACTTCACGCCCAGGCTCAACAGACGCGCCGATTGGATCTGCAAGTTGACCGCGCTGATCAGCACACTGCGCGCCAGGAACCGCGCCAGGAGAAATCCCGCGATCAACACCACCGCGGCGGCGGCTACTTTGGGCACGTAGTCGAACAGCCGCACCACCAGCACGGAGGTCAGGCCGGGATCCAAGGCGCTGACGCCGGCCAGCAAACCCAGCAGCACCACGACCCAGAACAACAGCCGCGCCATCAGGGTGGACGCTCCAGGAGCCGCTACCCAGCCAGCCAGTTCCCGCACCCCCCATTTAGTCACCCGATCGTCGAAACGAATGCGGAGCAGAAGGCGGCGCAATACGGCCCGCGCCAGGAAAGCGGTCAGCACGCTCACCAGCAGGATCGTCAACAACGCCAGCAACCCAGGTAGAAATCGGACCATGCCATTGACCATCCGGTCTACTGCCTGATTGAGAACTTCGTTTGCGTGAGTCAACATAAGCCCCTCCTTGCCACTTAGGGATTGAACCTGTCAGGCCACCGCCAGCGTGCGATGAAGTACCCCTTCTGCATTTCAAAGCTCCGGCACAACGCCTCATGGCTCCGTTCCACTTCCGCGGCATCGGCCTGCCGAACAGCCCGGGCGTACGAAGCCACCCAGCCCATGTACAACGGCGTGAGTGCATGCAGCAGGTGCTTGGCGTCCATGATCCGCATCCGGTGAGCCAGTGCGAAATCGTAAACGATCCGAGCCCATAAGCTGTCAGCCATACGGAACGCCGCTTCGGGTTGGCCAGCCAGTTTCTTCAATTCCACCAGGCTGGCGGGCGGAAGAACCTCGCTCCAAAGCTCCCGAAGGTTCTGGAATCCCAGCCGGAAGGAATCGATCATTGGCTGCACATCGGCCTCCGTAGGTTCTGGGGCCTCGGGCCACGCTGGGCCCAAAACCGGTACTGCTTCCGATCCCCGTACGCGCTGCCACACCGCCGCGGTGCGCTGAATCTCACTAAAGATCGAGTCCAGTACCTGGGACAGTGCCGTACTCAACTGGGGCGGTGGACCGCTCGGATGCTGCACCCGCGTTCCGAGGGCGGCCTGGGCTAGTTGGAACCCGCCGGCGATGGCTTGCGTCGCGATCCAGGTGTCCACTCCGGAGCCAGTAGTGTCCGAATCCCAGCGAGCGGGTTCCAGAAGCTTGGTAATCAGTTTCCCCGAATAGCCGAAGTCGGCGCCAATGGGCTGGCGAATGCGTTTGCCGTACAGCGCCCGGACCAGCGGGTACACGATGCCGTTGACCACGGTACCGTCGTATTTGTGGCGGCGGTACTGCGGCGTCACCAGGTCGAACGAGCCTTCCAGCAGGGGCCGAACCAGGGCTTCGGTCCAGGCCGGCGAGAGCCCAACGATGTCCGCGTCCACGAGTGCGCAGGCACTGGCACCGAGTTTGTGTGCTATTTCAAAAACGGCGCGAACCGCGTTGCCTTTGCCGGGGATACCGTGATAGTCAGGGGCTAGCAGGTGAACCGGGTAGACCGGATAGGCCACTTGCACCAGGTCCGCCCCGTCGTGCGCTGCCTGGTGCGCCAGGTCGGCCGTCCCGTCTTTCGATCCGCCATCGGCATGGACCAGCACGCTCCGGTTGTTAGGAAAGCTGGCCGCGAGCCCCCCTACAGCCTGGCCGATCACGTCGCCGATGGTGGCGGCGTTGTTGTAGCTGAGAATCCCCAGGACGATATCCGCCGTGCCAGCAGATTCCATTTCCTGCTGGCTGCTCTGCGGAGCGGCATCCACTTCGGGCATCGGCGTAACCAATACGCAGCAGCACGCGCTGTGCCCAAGTACGACAGCGCACAGAAGTGAACACGAAAACCGACGGTGATTCGGTATGGCGACCCGCGCACCGCTTTCATCGTGGAAGGCCCCAGTGGAGGCAGTCACGCCAAACGGCCCGTCACCGTTCTTTGTAAAGGTCTGTTAAGATCGGGCCCCGGGCGGTAACAATCGGTTCCCGCGCAGCGTTCCTTAAGTAGACGCTGATGAGCCGATACCGGTTGTCTCAGCGCACCCAAATCAAGGAGACAGTCTTATGAAGCAGAGTTCGGTTATTGCACTCGTCGTGTGTCTGGCCTCGGCGCTCGGCTTTACGGCCGCCAACGCCCAGAGCGGCGCAAACCTTCGCGTGAAACTACCCTACGCCGTCACCTTCGGCAATGTGACCTTGCCCGCCGGCGATTGCAGCCTGATCGAGACCAAAGATAACGGCCACGAATCGTTCTTCGTGATCCGATCGGCCGCGGGACGGGCCGTGGACGTGATGTTGGAACGGGACTCAGCATTCGACAGCCCCAATTCAGACGCATCCTCGGTAGACTTGCGCCGCGTCGGCGACAAGTACGAGATCGCAGGCCTACGCGTCGAGGGCAGGGGCTACAGAGTATACTGACCTGTGCGCAGCGACTGCACCGCGCCGGACAGGCAGGAGGCCTCCTCCACGGTGGGCGATAATGCCTGTCATGTGGCTGACGGCTGCGGGCGCCATATCGGTTGCGATCTGGTTGTACCTTTTGTTTGCGCGCGGCGGCTTCTGGCGCATGCGGGCAGCGCACCCCGAGGGCGCGCTCCCCGACCCCGCGCCGCCGGTGGTCGCCGTGGTTCCAGCCCGCAATGAAGCGCCGGTCGTCGCGCAGTCCGTGGCCTCGCTCGCCCGACAGCGATACCCTGGCGCATTCCACATCGTGCTCGCGGATGACGATAGCGAAGACGGCACCGGCGCCGCCGCCCAAACGGCCGCCGGCCCGGATCGCCTCACTGTGGTCCGCACCGGAGTCTTGCCCAAGGGCTGGACTGGCAAGCTCTGGGCCGTCGCCGAAGGGGTGCGCGCCGCCGCCGGTCATCCGGCCGAATACCTGCTCCTGACCGACGCCGATATCGTGCATCCGCCCGGCAACTTGTCCGCGCTGGTGGCGCGCGCCTCTTCCGGCGGATACGACCTGGTGTCGTACATGGCAACCCTCGAATGCCGCACCTTGGCCGAGCAGGCGCTGATCCCGGCCTTCGTATTTTTCTTCTTCCTGCTGTACCCGCCGGCATGGATCGCCAGCGCGCACCACCGGACCGCTGGGGCCGCGGGCGGCTGCATTCTGATCCGCCGCGCCGCGCTCGAACGGCTGGGAGGCATCGCCCGCATCCGCGGCGAACTCATCGACGATTGCGCTCTGGCGCGCGCCGTGAAGACCGCCGGCGGCCGTGTGTGGCTGGGACTTGGCACGGACACGCGCAGCATCCGGGCCTACACCGGTTTCAACGAAATCGGACGCATGATTTCACGCACCGCCTTCACCCAATTGCGTTATTCCGTGTGGCTGCTGATTGGGACCGTGCTCGGCCTGGCGCTCACCTACCTGGCTCCTCCGCTGTTGACGCTGTGGGCCCCACGCGGCCCGGCGTCCGCATTGGGCGGCCTCGCCTGGCTCCTGATGTCCGTGGCATATTATCCGGCCATCCGCTATTACCGCCGCCTCGCCTTCTGGGCCCCCCTCCTGCCGCTCATTGCGGTGTTCTATCTGGCTGCCACGGTGCATTCCGCGCTGGCCCACTGGCGAGGCGTCGGGGGCCTCTGGAAGGGTAGGGTGCAGTAACGGTGGCTACCGCCAGGCTGCTTCGGCCAGCACCGTAATCGCCGCCATCTGTTTGGTCTCGAGCTCGCGATTGAGACCCGGCAGTTGCGCCCCCGTTAGCGTGGTGAACTCGCGGATCACATCGTCGAGTTCGCGGGCCAACGCATCGGCGCGCGCCACCTGGGAATCGGTGGGGCGGCCTTCATAGCCGTTCACGTCGCCGTAGAGGCCGGCCAGGTATTCGCGGAGACGCTCCTCGCCGGTGATCATGCCGCCTTCCTTGGTGGCGACGATCTTGGAGCGGATCTTGTCGGCGGCGGCGGCGAGGTCCTGGAGGCGGCGGCGCAGCGGGTCGGCATCGGGGAGTTTGGCGGCGCGCTGGCCGGCCGCGTCGCGGACGCCGATGATGGCATCCACGGCCCAGCTCATGTGGTTCAGTTGGGCGCCCAGTTTGGCGACCAGGTCGAACTGCTGCTTGCGGTCCTCCACAGTGAATTTGGCCCGCGGGTCCAGAACAATGTTGAGCTGAGCCGTGTAAACCTTGTCGCCGCGCGTCATTTTGACCGTATAAGCGCCCGGAACCACGCGGGGGCCAATCAGGGCTCCGCCCGCCGCGATGGCCGCGGGCGGAACGCGCGGCGGCTTCAGGTGCATGGACCAGGTGGCGCGGCTCACGCCGCGATGCTTGCTGCTGGGCGCCTCGTCCACCAGCTTGCCATGCTCGTCGAAGATCTCGATCTTGAGGTCGCCATAGATGTGGCGCGACCGCTGGTAGTAAGGGAGGGATGCCTCGTCAGGACGGCTGGGGCCGGTGAAGGTTGCGTCGCCCTCGGACCAACCGCCGAAGGTCTCCATCCACTGGACCACCGGGGACAAGGGAAGAAAACCGGCGTCTTCGCTCAACACTTCGGGGGTGAGGGCTCGCCAGGGCGAGATGTCATCGACGATCCAGATGCCGCGGCCGTGCGTGGCGAGGACCAGGTCCGAGGTGCGCGGATGCACCACCAGATCGCGCACGGCAACAGCCGGGAATCCGGCGCCCTTGTACTGCGCCCAGCGCTGGCCGCCATCCACGCTGATCCACAGGCCGAATTCGGTGCCGAGAAAGAGCAGGCTGGGATTCCGCGTGTCTTCCTTGATCACGTGGGCGTAGCCGCGCACCCCGGCCTGCTGCACCGGAAGGGCTGTCCAGGTCTTGCCGTAGTCGGCGGTCTTGTAGAGGTACGGCTGCATATCGCCGTACATGTGACGGTCGAAGGTGACGTAGGCGGTGGCCTCGTCGAAGCGGCCCGCCTCGACCCAGGAGACCCAGGGGGCATCGCCAACGGCCGCCGAAAGCGCCTGCCCCACCCGGGTCCACGTTTTGCCGGCGTCACGGGTGATCTCGACATTCCCGTCATCGGTGCCTACCCAGATCAGAGCGCCATTTCGGGGTGATTCGGAAATCGAGTAAATGGTGTTGTTCATCTCGGCGGCGGAGTTATCGATGGTGACGCCACCGGATTCTTCCTGCTTCTGCTTCTCCGGATCGTTGGATGTAAGGTCGGGGGAGATGCGCTCCCAGGACTGGCCGTGATCGCGCGAGCGGAACAGAAATTGGGCGCCGAGGTAAATCGTGCCCTTTTCGTTGGGGCTCATCTGGATGGGCGCATTCCAGTTGAAGCGCAGCTTCTTTTCGCCGTACTGCGGGTAGGGCTTGATGGCGCGGATTTCGTGCGTGTACCGGTTAATGCGGCCGATCTCGCCGCCCTGCGCCTCGGCGTAGACGTAGTCAGGGTTGGAGGGGTCCTCCCAGGTCCAGAAGCCATCGCCGCCGAACATGTTCTCCCAGCGCGAATTGGAGACTCCGCCGGGGTACGAGGAATCGCCCACCCAGGAACTGTTGTCCTGCAGGCCGCCATAGACGTGATAGGGTTCGGCGTTGTCCACGCTGACGTGGTAGAACTGCGACACCGGCAGGTTCAGCAGGTGCGCCCAGCGGCGGCCGCCGTCCTGGCTGCGCCAAAGGCCGCCATCGTCGCCGGTGAAGACCGAATCGGAGTTGTCGGGATCGATCCAGACGTCATGGAAATCGCCGTGCGCCCCACCGGAGACTTGGCCGAAGCTGCGGCCGCCGTCGGTAGAGAGCAGCAGGGAGCCGCCCGCTTTGAAAACCTTGTTTTCGTCCTTGGGGTCGACAATGAGGTTGGCGAAGTAGAACGGACGCCACACCTGGTACTGGCTGGCGTCGAGACGCGTCCAGTTGCTGCCGCCGTCGTCCGATCGGAAGAGGGCACTCTTGGCCGATTCAATCGTGGCATAGACGACCTGCGGTTTGGATGGCGCCACGGCCAGTGCGATGCGGCCGTAGGGTTTAGCCGGAAGGCCTTTGGCGTTCGCGGGGGTAAGTTCGGTCCAGTGCTCGCCGGCGTCGGTGGATTTGAAAAGGCCGCTGCCGGGGCCGCCCGAGCGGAAGGTCCACGCCTGGCGGCGGAAATCCCAAAGCGCGGCGAAGATCGTGTTCGGATTCTGGGCGCTCATGGCGAGCATGGCGCATCCGGTGGAGGGGTTGGCGCCGGCGAGGACCTTCCGCCATGTCTTGCCGCCGTCGCGGGTCTTGTAGACGCCGCGCTCGCTATTGTCGTTCCAGAGGTGGCCGATCGCGCAGGCATAGACGGTGTTGCCGTCCTTGGGGTCGATCAGGATCTTGGCGACGTGCTCGGAGTCCTTGAGACCGCTGTTGGTCCAGTTATCGCCGCCGTCGGTGGATTTATAGATGCCATCGCCGATGGAGACGCTGTTGCGCACCCAAGCTTCGCCGGTTCCGGCCCAGACGATCTTGGGATTGGTGGGGTCGATGGCAATGGCGCCCATGGATTGCACCGGCGGGTTGTCAAAGACCGGTGTAAAGGTGGTGCCGCCGTTGACCGACTTCCAGACGCCTCCGCTGGCGGAGGCGGCGAATACCGTGAGGCGGCTGCCGGTCTTGTCATCGGCATTGCGGGTCGCGGTAACGGCGGCGATGCGTCCGCTCATCTGGGCCGAGCCGATGTTGCGCGCGGCCAAACCGGAGATGGTGCCGGAGTCAAACCGTATGGGCGCTTGTGCCAGCAGGGCCGGGAGGGCGGCCAGCGCCAGGCTCGATGTCCGCAAGGTGTGAGCGAGCATACGTCAAAACTCCTTCTGGCTGGAAGCAGCGGGGGGAGCCGCGGGCATCTTGAATTCCAGCGGGTCGATCGCGACGTTGGCTTCTACCTTGTCGAAAGTGACTTTCGAGCGGAAGCCCGGATTGCGCTTGTTGCCCACCTCAATCGTGAAGGGGAAGTAGACGCCGGCCACCAGTTTGTAGGAGCCGGGTTCGGTGAAGATTTCGCGCACGGAGCCGCGGATGAACTGAATCCTCTCGACGCGGATTTCGAGGAAAGTTTCCGGGTCGAGGTAGTAATAGAAGATGTCGCCGTTCTTGAGCGTGACCTTCAGCCGGTGCACATCATCGCCATCCACGGTGTCATGGCCGAGGTACTCGATGGTATTGCCCTTGGCTTGATAGTCGACCAGAGGGCCGGAGAAGTCGGCGTTTTCGACCATTTCGCGGAGTCTCTCCTCGCCCAGGAGTTCGGGATCCTTGCGGCCTTCGAACGGGGAGATCTGCCAGCCGGTGGAGCCGTCGTACGCCTGGATGGAAGTCATGCCCTGGAGCGTGATGGTTTGGCGGAGCAGGTTCGGCGCCACCGAATCGCGCCCGATCTCGGCGGTGAAGCTGCCCTGCTGGGTTTTTCCGGTCATGCGGAGGGATTGGATGGCCTTGATTTTGTCGGCGCCGCCCTTGGCCTGGATATTCCGGCGGATGAGGTCCTCGGCGGTCTGCGCGGGTAGGAGGGCGGCGAAGGCGATGGCGAGCAGCAGTCTATGGAAGTGACGCATCAGGTTCCTCTGGTGATCAGCAATGGGCTGCCAATATTCTATAACTGACGTCAGCGGCCCGGGGCTCGGACCCCGTTTTGTCAGCAAAATGTAACCTTGCTGGACAACAATGAAGGTTTGCCTCTCCAAGCCTGCCTCTCCTTGCTGCTCCTGGTTGGAATGAGTTCCCTCCTGGCGCAGACCTCCCACGATAACCAGGCCGCTGTCCCACCTTCGGACGCCGCGCCCTCCGCCCCCTTCTGGGTCTCAGTCCAGGCTAACTTCATCACGCAATACCATCCCGCCTTTTACGCCCCTTACAGCGGTCCGAACAGCCTGTCGCCCGCCGGCGAGCACGCCACTTCGCGAGTGTTGACCCTATACACCGGGGTGCGCATCCAGCCCACGACCGAACTCCTTCTCGACGTCGAAAGTGCCGGGGGAGCCGGGTTGGGCAGCGCTCTGGGATTAGCCGGATTCACCAACCTGGACGTCGTGCGCAACCCCACGCTCGGTTCGGCGCCCTATATCGCCCGTGCCATGATTCATCAGACGATCCCGCTGAGCTCCCGGTTCGTACAGGCGGTGCGCGGACCGTTGGGACTTGCTTCCTCCGTCGCGGAGCGCCGCCTGGAAATTCACGCCGGGAAACTCAGCACCGTAGACTTCTTCGATGTGAACAGCGTCGGCAGCGATAGCCACCTGCAGTTCATGAACTGGACCCTGGCCAACAACGGCGCATACGACTACGCCGCCGATACCCGCGGCTACACCTATGGAGTAGTGGCTGAGTACTTTGATCGAGGCTGGGCTATGCGCTTCGGCGAAATGCTGATGCCGAAAGTGGCTAACGGGTTGGATCTGGAATGGAACCTCGGGCGGGCCCGCGCCGAAAACGCCGAGATCGAGTTTCACCCCACGCTGATTCCTGGTAAACAGAGCGGCTTGCGCCTGCTCGGCTTCGTGAACCATGCCAACATGGGAAACTACCGCGAGGCTATCGACGACTACCTGCGCCTGGCCGGTCCGGTTCCGGACATCACGGCGCACCCTTTCCAAACCCGTCTCAAGCACGGCTTTGGCGTCAATGCCGAACAGGAATTGACCTCACAGGCGAGGGCCTTTGGGAGATTCTCCTGGAACGATGGCAAGAACGAATCGTACGCGTACACCGAAGTGGATCGGGCCTTCTCTGGAGGCGCGGATCTGCGCGGCGCCCGCTGGCATCGCCAGCAGGATAAGGCTGGAGTGGCGGTTTCCGTCAATGCCATTTCGGAAGATCACCGCCGCTACCTGGCCTTGGGCGGGCTGGGCTTTCTGCTCGGTGATGGCGCGCTCCGCTATGGGGGAGAGAAGATTCTGGAAGCTTATTACACGGCGCACGCCTGGCGTGGATTGACGTTCGCCGTGGACGTACAGAGGGTCTGGAATCCGGGTTATAACCAGGACCGCGGCCCGCTGACCGTGATCAGCCTTCGCTGCCACGTGGAGGACAGTGTTCCGTTCGGCGGAAGGGCGGCCCGCAATTGAACCACGATCCGGTCTGTAACATGGAACCCTGCCGCTTGCCTGCTAGAATTCTCCGATATGGACCCCGAGGCTGCCGCCATGTCTGATACCATCATCGAAGCTCACGGCATTGAGAAGGTCTACGCTTCGCCGGAAGGCAAGCCCATCCAGGTGATTGCGCCGACGGACATTTCCGTCCGTGCCGGGGAGATCGTAGCCCTGCTCGGTCCATCCGGCTCGGGCAAGTCCACCCTGTTGCGCATCCTCACCGGTCTCTCGCGGCCTTCCGCCGGCCAGGTACTGTGGCACGGCCAACCATTCGCGTCCACGCAGGCAAATGTCGCCATCGTTTTCCAGAGTTTCGCCCTGTTTCCCTGGCTTACCGTGCTCGAGAATGTCGAAGCGGCCCTGAAAGCCAAGGGCATGAACGCCGTCGAGCGCCGCAAGAAAAGCCTGCGCATTCTCGACGCCGTCGGCCTGGATGGATTCGAGCAGGCCTACCCGAAGGAGCTTTCCGGCGGGATGAAGCAACGGGTCGGCATGGCGCGCGCGATCGTGGTGGAGCCGGAAGTGATGTTCATGGACGAAGCCTTCTCGGCCCTCGACGTGCTTACCGCGGAAAACCTGCGCGGCGAGCTGCTGGAACTGTGGCAGTCGAAAAGAATCCCCACGCGCGCCATCTTCATCGTGACGCACAACATCTATGAGGCCGTGTCTCTGGCTGACCGCATCATCGTTCTGGGTAAGAATCCCGGAAAGGTGCGGACGGATTTCCGGGTCGCCCTGCCGCACCCGAGAGATGACAAAGCGCCTGAGTTCGCCAGCGTCGTGGACCACATTTACAAGGTGCTGACGCGGCCCCAGGCGCCCGTTTCCGAGTTCGTGCAGGCGGAATCCGCGGCCCCGGCGAGAAACGGGGTCCCGCCCCCTTATCAGATGCTGCCTCATGCCCGCCCCGGCGGCATCGCGGGCCTGCTGGAGATTCTGGCCGAGCACGCTGGCCCCTACGAGATCCCTCGGTTGGCCGACGATCTCGCGTTCGAGATTGACGACCTGCTGCCCATCGTCGATGCCTGTTCCATGCTCGGCTTCCTGACCGTTTCCGAAGGCAAACTCGAAATCTCGCCGGAGGGCCGCAAATTCAGCGATGCCGGCATCATCGTGCGCAAGGAAATCTTCCGCGATCGGGCGCTCGATCGCATCACGCTGGTCCGTCAGATTGCCCGCTCCCTGGCTTCCAAAACCGACAAGACGCTCTCCGACGAGTTCTTTCACGATGTCCTCGATGAGCATTTCAGCGAGGAAGAAACCGAACGTCAACTCGACACGGCCATCCATTGGGGCCGCTACGCGGAGTTGTTCGACCACGATGCCAAAGGCAGGAGGTTTTTCATCCCGGAAGAGACCGAGAGCCCAACCGACGCCCCGGGGGTCCGCGCGTGACCCGCCTTCCCGCGTTTCCCGGCGCGCTCGAGCGGTCCTGGAGTTTCTTGGCCGACGCCGTCGTGGGGGGCTGCATTCTGGCAGGTTTCTACTGCGTAGTGTCTACCGCGCGCTACTGGCTCGGCGCCAGCACCCCGGTTGCCGTGATTTCGCTCTCCCCCGCCGCTCTGCCGGCGTATGCCCTATATTCCCTGATTCGCATTGCGGTGGCCTACTTCCTCAGCCTCATGCTGGCCGTGGGGTACGCCTACCTGGCGGCTCGCGTGAAGATGCTGGAGAGCTTTCTCATTGCCTTGCTCGACATTCTGCAATCCATCCCCGTGCTGAGCTTCCTGCCCGGCGTGATGCTGACCATGATCGCGCTGTTCCCTACGCGCCAGATGGGTGTCGAGTTAGGAGCCATCCTCCTGATCTTGACCGGCCAGGTTTGGAACATGGCGTTCAGCTTTTACTCCTCGCTGAAATCCATTCCGCGCGAGCTGCGCGAGGCCGCTTCGATCTATCATTACTCGCGCTGGCAGCGTTTCTTCGAGTTGGAACTTCCTTACGGAACCATAGGCTTGGTCTGGAATTCCATGGTATCGGTGGCGGGCGGTTGGTTTTTCCTGATGGCCTGCGAGATGTTCGTGCTCGGCAAGCGCGATTTTCGCCTGCCCGGTCTCGGTTCTTACCTGCAAACCGCCGCCAGCGCAGGTGACACCCGCGCCATCCTGTGGGGAATCGGAACCATGATCGGCGTGGTCATTCTCATCGACCAGCTCGTCTGGAGACCGCTCATCGCCTGGGCCAACAAGTTCAAATTTGAGACCGTGGAGAGCGTGCCTCCGCCGCAATCGCCCGTGCTGCAACTGATCCGCGGTTCGCGCGCTCTTCAACGCCTGAGCCGGCGAACCCTGCTCCCTATGGGCGAGCGGCTCTCGCGGTATTTTGCGCGCAGGCCCGATACCCACGGCCGCAACCAGGCGCCCCAGCGGTGGAAATGGATTGCCGCCGCGTTGGCGGCCGCCTCGGTTCCCCTCGTTCTTTATGGTGCGGCCCGCGGGCTCCTGTTGCTTCGCGGCACCACCGGGCCCGAGCTCGTGCTGATTCTCAAGGGCGCCTCCGCCACCTTCCTGCGCGTTTGGGCGGCGCTGCTGCTTGGTGCCCTGTGGGCCGTCCCGGCCGGGGTGGCCATCGGTGGAAACCCCGCGCTCGCCCGCTTTGCCCAGCCCGCGGCCCAGATTCTCGCCTCCGTCCCGGCGACCGCCCTCTTCCCGGTGCTGCTGCTGGCGCTGATTCAGTTGGGCGGCGGGCTGGGGACGGCATCCATTCTGCTCATGCTGCTGGGCACGCAGTGGTACATTCTCTTCAACGTCATCGCCGGAACCATGGCCATTCCCTCGGATCTCCGCGAGGCCGCCAGGATCTTCCGTTTCAGCCGCTCCGAACGTTGGCGCACCATGCTGCTTCCTGGTATCTTTCCCTACCTGGTTACCGGCCTGACCACCGCTTCCGGCGGAGCCTGGAACGCCAGCATCGTGGCCGAGTATTTCAACTTCAAAGGCCACACGCTCTCCACGCTCGGCTTGGGATCTCAAATCAGCTCGGCCACGGATTCCGGCCAGTTCAACGTGTTGCTGGTCTGCACCATCGTCATGGCCGCCGTGGTGGTCTGTATCAATCGGCTCGTCTGGAGACCGCTCTACCGCCTGGCGGAAACCCGGTACCGGTTGAGCGATTGAAGAAACAACGCCGGCGGCGGAGATGCAATCGCTACTTGATGCCAAACCGCAGCAGGACGTTCAAGACGAACGCAAAGATCCCTGCGCCGAGCAGCACGGTCACCGGCAGCGTCAGCACCCAGGCCAGCAGCAGGTTGCGCAGCGTCGCCATTTGCAGCCCGGAGTGGTTGGCGGCCATCATGCCCGCTACGCCCGACGAAAGCACATGCGTCGTGCTGACCGGCAAGCCATACCAGTCCGCCGCCAGAATCGTACCCATGGCGACCAACTCCGCCGCCGCGGCGAGAAACAAGCCGTGCCAGCCGAACCTCGCGTCCAGCAGCCGGGCCGGCAACTCGCGCGCTGCCGCGTCACCGAACAGGTAACTCAGGCTGATGACTCCCATCGCTGTGCCATACGCCGAACAAGAGAACCAGCGGGAAGTGATCTTCACCATGCCGGCCCAGCCCAGGGATTGCACCGAGCGGTTGCCCATCCACGCCAGCGTGAAAAGCGGAATTCCGCCCGCGAGACTGAAGAGCACCGTGAACACAATCGACCCGGCCATGCCGAACAAAAAAATCCGGCGGCCTCCCCAAAAATCCGCCAGCCAGCCGCTGGGGAACTTTCCCATGGCGTACGCCAGGACGCCCAGCGAAGCCACCGAGCCCGCGAGACCTTGGCTGCATCCGGCGATCCGCCGCGCTGCGCCATTTCGGCAATCAGCAGCGGCATGGCCACCGACAGGTTGGACCTGCACAGGTAATAGCCCGCGTACCCGACGGCAACCAGCGCCACCATACACGCCTGCCAGAAGGCCAGCGAGCCGCGGGGCGGTTCGCCTGGGTGGTGACGCGATCACGGTCTTTCACCGGCGGCGAGGCGCGCCGCAATCTCATGAATCATGCCGAGGCAATCGGCAACGCTCTCGGCAACATAGTGGGCGCCGGCCTCCCGCAGCCGGCTGCCTGCTCTGGCCAACACCTCCGGCCTTTCGGCGGCGGGCATGGCGTCCCACTCCGCAGCGGTCAGACCTGCTTCGTTACCCGTCCGCGATATGCCAATGGTCCACATACCGGCGTTGAGTCCTTCCGCGATGTCGCTGGGCGTGTCGCCGATCTTGATCATGGTCCACAGCGGGCTGACTTCGAGCCGAATCGCGTTCAGATAACCCATCCACGGCGCCGGTCTGCCGCCGCCGGGCACCTCTCCGGGACACACGGCGCAATCCGGTGCGAAGCCCTGGTCCTTTGCCAGAGTCAGCAGGAAATCGAGCATCGGACGCGTGTACCCCGTAGTGGACCCGATCTTCAGGCCCCGCGCCCGCAGTTGTTCGACGGCTGAGGGGACCCCGGGGATGACGTCCGAGTACCGCGCCAGGCAGGCGAGTTGCTTAGGAACGAAGGATGCATACAGCCGGTCGACGTCGGCTTCCCCCGGCTTCGAGCCGTGAGCGCGTTCCCACTCCGGGGAAACGCGCGGAAGCGCCAGAATCGAGGCAATATGGTCGCGCTTCGCGATTCCCATCGACAGGCGTGCTTCTTCTACCGTGATTGGCAGGCCTGCTTCCTCGAAAACTTCCTGCAGCGTCGCCACGGGCGCGCGGCTGCCGTGGTCCACGGTGGTGCCGGCCCAATCGAAGATGACGGCGGTCAGCGGCATATGATCCAGCTTAATCAAGTCCGAGGGCGCGTTTACGATCTGCACTCCGGGCGCCGGTTCGGCTGCGCGGAAGGGCCGTCCCGGGTGAAGCGCGTAGACTCCTGCCACGCTGAGGCCGCATCACCGAAGCCAGGGAGACGTTGCGCGGAAGCCGGCATCGTCACCGGTCACCCGGCACCACCAGCAGGAATTGCAGGACCACGCCGCACCGCCAAGCTGGTTTCGGCTATGGGGGCGCTGGGTGGCCACGGCCGTTTCGAATGGCCGCTTTGATGATGCTGACCCGTTCCGCCAGAGTGCCTGGCTCGATGGAGACCAGTTCGAAGCCGAAGTCTCGGTAGGTCGCTTCGTGAATTTCTTCAAAACGCACCGTGTCCTCAAAGCTGATTCGCCGCGCTTCGGTCGGCGTGACGAAGCCAAGGTTGCGAATCAGGAAGACTCGGTTCTGGTAGATCGCTTCTTTCTGGACGCGCTCCAGTTCGCTGGTCAGAAAGGGCGAAAAAGGGTACCCGATGTAGACTGCCAACGCCGCAGTACAAATAACGCAACGGTCGTGAAACTGAACCTCGTCCGGTTGATAAGACGCTCGAATCTGACGGTCCCTTTGCAGATGAGCGATGGCATCGATGAACGAGGGATTTCTCCAGGGTTCAACGGCTCCTTGCGCATGCGCGGCCGCGATCACATCGGTAGCTGCCTCTTCGACCACGCTGAACCCGTCGAGTTCTAACTGACGGATGATCACGGTCTTTCCAGCGCCCGGCGCGCCGGTGATGATGAACCTTCTCATGTGGTTTCCTGCTTCAAGGCGCTGTGTCCTGGGCCGGAAATAAGTTCAGAGAGTCGTTAGCGATTATACTGGCATTTTCGGGCCTTGTGTCTGTTGCTCTCCGCGCCAGGGTGCCCTCTGGGCCGGCCTCCCCCTTGATTCTGCAGGCCCAGCCGTCATCCCGAATTTCTGGCACCGGCAGCCCGGCCGCATCCGCACAAAGGAATGTGCCGCGACGCTCGGGTGCTATCTCCGCGTTTTGCTCCGGCTCCCGTTCTGAGATGTAATAAGGAGAGGTCTTATGACGACATTCCGTTTCCAAACCCCGGTTCTCGCCCTGATGGCCGTAAGCCTGGCGGCGTTCGGCCAGGAGCCGCGCCTCACGCCAAGGCCAAGCGACACCCACCCGACTCTGGCCACCGGTTCGCCGGCGCCCGATTTCGATCTCCCCGGGATCGACGGCAAAAACCACAAGCTCGCCGAATACCAGGACCCCATCCTGGTGGTGATGTTCATCTGTAACCACTGCCCCACGTCGCAGCTCTACGAGGGCCGCATGAAGAAGCTGGTGTCGGACTATACCGGCAAGGGCGTGGGCTTCGTGGCCATCAATCCCAACGATCCCAAGGCCATCACGCTTTCCGAGTTGGGCTACACCGACGTCAGCGACAGCATGGAAGAGATGAAGATTCGCGCCGAATACAGGCACTTCAACTTCCCCTATCTCTGGGATGGCGAGACGCAGTCGGTGACCCAGGCCTATGGCGCGCAGGCCACGCCGCACATCTTCATCTTCGACAAGGAGAGGAAGCTGCGATACGACGGGCGCATCGACAATGCCCAGCGCGAATCGCTGGTGAAGACTCAGGATGCCCGCCTTGCGCTCGACGCCATCTTGGCCGGTCGTCCGGTGGCCGTTCCCCACACTCCCGCCTTCGGCTGCTCCACCAAGTGGAAATCCAAGATCGACAGCCAGTTGGCGGAGATGAAGAAGATCGAGGCCGAGCCCGTGAACTTGGAGATGGTCACCGCTGACGACCTCAAGAAGCTGCGCCAGAATCCCACCAGCAAGGTTCTGCTGGTCAACTTCTGGGCGACCTGGTGCGGCCCGTGTCTCACGGAATTTCCGGCGATCGAAGAAACCTGGCGCATGTTCCGCCGCCGCGATTTCGACCTGGTGACCATCGCCGTCAACTATCCCGATGAGAAGAACGGCGTATTAAAGACGCTTCAGGCCCAACACGGCTCCAGCCGTAACCTGCTGTTCGCCTCCGAAGACACTTACGCCCTGCAGGCGGCTTTTAACCCCAAGTGGGAAGCTGGCGTGCCCTACACCATGGTCATCGCACCGGGAGGTAGAGTGATTTACGAAGTGCAGGGCGAAGTGGATGTTCACGCCATGCGCCGCGCCATCCAGGCCAACCTGGAAAATGAAACCTACGTCGGCCACCCTGCCTATTGGGCGGCCCGGTGAAGAGTCCATGAAGAGCACCTTGCGCACCTTTGCCTTCTGCGGTCTGGCCGCGGCCTGCTTCGCCGATGGCCTGGGCCAGTTGGAATCCAGCGGCGATGTGGGCATCACGCCCCAAAAAGGGAAGGTCGAGTTCGACGCCGCCACCGGTGAGTACCGCGTCACCGGGGGTGGCGCCAACATCTGGGCCGCGGCCGACGCGTTCCAGTTTGCCTGGAAGAAAATGTCCGGTGACGTGGCCTTCACTGCCGACGTGCAATTCCTCGGCGTCGGCGCCGTGGCTCATCGCAAGGCGGCCCTCATGATCCGCCAGAGCCTGGAGCCGGACTCTGCCTACGCCGATGTCGCGCTGCACGGCGATGGCCTGACTTCCCTCCAATACCGGCCCGCCGCGGCCGCACAGACCCTCGAGACCAGGCAAGAGGCAAAGTCCGACCTGAGCACCCCCGTGCGGATTCGCATCGAACGCCGGGGGGACCGCTTTACCCTGCTCGCCGGAAAACCCGGCGGCCCACTCACCTCCACCGGACCCGTCACCGTGACTCTGCACGACCCGGTTTACGTCGGCTTGGCCGTGTGCTCGCACGATGCCAACGTGCTCGAGACCGCGGTCTTTTCCAACGTCGGCGTGGAGGCTCTGCCGCCTGCGCGGCCGCCCCAACCGCGCTACCACAGCAGGATTTCCATCTTCGATCTGCGCGACAAATCCATCCGCACCGTCTACCAGGCGGATACGGTCTTCGAGGCGCCCAACTGGTCTCCCGATGGCAAGTACCTCATCACCAATTCCGGCGGCCGCCTTTTCCGCATCCTGGTGGATGCCACCGCAAACGCCAGCCCCGAACCGATCCCCATCGATCCGTCGCTGCGCCTCAACAACGACCACGCCCCTTCACCGGATGGAAAACTGCTTGCGTTTTCGGCCTCCTCGCCGGCTTCGCGTAGCTCCCAGGTCTACCTCGCCGACGCTGGCGGCTCGAATGTCCGCCTGATGGTGAAGGAAACCCCCAGCTATTTCCACGGCTGGTCGCCCGACGGCAAGTATCTGGCTTACGTGCACCAGCACCCCGGAGCCAACGGCGAGCCCGCCAACTACGACATTTTCCGCATCCCCGCCTCCGGCGGCGAACCGCAACAACTCGATTCCAACTCCGGCTACGACGACGGTCCCGACTATTCGCCCGACGGCAAGTGGATTTACTTCAACTCGGACCGTTCCGGTTCCTGGGACGTCTGGCGCATCCCGGCCGATGGCGCCGGACCCGGCGATCAGAAGGCCGAGCGGGTCACCAGCGACGAGTTGGAAGACTGGTTCCCGCATCCCTCTCCCGACAAGCGGTGGCTGCTGTTCCTCTCCTTCGCAAAAGGAACGGCCACTCACAACGACAAACTGCCCGGCACCCAGCTTCGCATCATGCCGCTGCCCGGCGCCCGCCTCGCCAAGACGCCACGGATTGAGGTGCTGACCACGTTCTTCGGCGGCCAGGGCACCATCAACGTCAATTCCTGGTCGCCCGATTCCAAGCGGTTTGCCTATGTCATCTACGAGCCCTTGCCGGCTGCGGCGGCGCGATGAAAGTGGCTGGCAGTCACTCCGTGCAATGAAGGTACCAGTACTATCCTACTAGTCGGATCCGCGTGGATAATGCCATGTACCGGAATCGGCTCGTCACCCGATCCGCCGGACTTTCGCCGCGGGAAATGGGGTAACATGCTTGATCAACAATTAGTTACCGAGTATCGACGACTTGCCCCCGCCGGTTTTGTTGGAGTTCCACGCAAAAATCTGCAAGCGCAGCCAAAAATTGTGGGTTAAGAAATTCAAATCTCGGTTAAACTACTACTTGGAACCTATGCGTAAGTCTGCTAGGCCGCTTCGAGCGAGTGGCGCCAGCCCTTCGTTGGATCTGGCCCGCGTGTTGTTGGTGCACGGGGAACTTGCGCCGCGGTTAGCCCTTCGAACCATCCTTCAAGCCGGCGGATACTTCGTCGACGTAGCCGCCTCTCCCTCGGAAGCGATCACCAAACTGGACGGCAGTCAATATGAATTGGTGTTGAGCGACAACAGTTTCGGCTCCCGGGAAGCTGGCCGGAACCTGCTGGCTTATGCCCGCGTCAAGGACTATCGTCCGGCCACCGCCTTGATTACCTCATACGAGCCCCTGTTCAAGATGTTGCCGGGGCGCGGCCACCAGATCGCCATCCACACCGAGAATCTGCCGAACTTGCTGGGCGAGATTGCGGAGCTCATCGGCATCCGTGCGTGCCGCCGCTACCGGCCCCTCCGGCAAGCTGTTTCATCCTCGTAAGACACTGATTTCGTAACCCCACTAACAAAAAGAGCGCACCCTGAGGCGCGCTCTGTTGGCCGACTGCGGAATCCTGTTGTCAGAAAGCTATTTTCCGTGTCCGCCGCTGGCGCCGCCGCCGCCGTGACCGGCCGATGAGGCCCCCGCCGAAGACGCTCCGGTGGCGCCGGAACTCGCCATCGAACCCGCAGAAGCGCCCATGCTGGGCGCTGAGGCCACGGCGCCGGAGTATCCGCCGGAAGTGGAACCCATCGACGGATAAAACCCGCGGTTTCCGCCTCCGAAGCCACCGTAACCGCCACGGTTCACGGGCGGGACATAGTACACCCGGGCGACCGTCAGAGGACTCCAATAACGGTAACCGTACGGGCTGTAAATGTTGGCGCCACAGGGAATATAAGTCACCATTCCATACCACGGGTTGTAGCGCCAACCGCCGCACGGGTTGTAGCAAGGGCTGTTAGTAGGGACGCCAACCGCTAGCGGGTCTACCCAGTTAGTGCCATAGTTGCTGCAACCGTAATCGTGGATCTGCTTGGCTGACGACACGTTGGCCATGGCCACGTTCTCCGCGCGACGCCTGCTCCAGCGGTCCAGGGCATCGGTAGCTTCCTTGTCAAATTTCTCTACAGATGCAGAGGTCGTGTCCAGGCGAAGCATCTTGCCCGCAGCCACTGGGGAGGTCTGCTCGCCGGTGCTTACCGACGCCACGCCCTCAAACACCTTCACCCGCGCCGGCTCCATGTCGAAGCGATAGAGACCATGCTTGGCGATCAAAATGGTGGCTTTGTCGGCCACGATGGTGAGGTTGGTGTCCTTGGCCACCTCGTTGGCCTCCACCACCGCCGATCCCGTCAGCAGTTCCAGACGGGTATCGATGAGGCGGTTGGTAATCATGCGGAACGAGCTGTTTTCCCCAATCCGCAGGAATACTCCCGGAGTCAGCAAAACCTCCGCCCGGCCTTCGGTGGTGCGCAGCACCATCTTTTCCTTGACTTCCGGAAAGCTGGTCAGAGACGGCTGCAACTCCTGGTCGCCATTGAAAACCTTGCCTTCGATGTACGCAACCAGGCCGGATTTGGCCGACACAACGGGCTGCGCGGATACCGATACCGCGCTTAACACGAGAGTGACTACAAAAAGCGCCACTTTCCAAATGGGCTTCATAAACACCTCGATCTACCTCAATTATAGCTTGAGCGGTCTGGGGGGTGTTGTCAATGGAAATCAATGTATCTTTTAGTCTACAGGCCCCCCGCTCCAAATCGCAGTCACCAGTTTTTAGAAAAATTTCGCCGCGCCGAAATGGCTGATTCATAACCTATTTACCTGCTTGGAGCGGATTCCGGTGCAGCCCTTCCTCGCGCCCTCGTATGCCATTATGAATGTGGGGCCGCACCCCGCGCCTCCCCAATGGTTCTTTGATCGGAAAAAGAAGGTGACGGGCCAAAAATGTCCCGTCCTGGTCGAATAACTGCTTTATTTTCAATGAATGGAGGCCCGAAAACGGGACATACATGTCCCGTTTTCGCTGACCTACTTCAGCCTGAGTTTCTGGAAGTCGGCGTTACCGATCACGTAGAACCAATCGGCAAAACGGGCGTTGAGATCGTTCGAGGCTTTTTCGCCGGCGCCCGTCGCGTCGCCGTAGCGTGTGGCGCGGGCGGTATCCCAACTCGTCGTCACGAAGAGATAGCGGTCGCCACCCGCAGCCTTAGCTGCGTCCGAGGCCGAAGCCGCCACGTCGCCGAAGCGGATCTGGTAGGCCACGCCGTTGCCCATCTCCACCGTCATCTCGCCGTCGCTGGCCAGAACGCGGCCGCTCTGCGTGAGCAGGAAACCGAACTGCCGGAGCGCCACCGCCGTCTGCATCGAAAGCTGCATCTTCCCCTCGCGCAGGTCGTGAGCCATGTCGGCGGGCTTGGGACGGGCGTCCACGATCTTCAGGCTGTCGAGCGTCGCGGCCACGGATTTCCATTGGCCGCTTTCCGGCGTGAGCACCACGTTTTCGGTCTGGTTGAGCGCGCCGGTCATGGCGTTCACCGAGTAGCCGGCGATGGTGATTTTGCGAATCGAGGCCGACGGCATGCGCAGCAGGCCCGCGTTGACCCAATCGGCGAAACGCGCCGAGGGGTCGGCGTCGGTCTTCACCGCGTAGGTGCGCTTGCCGCCGGGCACGCGCAGGTAGCGCCAGCCGGGCTTGCTCTCCACCGGCTTGCCGAGGATGAAATCGGCCAGCACATCCTTCTGCGCATCGCGCAGCGTGACCCGCTTGCCGCGGCCTTGCAGGCTGCTCACTTTCTGGTCGAGCGGATCGATGACGCCGTATTTGGCGTGGTCCTGCACCAGGTCGGAACGCACCTGGTCTTTGCGGAGGTCGACGAGCGCGGCGGAGGTTTTCACCAGGCGGTCGCCCACGTCAATGGGGTAATCGTTGTTGGACGCGACCAGCCAGCGCGACTTGCGGAACTCCACCTTGAGCGGGCGGGCCGTGGCCGTGGATTCATCGTAGTCCACCACCTCGATGGCCTTCACTGCCTGGGCATCGCGGAACGTGGGATAGAAGGCCTCGCCTTCGTCGCTGAACAGCGAGGGCGTGCGCCGTTCGGGCTGCACCACGGTGGCGGCGATCATAAGCGCCGCGGCACCGGCCAGGAAGGTGGCGGTCTTGAGCGCTTCGGTCATACGCGCGTCTCCGTCACGCGGTCGTCTGCTCTCTCGTCAATCAGGCGATCGACCGGCACGCCGATGCGCTCGCGGGCCAGGCGGCGCACCGAAACCAGCAGGAACAGCAGCACCGCCGGGATGGGCGGCAGCACTACGGCCATCAGCTTGATGGTGTTCTGGATGCCGCGAATGGAGTTTTCCATGTCGGCGCGGCTGGAATCGATCTGGCGCTGCTTCTCGTCTTCGATGGTGGTGCGGGCCACCTGGAGGCGCCGGTTCTCCACCGCCTGCACGTTGGCGATCATCACCTGCTTGGCCTGGTCGTCCAGGTCCTTGCGCTGTTGGATCTCGCCGACCGACTTGTCCAGGCGCGCCTGCGCTTCCTTCAGGCGCGTGTCCGCGGTGGCTTCGGCCTGCCGCATGTCTTCCAGCCGCTGGGTCTCATAGGCGCGGGTGCGGGCATCCACCGCTTCCAGCGTGCGGTGCCGCGGACGCCGTTTGCGGAGCGCGATGAACGACTGGTCGCCGGCCAGTTGATCCACCGCGTTCAGCAGGAAGGTGACGTTGTCGAAGTTCAGGTTCTCGATGCCGCGGCGGCGCAACTCGAAGAACTGCTCGCCCATGAGATCGACATCGGCGACGATCACGGCGTTGACGGGGCCGGCCACCCGCATCGCCAGCACTTGCTTGCCTTCTTCCGGGGTGTGCTTGATGTTTTGGTTGACGGCCACCTGTCCGAACAGCGTGCGCTGCACCAACTCCTCCCAGCGCACCGCGCCCGAATCGCCGCTGGTTTCGAGCAGGGGAATCACTTGTCCGGGGGCGTCGGAGCGCGCCTTGAGCGTGCCGGGGTAGAGCAGCACCGCCTCTTGCATGCCGGCCGTGATCGCTTCTTTCTGGTTGAAGCCCTTGCCGACGAAGACGAATTCCTTGGGCAGGCTCTTGAGTTGCGGGTGCGGATTGTAGTTGTCCCAGGCGATGCGGTTGATCTGCCAGGTCACGCCCGCGGCGTCCAGCAGCGGTCGCAGGTTGGCCTTCGGCGTTTGCGGCGGAGGCTGCTGCATCTGGAAGGGTGACGGGGCCTGTTGGATGTCCTGCGGGGCCAATTCCAGGTTGAAGGCGGGCATGGGGTCGAGCAGCAGCAGCAGCGGCTTGCCGGACTTGCCATATTCGGTGAGCCGGTCGGCCTGCGGTTGGGTGAGCGCCGAGGGCTGGGCGGCCAGCAGCACGTCGAGATCGGACGGGTAGGCCGTGTCCGGCGGCACCTGCACCACTTCGTACTGCTTGCGCAGTTCGGCCACGATGGACCATTCCTGGCTCTGCCGCTTGGTCTGGAAATCGAAGCCGCCGAACAACTGGACCGGCGTGTTCAGGATCCCGACCTTTTTGCGCCGGGCGCGCGAGACCACGCGAATGGAGCGGACCAGTTCGTACTCGGCGGGCAGGCCGCGGTCGAAGAAGGGGATCACGAACTCTTCGGCCCCACGGGTGAAGACCAGCCCCAGGAAGATCTCGTTGACGCCGCCGGCGCTTTCCTCGGTTACCGGGATGCGGTACGGGCGGATGTTGTAGCGCTCCTCGGCTTCGCGCGCGGCCGGCGAGTACTTCACGGTCTCGACGATGCGGCTGTGGATGGCTTCGCCGCCGGCGGCATCGAATTCGCGCAGCATGCCCACCAGCCCGTTGCGCGCATCCACGTAACTGCGCGGGACCTCGGGGCTGAAGTAGGCGTAGATGAAGACCGGCTGCTTGGGGTCGAGTCCTTTGAGCAGGGCCACGGTCTCGCGCGAGAGCGAGTGGATGCGTTCGGAGGTGGCGTCCCAGCGGATGCGGGCTTCGGCTGCCAGCACGGTCAGGCTGGCGACCGCGGCGGCCAGGGCGGCGGCGCGCAGCACGTAATGCATGCCGAAGCGTGGGGATTTCGGGCCGGTGGGCCAGCGCCGCCGCGCCAGCAGGGCGGTGTTCAGGTAAAGCGCCACGGCTGCGATACCCACGAAATAGATCACGGCATTCAGCGTGACCGCGCCGGAGAGCAGGTCGCGCAACTGTTCGACTGCGGAGAGGTTCTCGGCCAGCCGCTGCGGCACGCCGCTGACGATGGCGCCGGCCTGATCGAGGAAGACCAGTGCCGCGCAGAAGAGGCCGCCGAGAATGAACGCCACCGTCAGGTTATCGGTGAGCATCGAGGCCAGCATGGCCACGGCCAGCAGCGCTGCGCCGGAAAGCCAGTAGCCGGCGTAAGTGGCCAGCATCAGGCCGGGGTCGGGTTTGCCGAGCCAGCGCAAGACCACCAC
>Ga0075030_100000001_pt1 | contig 196127 bp, 159 predicted proteins | sample LitLauG_LLR_2012_FD_71393 | JGI IMG/M metagenome (GOLD analysis project Ga0075030, IMG submission 71393) | Freshwater sediment microbial communities from Pennsylvania, USA - Little Laurel Run_MetaG_LLR_2012 | ecosystem: Environmental > Aquatic > Freshwater > Creek > Sediment | place: USA... | reverse complement strand
CTTTCGGAGGGGGAGGGAGCGGATCGGCCGCCTGCCCCGACTCCAGCGTGAAGATGAAGGTAAACGTGTTGGCGAACATGATCACATGCTTCTTCTCCAGCTTCACCTTCCCCTGCACCGGCTTCCCGTCGAGGAGCGTGCCGTTGTGGCTCTTGAAGTCCTCAAGGTAGTACGAACCCTTCTTCTGGTCGAAGAATATACGCGCATGTTTCGCGGAGAGGACCCCGCTCTTAATGAGGAGATTGCACTCGGGGCCGTGTCCGATGACAGCCTCCGAGACAATCTCATACGATTTGCCCGCAAGCGCGGCGCTTTTCGAGTTCAATCGTGCGTACATGGGCGCATAAGATGGTTGTTATCGATACCTGTGCGGCAGGCCACACCCGAAGCATGAAATTACAGCTTTCTCTGCGTTATTGTCAAACAAAGGACTCCCGCCGTCTCAGAAATGTGATCCGTGGCAGACCCGCTCAAAACGTTTGATTTCATTGGATTTATCGCGATCCCCCGGGGTACACGGCGCTGGGCGCCCTTCACAGAGGAGCGGATTTCCGGCATCGGCGAGGCGCCCGCGCTCAGTAGAAGGCGCGGGTGCGTCGAACGTTCCTCGCTTGTGCGCATCCAGGGTGCCGGGTGTGGGAAAAGAGCATGTGTGTTGCTAACGATAGTAAAAATAAGCGATTGAAAAGTCAAGGGAGCCCCGTGGCTGTGCTTTTTTAACGAATTCTCTTATCTTGGCGGGACGCTCACAAAACCCGGGAATTCTGACATGAATGAACCTGCACTCGAGAAATTCGTCCGTTACGCCAAAATCGACACGCAATCAAAAGACGATTCGGACACCTATCCCAGCACGAAGAAGCAATTCGACCTCCTGAACCTCCTCCTGAAGGAACTCAAGGACCTCGGGCTGAACAACGCGCGCATCGACCAGTACGGCTACGTCACCGCCACACTCCCCGGGAACATCCCCCCGTCACACGGAGCACGCGGAAAGGTCCCTGTCGTGGGATTTGTGGCGCATGTGGACACGTCCCCCTCCGCGTCCGGCACCGGCGTCAAACCGCAGATCATCACGTCGTACCCCGGCGGAGACATCACGCTCCCCGGTGACCCTTCCGTCGTCATCCGGGAATCGGAAAACCCCGAACTGAAGCGGAATATCGGAAGGCCGATCGTCACGTCCGACGGGACGACGCTTCTCGGCGCCGACGACAAGGCGGGGTGCGCAATCATCATGACCGCGCTGCAGACGCTCATCTCCTCCCCCGCCCTTCTCCACGGCGACATCCGGGTGGCGTTTACACCGGACGAGGAAGTCGGCGCCGGGACAAAGTTTTTCGACATCAAGGGGTTCGGCGCGGACTTCGCCTACACCGTCGACGGCGACACGCCCGGCGAACTGAACAAAGAGACGTTCAGCGCGAACCTCGCGATCATCACCGTGCACGGAAGGAATATTCATCCCGGGAGTGCGAAGAACGTCATGGTGAATTCCCTCAGGGCGATGGCGGACATCGTCGTGCGGATGCCGAAGGATGTCGCACCGGAAATGACCGAAGGGTACGAACCGTACATCCACCCCCACATCATCGAGGGGGAAGAGGCGCGGTCGACGCTCAAGATCCTCCTGCGCGATTTCAACACCGCGGGTCTGGACGTCCTGAAGCGGAAACTCGAGTCGATCATCGCCGAGGTCCGCGCCATGCATCCGCGGGCCAGGATCGAACTGCAGGTGATCGAACAGTACCGGAACATGAAAGACTACATGGGGAAAGATCCCCGGGTCCTTGACTGCATGTGGGAGGCGACAAAACGGGCGGGACTCGATCCGGTCTGGATGCCGATCCGGGGCGGAACGGACGGCTCGCGTCTGACAGAAAAAGGCCTCCCCACGCCGAACCTTTTCACGGGAGGTCAGAACTACCACGGCCCGACGGAGTGGCTCTCCGTCGACGGAATGAACAAGTCCGTCGAGACCGTCGTCCAGCTCGCCCAGATCTGGGTCGAGAAAAGCAACGCCTGACCGCATCCCCCGAGGAGTACACACCAATGGAACAGCAGTCCAGCGCACCCCACGGACTTCCTGACAATGCATACAAAGAACTTCCCCCCGGGGAGGACTACCAACCCATACTCGGTCCGTCGACGTCGCCCCCCGAGGTCACCTGGTGGTCGGTGCTCTGGGGCCTCTTTATGGCGGTCCTCTTCTCGGCGGCGGCGGCCTATTCGGGGCTGAAGATCGGTCAGGTGTTCGAGGCGGCGATCCCGATCGCCATACTCGCCGTCGGGCTGTCCACGGCGGCGAAAACGAAGAACGCGCTGGGACAGAACGTGATCATCCAGTCGATCGGCGCGAGTTCGGGGGTGATCGTCGCGGGGGCGATATTCACAATCCCCGCCCTGTACATACTCGACCTCCCCGCCAATTTTTTCCAGGTGTTCTTCGCCTCCGCGTTCGGGGGCTTCCTGGGCATACTCTTCCTCATCCCGTTCCGGAAGTACTTCGTCAAGGACATGCACGGGAAGCTTCCCTTTCCCGAGGCGACGGCGACGACAGAAATTCTCGTCGCAGGGGAAAAGGGAGGGGCGCAGGCGACCGTCCTCGTCGTCGCCGGGCTCATCGGCGGGTTGTTCGACTTCGCGTTCAGCCTCTTCGGCACCTGGTCCGAAGTCATCACGTCGCGCATGTTCCACTTCGGCTCCGCGCTGGCGGACAGGTTCAGGCTCGAGTTCCGCGTCAACGTCTCGGCAATGGTGTTCGGCCTGGGATACATCGTGGGACTCAAGTATTCGGCGATCATCGCCGCCGGGTCGTTCCTCTCATGGTTCGTGCTCGTCCCCCTGTTCGCGGAGATCGGCCACTCCCTCACGGTACCGCTCGGCGCCTCCGCGACGAAACTTATCGCCGCGATGAGCGCCGAGGAGATATTCAAGAATTACGTCCGGCAGATCGGGATCGGGGGGATCGCCATGGCGGGGCTGATCGGTATCATCAGGTCGTCGCGGGTGATCGGCGGCGCGTTTTCCCTCGCCTACCGCGAGATCGCGCACAAGAAAACCTCCGCCCCCTCCGCCGCCGTGCGGACACAGACCGACATCAGGATGCTGTTTAACATCCTTCTCATTCTCCTGACCGCGCTCGGCGTGTTCGTGTTCTTTTATGCCGGCGTGGTGTTCAATCTCCCGCACGCACTCGCGGGCCTCCTCATCGTCGTCATCGTCTCGTTCCTCTTCACGACCGTGGCGGCGAACGCGACCGCCATCGTGGGAACGAATCCGGTGTCCGGGATGACGCTGATGACGCTCATACTCTCGTCGATCGTCCTGAACCGGATCGGCCTGACCGGATCCGCAGGGATTGTGAGCGCGCTCATCATCGGCGGGGTCGTCTGCACCGCGCTTTCCGTCGCGGGGGGATTCATCACGGATCTCAAGATCGGCTACTGGATCGGGACGACCCCCAGGAAGCAGGAAACGTGGAAATTCCTCGGCATCCTTCTTTCCGCCGCGACGGTCGGAGGGGTCATCCTGATACTGAACCAGACGTACGGGTTCAAGGGGGAGCACGCGATGGTCGCCCCCCAGGCAAACGCCATGGCGGCGGTGATCCAGCCCCTTATGTCGAATACTCCTGCGCCCTGGGTCCTGTACATGGTCGGCGCCATCATCGCGCTCCTGCTGACGATGGTGGGGATCCCCCCGCTTGCGTTCGCGCTGGGGATGTACATCCCCCAGGAGCTCAACACCCCCCTCCTGTTCGGGGGGATCGTGGCGTGGTGGGTCACATCCCGGAGCAGGAACGAAAAGCTCAACAACGCGAGGTTTTCGCGCGGGACGCTCATCGCGTCCGGGTTCATTGCCGGCGGCGCGCTCTTCGGCGTGTTCGTCGCCCTGCTCAAGTTTCTTGACCAGTTTACACACATTGGCGTCAACGGATGGTTCATGGAAACATGGGAAGCGGCGAACGGCCAGATCGCCGGTCTTGTCATGTTCATTCTTCTCGCGGCATACACGGTCTGGGACACGATGCGAGCGAAAGAGGAGTAGAGGGCGCGGACAGCGTCAGGATCCGGTCCGCACATCGTACACAAGGAGCGAGAGACGTGTCCCGAGCCGTCAAAGGTCATTCCCGCGTAACGACGATCAACCTGCCGGACATCGTCAGGCAGTTCAGGAAAGGGATCATCGTTGCGCTCGCCCTCGTCGTGGTCGAGCACGTCGCATGGATCATCGAACCGACCCTCTTCGGCACACTCATCGACGCCACGATCGACAAGCTGAAGGGCACCCCCGGGTCGTCGTACGTGCTCCCCCTTTCGCTCTGGGTCGGCGCATTCCTCGTGAATTCAGGCGTCGGCACGGCGCGCCGCTCCGTCGACCAGCGGATCTACCTGAACATGTTCACGGAGATCGCCACGCAGGTCTCGCGGGCCGCCGTGGCACGGAAACTCAGCGTGTCACAGACCGCCGCCCGCGCGCAGCTCTCACGTGAGTTCATCACCTTCTTCCAGTACAGGATCCCGGAGATCGGCGAACAGGTGATCGCGATCGGCGGCGCGCTGATCGGGCTCATGTTCTTCGATTACCGGATCGCCGTCGCGTGCCTGTTCGTCATCGCGCCGCTCCTCATCGTCAACAGGTTTTACACCCGATCGGTCGTTTCTCTCCAGAAGGAGATTCATGACAGCGTCGAGGAGACATACGAGGTCTTCGGAACGAAGGACCCGGAGAAGGTCCGCGCGTATTTCACAGACCTGGCCCTCCCCCAGCAGCGGATTGCCGACTGGGGGGCGGTGTCCTTCGGCCTCCTGCGGATCGTGCTCCTCGGAATTTTCCTCGTCGTCCTGTATATCAGCCTCGATCTCGACGATTTCACGACCGGCGCGATCTACTCGATCGTGGCGTACCTCTGGACGTTCGTCACGTCGTCGGAGTACCTCCCGGAGCTGCTGGAGAGCTGGACATCCCTGAAAGACATCGCGACGCGGCTCCGGAGCGAGCAGGTATGACGTGCAGACCCACAATAATCTCCTGTGCCCATGACAACGCATGACCCTGACCGGACGGAACGGCGGTTCAGACGGATTGCCGCCGCCGGCGCATTCAGCGCGGGTGCGGCGGTGGCGCTCGGCGCATTCGGCGCGCACGGCCTCCGCCACGTTCTCTCCGCGGACATGCTCGCCGTCTATGAGACAGGCGTCCGCTACCATATGGTCCACGCGCTGGCGCTCGTCGCTGCCGGGCTCGCGGGTCTCCCGGAGCGTCAGGCTGACCGGCGACTGCTGACCGCCGCCGCCTGGGCGTTCGGTATCGGGACCCTCCTGTTTTCGGGGAGCCTCTACGCGCTTGCCGCGACCGGGCTCGGCGCCCTCGGGGCGGTCACCCCCGCCGGAGGGCTCGCATTTCTCGCCGGTTGGGCTCTGGCGGGTGCGGCGTTTCTCCGCGGGGATCGAGGTTGAAGTTATTCCGTAGAATGCCCATATTACAAGATTGCGGCATCCACAACGGCAGGAGACGGCCCCCGGCATGAAAAAAGTCCTTGCGTTCATCCTCCTCTTGTCCCTCGCGGTCCTCTTCTGGTTCGCGTTCGCCATCTGGACCGGGCTGTATTCCATCTACAGCATTCCCCCGACCCCTGCCGATCCGGACGGGTCCACGCTCATCGTCGCGCGGGAGGAGGGGGAACCGATGTTCAATTCTCCACAGTACAAGCCGCCGCCGCGGAAAGTCGAGAAGAGCGGAGGGATCGGGTTCGGATCGGAGTACCACGCCAGGCGCCCGCTCGATAAGAGGACCATCGTAGAGCTCCCGTACATCGAGTGGGCGTACCAGAAATCGCTCGAGCCGGCCGAGGAGGAAGCGCCCTCGAACTGAAACTTTCTCCCTGACTCCGTCGTTATACAGCGGCGGCCCGCCGTTCACCGGTCAGGATACGCAACCCGCCGAAAAGGCCCATCGCCGCGGGGCCGGCACTGCGTATATTGCGCGCGTTCCCGTATCATCAGTTACCCTGTCACTTTCAGACGATGACAACAGAAAAACCCGATATCGCGAGCCTCCGCATAGACCGCTCGACGGCCGGAGAGGCGCCTCCGCGTACGTTGCCGTGGAAATACATACTCCCCGCCGCCGTGCTCGCGCTCCTCGTATTCGGCTTCGTCGAATTGCGCGGCGTCCTCGGCGCGGCGGTCGAAGTGGAAAGCGCAACCGCGACGCTTACTTCCCCGTCGCAGGCCCACTCCGTCCTCGCGGCCAACGGGTACGTCGTTGCGCAGCGGAAGGCGGCTGTCGCGTCGAAAGGGACCGGGAGACTCGTCTATCTGGGGGTGGAAGAGGGGGACAGGGTCTCGAAGGGACAGATCCTCGCACGGCTCGACGACCAGGACATGGTGGCGGCACTCGCGAAGGCCGAGGCGGACCTCGGAGTCGCGCGCGCGGATTCATTCGGGACCCGCAACACCCTTGAAAGGACGAAGGCGCTCTTTGCCTCCAAACTCGCCTCGTCATCGGATCTTGAAACGGCGGAATCGGCGTTCATGAAGGTCCGCGCGAACATCGTCTCGGCCCACGCGGCGGTCGAGCAGGCGGAAGTGGCGCTCGAGTATACGCGTGTCAGGGCCCCGTTTGACGGCACAGTCCTGACGAAGGACGCCGATGTCGGAGAGGTCGTCGCACCGTTCGCGTCGTCCGCCAACTCCCGGGGCGCGGTCGTCTCAATGGCGGACATGGAATCGCTCCAGGTGGAAGCCGACGTCTCCGAATCGAACATCACGCGCGTTCGCGTGGGCCAGCCCTGTGAAATCACGCTCGACGCGTATCCCGACGCGAGCTACCGCGGGACGGTGCACAAGATCGTCCCCACTGCGGACCGGGCGAAGGCGACGGTGCTGACCAAGGTTTCCTTCAACACACTCGACGACCGCGTGCTCCCCGACATGAGCGCCAAGGTGGCGTTCCTCGGGGAGGAATTGACGGATTCCGCCGCCGCCGCCCCGTCGAAACTGACAATCCCTTCAAGCGCGATCACCGAGCGGGACGGGAAACAGATCGTCTTCACGATTCGCGAGGGGACGGCAAGCGCGGTCCCGGTGCAGACCGCCGAACGGCTCGGCACTCAGACCGTCGTCACCAGGGGACTCCAGCAGGGCGAAACCGTCGTCAACAGGCCCGCGCCGTCGCTAACGGACGGCGCGAAAGTGAAAACGAAATAGCGATCCTCAGTCAATTGCGGAGAAGAGCATGTCACAGAACGGCACGATGATCAAGGTCGATCACGTCTCAAAATCGTACAGGCGCGACAGCATTGAGATACCGGTCCTCCGAGACATCTCCATCGACGTCCCGGGGGGCGAATTCCTCGCGCTCATGGGTCCCTCGGGATCGGGGAAGACCACGCTCCTGAACCTCATCGCGGGGATCGACAAGCCGAACGCGGGGAAAGTCGTCGTCAACGGGACGGAGATCGGCGCACTCGGCGAATCCGACCTTGCCAGGTGGCGGGCCCGGCACGTCGGGTTCATCTTCCAGTTCTACAACCTCCTCCCCGTGCTGACGGCCTTCGAAAACGTGGAGCTGCCGCTCCTCCTCACGGGTCTCTCGCGGAGGGAGAAACGGGAGCACGTGGAATCCGCGCTGAACCTCGTGGGGCTCGGGGACAGGATCCACCATTACCCGAAGCAGCTCTCCGGAGGCCAGGAGCAGCGCGTCGCCATCGCGCGCGCGATCGTGACCGACCCGACGATTCTCGTCGCCGACGAGCCCACGGGTGACCTGGACAAGGCCTCGGCCGGCGAGATCATGGATCTTCTCGACCGTCTGAACAAGGAGTTCAAGAAGACGATCGTGATGGTCACACACGATCCCCGCGCGGCGGAGAAGGCGCACAAGCAGATGCACCTTGAAAAGGGCGAACTGACCACCTGAGGGATTCCATGTTCATCTTACGACTCGTGTTGAAGAACACACTCCGGCACAAGCTCCGCACGCTGCTGACGATCCTCGGCGTGTCCATCGCGGTGATGTCGTTCGGTTTCATGCGGACGATCGTGACCGCCTGGTCGGCCGGCGTGCAGGCATCGGCGGAAAACAGGATGATCACCAGGCAGTCGGTCTCCTTCATCTTCCCGCTTCCCTATTCCTGCCTCCAGCAGCTCCAGCAGGTACCGGGAGTCTCCGAGGTCTCGTACGCGAACTGGTTCGGCGGAGTGTACAAGGATCCGGCGGACTTCAAGAATTTCTTCCCGCGCATCGCGATCGACCCTGAAACGTATTTCTCGCTCTACCCCGAGTTCATCATCCCCGCCGACCAGTTCGCCGATTTCAAGAAGGAGCGGAACTCCTGCGTCATCGGGGCAAAAATCGCGCGGGAGCTGGGGTTCAAGATCGGGGACCTCATTCCCGTCGACGGGGATATCTACCCCGGGAAGTGGGAATTCGTCGTGCGGGGGATCTACAGGGGGAAGGACCAGTCGACGGACGAGACACAGATGTTCTTTCACTGGGATTATCTGAACGAACAGGTCAAAATCAACGAGCCCGGGAGGGAGGGAAACGTCGGGTGGTACATCCTGAGCGTCCACAACGCCGCGGACATGCCCCGGGTCGCAAAAACGGTCGACGAACGTTACAAGAACTCCCGGTCCTCCACGAAGACCGAGACGGAGCGGGAATTCCAGCAGAGCTTCGTCTCCATGTCGAGCGCCATCATCAGCTCGCTCGAGGCGGTTTCGTACGTCATCATCGGCATCATTCTCCTCGTGCTGGCGAATACGATTGTGATGGCGGCACGGGAGCGGACGAAGGAATACGCCGTCCTGAAGACGCTGGGGTTCTCCGCCCGGCACGTCGTGGGGCTCATCGCCGGGGAGTCGATGCTCATCGCATGCACCGGCTGCGCGATCGGGCTGGGGATGACGTTCCCCATGGCCATGGGATTCGCCAGGGCTTTCCCGACATTCTTCCCCGTCTTCAACGTGGAAACAATTACGATCATCCTTGCGGTCAGCGTCGCGATCTTCGCCGGCGTCGTTGCCGCACTTTTCCCGGCTGCGCGCGCTGTGCGCATGCGCATCGTGGACGGACTCCGATCAATCGACTGACACCATGAAAATACCTTTTTCGTACACGTGGAGGAGCCTCTGGGCGCGCAGGCTGACGACAACCCTGACGCTGGGGGGCATAGCGCTCGTCGTCTTCGTCTTCGCCTCGGTCCTGATGCTGTCGCACGGCGTCGAGCAGACGATGATCGACACCGGCGCCGACGACAACGTGATCGTCCTCAGGCGGTCGGCGAACTCCGAGCTCGTGAGCCAGATCGACAGGGACGCCGCCAACCTGATCAGGGCAAACCAGGGGATCGCGACCGGTAAGGACGGAAAACCCGTCGTGTCGACGGAGGTTGTCGTCGTCATCAACCTCGAGCGGAAGGATATCGATAACGGGATGGGGAACATTTCGGTGCGGGGAGTTTCGCCCGAGGCCATTTCGCTCAGACCCCAGGTCAGGATCGTGGACGGGCAGATGTTCCGGTTCGGAAGCCACGAGATCATCATCGGCACCAACATCGCGAACCGGTACCGCGGAACGGGAATCGGGGAACAGCTCAGATTTGGCGATGCGATGTGGACCGTGGTGGGACACTTCGAGGCGGACGCTGACGGATTCGAATCTGAAATCTGGGGGGACGTCGAGCAGCTCATGCCGGCCTTCGGGCGTCCGGTCTTCTCCTCGATCACATTCACGCTCCGCGACGCCTCCACGTACGAGGACGTGAAGAAACAGATCGAGGGGGACCCGCGGACGCAGTATGCCGAGCTGAAGAGGGAAAAGGCGTATTACAGCGAACAGTCCAAGCTCATGTCGGATTTCATCAAAATCCTGGGGCTTATCGTCACGATCATATTCAGCGTCGGCGCCGTTATCGGCGCGATGATCACCATGTACGCCGCGGTGGCGAACAGGACCGTGGAGATCGGAACGCTGCGCGCCCTGGGATTCAGGCGCCGGAGCGTGCTCAGCGCGTTCCTTGTGGAATCCGTGTTCCTGTCGATCATCGGGGGAGCTTCAGGCGTCGCCCTCGCCTCCCTCATGTCGTTCGTCCGGATATCGACGGTCAATTTCGGGACGTTCGCCGAGCTCGCCTTCGGGTTCACGCTCTCCCCTTCGATCGTCCTTAGCGCGATGGTCTTTTCCGTGCTTATGGGATTCGTCGGGGGCTTCCTCCCCGCGGTCCGCGCATCACGCCTTAACATACTCGCGGCCCTCCGCTCAAACTGAGAGCTGCGCCGTCTTCAGGCGCAGCTCGAAATGGCGACGCATTCTGGCGCCACTGAGGTTGCAGCCCCGGAATCAACTGATGGCGCGTACGAGCCAGCGGACGAGAGGCATGGTGAGTGAAAACACCCTCGCGACGGTCTCCTCAAACTTCGCCGACTGGCAGGCTTTCTCCGGAAGCTCGACCCCCGCGAAGAACTGCTTGTGTCGAAGATGCTCGATCATCGGGTGATCCGGCCTGTAGCCGAGCGGAGCCCGTGAGAGAACCTCGCCCTGTATCCCTCCGAATTTCTTCCTGAACCCGGGATCCCGGATTACTTCCAGGAACTCATCCGGGCTCTCCGCAATGGTCTTCCTGATGGACTTCAACTGCTCCCCGGAGGGCATGTAGAGACCGCCGCCGGCGAACACCTCGTCAGTCCCCACCCCCACGTACAACCCCGGACCTTCAGTGTCGGCTTTCCTGCCCCGCAAACCGAACCAGGCGGCGATGTTTGTCTTGTACGGCGCCTTGTTCTTGCTGAACCGCGTGTCCCGGTAAATGCGGAATATGTTCCGCTTCGGATTGAATTCGACCTCCGGCAACTCGTCATGCAGGCGGACGGCAAGAGCGGCGATGAGACTCTGCATGGGGAGACGGAGGTTCTCTTCGTAGAGCGATTTTCGGGCCTGGAACCACGGACGATTGTTGTTCTTCTTCAGGCGGCGGAGAAAGTCGAGGCCGGCCGGTGAAAATCCGGCAAACGGCGGGTACACGAGATCGTCGAGAGGATGCGGCTTTGGCATATGCCGGGGCTGATGGAAAATGAGGGTGGAGGATTGAGAACCGGGAATCGATTGAAAATATCAAACTCTCAGTTAGTGATCAAGAGACCGGAAGAGGATATATGAAATACCCTGGCTCCCCCCCCCATGTCGATGGGATCGCCGTTTTCGCCGTTGTAGAATACCACCGTGCACAACTCACCCGTGAACGTGATCCTGACGAATCCCGGAAGCGACTCGCCCCGGTCCGACGGGGAGCGCTTTGCGGAGGTGAACAGGTGCGGGGGATCGGGAAAATTCACGCGTGAGGGGACGGAGCCGGCCCCCGAGATTATCTGGATTGCGGGGAAGAAATCCTCTTTTCCCGGTCCGGAGGCCTCCGACAGAAGCTGGAGGCTGTGATCATGCGCTGAAAGCGCGAACTGGACCTTCACCCCTCCCTGTCGTATTACCCGGCGAAGGGAATCCACGAGAGCCCGGTATCGCCCCGCGCAGAGATCTTCCGGATCGAGCATGTTTCTGACCCAGGAGAGGGCACTGGAATCCCTGTCGCAGGGAGGGACATACTCGACCGAGTCTGCCTCGTCATCCCAGGCGGTGTAACCGGCGTGCTCACCCGCCGATATGAACGGGTGATGCGCGCAGAGTATCCTCCAGACCAGACGCGGTCTTCTCCTGTCCCCCGCGAGCAATGCGGCAAGCCTCCCGAGGGGGGCGTTCCAGGCGGTCTCCGGCGTGCGGAGCATGACCGCCGAGTCGAAAAATATGAACTGCACGCTGTCCCCCGAGCCCGGCGAGAGAGGGAAGACCGCTTCCGACGGAGCACCGTAGTGGTGCGTCCACCCCCCGAGTGCGGCTTCCCGCCGGTTGCCCCGGTCGGTGAGGCCGATCGGGGCCTCTTCGACTTTCACGAGCCCGAGAAGTAGCGATTCCTCGATCGCGTTCCGTGCGTAGTAGTCGTGCTCTCCCGCGATCGAATGGACGTGCGCGGCGCCGATGTCATCCATCGGCTCGTTGAACGGGCCGAGTATCGCCTCCGCGTTCCGCCTGACCTCCCCCGGGGGAACGTTCAGGCCCGTCGGGCCGAAAGAGTCCCCCAGAAAGAAGAGGAGGTCGAACTTCCCGGCGTCATGGCGTCCCGAGTGCATGTCGGTCACGTACGCTGCGCACCCGCGCAGGACGCTGTTGCTTTCCCCCGTCTCTCCGATCGCGATAACGGAAAGTCCATCTTCTCTTCTCCCCGGATCCCTGCCAATCCCGGGGACGGCGCTTCCCGGACCAAGCGCCGCCAGTGCAATAATCGCGCCCGCGCGTAACATCATGACTGTTCTTCCTTTCATGCACAAAACGGGACCGGCCCCGAAAAGGGGCCGGATACCGTTGGAGAATACGTGAAGCGGATGATCAGTACATGTCACCCATTCCGCCGCCGCCGGGCATCGGGGGAGCCGGTTTCTTCTCTTCCGGCTTCTCGACGATCGTGGCTTCGGTTGTCAGGAGGAGCGCTGCGACGGACGCGGCGTTCTCGAGCGCAGTGCGGGTCACCTTCGTCGGGTCGATGACGCCCGACTTGATGAGGTTCTCGTACTGCTCGGTGAACGCGTTGTAGCCGAAATCGTCCTTTCCTTCTTTCACCTTGTTGACGACGACGGAGCCTTCCTGCCCCGCGTTGGCAACGATCATCCGTATCGGCTCTTCAAGGGCGCGGCGGACGATGTCGACGCCGGTCTGCTGGTCTTCGTTCGCCATCTTCAGCCCGTTGAGCTTCGACGCTGCGCGGAGATACGCGACACCGCCGCCGGGAACAATGCCTTCCTCGACAGCAGCCCGCGTTGCATGGAGCGCATCCTCGACACGCGCCTTCTTCTCCTTCATCTCGACTTCGGTCGCCGCACCGATCTTCAGGACGGCAACGCCGCCGGAGAGCTTCGCAAGGCGTTCCTGCAGCTTCTCCTTGTCGTAGTCGGAGGTCGTCTTCTCGATCTGGGCCTTGATCTCGTTGATGCGTTTCTTGATATCATCTTTCTTTCCCGCACCCTCGACGATCGTCGTGTTGTCCTTGTCGATCGTCACTTTCTTCGCCCTGCCGAGGTACGACAGCGTCGCATTCTCGAGCTTATAGCCCTGCTCTTCGGAGATCACCGTGCCGGCAGTCAGGACCGCAACGTCCTCAAGCATCGCCTTCCGGCGGTCGCCGAATCCCGGCGCCTTCACCGCGGCGACTTTCAGCGTTCCGCGGAGCTTGTTCACGACGAGCGTGGCAAGCGCTTCCCCTTCGACGTCTTCGGCGATGACGAGGATCGGGCTCCCCGTCTGCGCGACCTTCTCCAGCACCGGGAGGAGATCCTTCATCGAGGAGATCTTTTTGTCGTGGATGAGTATGACGGGATTCTCGAGCACGGTTTCCATCGCCTCGGCATCCGTCACAAAGTAGGGAGAGAGGTATCCGCGGTCGAACTGCATCCCTTCGACGACCTCGATTGTCGTGTCCGTCCCCTTCGCCTCTTCGACGGTGATCACGCCGTCGGTGCCGACTTTCATCATCGCATCCGCAATGAGCTCACCAATGATGGGGTCATTGTTTGCGGAGATCGAGCCGACCTGTGCGATCTCTTTCTTGCTCGTCTTGTCGACGGGCTTGCTGAGCTCCTTGAGGCCCTCGACGACCTTCGCGACCGCGATGTCGACGCCGCGCTTCAGGTCCATCGGGTTGGAACCGGCCGCGACCATCTTGAGTCCCTCGCGGACGATCGCCTGCGCGAGAACCGTCGCCGTCGTCGTGCCGTCGCCTGCAACGTCGGAGGTCTTTGACGCAACTTCGCGCACCATCTGCGCGCCCATGTTTTCGAGCGGATTCTCGAGCTCGATTTCCTTCGCCACCGTCACGCCGTCCTTCGTAATCGTCGGCGCGCCGAATTTCTTGTCGATCACCACGTTACGCCCCTTGGGGCCGAGCGTGACCTTTACGGCGTCGGCCAGCTGGTCGACCCCTTTCTTCAGGGCAGCCCGTGCTTCAACATTATACTGGATTAATTTCGCTGACATTGTCGTTCCTCTCCTTCGTTTGTAGTGTCGTAGTTGGCGTTACACGATCGCGAAAATGTCCGCTTCGCGCATGATCAGGTATTCTTCCCCTTCGATCGTCACTTCCGTCCCGGAGTACTTGCCGTAGAGCACCTTGTCTCCGACCTTGACTTCGGGATGGACCGTTTTTCCGTCATCAGTCACCTTACCTGGACCGATCGCCACGACTTCACCCACAACGGGTTTCTCTTTCGCGGTATCTGGCAGTATGATTCCCCCCCTGGACTTCTCCTCGGCGGCAGACGGCTTTATCACGACTCGATCAGCCAACGGCTTAATCTTCATACGATATCCTCCTCTGAAAATAAGTTATTGATTTATAAAGATTTACGGCGGGATTTCCTGTTAGCACTCCACATTGAAGAGTGCTAACAATATAATGTTTTTCAGGAGAAAGTCAAGTCCCGGGGGATGGAAAAGAAAGGTGTGGAGAGAAGGGTGACGGCAGATTCAGGCCGGCGGGGAGACCTCAAATACATGTATTCCGTAAGGCTGAATGTCGAAGTAGAGGCCTTTTGAAGCAAGCCCGTTCCTCTCCCGCGTGTATGCAGCGTCGCTCAGGAGATCACGGAATTCTACGGGTGTGCCGGGGATATCATCGAGCGGGATATCAACGTAGCATTGGCCGCTCAAGGGGGCATAGTTGATCACGACGAGACGGGTGCCCGCCGAGGGATGGTGCCACCAGAAAACGAGGAAATTTCCCCATGTGTAGTTCTCGTGCCAGGCCGCCCTGGGCATCAGGAGCCGCCAGCTCCCCTCTCTGATGGGGGGCGCGGCGATGATCTCCAGGAACCGGGTATAGAACCCCTTCGTCCTTCTTGCGACTTCCTCCGCCGGACGGCGGGTCAGCTGGACGGGAAGCTTGACCTTTCTCCCTTCGAACTGGCCTTCATGAAACATCACCATCCCGGGGACCGTTGCGATCACCGCCGCGGCCGCAAACGACCACGGTTCCGACGACAGTGAGGACGCCGCGCGCTGTTCATCGTGGTTCTCGATGAAGCGGAGAGAGTGCTTCTGGTATTCCATCTCGGCGCGGAGGTGATCCCGCACGGAGCCGGCCCCCTCGCGAAGCAGCCGGTCGAAGAGTGTCTTGTCGTACGTGTAGTCGAACCCGAGCTGCTGCAATTCCCACTCCATGTTCCAGTAGGCCTCGGCGATGAAGAGATGCCCGGGATGGCGGGCACGCACCGCACCGATCGCTTCCTTCCAGAACTCCTCCGCGGAAGCCTCCTCCCCCGGGCGGGCGGCGCGATTTCCCCATGTCCGCGCGAACACACTGTTCAGGACGAGCATAGCCATGTCGCACCGGACACCGTCGCACATCCCGGCGATCCGCTCCAGGAGCCGGATCATCGCCTTCCTGGCGCCTCCGTGGGCAACATTGATCTGCGCGGTGTCAGTCCATCCCGCAAATGACGGATCACGACCCATCGCGATGGTGAGGGGTCCTTTTACCGTCCCGGCGCGGAAGAACAGGTCGGGTCGCTCCGCCGCTTCGTTTCCCCCCCCCTGGACGTAGTACTCCGGATGTTCCTGTACCCAGGCATGGTCGCGCGCGGTGTGGTTGGGAATGAAATCCAGAACGAGCCCCATCCCCCGCTCGGCCAGGCTCTTGCGGAACGATGCGAGCCCTTTCTCCCCCCCCATCGATGCCGGTATTTCGTACGCGTGCACCGCGTACGGAGACCCGCCGACGTCCGCATCCGTACAGTCGGGAAGGACACTCCTGTACGCCGCGCGGAGCCCTTCGTCCTCCCTGGCGATGGCGATTCCTCCGGGCCCGGAGGTCCAGACCCCCATCAGCCAGACGGCATCGATCCCGAGCGCCCGCCACTCCTCGATGAGAGAGGAAGGGAATGTGCCGAGCGTAACGGCCTTTCCCGCAGAGGCGGAGAGCTCCCTGAGTATCACCCTCGCGTTGACCTCGTAGAGGACCGGGTGCGAACGGGCGCGAAGTCCGGCCCTGATATTTCCTGCGTCTGTCATGAGCATGCTTTCACGTAGCGTCTCTCCCGAGCGGAGGCGCGCCGGCGCGGTACGACGTGCCGGCGACGACAAGGACATATTCGCCGCGCGGAGGGCGGACCCGCACTTCTTCGCTGACGCGCGAGACCGGTCCGCGGCGGACCTCTTCGAACTTCTTCGTCACCTCGCGCACAAGAGCCACCTGCCTGTCTCCCATGAACGCGAGCACCTCTCCCAGCGTCTTCTCGATCCGGTGCGGAGATTCATACAGCACGATCGTGCGCGGCTCCGCGGCGAGCGCTTCGAAACGCGTCTTCCTCCCCTTTTTCACGGGGAGGAACCCCTCGAACACGAACCTGTCCGTGGGAAGCCCGCTGATGATGAGCGCCGCCAGGAGCGCGCTTGCTCCCGGAGAGGCGATCACACCGATCCCCGCGTCGACTGCCTGGCGGATCACGACGTACGCCGGATCCGATATCCCGGGGGTCCCCGCATCCGTCACCACGGCCACGGAGTTCCCCTGCCGGAGCGACGCGATGAGTTCGCCGGCACGCCGGCGTTCATTATAGCTGAAGTAGCTCACGAGGGGCCGGCGGATCCCGAGATGATCGAGAAGAACCTTCGTCGTGCGCGTGTCTTCCGCTGCGATGAGATCGACGGCACTGAGGATATGGACGGCCCGGAGCGTGATGTCGTCGAGGTTGCCGATCGGCGTGCTGACGACGTACAGCGTGCCTTTCTGTATTTCTTCGCTCATATACCCCAGTCGCGGGCGTACCGGAAATCGACGTTCACGGTCCTGTGCGAGACCTTCGCCACTACGGGAGGCCGGCGTTTGAACTGGCTTTTCTGCACCATCGCCTGCACGCTTCTGACGAACCGCTCGTCGAATCCGGCCGAAGCGAGTTCCGCCGGGCTGCGCCGCTCATCGATCATCGCGAACAGGAGCCTGTCGACATCCCGGTACGAAAACCCGAGCTCCCCTTCGTCCGTCTGACCCGACCAGAGGTCCGCCGTCGGCTTCTTCCCGACGATCTCCCGGGGAACACCCACCGCACCGGCAAGCTGCCACACCTGCGTCTTGTAGAGATCGCCCAGGGGATTGATCGCGCTCGCCATGTCACCGAAGAGCGTCCCGTACCCGAGGAGGATCTCCGTCTTGTTGCTCGTCCCGAGGACCAGTCCCCCCTCCCGCGCCGAGATGTCGTAGAGCACGATCATCCGCGCCCGCGCCATGATATTCCCCCCCCGGACCCGGTCCCCCGCATCGAGGGAGGAGAGCGCCGGATCCACCATCGGCGTGATGTCCACGGTTTCCGCGGCGATCCCGAGCGCGTCGACGACCCGTCGTGCGTCCGAAAGGCTCTCGGGGCTGCTCGAGCGGTAGGGCATCATGACCCCCCTCACGTTCTCCCGGCCGAGGGCTCCCGCGGCCAGAAACGCAGTGAGGGCGGAGTCCACCCCTCCGGAGAGTCCCACGATACCCCGTGCAAACCCCGCGTTTCGCGTTTCGTCAAGGAGGAATTTTTCGAGGAGTGTCCGGACGACGGAGGTGTTAAGCGACAGGTCCGATTGCGGGCCGGAAGTTTCCATGACGCCAAACTAAACAATTTGCGACTCGGATACAAGGGAGAGGAACCCGGGATCCGCGGGGAGGGTTGTTGATTCGGGGAGACGCGTTTCTTATTATAATGATGACAGCCTCCGACACCGAGAGGTGCGGAGGAGAGACGACCAATTCGGGGGGGTGCGATGAAAATTCCTGCGGCGGCCGCATGCATGATCCTCCTTTTTGCCGCCAGGGGAACGGGGGGGATGCGGACCACCGGCCGGCTTGACTTTGCGTTGCGCGGTGCGGGCTCCGGAGACCGGATCGCCGTGTGGATTTATTTCACGGACAAGGGGAAACCCGGTGAAACGCCCGCGGTGATCCCCCAGGATATCGTCTCCCCCCGGGCTCTCCAGAGGAGAGCACGCGTTCTTCCCGCGAACAACCTCGTCGATGAAACGGATCTCCCGGTGTGCGTCGAATATTCCAACCGTGTGGCCGGGATCGTCACCTGCATGCGCCAGACCGTAAAGTGGCTCAACGCCGTGAGCGCCGAAGCCACCCCCTCCCAGATATCCCTTCTTGAGGCGCTTCCGTTCGTCCGTGAAATCGACATGGTGCAGCGATACAGGCGGATACCGGAAACCGAAAGAGTGGTTTCATCCCCCGCTCAGCGAGCGGTGCGTAAACCGGAGGGGACACTTGCGCTGGATTACGGGTCGTCCCTCGCCCAGGTGAGCGAGGAGAATATCCCCCAGATCCACGCGACCGGGAATTCGGCACAGGGGATCATCATCGGCATTTTCGACAACGGCTTCCGGTTGCTCAACCACGAGGCGCTCAGAGTCCTCCGCCCGAGGATCATCGCCACGCACGATTACGTGGACCACAAGGTGAGCGTCGTACCGAACGACCCCTTCGGCCCGTTCGGTGCGCACGGCATCAATACTCTTTCCACGCTCGCCGGATACATGCCCGGGCAGGTGATCGGCCCCGCCTACGGGGCGTCATTCATACTCGCGAGGACGGAAAACGACAGCAGCGAGACTCCCATCGAGGAGGACAACTGGGCCTCCGCGATCGTCTGGGCGGAGAGCCTGGGGGTGCAGGTGACGAGCACTTCGCTGGGCTATCTGACGTTCGACCCGGGTTGGACGAGCCTCACATGGATGGATATGAACGGACGAACCGCCGTGATGTCGTTGGCTGCAGTGATGGCGGCGCGGAAAGGGGTCATCGTGGTGAATTCCGCCGGAAACGACGCCCAGGCGCGGGCGGGGAGTCCGAACACGCTCATTGCACCGGCGGACGCGGACAGCATTCTCACCGCCGGCGCCGTGACACCGCTTGGAGTGCGGGCAGGGTTCAGTTCGTACGGGCCGACGTCCGACGGACGTATCAAGCCGGACGTGATGGCGGTGGGAACGGACATACAGGCGGCCGACGGCTACGACAGCACCGCGTACACATACGCCTACGGCGGAATCCAGGGAACGTCGTTCTCCTGTCCGCTGACAGCGGGGGTCGCGGCGCTGGTCCTGAATGCCCACCCGGAAGCGACCGCCATGCAGGTCATCAACGCGATCAAAACGACGGCGCAGCAGGCTCCGTCGCAGAGCGTCAGACCCGATAATTATTACGGATGGGGAATCGTGGACGCGGTCGCGGCGATCAACTTTCTGGGAACGGCCCCCCCCTCTCCCGTGGCGCTCGCACCGGCCAACGTCACGAACACCGGGTTTACTGCCGGGTGGAGCTCCGCCGCAGGCGCGACGGGTTACAGGCTGGATGTCGCTTCCGACGCCGCCTTCACCGCATACGCCCCCGGGTTCGACTACCGCGACGTGGGCAACGTGACGAGTTATCCGGTGACCGGGTTGACTCCCGGGACGTCGTATTACTGCAGGGTGCGGGCGACCGGCCCGACCGGGACGAGCGCCAACCCGAACGTCGTCACCGTCTTGACTGGAGGAGGCACGCTCACGGCCGCGGGCTTCATCCTTTCAGCGAACTACCCGAACCCGTTTAACCCCTCGACCCGCATCGAATTCCAGATTCCCGAGCAGGCACGTGTGAACCTGACCGTGTTCGACATTCTGGGAAGGCCCGTGAAGACTCTTCTCGACGGTGACCTCCCCGCGTCCGCCGGAAGCCCGTACTTCGTCCTCTGGGACGGTACCGACGCACGGGGGGGAAACGCTCCGAGCGGCATCTACTTTTACCGGATGAAAGTAACGGGAGTCTCGGGCGCGTCGAGCCGCCAGGTGAAGAACATGGTCCTGGTGCGGTAACTCAGAGATCTCTGAGAACCTCCGCGATAATCGCCACCCCTTCCTCGATCTCCCCGCCGCTCACGTTGAGCGGAGGACGGAACCTGATCGAACGCTCACCGCTTGGAAGGATGATCAGCCCCCTGTGCATGCATCCGGCGCGCACCTTCCCCCGCGCAGACCCATCCGGCAGATCGAACGCTGCAAAAAGCCCGAGGCCACGGGCGTTTGAGACGGCGGGGAACTCCTGCGCGAGCCGGTTCAGCGCACCCAGCAGACGTTCCCCCTGCCGGCGCGCGTTATCGACCAGATTCTCCTCCGCGATGACCTCCAGAAACTTCTGCGCGCGGACCATGTCGGTGAGGTTCCCCCCCCAGGTCGAATTCAAGCGGCTCGATACCCTGAAGACGTTGTCAGGGATCTCGTCGATCCTGCGGCCGCAGAGGAACCCGCACACCTGCATTTTCTTCCCGAACACGATCATGTCCGGTTCGACAAAATGCTGGTGCGCCCACATCTTCCCCGTCATCCCGACGCCGGTCTGCACTTCGTCGATGATGAACATCGCTTCGTTTTCGTCCGCGACCTTCCTGAGCGCCCTGAAGAATTCACCGCGGAAGTGGTTGTCCCCCCCCTCCCCCTGGATCGCCTCGATGATGATCGCGGCGATATCGTCCCTGTTCTCCTGAAACGCCTTCCGTATCTGATCGAGGCTCGTCTTCTCGTCGGCCATGACGCGGGCGAGGTTCTCGTCGTTCAGAGGGAACCGGACGGACGGGTTCAGAACCCTGGGCCAGGTGAATTTCGGAAAGAGGTCCGTCTTCACCGGGTCGGTGTTCGTCAGGGAGAGCGTGTAGCCCGACCGGCCGTGGAACGCCTGACGGAAGTGGATGATCTGTCTCCCCCTTTCCTCCCGGTACCCACGCGTCCGGTTCTTCCGGATCTTCCAGTCGAAGGCCGCCTTCAGGGCGTTCTCCACCGCAAGCGCCCCTCCTTCGATGAAGAAGGCATGCGGGAGCGCCGCAGGCATCGCCAGGCGCGCGAACGTATCGACGAACTGCGCCTGCTCCGCCGTGGCGATATCGGAGAGCGACGGTTTGTTGACGGCGACGTAGGCCAGTTTCTTCTGGAACGATGGCTCGGTGAGCGCGGGATGGTTCAGCCCGAGGGGGGAGGAGGCGACGAACGTGAAGAAATCCAGGTACCGTTTCCCGTTCCTGGCATCGACAAGGTACGTCCCCCTGCTCTTCTTCAGGTCGACGACGATATCGAACCCGTCGACAAGCATATGCCGGGACATCGTCGGAATTGCGAGGGCGGGGGTGACGAGGGAAGTGGCGGCGCGGCGCGGCTTCACCGCGTTTGCGCGTGCGGTGGTCCGGCGGGTGGTTTTTAACGCCTTCGGCGCCTTCGGGGGGCGTCTTTTCGTGCGTGCTTTAACGGCGTGAACGGTCATGACGGTACTCCTCTGCTTGATGTGAATGCCCATTGTTTTGGTGCGGCACAACGGGCATCCTTCAGAAGAATTCCTGGTGCTCAAAGAGAGAGACGATGTAGAGCCGTACCTTGACCACCGCGCTCACCGCCCGCTAGTGATTGTCCGTCTACTTTGCATAGTTGTCGATTTGCGCCCGCTGGAGCCCGCCGCTGTAATCGACGTACACGGTCTTCCATTCCGAGAAGAAGTCGTATACCGTCCACCCTCCCTCGCGGTGGCCGTTCCCCGTCTGCTTTACTCCCCCGAAGGGCATGTGCGCCTCCGCGCCGATCGTCGGGGCGTTGATATAGGTGATCCCGGCATGTATATCGCGTATCGCGCGGAACGCGGCGTCGATATTTGCCGTATAGATCGAAGAGGAAAGGCCATAGATCGTGTCATTGAGGATCGCGACGGCTTCCGCAAGCGAACCCGCCTTCAGGACGGAGAGGACAGGCCCGAAAATCTCTTCCCTCGCGATCCGGTGGTCCGGCTTCACGCCGGCAAACACCGTGGGCGCGTAGAACCAACCCCCGTCGAGTCCTTCCCCTTTCGGGACCGTTCCGCCGGTCAGCAACGTCGCACCCTGTTCGAGACCGACGCGGACATACCCCGCAACGGTCTCCTGCTGAGATTTGTTGACGCAGGGACCGACCTCGGTCGACGGGAGGAGTCCGTCGCCGAGCCGGAGCTTCCCGACGCGGTCCACAAGCATCCCGAGGAATTTCTCGTGAATCTTCTCGTGCACTATCAGTCTGCTCGTTGCGGTGCAGCGCTGCCCGGTGGTCCCGAACGCCCCCCAGAGAACGCCCTCGAGCGCCAGAGAGAGGTCCGCATCGTCCATCACGATCTGCGCGTTCTTCCCCCCCAGCTCGAGCGAAACGCGCTTCAGCGTCCGGGCCGCCGTTTCGGCGATGGTCTTGCCGACCTGCGTGGAACCCGTGAAGCTGACGCAATCAACATCGGGATGCCCCACGATCGCGGTGCCGACCTCTCCCCCCCCTCCGTGAACGATGTTCACGACGCCGGGAGGAACACCCGCCTCCGCCAGGATCTCCACGAGGGCGGTGGCCGTCGCCGGCGTGTCCGACGCGGGCTTGAACACGACGGTGTTGCCGCACAGGAGCGCGGGAAATATCTTCCAGGTCGGGATCGCCATCGGAAAGTTCCACGGGGTGACGATCCCGGCGACACCGATCGGAACGCGAAGGGCCATGTTGAACTTGTCGCGCAGTTCCGACGGGACAGTGTGGCCGAACAGCCTCCGCCCCTCACCACCCGCATAGTAGGCGGTGTCGATCCCCTCCTGGACGTCTCCCCGCGTCTCGGTGAGGACTTTCCCCATCTCGCGCGTCATCTGCCGGGCCAGATCCTCCTTGCGGGCGACCATCAGGTCCCCCACGGCGCGCATGATGTCCCCCCGCTTCGGAGCGGGGACGAGACGCCATCCCTCAAAGGCCTTCCTGGCTGCACGGACCGCCGCCTCGACGTCTTCCTTCCCGGAAAGCGGGAAGAGGCCGACGACCTCATCCCAGCGGGCCGGGTTGCGGTTTTCGAACGTCCTGCCCGACGCGGCGTCAACCCACCTGCCGTCTATGAAATTCTGAAATTTCTTTGCCATGAAATTCCCTGCGTGTCCCCGTGACGCCCGTCAGGCGAGCCCGACGCGGCTGAATATGTAATCGACGTTCCGGATGCTCTTCTCCAGGTTGAAGATCTCCCCCAGGTCCGCCTCCGAAAGTGCGTTTGCGACTTCAGGGATTGCCGTCAGGACGTCGCGGAAATTCCTCCCCGACTGCCACACCTCCATCGCGGCGCCCTGAACGATCCGGTAGGCATCCTCGCGCCGCATTCCCTTTTTGGTGAGCGCGAGCAGAACGGATTGCGAGAAGATGAGGCCGTGCGTCCTGTCAAGGTTCTTCGCCATCGTGTCGGGATAGACGATGAGCCGGTCGATGACGTCCGTCGTCAGGGCGATCATATAGTCAAGCAGGATGCAGCTGTCGGGCACGATGATCCGCTCGACGGACGAGTGCGTGATGTCCCGTTCGTGCCAGAGGCTGACGTTTTCCATCGCGGCCAGCGCGTTGCCCCGGAGGACCCGGGACAGGCCCGCGATCCGCTCGCACGTGATCGGGTTGCGCTTGTGGGGCATTGCGGAGGAGCCCTTCTGGCCCTTCGAAAAGTACTCTTCGGCCTCGAGGACTTCCGTCCTCTGGAGGTGCCGGATCTCCGTGGCGATCTTCTCCAGCGAGCTCCCCACGAGGGCGAGCGTCGTCATGAACTCCGCATGGCGGTCGCGCTGAAGGATCTGCGTGGAGACGGGGGCCGGGGTCAGCCCGAGCCGCGCGCACACGAACTCCTCGACCGCCGGGCTCAGGTGCTCGTACGTCCCCACGGCACCGGAAATCTGTCCGACGCTGATCCTGTCAACGGCGGCGCGCAGCCTCTCGATGTTCCGGCGCATCTCGTCGAACCAGAGCGCGAGCTTGAGTCCGAACGTCGTGGGCTCGGCGTGTATCCCGTGCGTCCTCCCCACCATGACCGTGTCTTTGAACTCCTTCGCCCGCCGCGCGAGGACGTCGTCGAGCTTCCCGAGACCCCCCAGGAGCAGCTCCCCCGCCTGCTTCATCTGGACGGCGAGACACGTGTCGAGGACGTCGGAGGAGGTCATCCCGAGATGGATATATCGGGCCTCGGGACCGACATGCTCGCCGACGTTCGTCAGAAACGCGATCACGTCGTGCTTCACCTCGCGCTCGATCTCCCCGATCCGCGCGACGTCGAACGAGGCCTTCGCGCGGATCACCTCCACCGCTTCCCGCGGGATGACGCCGTTTTCGGCCTGCGCCTCGCAGGCGAGTATCTCGATGTCGAGCCATATCTGGAACTTGTTGTGCTCCTCCCAGATCCTCCCCATCGCCGCCCGTGTATACCGTTCAATCATCGTCAGCGCTTTTCGAGCTTCAGTTTGAGATCGATTTTTTTCCGTTCCCGGATCACCGTCAGGTCGACCGTATCCCCCGTCTTCGCATCGTCCACGGCGGACATGAGCGTCGCGTCGTCGACGGTCTTCTCGCCGTTCGCGGCCACGATGATGTCCCCCACGCGGAACCCGGCTTTTTCGGCGGGACTGCTCTTCTTGACGTCGCTGACGATGACCCCCTCCGCCCGCTCGAGCCCGAAATACCTGGCCATCCGTTCGTCGACGGTCTGTACCTCGAGTCCCGTCCAGAACTCCCTCTCGACCTTCCCCGACTTTTTCAGCTCGGCGACGACGTTTTTCACGCGGTTGATCGGGATGGCGAACCCGAGCCCGATGCTCCCCTGGTTCGGCGTGTAAATCACCGCGTTGACGGCGATGACCTCCCCCACGCTGTTGACGAGCGGGCCGCCGCTGTTTCCGGAATTTATCGCCGCGTCCGTCTGGATCATCCCGCGGTACACCCGCCCCTCCTCGGCGCGCAGGTTCATCTTCGTCGCGCTCACGACTCCCACGGTGACCGTCGGTTTGTCGCTGATGTCGAACAGGCCGAACGGGTTCCCGAACGCGATCACCCATTCGCCGATGATGACGTCGTCGGAGTTCCCCAGGCGGATGTACGGAAGATTTTTTCCGTCGATCTTCAGGAGCGCGATATCGGCGACCTGATCGGTGCCGACGAGCTCGGCTTTGTATTTCTCGCCGTTCGTAAGGGTGACGGTGATCTCTTTCGCGTTCCCCGCCACGTGATCATTCGTGACGATGTACCCGTCGGCGGATATCAGAAATCCCGAGCCGAGCCCCTGGACCCTCTCCGTATACGTGCGGTCGCCGAAGAACTGACGGAAGAAAGGATCATCCCCCCACGGGCTCCTGTACCGGTATTGCCTCACCTCGGTGACGTTGATGCCCACGACCGCGGGACTGACCGCCGCGACGGTCCTGGTGATGGCGTTCCTCCGCGAGCCTCCGATGGATTCGCCGGAGGAGTCTCCGGAGTCCGCGCCGGGGGAGACCGATACCGCCTCCGCAAACGGCGCTCCCTGAATTGAAGCCGTTCCTTCGTCCGTCCTCGCGGGAGAGCGGCCGATCCTGTACCCGATCACTCCCCCCGCGAGAAGCGGGACCAGGAGAACAACAGCGACGACTGCGACATTCCTATTCATGATGTGCCCCTCTTCCGGTTTCCGGCGTGCGGGAACGGGATTCCCGCTTCCCTCCAATGTACGCGCGAACCGGCTCCCAATGTTTCACGAGAACGATGATCATCGACAGTGCGACAAAAGAAACGAACTCTCCCGGCGGGATCCCCTCCGCCGTGATCCGCGCGATGAGCCAGCCGGGAGAGGACGCCAGAAGCAGCGGGAGCACAACACAGGCCGCCGCGTTGGCGGGGTTGACTTCCCTCAGCATCGCATATGCCAGGCTCCAGAGCAACCCCCACACGAGGACCAGAGGCCAGGACAACATGAGAAAGACCCCCGCCGCCGTCGCCAGCCCCCTGCCACCCCTGAACCGGAGCCAGACGGGGAAGTTGTGCCCGAGTATCGCGCCGGCACCGGCACACGCCTCGCGGGGAAAATCGTGCCCGATGAGAACCCCGGAGAGGAGCACCGCGGCGAGCCCTTTCGCGGCATCCACGGCCAGAACCGCTCCCCCCACCACGAAGGACCCGGTCACCTGGTAGCTGTTCAACGTCCCGACGTTTCCGCTCCCCGCAGTGCGAACATCGAGTTTTGATTTCCAACGAACGAGAAGAAAGGCGGTCGGGAGCGAACCCAGAGTGTATCCCAGAAGACCCGCAAGAACGAAAGAGTACACCGGGCGATGGCGATGATATCGGGGGAATTAAACCTAAAATACGCAAATACCGACGGAGTGTCAAGGCAGCGATTCTTGATTCTCCGGTTCCCTTGAGGTATATTTTGCGATATTTCCACCCGGTTTTCTTACTGCAGGAGGTGTACTGCGATCGTCGTCCATCGGTGTACATGACTAAGAAAGAGATTGAGCTCCTCCTCCTCCGTCACCGGCGCAGGCTCCTCAGCACCGAACAGGCGCTTTCCCGTCTGACATCCATTTCCACAGAATCGCTCGAATTCGCGACGATCGATCACCAGCGCGAGGCTCGCCAGGGGTTCCCCGAGGTCATCTACTGCGCCGGGAAAACCCCCGCGCAGGTCGCTGCGATCGCCGAAAAGATCTGCTCGCGCGGAAGCGTGCTGCTGGCAACGCGCGGAGACCGGGATCACTTTGCAGCCGTGAAAAGAAAAATCCGCGGCGCGCTCTTCAATCCTGTTTCCCGCACCATCACGGCGAACGAACGGAACATCAGGCGGAACGGAACGGGGACAGTGCTCGTGATATCCGCCGGGACGTCCGATATCCCCGTGGCGGAAGAGGCGGCGGAGACGGCACGCGTGATGGGGAACGAGACCGGGACGTTGTACGACGTCGGTGTCGCGGGGATACACCGGATACTGAGCAGGACGGACGTCCTGCGCAGGGCCTCGGTGATCATCGTCGTGGCGGGGATGGAGGGTGCGCTGGCGAGCGTGGTCGGGGGGCTCGTGGACATCCCCGTTATCGCCGTACCGACGTCCGTCGGCTACGGAGCGAGCTTTATGGGGGTGGCGGCCCTCCTGGGGATGCTTAACTCGTGCGCCGCGGGAGTGACCGTCGTGAACATCGACAACGGGTTCGGCGCAGGATTTGCGGCGAGCGTCATCAACAGGAAACGGTGACAATGAGCATCGACAGGGGAACGATCCGCTACGCGGAGAGCATACTCGACACAATCGGGATGACCCCGCTCGTCCGCCTCCGCCGCGTTACGGCCGGGGTGAAAGGGCTGATTCTCGCGAAGGTGGAATCTTCGAACCCGGGGGGGTCCGTGAAGGACCGCATTGGTGTCAGGATCATCGAGGAGGCGGAACAGTCCGGGAGGCTCAGGCCGGGAGGGACGATCGTGGAATCCACGTCGGGGAACACCGGGATGGGTCTCGCGCTTGTGGCGGCCGTCAAGGGGTACAAGACGGTGTTCACGCTCCCGGACAAGATGAGCATGGAGAAGATCCGGCTTCTCCGTGCATTCGGCGCGGAGGTGATCGTCACGCCGACTGCAGTCCCCCACGATTCCCCCGAGAGCTATACGGAGGTGGCGAAAAGGATCGTCCGGGAAACTCCCAACGCGATTCTCGCCGATCAGTACGAGAACCCGCGCAACCCCGAATCCCATTATGCCACCACCGGACCGGAGATCTGGGATCAGACGGGAGGACAGATCACCCACTTCGTCTGCGGCATCGGGACGGGAGGGACGATCAGCGGAACGGGAAAATTCCTGAAGGAAAAGAATCCGTCGATCCGCGTCATCGGGATCGATCCACGGGGGTCCGCCCTTCGCGAGTATTTCTACACGAAAACAATGACCCCCCTTCCGAAGACGTACAAAGTGGAGGGGATAGGACAGGACTACGTCCCGGGCGTCCTGGACTTCAGCACCATCGACGAGGTGATCGAGGCGGACGACAGGGAATCGTTTCTCATGGCACGACGGCTCACCCGGGAGGAGGGAATCCTCGCAGGGGGCTCTTCGGGAACGGCGGTCGCCGGGATGCTCAAGGCTTCGCCGCGATTTATCGTCGACGACGTCGTCGTGGTGCTGCTCCCGGATACCGGGGAGCGGTACATAAGCAAGATCTACAACGACGAATGGATGAGGGAGAACGGGTTCCTCACCCCCGAGCGGATTACTGTCCGCTACGTGCTCGACTCCAAGTCCAAGCATCCGCGCGGTGTGATCTCCGTCGACCCCGCGACGACCGTCAGGCGAGCGCTCGACATGCTCCGGCAGCATGATATCTCTCAGATCCCCGTGATGGAAGGAGGCCGGCCGGTGGGCACGGTCCAGGATCATGACCTGATGATAAAAATAATGGAGCGCCCGGCGCTCGCCGCCGCGCCGGTCCGTGGGGTGATGGGACCGGGTTTTCCCGTCGTCAGCATCACCGCTTCCGTCGACGACGTGCTGCGGCTGATGCGGGTGAAGGAGAACTATGCAGTGCTTGTGGAGGAAAACGGGAAGATCGACGGGATTCTCAACCGGTACGACGTAATGGAATACATGGGAAGATAATCGTCTCATCGAACACGGAGGATTGACGATCGAGGATCGAGCATTCAAGGCAACGCACGAGCAGGGGTTCGCGACGAAGGCGATACATGCAGGGCAGGAGCCGGACCCGGGAACCGGCGCGATCATGACGCCGGTGTTCCTGACGTCCACGTACGTCCAGGAAGAGCTCGGACGGAACAAGGGATACGAGTACTCGCGGGTGTCAAACCCGACGCGCACGGCGCTCGAGCGGAACGTCGCGGCGCTGGAAGGGGGAACCGAGGGGCTCGCGTTCGGGTCGGGCACCGCCGCCGTGGACGCGCTCTTTCACCTGCTTGCACCCGGTGATCACGTCGTCATGTCGCAGAACGTGTACGGCGGCACGTACCGTATCGCACGGATGATCTGGGAAGGGTACGGGCTCAGGTTCTCGTTCGTCGACACCACGGTCGCGAAGAACATCGAACAGGCCCTCCTCCCGGCGACCCGGATGCTCTTCATCGAAACGCCGACGAACCCCACGATCGAGATCACGGACCTCGCCGCCTGCGCCGCAATCGCGAAGGGGCGCGGCATCCTGAGCGTCGCCGACAACACCTTCGCCACCCCCTATCTCCAGCAGCCCCTCGCGTTCGGCATCGATATCGTCGTGCACAGCCTCACGAAATACCTGAACGGCCACAGCGACATGCTCGGGGGGCTCGTCGTCACGAGCAACGCCGCGGTTACCGAACGGCTCCGATTCATGCAGAAAGCCGTCGGGGGGATACTCTCGCCGTTCGATTCGTGGCTCTGCCTGCGGGGGACGAAGACGCTCGCCGTCCGGATGAAGCAGCACTGCGAGAACGCCGGCACCGTCGCGCGCTGGCTCGCCGGCCGCAGGGGGATCGAGCGGGTCCTCTTCCCCGGGCTGGAATCGCATCCGGGGCATGCGCTCGCAAAGAGGCAGATGCGGGGATTCGGGGGGATGATTTCGTTCGAGCTCGGGAGCCTGGCCCCGGCAGCGGCGTTCTTAAAGAACGTCAGGCTCTGCGCGCTCGCCGAGAGCCTCGGGGGGGTGGAATCGATCATCACCCATCCCGCGTCGATGACGCATGCCGCGGTCCCTCCGGAGGAGCGTCTGAGGATCGGGGTCACGGACGGCATGGTCCGGATTTCGGTCGGTCTGGAGGACGCGGACGACATCATACGGGACCTCGACGCTGCGCTGCATGCGGCGGGCATCTGAGTCGCGCGGGCCGCGCATAAAATCGCAGCGGCACAACGCGTCCGGTCACCGCACAGGCGTGCTAGTTGCCTCAGCTAAGTTTCTACTCGAAATCGGCGTGTTGAATTCCATACGGGGTTTCGCTATCTTGCGATCCATTCCTCATTCCCTGCACACAACGCTATGAAAGCGGTTATAATGGCTGGCGGGTTCGGGACGCGGCTCCGTCCCCTGACCTGTAACACGCCGAAGCCGATGGTCCCGCTCATGAACAAGCCGATGATGGAGCACATCGTCGCCCTGCTCAGGACGCACGGGATCACCGACCTCATCGGCTCGCTCTTCTATCAGCCGGAGGTCATCACGGGATACTTCGGCGACGGGCGGTCGTTCGGGGTGACGATGAACTACGTGCGGGCCGAGGCGGATTACGGGACCGCCGGGAGCGTCCGCAACGCGACGCACGGAATGAGCGAACGGATCATGGTGATCAGCGGCGACGTGCTGACGGACTTTGACCTGGGGGCGGCGATCCGTTACCACGAATCGAAGCGGGCGAAGGCGACGATCATCCTTTCGCACGCGAAGAACCCGCTCCAGTTCGGCGTCGTGATCACCGCCCAGGACGGGAGGATCACGCGGTTCCTCGAGAAACCGTCATGGGGAGAGGTCTTCAGCGACACGATCAATACCGGGATTTACATTCTCGAACCCGAAGTCCTCGAGCTCATCCCCTACCGCGAAGAATACGATTTCAGCAAGAACCTCTTCCCCCTCCTCCTGAAGCAGGAGGCGGGGCTGTACGGGTACGTCGCGGAGGGGTACTGGCGCGACATCGGAAACCTCAACGAGTACCAGGACGCCCATTTCGACGCGCTCACGGGGGCGGTGAAGCTCAAACTCCCGGGGACCCGGGAGGGACAGGTGTATGCCGGCGAAGGGACGCGGCTCCCGGAGGGGTCACTCCACGTCACGGGGACCGTCGTGATCGGCAGCAACTGCACGATCGGCGAACACGTCTCCCTCTCCAACACGGTGATCGGCGACAACTGCGTCATCGGCCCCGGCGCGATCATCTCGAACTGCGTCGTCTGGTCAGACGTCGTCATCGGCCACAGCGCGGAGCTTTCCTACGACGTCGTGGGGACAAAATGCTCGATCGGCGAAAAGAGCGTCCTCGCCGAAAATGCCTTTATCGGGGACGGGTGCTGGATCGGGCGCAACGCCCGGCTGAGCGCCAACATCAAGCTGTGGCCGGAGAAAGTCGTCGAGGAGGGGGCGGTTGTCACACGCAGCCTCGTCTGGGAGGACAAGTGGCTCCGCGAGCTCTTCGCCGACTCGCGCGTGACCGGGCTCTCCAACCTCGAGATGAATCCGGAGTTCGGCGCGAAGCTCGGCGCCGCGTACGGGGCGTTCATCGGGCCCGGCAAGACCATCGTCACCTGCCGCGACTCCGACAACGTCTCGCGCATGATCAACCGCTCGCTGATCTGCGGCCTGATCTCGGCAGGGGTCAACACGTTCGACCTGCGCGCCACCTCGATCCCGCTCCTGCGCCACGAGCTCTCGAGCGGCAAGGAGGCGGGGGGAATCCACGTGCGCCGCTCCCCGTTCGACAAGAATCTCACCGACATCATCTTCTTCGACGCCAACGGCAAGGATCTCCCGAGCGGCAAGACGAAGAACGTCGAGCGGCTCTTCTTCGGCGAGGACTTCGCGCGCGCTCCGCGGGAGAAGGTCGGGGGGATCGCGTTCCCCGAGCGGACCACGGAGGCGTACAAGGAGAAGTTCCTCTCCGCGCTCGACATCGAAGCGATAAGCAAACGGAAATTCAGGATCGTGATCGACTACTCCAACGGCATCGCCTCCACGATCTTCCCCATCCTCCTCGGATCGTTTGACTGCCAGGTCGTCGCCCTGAACGCCCATCTCGACCCCAAAAAGCTGACGCGCGACAAGGAGGAATTCGACTCCTCCGTCCAGCAGCTTGCCCACATCGTCACGTCCCTCAAGTACGATTTCGGCTGCCTCATCGACGCGGGGGGGGAAAAGCTCTTCGCCGTGAACGAGCGGGGGGAAGCGCTCGAGAGCGACCGGCTCCTGACGGTCGTCGCCGAAATGTTCATGCGGACCCACCCGGATACGAAGGCGATCGCCGTCCCCATCACCTCCTCGGGGGAAATCGACATGGTGGCCGCACCGCGCGGCGTCCGCGTGTTGAAGACGCGGAACAGCCATCTGGCAATGATGGAAGCGACCGCGGACAAGAGCGTCCGGTTCGTGGGGGGGAACAAGGGGGGATTCATCTTCACCGATTTCTTCTTCGCCACGGACGCGATGTACTCGGTCGCGAAGATCCTCGAGATGATCGCGAAGGCCGGCGCCGGGCTCGGGGAGATCGACGAGTCGATCCCCAGGCTGAGCGGGGCGCGGAGGAACGTGAACTGCTCGTGGGAACACAAGGGGAAGGTGATGCGGCGCATCATGAACGATTCGGACGGCCGGCGGCGTGATCTCGTCGACGGGGTGAAGATTTACCTTGATGACGGAAGCTCGGCGCTCCTGATCCCCGACAAGGAGCGCCCGCTCTTCCACATCAACACGGAAGCGCCGACCCGGGACGCGGCGGAGGGTCTTGCCTCGGCGTACGAAAAGAAAGTCATGACCTGGCGCGACGAACCATAGGAGAAGAACGAGAACATGAAAATCAGCGACATCCTGACCGAAAATCTCGTTGCGACGGGGCTTCCGGGAAACACGAAGAACGAGGTGATCGACGCCATGATCGATCTCGTGGCGTCCTCCCCGAAGGTGACGGACAAGGAGAAGGTCCGCAAGGCCATCTTCGAGAGGGAAGAGATCATGTCCACCGGGGTCGGCAACGGGTTCGCGATCCCTCACGGAAAGACCGAAGCGGTGGCGGACATCGTCGCGGCGTTCGCCGTGACGGCGAAGCCGATCGATTACCAGTCGCTCGACGAGAAGCCGGTCAGGCTTGTGTTTCTCCTCGTGGGGAAGGACAATCTCGTGGGCCCGCACATCAAGCTCCTGAGCAGGATCTCGCGGCTCATGAACAAGGAGGAGTTCCGCAAACGCCTCCTCGATATGAAGTCCCCGCGGGAGATCCTGGATGCGTTCAGGCAGGAAGAGGCAACTTACTTTGAGGCCTGATGGCCGGGCGCAGGGAGAAACAGGGGTCGACGGAGTTCCGGATTTTCGTCGCGCCGGCGGTCAACGAACGGACGGGGAAACCGACGACGATCGTCATCCTGCAGACCACGAAATCCTTTTCCACGTTCCGCTACACCCTTGCGGTAGAAGACCGCCTCGAGTCCGGCGCGCTTCACCTGAAAGTTCTCGGGCTCCGGACCCCGTCGCTCGACCTCCCCGCGACGGGCCCCGCCGAATTCCGGAAGGAGTATGAGGGGCTCGCAGGCGACTTCAGGATCATCGTCGAGGGGCTTGACGGCGCCCGTTCCACGTTCGGCACCCACATCGCCCCGGACCGCGTCACGCTGACCTCAGCGGTGACCGGCAGGGCACTCGAGGTCGACATCCCGTCGGCCAACCCCTCACAGTCCGGCAGATCCCATGATCCCCGTCCTCTTTAAGATCGGCCCGTTCCCGATTTACAGCTTCGGACTCATGCTCGGGATCGGCTTCCTCCTCGGGAGCTACATCCTGGCGCTCGAGATGAAGCGGAAGAATCTCGACCCGGAGATCGCAAGCACGATCACGATACTCGCGGTCGTCTTCGGCATCTCGGGGGCCAAGATGCTCTTCCTCGTCGAGGAATGGAGCACGTTCATACGCAACCCGATCGGCGAAGCGTTCTCCCCCGGGGGATTGACCTGGTACGGAGGGTTTGTTCTGGGGATGACCGCGATCTCGGTCTACGTGCGGAGAAAGAAGATCCCCTTCCTCAAGATCTGGGACGGCCTCGCGATGGGACTCATCATCGCCTACGGCGTTTCGCGGATCGGCTGCCACCTTTCGGGGGACGGAGATTACGGCTTCCCGACGACCCTCCCGTGGGGGACCAACTACGCAAACGGGACGCTCCCCCCTTCCCGTGCGTTCGCGATATTCCCCGAGATCACGTCCCGGTACCCGGGCGGCGTCGTGCCGGATAACACCCCGTGCCACCCGACGCCGGTGTACGAGTTTCTCCTGGGAGTGGCGGGATTCCTCCTCCTCTGGAACCTGCGCAAGCGGCCATGGCCCGACGGGAAGATGTTCATGGTGTACCTGATGATGTCAAGCGTGTTCCGCTTCGCCGTGGAATTTCTCAGGCTGAACCCGCGGCTCCTGTTCGGTCTTTCGGAGGCCCAGCTCATCGCCCTCCCGCTGTTTTTCGGCGGCGCCGCGGGAGTGTACATACTTGACAGAAGGCAGGCCGCCCGCGGGAGAAAAGCATAGGCCGGGAGAACGGTCCTTGAAATTCGCGGGAAAATCGCTTCAAGCAATCGGCATCGCCTGCGTCATGATCGGGCTCGTCGAAGGAGTCATGGGTTCAACGATGTGGATGGAACTGTACCTGAGCATCGCCGGGATCATCGTGTTCATTGCAGGAAGGAGTCTCGAGAAGCGCCCGTAGGCCACGTACGCGGAACGTCACACACGTTCACAAACCCAGCGGAGACGCCCATGCAAGCCATCATCGCGGGACGAAAACCGGTCATGGAGGCGTTGCGAGCGGGGACGAACATCGAGAAGATCGTGTTTCTCCTCGGTGTGCAGGGGACGGTCATCGAGGAAATCCGGCTGACGGCGCAGAGAAGCAAGGTGCCGGTGAGCCAGGCAAGCCGGCAGGAATTCAGGGAACTGGCGAGTGACGCCACGACGCAGGGGGTGGTTGCGATCGTCCGGGACGTGAAGGCGTTCGTCGGGCTGGACGAGATCGTGCAGAGGGCCGAATCGAAGGGGGAGAAACCCCTGATACTCCTCCTGGACGGGATCGAAGACCCGCAGAACCTGGGGGCACTCGTCCGAACCGCGGAATGCGCCGGCGTGCACGGGGTGGTGATACCGAAGCACCACGCCGCCTCCGTCACCTCCGCGGTCGTCAGGGCGTCGGCCGGCGCGACAGAGCACATGGCGATGGCCGAGGTGACGAATATCGTCACCACGCTCGACGAGCTGAAGGAGCGCGGATTCTGGACGGCGGGCGTGGCGCTGGAGGGGGACATCCCGTACACAGCGTTCGATTATACAACGCCCGCAGCAATCGTCGTGGGGAACGAGGGGAAGGGAATCCGGCGGCTCGTGCGCGAGCACTGCGACCGGCTCGTGCGGATTCCCATGTACGGAGCCATTGAATCGCTCAACGCTTCCGTGGCCGGGGCGCTCGTCATGTACGAGGCGGCGAAACAGAGACATGTGTAGCGGCGGGACTCAATGGCGCCTAAGGAGGGCGCCACTTCGGCCCGCGCCAGCCTCAGTGGCGCCTGAAAACAGCGCCATTACGACCCACCTCAAAGCGGCGGGTCTTAATCTTTCCGTTCGAGACCGTACTTTTTCATCTTGTTGTACAGGTGGCTCCGTTGTATGTCGAGGACTTCCGCGGTCCTGCTGATATTCCACCCGCTTGCCTCGAGCTGCTTCTTTATGAACGCCGCCTCCGCCCTGTCCTTGAATTCCTGAAACGTCCCGCCGACACCGAGGAGGTCGTCGGCGTCGCCCCTGCTCCCCCCTCCCTGCCCCGATTCGAGATGTAACGGCTCGATATACGATCCCGGTGTCATAATGACGAGCCGCTCCACCATGTTCCTCAGCTCCCGCACGTTTCCCGGCCACTCCATCGCCTGGAGCGCACGGATTGCCTCGTCGCTGAACCGCTTCACCGCCATCCCGTTTCTCTGACAGATGTCTTCCGTAAACGCGGTGGCGAGAAGCGGGATGTCCTCCCGCCGTTCACGCAGGGGGGGGACATGGATCGGTATGACGTTCAGCCTGTGGAAAAGGTCCTGGCGGAAGAGGTTCGCCCCGGTCGCTTCCTTCAGGTCCTTGTTCGTGGCCGCGATGACGCGGACATCCACCGGAATCTGGCGGGACCCTCCCACGCGCTCGACCTTCCCTTCCTCCAGCGCGCGGAGCACCTTCGCCTGGGCGTTCAGACTCATGTCCCCTATCTCGTCGAGGAAGAGGGTCCCCCCGTCCGCAAGCTCGAATTTTCCCGACCGCTGCCCCGTCGCCCCCGTGAACGCACCCCGTTCGTGTCCAAAGAGCTCCGACTCAATGAGCTCGTTGGGGATCGCCGCGCAGTTGACCTCGATGAGGGGCTTCGCGCTCCGCTTGCTCAGGCGGTGAATCGCCTTGGCGACGAGCTCCTTTCCCGATCCGTTTTCGCCGGTGACAAGAACACGGACGTCGGTCGGCGCCACGCGCTCGATCGTGGCGATCACCTCTTTGATTTTCGGTCCCGATCCCAGGATCGCGTCCTTCCCCTCGACAAGCGCCTGCATGCGGTGGTGTTCCATGACGAGCCGGTGCTGCTCGGCCGCGTTGCGTGCGACAATGACAAGCTTGTCGCTGTCGAGCGGCTTGGGAAGAAAATCGTACGCCCCGAGCCGGGTCGCTTCCACGGCCGTTTCGATCGTCCCGTGCCCGGAGATCATGACCACGGGGAGATCCGGATGCGCCTGGCGGAGCCGGCGGAGGACCTTCAAGCCGTCTTCGCCCGGCATCTTGATGTCCAGGAGCACGAGATCGAAATTGCCGCTTCCCACGGCCGCGATCGCCGAGGGCCCGTCCTCCGCAAAGTGCACTTCAAACTTCCCGTATTCGAGGATCATCCGTATGGAATCGCGAACGGCCTTTTCGTCGTCGACAACAAGAACGGATTTCATTTTTCCTCCTGGTGAGAATCGAGCGAATCCGCCCGGAGAGCGCCCGGCAACGCCCCTTCCCCGGAACCGTCAATAATGAAGAACCGGGAGGGGCGCGTCCCGGGGTCCCGGAGAAGACGGAGACCGAACCGTTGTCCCTCGCGGTTGGCGCGCACGTCCCTCTCGTCGTTCACCCCGCCTACGATAAAGAGCTCCTCCCCCCACTCGATAAAAAGTCCGAACCGGTCCGCCCCTTCGGGGGATTCCGTCATCGCCGTCAGGAACGCCGACCCGAAAAAATGCTGGAGCTTGTCCCTGTCCCCCCCGCGCCCGGGGGGCGTATCGGGATAGAGGTGCGAAGGAAGCGAATCGACACGAGCCCGGAAGTCTTCCTCGAATTCAGACGACAGGGGAAACCAGAGGACCGCGCCGAGCAGGGGGATGCGTACCCCCACCCGGTGATGGTCCATGAGCGCGAACGCGCTTACAACGAGGGCCTCGTACACGTTGTTCCATGAAAGGCGCATCGCCCTGTCGAACACGCAGTCCACGGCATACAGATCGCCGTACGATGCGCGCGTCCGCGAAAGCTCCGCGGACCTTACATACTCCCGCAGCCTGTAGCAATCCTGAAAGACCTTGGGAATGAGGAGCGGTGAAAGAAACGTCAGCAACGCCGGCACGTTCTCCCTGGGGGGGAGGGGAGGCGGCGTCCCCTGTGCCGGAGAAGTCGCGTGACAGGCCGCGGCAAGGAGCAGCCGGGGGAGCGCCCGGGCGATGAACCGGAACATTGCGGGGACGTCAGGTTTGAATGACGCCGGGATTGAACTTCGGGATCTCCGGGTTGTGCACCGCGAGTGAGATCCCCTCCGACACCGCGGCGCGCGTCTCGGCCGGGTCGATGATTCCGTCCACCCACATCCGCGCGGCAGCATAGTAGGGGTCGGTCTCCCTCTCGTAGCGGCGCTGGATGTCCGCCAGGAGCCTCTTCCCGGCGTCGGTATCGAGCTTCTGCCCCCCCTTTTCCATCTGGCGGACCTTGATCGCCAGCAGCGTCTCGCTTGCCTGCTTCCCCCCCATCACGGCGATCTGGGCGGTGGGCCAGGCAAAAATGAACCTGGGGTCGTACGCCTTCCCGCACATTGCGTAGTTCCCCGCCCCGTAGCTGTTGCCGACGATGAACGTGAATTTCGGCACGACGCTGTTGGCGACCGCGTTGACGAGCTTCGCCCCGTCTTTGATGATCCCCCCTTTCTCCGCACGGCTGCCGACCATGAAGCCGGTGACGTCCTGCATGAAGACGAGCGGCATCAGTTTCTGGTTGCAGTTCATGACGAACCGCGCCGCCTTGTCAGCGCTGTCGCTGTAGATCACCCCCCCCACCTGCATCTCCCCGGCACTCGTCTTTACCACGGCACGCTGGTTGGCGACGATCCCCACGGCCCAGCCGTCGATCCTGGCGTATCCGGTCACTATCGTTTTTCCGTACCCCGCCTTGTATTCGTCGAGGTCCCCTCCGTCGATGATCCGCGCGAGCACTTCATGCATGTCATAGGGCTTCGTCCTGTCGGCGGGGAGCAGGCCGTAGATCTCCGCCGGATCGAACCGCGGGGGGGACGGCACGCCCCTGTCGAACCCGGCCTTCGGGCGCGACCCGGTCTTGGCCATGATGCTCCGTATGCGCGCCAGACATTCGGCGTCGTTTGCCATCCGGTGATCGGTCACGCCGCTGATTTCCGAATGTACGAGGGCTCCTCCCAGGTGCTCGTTGTCGATCTCTTCACCGATCGCGGCTTTGACCAGGTGGGACCCGGCAAGGAAGACGCTCCCCGTCCCCTCCACGATCATCGCTTCGTCGCTCATGATGGGGAGATAGGCTCCGCCCGCAACGCAGGGGCCCATAATCGCGGCAATCTGCAGGACGCCGAGCGACGACATGACGGCGTTGTTCCTGAATATCCTCCCGAAGTGGTCCCTGTCGGGAAATATCTCGCTCTGCAGCGGGAGGAAGACCCCCGCGGAGTCCACGAGATAGATGATCGGGATCCTGTTATCGATCGCGATCTCCTGCGCCCGGAGATTCTTCCTGCACGTCATCGGGAACCACGCCCCCGCCTTCACCGTGGCGTCGTTCGCCACGATCACCGCCTCGCGGCCGCTGATCCTGCCGGTGCCGAACACGGTCCCCGCGGAGGGGGCCCCTCCGTATTCTTCGTACATCTCCCACGCCGCGAAGAGACCGATTTCCTGAAAGCGGCTCCCCGGGTCGACCAGCCGCGCGATCCGCTCGCGGGCGGTCATCTTTCCCGCGGCGCGATGCTTCTCGGTCGCCCCTTTCCCGCCCCCCTGGCGGACCGCCTCCTCGCGCGTCCGGAGATGATTCAGGAGCGACAGGCAATGCTCCTCGTTCTTTGCGAACCCGCCGGTTTTCTGTGCCTCGGAGCCGATGAGCGCCATCGTTCCCCTCCCGTGCCCGTTCCTCGTGTGACTTCGTTCAATCCCGCCGGTGCGTGGCCTGCAGCAGGTGTCTGGCGATGATCATTTTCTGCACTTCGGACGTCCCTTCGCCGATCGTCATGAGCTTGACGTCGCGGTAGAGCTTCTCGACGGGGAACTCCTTGATGAACCCGTATCCGCCGTGTATCTGCACCGCCTCCCCGGCGGCGCGCACCGCGGCCTCGCTTGCGAAATACTTTGCCTTCGACGCCGCCAGGGAAAAAGGCTCCCCGCGCGATTTGAGCCAGGCGGCGCGCTGCGTGAGGATCCGGGCGGCGCTGATCTCCGTCGCCATGTCGGCGATCTTCCACTGGATCGCCTGAAATTCCGCGATGGCCCTGCCGAACTGATGCCGCTCCCTGGCGTACGCTATGCTCGCCTCAAGCGCCCCCCGGGCGATGCCGACGGAAAGGGCCGCAATCCCGATCCTCCCCCCGTCAAGGACCACGAGCGCCTGCGGGAAGCCGTCTCCCGGTTTCCCGATGAGATTCCCGTCCGGGATTCTGACGCCGTCGAAGAGGAGCGTCGCCGTATCACTCGAGCGCATCCCGAGCTTGTTCTCTTTTTTCCCGATCGTGAAACCCGGGAGTCCCGCCGGAACGATGAATGCGGATATCCCTTTTTTCCCCTTCGCGGAATCCGTAACGGCCATGATGACGTACGTTCCTGCGACAGAGCCCTGTGTGATGAACGTTTTGCTTCCGTTGAGGATCCAGAAGTCCCCGTCGCGACGCGCCGTCGTCCTCATTCCTCCCGAATCGCTCCCGGAACCCGGTTCCGTCAGCCCCCATGCGCCGAGCACGTTCCCCGACGCGAGGCCGGGGACGAATTTCTTCTTCTGCTCCTCGCTGCCGAACAGCATGATATGTCCGGTGCAGAGGCTGTTGTGCGACGCAACCGTAAGCGCCACCGACGGGTCGACCCGGGCGATTTCCTCGATCACCGCAACCGCCTCAAGATCCCCGAGACCCGCCCCTCCGAGGGCCTCCGGCCAGGTCATCCCCATGAATCCGAGTTCCCCCAGTTTCCGGACAACCTCACGCGGGAATTCCTGCGACTCGTCGTGCTCCATTACGACGGGACGCATCTCCTTTTCGGCAAAATCCCGGGCGGCTTTTGCAACCGCACTCTGGCTTTCCGACGGCGTAAAATCCATCGTGGTCTCCTCGCCTCCGTCAGCGTGATTTGAAATTCTCAATAAGCTCGTCTGCGACGTCGTACGGGGACGACGCCATCGCCATGACCGCGTCCATTCTCTCCTCGAGCATCGCCTCCCTTCCGGGGGACCAGAAGTCCACGCGGAGGGTCTCGCTCACCAGCTCGCCGATCCGCCTGGAAATCCTCGCGCGGCGCCTCCGGGTGAGCTCACCGGTTTCGTTCAGGTGAGCCCGGTGGTCTCCGATGCAGGATGCGATCGCGTCGATCCCCTCCCCCGTGTTCGCGGTGGAGGTAATCACCGCCGGGTTCCACGGGGCGGGCTCCCTGAAATGGAGAATCATCCGGATCGACATGACCGCCTGTTCCGCCCCGGCCCGGTCCGCCTTGTTGAGAACGAAGAAGTCGGCGATCTCCATGAGTCCCGCCTTCATCGCCTGAATGGAATCACCAGACTCCGGAACCAGAACAACCATCGTGGTGTCGGCGGCGCCTGCGATGTCGAGCTCCGATTGACCGACCCCGACGGTTTCCATGATGATGATCTCCTTGCCGGCGGCGTCGAGCACGTCGGCCGCTTCGACCGCCTTGCGGCTCAGCCCCCCGAGGCTCCCCCGTGAGGCCATGCTCCGGATGTACACGCCGGTGTCCCCTTCCACGTCCGCCATGCGCACCCGGTCGCCGAGGAGCGCACCGCCGCTGTAGGGACTCGTCGGATCGACGGCGATGATCCCGACGCCGAGGCCCCTGCCCCTGTAGTGCCCCGCAAGCCGGCTCGTGATCGTGCTCTTCCCGGCTCCCGGCGGACCGGTGATGCCGATTCTGTACCCCCTCCCCGTCCGCGCGAAGACCGAACGGAGGAGCGACCGGGATTCAGGCTCGGCGTTTTCCACGACGGAGATCGCCCGGGCGATGGCCACACGGTCGCCCGCGAGGAGTTTTCCGACGTCCACGACGTTACGCACCGCGGGTCCGCCTGTTGCGGAAAAACTCCACCGTGAGGGCGACCCCTTCGTCCAGTGAAACCGAAGGCGCCCAGCCGAGCTCGTTCTTTATCTTCCGGTTGTCAAGAACGCTCCTCATTTGTTCCCCCAGCTTCGCCTCGCCGTGCCGCTCCTCACACACGGCGCCGGCGGCCTTTCTGATCGAGGCGAAGAGCCGGTTGACATCGGTCTCCACGCCGGTCCCGACGTTCAGTATCGCCGGAGTGGTGCGGGAGAGTGCGAGGATGTTCGCGTTTGCGACGTCCCTGACGAAGACATAGTCGCGCGTCTGCTTCCCGTCGCCGTTGATAAGGGGCTGTGCTCCGGCGAGCATCCTGGAGGCGAATATCGCGACAACACCGGCCTCCCCTTCCGGGTTCTGCCGGGGTCCGTAGACGTTCGCGTACCTGAGGCAGACGGAACAGACGCCGTACGCCGCCGCGTAGTAATAAAGGTATTGTTCGGTGGCGAGTTTCGCGACGCCGTACGGGGAGATCGGGCGGGTCGGATGAGTCTCATCGGCGGGAAAGACGTCCTGCTCTCCGTAAATCGCGCCGCCGCTCGAGGCAAATACCACGCGCCGGACTCCGGCTGCAACCGCCGCTTCAAAAAGCGTGAGCGCGCCGACCAGGTTGACCGAAGCATCAAACGCGGGATCGGCGACGGAACGGCGAACGTCGATCTGCGCCGCGTGATGGTTCACGACGTCATACTTCCCCTCCGCAAAGACCCGCTTGACGGCGGCGGCGTCCCGTATGTCCATCTCAAAAAAACGGGCCTTCGGGTTGAGGTTTTCCCTCCGTCCCGTCGACAGGTTGTCGATGACGGAAACCGTGTGGCCGAGCGCGATGTACGCGTCCACGATGTGTGAAGCAATGAACCCCGAACCCCCGGAGACAAGTATGTTCATGCAAAAGCTCCTTTCCCGATGTCATGTCTGAAGTGCATCCCGTCAAATGATATCAACCTGACCGCTTCGTACGCGGCGGCAATCGACCCGGCGATCCCCCCGTCCGTCCTGACGGCGGTTACTCCGAGGACGCGTCCCCCTGCGGTCACGAGGGCGCCCCCCGGACCGCGTCCCGTCCCTGCGTGAAATATCTGCACACCGGGGGGGAGCTCTCCCGGCCCCGGGAGAGAGATCGTTTTTCCGGTCGCATACCTGCCGGGATAGCCTCCGGATGCGATGACGACGCAGACCGCCGATCCGGCGAAGGGGAGAGCCGGGGGAAGAGCACCGACACTCCCGGTTGCCGAAGCGAGGAGGAGACCGGCGATATCGCCTCCGTAGAGCGGGAGAACGACCTGCGTCTCGGGATCGCCGAACCTGCAGTTGTACTCCACGACCTTCGGTCCGTCGCCGGTCAGCATCAGTCCCACGTAGAGACAGCCCGCGTACGGCCTCCCCTCGGAGGCCATCCCCTCCAGCGTGGGGCGAATGATCTTCCCGCAGACCTCCTTCAGCAGGGCGGGTGTGATGCACGGGGCCGGGGCATACGCTCCCATCCCCCCCGTGTTTTTCCCCCTGTCTCCGTCGAACACGCGCTTGTGGTCCTGTGCCGGCGCCAGCGTAATAAAATCAGACCCGTCCGTTACCGCAAACACCGAGGCTTCCTCCCCCTCCATGAATTCCTCCACGAGGACCGTGCTCCCGGCGCTTCCGAAAAGCGCGGGATCGCTGATCTCATGCAAAGCCCGGACGGCGTCCTCGCGCGTCCGGCAGACCGCGACCCCCTTTCCCGCGGCAAGCCCGTCCGCTTTTATGACGAGAGGAAGCGGCGCGGACCGCACAAGCGCGAGCGCTTCATCCCCGTGGCCGGGGCCGAACGTCGTCGAGGCGGCGGCGGGGATGCCATGGCGTTTCATGAAATCCTTGGCAAACGCCTTGCTCCACTCGAGCTCGGCGGCGCGTTTCGCAGGCCCGAAAATGGCGAGCCCGGCGTCCCGGAACGCGTCGACGATGCCGGCGGCAAGCGGTGCTTCGGGCCCCACGACGGTAAGATCGATTCCGAGCCTGCGCGACTCCGCGATGAGACGGGGAACGTCTCCCGGATCAGCGGGGAACGGGAGCGCAAGCGCGGCGATCCCGGGATTGCCTGGAGTGCAGTAGAGACGTTTCACCCCGGGGCTCTGTGACAGCTTCCAGACGAGAGCATGTTCACGGCCGCCGGAGCCGATGACGAGCACGTTCATTTCAAGGCTCGAAGAGTGATTCGAACAGCTTCGCAAGCGCGCCCGTCAGTGCGACGCGATTGTACTTTTCCACCACGTCCTCGCGCGGCCCCTTGAGCTGCCGCTTCTCGTGAAGCATCAGAAACTCTTCGAGCGCGCGTTTTACACCCGCGGCATCCTTCGGCGGCACCGCAGTCCCCCCCGCCTCGAGTATCGTGGTCTTCAGGTACCCGTCAGGGAGAAGCCCGAGGATCGGCTTCCGCGCCCCGATGTATTCGTAGACCTTTCCCGGCGAGCCGACGTCGTCCCCCACCGTCATCCAGAGAACGTCCGACGCGCAGAGCTCCCTGATACAGTCCCCGTGGGGGATATACCCGAGGACGCGGACGCAGTCCTGGAGACCGAGGCGGGTCACGAGCTTCAGGTTCTCCTCCCGGAACTTCCCGACAAAGACCGCCTCGATCCTGCCCCGCAGGCGCGGCTTTTCCGCGAAGAGGTCATGAAGCCCCTGAAGGAAAAAATCCGGCACCCGGTCCTCCCAGAATACGCCCGCGTATGTTATGCGCATGCGGCGCTCCCCCTGAAGCGCGGCGGGCGTTTTCTGCGGCCCCTGGCGCGGGACGGCCGCAAAGTCGGCCGGGTCGAACCCCTGGGAGATAATGTCGATGTCGTGGTACGTGAGGAACCGGTGACGCCTGAGGATCCGCTCTTTGACGCGCCGGTTCGTCGTCACGATGTGGCTGCTCGCACGGAGCGACTTGCGCTCCATCCGGACATTCGCGAGACGGTGGAGCGGCGTGGGATAGAATTTGAAGGGGTAATCCACCCAGGGATCGCGGTAGTCCAGCACGAGGGGCCGGTTGATCTTCCGTTTCAGGTCCCGTCCGATCAGAAAGGACGTGAAGGGGGGGGCGGTGGCGAATATCATGTCGAACGGGGTCTCTCTGTGGAGCGCCAGCGCGCGGGCCACCGCCTTGCGCCGCCACCCGATCTTGTTGTCGGGAATGAAGAACGTGTCGCTGAGCCTGCTGAGCAGCTTCCGCTTCCATTCCGCCGGTATCTCGACAACGTCCCTTTTTCCCGTGAACCGGGCCGGGCCCGAATGCGCGGTCCGCACGACCGTCACGCTTCGCCCTTCAAGCTCGGCGAGCAGCGAGTCGTCCTTTGCGAAGTACCCGCGGGGGTCGACGGTGAGCACCGTGGGGAGCCAGCCGAAGTCGGGGAGATACTTTACGAACTTGAGCGTGCGCTGGACGCCGCTCAGCCCCATCGGCGGGAAATAATACGCGATGACGAGGACCCTTCTCCGGGGGATGGTCTGCATGGGCATGGTGGTGTCAGAGGACGATAAGCTCGCGGGGTGACTGTGTCAGGACCCGGCAGCCGCCGGGCAGGAGCACGACGTCGTCCTCGATCCGCACACCCCCTGATCCGGGGATGTAGATCCCCGGCTCGATCGTGATGACGTTCCCGGGTTCCATGATCTCGCGGCTCAACGGGGAAACGCGGGGGCCCTCGTGAACGCGGAGACCGATGCCGTGGCCGAGCGAATGAACAAAATATCGTCCGAAGCCGGAGCGGCGTATGCATCTCCGCGCGACGGCGTCAAGATCGCGGGCGTTGATCCCCCCCCGGGCCGCTGCAACGGCCGATTCGTTCGCTTCCCGCACCGCCCTGTACGCATCGCGGAGCCGCCGGGAAGCGGTTCCGATGGCGACGGTCCTCGTCATGTCCGAGCAGTACCCGCGGATCGTCGAGCCGAAGTCCATGAGGACGAAATCTCCCTTTCTGATCCGCCGCTCCGAGGGGCGGGCATGCGGGAGCGCGCCCCGCGGCCCGCTCGCAACGATAACGCCGAACGCATCGGATTCCGAACCCCGCCGGAGGTTCAGCTGCGAGATTTCGGAGGCCACATCCCGCTCGGTCATCCCGGGACGGAGCAGCCCGAGGACGTCCGAGAACACACGATCGGAGATCGCCGCGGCCTCCCCGATGTCGGCGACCTCCCGAGGGTCTTTCACGCGGGCCAGCCCCTCGACAATTCCGGGCGCCGGTCTGAAACGGACCCCCGGGAAAATGCTCCGGAGCGAGCGGTACTGCCCGTACGTGAGCGAATCGGATTCAAATCCGGCCGCGCGGCATCCGCGGAGCACTCCGGCCGACGCGGCGTCTTCCAGGAGCCCCTGCCGTCCGACGATCCTGCGGAACCCCCTCACCTCTTCCGCACTCTGAAGCGTGTACCGGGAATCGGTGACAAAAATCGTTCTTCCGGTCGTGACGACCGCGAGGGCGCTCGATCCGCTGAACCCCGTCAGATATCTGACGTTTGCAAGGGAAGTGACGAGGAGGGCATCGAGCGCACGCTTTTTCATCTCCGAGCGGAGCGCGGCGATGCGTGCGCGGCCGACTGACGGGGGAGGCCTCCGGTAAGAGTTACGGTTCGTCACCCGTGGTAGTTCGGGGCTTCTTTGGTGATGGCGATGTCGTGCGGATGGCTTTCGCGCAGCCCGGCGTCCGTCATCCGCACGAACCGGCCGTGTGATTTCAGGTCCGCGACGTTTTTCGCGCCGCAGTAGCCCATCGCGGCACGGAGACCTCCCACCATCTGATACATCGTATCCCCCAGGGGACCCTTGTGCGGAACACGCCCCTCGATCCCTTCAGGGACGAGCTTCGCAATGTCGTCCTCCGCGTCCTGGAAGTACCTGTCCTTGCTCCCCTGCTTCATCGCCTCCAGCGAACCCATCCCCCGGTAGTACTTGTAGCTCCGTCCTTCATAGAGGACCATCTCCCCCGGGCTTTCATCGACCCCCGCGAAGAGCCCGCCGATCATCACCGCGTCGGCCCCCGCGGCGATCGCTTTGGCGATATCACCCGTCTGCTTTATCCCTCCGTCTGCGATCACGGGGGTTTTCGTGCGGGCGGCCGCCTTTGCGCACTCGAATATCGCGGTCACCTGGGGGACCCCGACGCCAGCGACGACGCGCGTCGTGCATATCGATCCCGGCCCGATTCCCACTTTGACGGCGTCCACGCCCGCCCGTATCAGGTCGCGCGTGGCCTCCGCCGTGCCGACGTTGCCGGCGATGAGGTCGAGTCCGGGGAACCGGCGCCGGACCGTCTTCACCATATCGATCACGCCCCGGGAGTGTCCGTGCGCGGTATCCACGACGACGAAATCGACCCCCGCCTTCAGGAGCGCGGTCACCCGTTCGAGGGTGTCGGCGGTCACTCCCACCGCGGCCCCGACGCGGAGCCTCCCGTGCTCGTCCTTGCACGCGTTCGGGTGCTTGATCTTCTTGAGGATGTCCTTGAAGGTGATGAGGCCGTTCAGGATTCCGTGTCTGTCCACGACCGGAAGTTTTTCGATCTTGTGTTTCTGCAGTATCCGCTGCGCCTGCTCGAGGGTCGTCCCCAGGGGAGCGGTCACGAGGTTCTCTTTCGTCATGATATCGGCGACGTGCTGATCCTCGTCGGGCTCGAAACGCAGGTCCCTGTTCGTGATGATGCCGATCAGCTTCCGCTGTTCGTCGACGACGGGGATGCCGGAGATCCGGTACTTGTTCATGAGCGCGAGGACGTCCCGCACGCGCCTGTCCGCACGGACGGTCACCGGATCGAGGATCATCCCGCTCTCGGACCGTTTGACGCGGTCGACCTCCTCCACCTGCTGCGGGATCGTCATGTTCTTGTGGAGCACCCCGATTCCGCCTTCGCGCGCCATCGCGATCGCCATCGCGGATTCGGTCACGGTATCCATGGCGGCGCTCATGAGGGGGACATTCAGCGTGATCCGCTTCGTGAGGCGGGATGTGACGTCAACGTCGCGGGGAAGGACGGACGACCGGGCGGGCACGAGCAGGACGTCATCGTAGGTAAGCGCTTCGCCGATAATCTTCCCTTTGGGCACGGGTGCTCCCGGTGTGTGAGTGAAGTGTGGGTTCAGGTGAACGCGGGAACGCCCGTGATATCCTCTCCCACGATAAGCGTGTGCATTTCGTGCGTCCCCTCGTACGTGATCACCGATTCGAGGTTCGCGGCGTGCCGCATGACGGGATATTCATCGAGAATGCCGTTGGCGCCGAGTATCCCCCTTGCCTCGCGCGCGATCTCGAGCGCGTGGAAGACGTTGTTTCTCTTGGCGAGCGAAATCTGCTGGAAGCGCGCACGGTTGGCGTCCTTCAGGCGCCCCACCTGGAGAGAGAGGAGCTGGGCTTTCGTAATCTCCGTCACCATGTGGACCAGCTTCGCCTGGGTGAGCTGGAAGGATGCGATAGGCCTGTCGAACTGAATGCGTGTCTTTGCGTAGTTGAGCGCGGCGTCGTAACAGGCCATAGCCGCCCCGACTGCGCCCCAGGCGATGCCGTACCGGGCCTGGCTGAGACAGGAGAGAGGAAGCCGCAGTCCGTCGCCTCCCGGGAGGATGCTCTCCGCGGCCACCTTCACATTGTCCAGTATGAGTTCGGAGGTGACGGACGCCCTGAGCGAGTGCTTCCCCTTCATCTCCGGCGCGGTGAACCCCGGCGTCCCTTTCTCCACGAGGAACCCGCGGATGATCCCGTCGAGCTTCGCCCACACAACCGCCACGTCGGCGATGGACCCGTTCGTGATCCACATCTTCGCGCCGTTGAGGACGTATCCGCCGGAGGTTTTCTCCGCGCGCGTGATCATCCCCCCGGGGTTGGAGCCGAAATCGGGTTCCGTGAGCCCGAAGCAGCCGATCTTCTCCCCACGCGCGAGCGCGGGGAGCCAGCGTTGTTTCTGCCCGACTGATCCGAACGTGAATATCGGATACATCACGAGAGCGCTCTGGACCGACGCGAAGCTCCGTACGCCGCTGTCCCCGCGCTCGAGCTCCTGCATCACGAGTCCGTACGCAACGTTGTTCATCCCCGCACAGCCGTACTCGGCCGGAAGGGTCGCTCCGAAGAGTCCCATCTCCGCCATGACGGGGACGAGATCGAGGGGGAATGTGCCGGCGCGGTTGTGGTGTTCGATAACGGGGAGGACTCTGTCGTCGACAAATTCACGCACGGTCTGGCGGACAAGCCGTTCTTCCGCGCTGAGGAGACCGTCGAGGTCGAAGTAATCGACTCCCTGGAATTTGGCCATACGCCTCATAGATTGAAAAAAGCCCTGTCCACGAAAAGCAACACAGGGCCTGAGGGCTCAGAACTTCATCAAAGGAAAGAAAAACGGGGCACAAAGTCAACGGGAGGGCGACTTCTCAGTTTTCCACCTTCAATCCGTATCTCTTGATCTTCAGATAGAGGGTCTTCTTGCTGATGCCGAGGGCGTCTGCAGTTTTGGTCCTGCTGAAATTGTACTGCCGGAGCATCCTCTCGATATGCTCGCGTTCCAGATCCTCGAGCGACCCCGCATCCTCCCCTTCGGCCGTGGAGCCTGCGCCGCCGGCACCGCCCGACTGGGGGGGTCTGTCGGTGCGGTGGAAGTACATCGCTAGGTCGTTTACTTCGATCGTCTCCCCGGTGGAAAGTAGAACCGCGCCCTCGAGGACGTGCTCCAGCTCCCGCACGTTTCCGGGCCAGTCGTACTCCAGGAGGACCCGGCTCGCGGCCGACGAGAGCTTCTTCACGTTTTTCGTCTTCGCCTTCCTCTGGAGGAAATACTCCGAAAGGACCGGGATGTCCTCCCGCCGCTCGCGCAGGAGCGGAACGTGGAGGGTGATCACGTTGAGCCGGTAGAGGAGATCCTCGCGGAACCGGCCGGCGCGCACCTCCTCGCGGAGGTCCTTGTTCGTCGCGCTCACAACGCGCACGTCCACCGTCAGGAGGTTCGTCCCCCCCACGCGGCGGAACTCGCCGGTTTCGAGAAACCGGAGAAGCTTCGGCTGGATCGCCGGGCTGATGTCGCCCACCTCATCGAGAAAGAGCGTTCCCCCGTTCGCCACTTCCACGAGCCCCTGCTTGGTGGCCACGGCGTTCGTGAATGCCCCTTTTTCGTGACCGAACAGCTCGCTCTCCAGGAGCGTATCGGGGATCGACGCGCAGTTGACCGCCACGAACGGACGATTATTCCTGGGGCTCCGCCTGTGGATCAGGCTCGCGATGAGCTCCTTCCCCGTCCCGCTTGCTCCCTGGACGAGGACGAACGAATCACTCTCGGCGAACCGGGACGCGCTTTCGATGAGCTTGAGGAAGACGGGGGCCTGACCGATAAGCTCGGAGTTGCCCGCCTTCCTCGTCAGCTCGCTCTTCATCAGCTTGTTGTCGATGAACAGCTGCTTCCGCTCGATGGCGCGATGGATCGTGTTGAACAGCTCGTCGATGTCGTACGGCTTGGCGAGGAAATCGTAGGCCCCCATCTTGATCGTCTGGATGGCGGTCTTGACGTCGGCGTAATTGGTGAGGATGATGACCTGCGTGGTGGGGGAGTATTCCTGGACGAACTTGAGGACTTCGATGCCCGTCACCCGGGGCATACGGATGTCCAGGAGCACGACATCGTAGACTTTCGCCTGGATCTTGTTAATCGCTTCGCCGCCGTCCGCGGCGACGTCCACGGAGAATTCTTCCGATTCAGATAGTTCGCTGTCGAGCAGTACTCTGAGAGGTTCTTCGTCGTCGACGATCAGGAGATTGTATTTCTTTCCCATGCTTGGGGGGGCGTCATTCGCTCAGGACACGCTCAATTGTTGTCAGCAGGTCAACGAGGTCGTACGGTTTGCTGACAAAATCGTCGGCTCCCAGCTTCTTCGACTCGATCGCGTTCTTGAGATCCGCGAACCCGGTCAGCATGACGACTTTGGTCTTTGCGTGCTTTTCCTTGATGAACTTCAGGACTTCAAAACCGTTTACCCGCGGCATCTTGATGTCAAGCAACACGAGATCGTAGGAGACTTTTTCGACTTCACCGATGGCCTCATCGCCGTCCGCAGCGGCTTTCACGTCGTAACCTTCGTTGGCAAGCTCTCCGCTTAACACCGTCCGTAGGGCATCCTCGTCGTCAACGACCAGAATGGTGCTTTTCTTTGTAACCGGATTGGTCATCAGGTCTCCGAAGGGGGTGGAACCTCGTTCTGCCGAACTCTGCGGCCAGGCAGCCTGTACAACGACCGATAATAGAGAAAGAATCGGACAAAATCAACTCGAACGCCCGCCTTTTGTGACGCCGGACGTGCGCACCGCCCGGTTGCGGCAGGTTGCATTTTCTCCCCTGAAATGCTATACTTCACGCATGTCCTTCCCCTCCCCGATACGGGTCCTCTTCGTCGACGACGACACGAGCTATATGGCCGTCGCGCAGCACCTCCTCTCAAAGTACCAGGGAACGAAATTCGACATCCTGTGGAAGCAGAGCGGCCGGGGGGCGCTCGAGGTTCTGGAAAAGAACCCCGAAATCGACCTGATTCTGATGGACTATCACCTTCCGGAAGACAACGGGCTCGAGGTGACCCGCCAGATACGGGAAAAGAACATCGATATCCCGATCATTTTTCTCACCTCAAACCGGGACTTCCGGCTCGCCATCGAAGCAATGAAATACGGCGTTGAGGATTACCTCGTGAAGGACGAAGCGGTCGACTCCGTCCTCCCGCGGACGATCGTCAACATCCTCGAGCGGGTACGGCTGAAGAAACAGATCTCCGAAAAGGTGAAGGCGGACCTCATTGCCAAGAACAGGACGAACGCGATACGGGAGCTGATCGTCACGGTGTGCCACGAGTTCAACAATCCGCTTGCGGCGATCAAAATCAGCACAGACATCCTTCTCCGGCAGACGCTCACCCCCGGGGAACGGACCCTTGTCGAGGGGATGGACCGGAACGTCGGGCTGGTGGAAAGGGAAATCGCCCGGCTGCGCGATCTCGATTTTGACTCGGCGGCGCCGCGCGTCGGCGCAACGGGCTTCCGGTGAACTGCTTGCATGTTTAGCCCGCCTTCCGTATATTGAAAAACAGCACTTGATTCAACGACTGCACGGACCCCATGGTCAAACGCAGGCCCTACACGGATAAGAACCATATTTCGCCAGTCTTGAAGTCTGTTCGAACCTAGTCCCGCCCAATCGCGGGACTACTTATTTTTCATGGGTGATCGTCCGGTGACGGTGAGGGACATACAGGAGTTCATGGAAGCCTGGGCACCCCCCGATATCGCATGGGAGCGTGATAACGTGGGGCTCCAGACGGGCGACCCGGGGACGCGTGTCCGGGGGATACTCGTCGCGCTCGATGTCACGGAAGGGATCGCGGCGGAGGCCGTCAGGCGGGGAGCCAACGTCATCGTGAGCCATCATCCACTGCTCTTTCGTCCCCTCCGAACTGTGACGACCGAAACACCCCGCGAACGATGCCTTGCAGCGCTGCTCAGGAACCGCCTGGCGTTGTATGCGGCGCACACGAATCTCGACTTCACACGCGGCGGCACGAGCTTTGCGCTCGCGGAGGCGCTCGGAGTCACCGTCGAAGGATTCCTGAAGTCGCCGTTCAGGCTGCAGAACAAGATCGTCACCTTCGTTCCTCCCTCCCATGCCGACAGGGTAGCCACCGCAATGGCAAACGCGGGGGGAGGACATATCGGGGAGTACGAGAATTGCACATTTCGAGGGGTGAGCCGGACGGACGGGAGAGGGACATTCCGGGGGTCGGGAAACGCACGCCCCGTGATCGGACGGGCAGGTGTGCTGGAGAATGTGGAAGAAGTCCGGCTTGAGATGGCGGCGCCCCGACGCGCGGTCGGAAAGGTCGTCAACGCGATGCTGGGGGCTCATCCGTACGAAGAGGTCGCCTACGATGTTTATCCCCTCGAGAACGCGTCGGCGGAATACGGCATGGGAACGATCGGCACGCTCAAACAGAGCGTCCAGCTCAAACGATTTCTCGCAACAGTCCGCACTGCGCTGGGGGCGACGGCGCTCCGATGGACGGGCGATCCCCGTTCCCCGGTGCGGAAGGTGGCCCTCTGCGGCGGAAGCGGCAGCGACCTCCTTCCGGATGCCGTCCGCGCGGGCGCGGACGTGTTCGTCACGGCGGACGTCCGCTACCACACGTACCAGGAGGCGGAGGGAGCGATCGCTCTCGTGGACGCAGGGCATTACGAGACAGAAATCCCGGTCGTCGCGTCGGTCGTCGCGCGGCTGCAAAGGGAGATTCAGCGCCGCGGCGAACGCATTCCGGTTCGTGCGGCTTCACAGTCGACGAACCCGGTCAGGGGGCATATGTAACAATTACCAAGGAGCGTTCATTGGAAACAAAGCTGCGGCAACTCTATGCACTGCAACAGATCGATTCAAACCTCGATGAACTTGAAGAGCTGAAGGGCGACCTCCCCGGCCGCATCAGGGAGCTCGAGGCACAGGAGACGGCGCTTAAGGATCAGCTCTCGGCGCTCGAGAACACGATGAGGACGGCGTTCACACAGCGGGATAACGCCGACGGCGAGATCATCGCACTCCGGGAGAAAGCCGAAAAGTACAAGACACAGCAGTTTCAGGTGCGGAACAACCGCGAGTATGACGCGCTGACACGCGAGATGGATTCAGCGCAGGACACCATCGTCCGTCTTGAAAAAGAGATGGAAATGCTTGAAGGAAAGGCGACGCTTGCCAGGACGGACATCGAGACCGTCAAGCTGAGCCTCGGGGAACTCGGGACACTGCTCGCGGAAAAGCGGGCGGCGCTGGCGGAGGTCTCGAAGACCACGGAGGAGGAAGAGGGGAAGCTGAGGCACGAGAGGGAGAAGATCGTCCACAGAGTCGTCAAGGGCGATCTCGCCCAGTACGAACGGATACGCAAGGCAAAAAAAGGAATGGCGGTCGTCCCGGTCCGCAGGGGCGCCTGCGGGGGGTGCTTCGCGCGCGTTCCTCCCCAGAAGATCCTGGAGTTGAGGCAGCACAGCAAGATCTACCTCTGTGAACACTGCGGGCGCATCATCGTCTCGGACGAAATCGCGGTGGGGAACACTTCCGCGGCATGATATTGCATGCCTTCACCGACGGGGCGTCCCGGGGGAACCCGGGGGAGGCGGGGATCGGCATCCTGGTCAGGGATGAGAAGTCGGAGACCGTTCTTTCTGTTCACGGCTACATCGGCGTCTGCACGAACAACGTCGCCGAATACACCGCCATGGAGACTCTCCTGGAAAGAGCCTCGTCCCTTGCGTGCGCGCGCATGATCATCCATTCGGACAGCGAACTTATGGTCCGCCAGCTCAACGGAAGGTACCGCGTCAAAGACAGCGGATTGAAACCTCATCATGCGCATGCCGTCGCACTGATGAAATCCCTTCCGTTCCCCTGTTCGGTCAGGCACATCCCCCGGGAGGAAAACCGGGAGGCCGACAGGCTGGCGAACCAGGGGATCGATGAGAAGATCCCCGTTTGAGTGTAACATTAACTAACAATCCACATTAACGATGCAGGTCGGGCAGCCGCGTGGCGCTCTCGGGCGCCATGAGGAAAGTCCGAACTCCACAGGGCAGGGTGCCCCGTGAACAGCGGGGGTCCTTTCCGCGCAAGCGGCAGGGAACGGAGAGTGTCACAGAAAACATACCGCCGGCGGCACCGGGCGCTTCGGCGCACGGACCGCAGGTAAGGGTGCAAAGGCGAGGTAAGAGCTCACCGCTCCGCCAGCAATGACGGAGGCACGAAAAACCCCACCCGGAGCAAGACCAAATAAGAGAGGAGAGGCTGCTCGCCTCACCGCCACGCCTCGGCGTGACGACACTCTCGGGTAGGTCGCTAGAGCCAAGGAGCAATCCGCGGCCCAGAGAAATGGCTGCCTCTTCCCCCTCTCGGGGGGGAAAAGACAGAATTCGGCTTACAGACCTGCACCGCGTATTCCCGCCCGCCGCAACCGCGGAAGGGGACCGCGGGATTGAAGTACGGGAGTCTGTGTGAATTCTACCGTCAGGGAGCACCGGTGGACGATCGTCGATCCGCCGGACGCCGTCGTTGTCGCCCGCCTTTCCCGTGAGATCAACGTCCCCGAACCCATCGCAAGGGTTCTCGTTCATCGCGGCATCGACGACTACGACAAGGCAAAGGCGTATTTCCGCCCTTCGCTGGAGCTTCTCCACGACCCCTTCCTTCTCGGCGGCATGGAGAAAGCCGTCTCCCGCATCATCGGGGGAGTGACCGCCGGAGAGCGTTTTCTCGTCTTCGGCGACTATGACGTGGACGGGACGAACGGCGCGGGGATGCTCTACCTCTTCCTGAAGGAGATCGGAGCCGTCGTCGAATTCTACATCCCGGACAGGATCAAAGAGGGGTACGGGATCTCGCGCCAGGGGATCGACAAGGCGATTGCGGACGGCGTCGGGGTATTCCTGGCCGTCGACTGCGGGATCACGGCGGTGGATCAGGTCGAGTACGCACGCGGCCTGGGTCTGGACGTCATCATCTGCGACCACCACGAAACGGGACCCGTGCTCCCCCGGGGGTTCGCCGTCCTTGACCCGATCACCCCGGGCGATCCCTATCCGTTCAAGAGTCTCTGCGGGTGCGGCGTCGGGTTCAAACTGATACAGGGACTCGCGCACCGGCTCGGCCGTGACGGGGACGTCCACAAGTACCTTGACTTTGTGACGCTCTCGAGCACCGCCGACATCGTCCCCCTTGTCGATGAAAACCGGGTGATGTCCCGGATCGGACTGGAGCTCATCAACGCCTCCCCCCGCCCCGGGATCAAGGCGCTCATCGAAAGTGCGGGACTGAAGGTCGGCGCCATCACCACGGGGCAGATCATATTCGTCCTTGCCCCCAGGATCAACGCGGTCGGAAGGCTGGGCGACGCGATGCGCGCCGTCAGGCTCCTCACCTCCACCGATCCCGCGGAGGCCATGGAGCTTGCCCAGGTCCTCGAGGAGGAGAACAGGAACCGGAGGAAGATCGACGAGGACACGTTCGCGGAGGCACGGCGGCTTGCGGACGACGAGCCGGAGACGGAAAGCGACCCGGCGATCGTCCTGCACCAGGAACACTGGCACCCCGGCGTCGTCGGGATCGTCGCCTCGCGCATGGTGGAGAGGTACTACAAGCCGTCGATCATGATGTCGACGGTGGACGGGGTCGCCAAGGGGTCGGCACGAAGCGTTTCCGGGTTCGACGTCTACAAAGCACTCAAGCGCTGCGAGGACAAGATCATACAGTTCGGCGGGCACAAGTACGCCGCGGGTCTCACCGTGGAGCTCTCCCGGCTTGACGAGTTCCGACAGGCATTCAAGCAGGCGGTGGGAGATCTGATGACCGAAGAGCTGAAGACGCCCGAAATACTCGTCGACGTCGAGATCACCCTCGCCGACCTGACGCCGCGGTTCATCAGGATCCTCCGGGAATTCGCGCCCTTCGGTCCCGGGAACACGCGCCCCACGTTCATCGCCCGGGGGCTCGACGTGACGGGGAACCCCAGAGTCGTCGGGAAGAACCACCTCCGGTTCAGGGTGCGGCAGAACGGCGCAATGTTCGACGCCATCGGTTTCGGTCTCGGGCACCTGATCGGCCGGGTCCAGGGGGAGCGAAAAAACCTCGAGTGCGTGTTCACGGTAGAAGAGAACGACTGGGTCCCCCCCGGGGGGGTCCGCCCGCAGGATCCACCTTCACAGCTCAAAATCAAAGACCTACGGTAACACCAGAGCAAGGAGACCACGACAATGTCCGGCCATTCAAAATGGGCAACGATCAAGAGGAAGAAGGGAGCGACCGATGCCGCCCGCGGACGCCTCTTCACACGTCTCATCAAGGAAATCACGATTGCCGCGCGGAGCGGCGGGGGTAACCCGGAGGCGAACCCGCGCCTCCGGCTGGCGATACAGACCTCCAAGGCATCGAACATGCCCGCGGACAACATCAAGCGGGCGATCCAGAAAGGGACGGGGGAACTCCCCGGCGTCTCCTACGAGGAAGTGATGTACGAAGGGTACGGCCCCGGAGGCGTGGCCATACTCGTGGAGGTCGTCACCGACAACATCAACCGCGCGGTCTCCGAGGTGCGCCACATCTTCTCGCGCAACAACGGCAACATGGGGACCTCGGGGAGCGTCGGATGGATGTTCCACAAGAAAGGGATCATCACGATCCCGCGGGCCGCGCAGAAGACTCCTCTCACCGAGGACGATCTCCTCGGCATCATCCTGGACGCCGGCGCGGACGACCTGCAGAGCGACGATGCGGAATTCACCGTCACGACAACCCCGCACACGTTTGATGCGGTCAAGAAGGCGGTGGAGGACAAAGGCATCACCGTCGAAAACGCCGCGCTCCAGATGGTCCCCCAGAACACCGTGAAGGTGACGGGGAGGGAAGCCGAGCAGCTCATGAAGCTTCTGGAGGCGTTCGAGGAACACGACGACGTCCAGAACGTCTACGCGAACTTCGACATCGATGAAAAGGAACTTGCGTCGCTCAATACCTGAGGACCGGAGGAAGCGCACGGCGGGGAGCGTCGTCGTCCTCGGGCTCGATCCCGGAACGCTCGCCACGGGGTACGGCATCGTCGAGCGGACCGGGACCGGTCTCCGGCTCGTCGACTGCGGCTCGATCCGGAACGACGCGGCTTCGCCGATGGCCCTGCGCCTCAAGCGGATTCACGGCGAGCTCGCCGCGGTGATCGCGCGGAGCCGCCCCGACGAATTCGCGATCGAATCCGCATTTTACGGGAAAAACGCGCAGTCAGCGCTCAAGCTCGGACACGCGCGCGGCGTGGCGATGCTCGCCGCGGTCGAACGGGGTCTTGACATCACGGAATATTCCCCCCGGGAGGTCAAGAAGGCCGTGGCCGGCAGGGGGACCGCGACCAAGGAGCAGGTCCGGTTCATGGTCAGGTCGATACTCGGGCTCGACGACACACCGATGGGACTCGACGCCTCCGACGCCGTCGCGATTGCCATCTGCCACATGCACAGGCTCGCCGGCCGCTCCGTCAGGCACAGGAGCTGGTCGACGTTCGTCGCCGCGCACCCGGAGAGGATCGTGCAATGATCGCACGGCTTTCGGGGAAGCTCACGGCGAAATCTCCCACCGAAATCGTGGTGGACGTCGGCGGTGTCGCGTTCGCGCTCAGCGTCCCCGTCCCCACGTTCGAACGCCTGCCGGAGGCGGGATCCCCCGTCTCGGTCTACACACACCTTCACGTCCGCGAGGACGCGCTCCAGCTCTTCGGGTTTTTCACGGAAGAAGAACGGGATCTCTTCCGCATACTCATTTCGGTCAACGGCATCGGGCCGAAAATGGCGCAGGGGATACTCTCCGGGATCAGCACGTCCGATCTGAAGAGCCATATCCTCTCGGGAAATTCCGCCGCGCTCACGTCGATCCCGGGCGTAGGCCGGAAGATCGCCGAGAGGCTCGTGGTGGAGCTCCGGGACAGGATCTCCCGTCTGGACGGCGCGTCCGCTCTCCCCGGGGCAACTTCCCAGCCCGGAGTGTCACGCATACGCACGGAAGCCATCCTTGCGCTCACATCGCTCGGGTACAACCGCCCGGCCGCCGAGAAGGCGATCCGGGGAGCCCTTCAGGAGTCTCCCGATGCCGAATCCACCGTGGAATCACTCATCAAAGCCGCGCTCCGGCACGCGCCCCAGTGACGGTGCGCCGGGGGTCCACTTGCCTTTGAGCAGGAGCAACCCTACCATGGTCGCATGATCCGCAAACACGACAACACTGCTCCCGAGCGCCTTGAAGGGGAGGTGGAATTCGACCGCGCGCTCCGCCCCCTGAAATTCGGGGATTTTTTCGGACAGGAGAAGATCACAAGGAACCTCAGGGTCTTCATCGACGCCGCGCGGGGACGGGGAGAGACGCTCGATCACGTCCTGCTGACCGGCCCGCCGGGACTGGGGAAGACCACGCTCGCGCACATCATCGCCGCCGAGATGGGGGTGAAGATCAGGATCAGCTCGGGGCCGGTCCTCGACAAACCCGGCGATCTCGCAGGGATACTGACAAACCTCGAGGAGGGGGACGTCCTCTTCATCGACGAGATCCACCGCCTCAACCCGGTCGTCGAGGAGTACCTCTACTCGGCGATGGAGGATTACCGGCTTGACATCATGATCGATTCGGGACCGAGCGCGCGGACGGTCCAGCTCACCCTCCCGAAATACACGCTGATCGGAGCAACGACCCGCGCGGGACTCCTTACCTCCCCCCTGCGGGGGCGATTCGGCATCACCAACAGGCTCGATTACTACGCTTCCGACGTCCTCGAGAAGATCCTCGCCCGTTCCGCACAGATACTCGGCATCGGCTCGGAGGCCGGCGGGCTCGCCGAAATCGCCAGGCGTTCCCGGGGTACGCCCCGCATCGCCAACCGCCTTCTCCGGCGGTGCAGGGATTTTGCGCAGGCCGACAGGAAACTTTCCGCTCACGGCGGGGCCGTTTCACTCGCCGTCGCCGCGTATGCACTGCAGGAACTCGAAGTCGACGAACACGGGCTCGACGAGATGGACAAGCGGATCATCCTCGCGATAATCGAAAAATACGGCGGCGGGCCCGTGGGAATCAACACGCTTGCCGTCGCCGTCGGCGAGGAAGCCGGAACCATCGAAGAGGTCTACGAACCGTACCTGATCCAGGAGGGGTTCCTCAAGCGAACGCCCCGCGGCAGGGAGGCCACGGACCTCTGCTACGGACACTTCAGGATGAAACGGCGGCGGCCGGAAGAGCCGGGACTTTTTTCCCAGGGAGGGTCGTGATGGCACTCGACAGGGATCTTGCGTCGGTACAGGAAGTCCGCGATCTCCTCGCCGCAGCCAAAGAGGCGCAGCTCGAGTTCCACAGCTACTCCCAGGAGCAGGTGGACCGGGTCGCCCGCGCGATGGCGGATGCGGGGTTCGCCGACGCGGCCCGGCTGGGACGCCTCGCCGCGGAGGAGACCGGTTTCGGGAAGCCCGAGGACAAGAAGACGAAGAACGAATTCGCCACGCGCCGCGTCTGGGAGTCGATCCGCGACCTGAAGACCGTCGGCGTCATCGCCGAGGACAGGGAGCGCCAGGTCTTCACGATCGCCGAACCGATGGGGGTCGTCGCCGCGCTGATCCCCTCGACGAACCCCACGTCGACCGTGATGTTCAAGTCGATCATCGCGGTCAAGGCGCGCAACGCCATCGTCGCGAGCCCCCACCCGCGCGCCTCCCGCTGCACGGTCGAAGCGATGAACGTCATACGTGACGCCGCGGAGAACGCGGGCGCACCGAAACATCTCATGGCGGCGCTCTCCTCGTCGTCGATCGAGGGTACGAACGAGCTCATGAGGCACAGGCTCACGGCGGTCATACTCGCCACGGGGTCGAATCCGATGGTGCGGGCGGCATACAGCTCGGGGAAGCCGGCGTTCGGCGTGGGCTCCGGCAACGTCCCCGCGTTCATCGAGCGCACGGCGGATATCCCGAAGGCGGTCGCGGACATCATCTCGGGAAAACAGTTCGACTGGGGGGTGCTCTGCTCCACCGAATCGGCGCTCGTGTGCGACGCTCCCGTCAAGCTCCAGGTCATGGACGAGTGCAGGAAACGGGGGGCGTACTTCGCCGCAGGGGAAGAGAAAGAGCGGCTCGCGCGGCTTCTCTTCGACGACAGGGGCGCGATCAACCCGGACGTCGTCGGCAAGCCCCCCTCCTACATCGCGGGGAAGGCGGGGTTCATGGTCCCCCCCTCCACGACCGTTCTCATCGCCGAGACGCAGGGGGTGGGGAGAGAACATCCCCTCTCCCGCGAGAAGCTCTCCCCCGTCCTTTCGTTCTATACGGAGGACGGGTGGCGGGATGCCTGCCACAGGTGCATCGAGCTGCTGCAATTCGGCGGGATCGGGCACACGCTCGTGATCCATTCGGCCGACAGGGACATCATCATGAAGTTCGCGCTCGAGAAACCCGCATTCCGCATACTCGTGAACACGCAGGCGGCGCTCGGCGCGGTCGGCTTCACAAACGGTCTGGATCCCTCGATGACACTCGGGCCCGGGACGTGGGGAGGCTCGATCGTCTCGGACAACGTCACCGCCCGGCATCTCATGAACTATAAGCGGCTCGCGTTCGAGACGAATCCGCTCAACCCCCATTCCGCGGGAGTCCGCGGAGAGCCGCACTCCCCCGAACACAGCGCTCCGGCCGCGCGGGAATCAACGACGCAGACCTCCTGGATGGATGAGATCGAGAAGAGGATGGTACTGAAGGCCGGGAACACGCCTGTCTGGAAGAACGCGGATGCGCCGGTCGCACCGATGGTGAATGTGCCGGAGAAAATGCAGGCGGGGAAATTCGGCACCGGGCTCACGGCCGAAGAAGTCGACCGGACCGCCGCGAACTTCCTCCGGGAAATTTCCCGGGGAGAGTCGTGAAACGGGACAGCACGGGACCGCAACCTGACGCATCAGGACACTTCACAAAACTTCCGCGTTCGTTTTACATCCGCTCATCCCTCGCCGTCGCACGGGATCTCCCCGGCCTCTACCTGTTCAGAAAATCCGGAAAGACGCTCTTTGCAGGGCGTATCGTCGAGGTGGAAGCGTATCGCGGAACGAATGACCCCGCAAGCCACGCCTACAGAGGGATGACGCCCCGGAACGAGGTCATGTTCGGCGAGGGGGGGCGCCTCTACGTGTACTTCACGTACGGGATGCACTACTGCTGCAACGTCGTCACGGGAGCGAAGGGGGATGCCGGCGCGGTGCTGATACGGGCCGTCGAGCCGCTGGCCGGGATCAGGGCGATGAACCGGCGCCGCTCCGCCGGCGACGGAAGGAACCGGGATCGACGGGAGCTCTGCAGCGGACCGGGGAAGCTCTGCCAGGCGTTCGGCATCGGACGGCGGGAGAACGGTATTGACCTCTGCGGAGGGACGATATGGCTTGCCAGGAAGGGGGGGGAAAATCCCCCCCGCAGGATCGGGCGCTCCCGGAGGATCGGCATCTCCAGCGGGCGCAAACACCTCTGGAGGTTCTTCCTCCCGGACACCCCGTTCGTGTCCCGCTAGAGCTATTTCAAAAGGACCATCTTGTCCGTCCTGGTGAAGCTCCCGCTCCGCAGCCTGTAAAAATAGACGCCGGATGTGACAGGGAGGTTCTGGCTGTTCCTCCCGTTCCACGTGATCTGGTACGACCCCGCCGCCTGCACTTCATTCACGAGCGTCAACACCTGCCTGCCGAGAATATCGAACACGTCGAGCGACACAAGACCCCTCTCGCCGATCGTATAGCTGATCCGCGTCGAAGGATTGAAGGGGTTCGGATAGTTCTGTTCGAGCGCATATTCCGCCGGCACGCCCCCGCGTCCCGGGTCGATGGAGGAGACCCCGTTGGGCGTCGTCACGATCGCACGGATCCTGTGGTTCGTCGCGACCGCGCTCCATGACGAGCCGTTGAATTTCGAAGAACGGGTCCCCGTCGCCACCCCCTCGCTCCGGAGCGTGAGCGCCGAAGAAGGGTTGTCGACCGACACGACGATCTCGAAATCCACGCCCGAGGTGACATTGACACCCGACCCGAGCATCTGGATATAGTTCGGCGTCCCGGCGTTCAGGCGCGAAAAAGGGACCGTCACGCTTGAACCCATTTTCGACCCGGGGAGCCCCGAAGAGCTCGTGTACACATCGCAGACGAGGTTCCCGTTCCCCAGGACCGGCGTGTAATACGGCGTCGTCAGGTTGAACGTGATCCCCGTCAGCCGGCCCGAGACCGTCGGGGTGAACCTGACGGCGTATTTCACCGTCCCCGACAGCGTATCGAGAATATTCGCCGAAGTGCCGTCGTACGAGTACGGCGTCCGCGTCACGACGACGCTCGAGGAGATCTGTTTCGCCATTGCCTCAAGCACATCGAGCTTTCCGTATCCCCACGTCATGTTGGGAACGGCGCCGGTGAACGCGTCCGTCACGGCCCCCCCCGTGAGCAGGGTCTTAACCGCCGCCGCTGACGTGTTCGGGTATGCGCCGAGGATGAGCGCGGCCGCTCCGGTGACGTGGGGTGTCGCCTGGCTCGTCCCCTGGCTGATGAAGTGCTTCTGATCGGGATAAATAATCCAGAAGTATCCCGTCGTGTCCAGCGACGACGAGAGGGAGGAGGCAATCCCCATCCCGGGAGCGGCGATATCAGGCTTCTGCCTGTTGTCGCGCGTCGGGCCGATGGAGCTAAACGTCGCGATATTCCCGGTCCGGTCGGCGCCCGGCGTATTGTCATAGGTGAACTGGCCGACGACGTACGAGGGCCATGTCCATTTTGTCACGTACGCCGCGGCCGTGATCGCGCCGGTCGCCGTCGCGGGCATCGACACGGTCTCGTTCACATCACCGCCGGTCAGCGTCACCGCCGCAGTCCCGATCGCATAATAGGCGAGCCATCCGTCGTAGCGGACGGCGGAACCCGGGTTCGTCACCGTCATCGTCCACGTCCCCGACGCCGGGTAGTGCGTGCCATCGTCTCTTGACCAGAGCTGGACATTCCAGGCACCGTCGGAGGTATACGACGGCGTATTAAATACCGTGAACAGGCCGTCCCCGACGTTGCTCTGCGTTCCCGAATTTCCCCCGATCGCGTATGGCGCGGAAGCGGTGTACCCGCTCGGGGAATGCGCCGAAACGGACACGTTCGTATTGGAATTCAGCCAGAGGTCAAAGACGAACTGGTTCGTCCCGGTCCCGGCGCTCGGCGTGTACGAGGGGACGGTGAACGTGAACGTCGTCGTGGCTCCCGCGGATCCTCCGATGTGTATCGGGTTCCCCCCGTCGTTCCCCGCGGCGACGGCAACAACGTGCCCCGGCGTCCCCACAAACGAGTTGATCGCAACCTCTTCCGCCAGCGACCCGTCATGCGGGCCCACCTGCCCTCCGAGACTCAGGTTGACGACGATCGGCTTTCCCGTCAGGGTTTCCTTGTTCTGCGCATATGTGAAGGCGTCGATGATATTCGACTCGGAGAACGTGCCGTTCCCCCCCTTCACGATGACGATGTCCGCGTCCGGCGCCATTCCAGAAAAACTCCCGTTCAGGAGGGCGTCGTTCCCGGCCGCGGTCCCTGCAACGTGCGTGCCGTGGCCGAACGTATCCTGCTCACGGACAAACCCGGGGGGAGAAGGACCGAGCTCCGCGCTGATCTGCACCTGCGTGTATTCGACCCCGTAGTTAAAACCGGCAGGAGCCGATTCGGTCCCGGTGGCAGACAATGTCTGGTCCCAGATGAAGAGTATCCGGGATTTCGTCGAATCAACCGGCGAGCGGAAATCCTTGTGCCTGAAGTCAATGCCCGTATCGAAAAAGAGGATAATCGCACCGGCCCCCCGGTACTGCGTGTTGTTGAGGAATCCCCCCTGGACGAGGCTCGCACCCGTCTCGGGGATGCTCACGTCGTTCGTGGGATGGCTGAGTGCCCCCCTGTCGATATACCTGACGCCGTCAAGGCGCGCGAGGGAGAGCACCTGCGCCGCAGTGACCTGTGCGGTCACGAACCCGGGATAGACCGAATTGACTGCAGCGCCCGAGGCGCGCACCGCACCGGGATCGCTTGTATACACGATGGCGTGATACATCGGTTCCGCCGCCGTCGCGCTCGCCTTCGCCAGGCGCGAGACGCTGCCGCCGCTTTCCCCGACATCCGGATACGTCCGGGCAATGAGCGCCAGAAAGTCCGGGTGGATTTTCGCGCGCTCCCCGGTCGATAGCGTCCCCGCCGCGGCGAGCGAGACCGCACACGCTGCAAAGAGGGCGAGGGCGAAGAGCCGTATCCGTTGATTCATGTGCGGTGCCTCCTTCATCGTTGTGATCTCCGTGGTTTACAGGGGATGGTTCTTCGATCCGTTCGACACATTTTTGACGGAAGGAAGCCGTACAAGAGAGCGGATCTGGGGGATCGTCACGCGCACGACAGCCACGTCGCCAAACGAGCTTGTCACCGCATATCCCGCGCTCCGCAATTCCTCCGCGTTGTCCGTCCGCACGATGACGCCGTATCGTTCCTCACCGGGGGCTCCGGGGGCAAGATCGTAATCGGCACGGATGACGGCGGTTCCGGTAACCAGGCGCTGAAGCGCGGGATCGAGTTTTTCCTGTTCGAGGGGGGTAAGCCGGGTCTCTGTCGCCGCACATCCGGCGAAAAGAGAGGAGAATATCAGAAATCGAATGAACATGCGGTTCCAGTTTGAAATCAATATAAATCCATGCGGAAACAGGCGCAATGGTAAAAATCCGCGAATCAAACATTGTGCCCGCCGTCACGTCCCTGAAAACAATTTCTTGAGGTAGATGCCCGTGACGGAATCCTTCACTTTCGAGACCTCTTCAGGGGTTCCCTCGGCGACGATCCTCCCCCCCTGCTCCCCTCCCCCCGGTCCAAGGTCGATCACGCGGTCCGCGGTCTTGATAACATCGAGGTTGTGCTCTATGACGATAACCGTGTTCCCCTTGTCGACAAGCTTGTTGAGCACGGAGAGGAGCATCCGGATGTCCTCAAAATGCAGTCCGGTCGTCGGCTCATCAAGAATGTAGAGCGTGTTCCCCGTCCCCACCTTTGAGAGTTCGGTGGAGAGCTTCACCCGCTGGGCTTCCCCCCCGCTGAGCGTGGTCGCCTGCTGCCCCAGCGTGATGTACCCCAGACCGACGTCAAAGAGCGTCCGGAGCTTCCGTTCGATTCCCGGTATCTCGCTGAAGAAATCGACCGCCTCCGCCACGGTCATGTCGAGAACGTCGGCGATCGACTTCCCCCTGTAGAGGACCTGGAGCGTCTCCCGGTTGTACCGTTTCCCCTTGCAGACGTCGCACACGACGTAGACGTCCGGAAGGAAGTTCATCTCGATTTTTTTCACGCCGTCCCCTTCGCACCCCTCGCACCGGCCCCCGGCGACGTTGAAGCTGAACCGGCCTGCTTTGTAACCGCGGATCTTCGCCTCGGGCATCTGGGTGAAGAGATCGCGCACGAGCCCGAAGAGTCCCGTATACGTCGCGGGGTTGGAGCGGGGGGTCCGGCCGATGGGCGATTGATCGATGTCGATGACCTTGTCGATGCGGCGCACACCGTCGAGCTTTTTGTGCGGCAGGGGGACGGCGCGCGCGTTGTAGAACTCCCGCGCGAGCGCGTGGTAGAGCGTCTCATTGATCAGGGAGGATTTTCCCGAACCGCTCACGCCTGTCACGGCGATGAACGTGCCGAGCGGGACGTTCAACGTAACGTCCTTCAGGTTGTTCCCTTTCGCCCCGATCAGGACGAGGGACTGGCCGGTCCCCCCGCGGCGGACGCGCGGGACTTCGATCGCACGTTCCCCCCGGAGATACTGCGCGGTGTACGAGACGGGCTCGAACCCGTGGCTGTTCACCGGGATCGTGTCGTTGCGGGTCTCGAGCGCATCCGGCGGGCCGGCGGTCACGAGATAGCCGCCGTGCCTCCCCGCACCGGGACCGAGGTCGATGACATAATCGGCGCTCTCGATCATCTCCTTGTCGTGCTCCACGACGATGACCGTGTTCCCCAGGTCACGGAGCTGCTTGAGCGAGGCGATGAGCCTGATGTTGTCCCTCTGGTGAAGGCCGATGCTCGGCTCGTCGAGTATGTACAGGACACCGACGAGCTGGGATCCGATCTGTGTCGCGAGGCGAATCCGCTGCCCCTCGCCTCCGGAGAGCGTCCGCGCCGGGCGGTCGAGTGACAGGTACTCGAGTCCGACGTTCAGGAGAAACCGGAGGCGCTCCCGGATCTCCTTCAGCACCGGGGCGGCGATCGTCATCTGGCGGTCGGGCATCCGTATCCGCTCGAAAAACGCGAGCGTTCCGGTAATGGGGAGCGAGACGACCTCGTGGATGTTCCACAGTTTCCCGCCGGGCGACTCCTCAATCCTGACCGCGAGGCTCTCCTTTTTCAGCCGTCCCCCGCCGCACACCGTGCACGGCCTGACGTTCATGTACGATTCCACCCACTCCCTGATGTTGCCGGAGGAGGTGTCCGCATAATAGTGCCGGAGGATGTCCATGATCCCCGTGAAACGGTGCTTGTAGACGACGGAACGGCCGCTCGCATACCTGTACTCCATGTCGAACTTCTCGTCTCCACCGCCGTTCAGGAGAACTTCGCGGGCCTTTTTCGAGAGCTTGCTCAGGGGCGTGTCAAAGTCGAACCCGTACGTCTTCAGGACACCCCGGAACTGGCTGTATGCCCAGGTCTGACGGGGTTTGCCGAACGGCGCGAGACCCTCCTGGTTTATCGAGCGGTCCGGGTCCGGGATGATCAGATCGAGATCGAATTCCTTGATCTCCCCCAGCCCGTTGCAGGTCTGGCAGGAGCCGTACGGCGAATTAAATGAGAAGGAATTCGGGGCGGGTTCTTCATAACTGATGTTGCACACCGGGCAGGAAAGGTGCCGGCTGTAGAGTATGTCGGCGGAGACCGGCGCTGCCGGGGCTTTCCTGGCGGATGCCCCCTGCCGTTTCGGCGCCGCCCCTTTTTCCGGCGCCACGATAAGTACGCCCCCCCCGAACCTGAGCGCCACTTCCACGGAGTCGGCGATCCTGGGGCGCGACTCCTTCCTGACGGTGATCCGGTCGACAACGATCTCGATCGTATGCACCTTGTACCTGTCGACGGCCATCCCCGGCGTGATCTCCGTGACGCTCCCGTCGACACGGACGCGGAGAAATCCGTCCTTCAGAATCTCCCCGAACAGCTCCCGGTAGTGCCCCTTCCTCGCGCGGACAACCGGGGCCAGGAGGTGCACCTTCGAACCGTCGGGAAGACCGAGTATGCCGTCGATGATCTGGTCCGTCGACTGCTTCTGGACTTTCCTGCCGCACTTCGTGCAGTACTGCGTTCCGGCACGCGCGAACAGAAGCCTCAGATAATCGTAAATCTCCGTGACGGTCCCCACCGTCGAGCGGGGGTTGGGACTGACGGTTTTCTGTTCGATGGAAATCGCCGGGCTCAGCCCTTCGATATAGTCGACGTCAGGCCGCTCCATGATGTCAAGGAACTGTCGCGCGTAGGCCGAAAGGCTCTCGACAAACCGACGCTGCCCCTCCGCGTAAATCGTATCGAAGGCGAGGCTGGACTTCCCGGATCCGGAAAGCCCGGTCATCACCACGAGCTTCCCCCTCGGAATATCGACGTCAATATTCTTCAGGTTATGCTCGCGCGCACCGCGAATGACAATGGAATCCCGGTCGGGCATGCCTCGTGCTGTCAGGAAAAAGGATAAGATTTATTATACCACAAATCGGCGGGATATTCAAACGGGGACCGGCGACGCGAGCGAAGGGGGCGAGCGTCGATCACGCCGAAGCAGGAGGTGGTCTTTTAGTGGAGCCGTTCGCGGCGGGCCAGGTATTCGGTCAGCGCGACATCGAAGGGGGTTGTCGTGTCGAGCGTGACGTAGTCGATCGCGTGTTCCCGGCATTGACGCTTATAGGTTTCAATAAACTGCGTCATGGCACTGCGATAGGACGCCTGAATCTGCCAGGGGAGCGTCGTGACGCGTTCCGACGTCTCCACGTCACGGAACACGGCGTCGCTCCCGAACGCGAACGTTCGCTCCATGGGATCGAGAACGTGCATCACGATCACTTCGTTCTTCCTGTGGCGGAAGTGCTTCAGCGCGCTGATGACCCCTCCGGGGTCCTCGAGGAGATCGCTGATGATGATCACGAGACCGCGGCGCTTCATCATGTCCGCTGCCCTGTGGAGGGCACGCGCGGCCCCCGTCCTGCCGGCCGGGCGGACGTTTTGCAGGCTGACGAGGAGCTGGCGGAGGTATGCGCGCGTTGCATGCGGCGGAAGGTAACTCCGCAGCTCCTCGTCGAAGCATGCGAGCCCCACGGCGTCCTGCTGCCGTATCATCAGATAGGCGAGAGCGGCGGCGAGTGAGGCCCCGTACTCGAGCTTCGACATACGGTCCCCCGAGGAATATCCCATCGACATGCTCGTGTCGAGGACGATCGTGGACCGAAGGTTCGTCTCTTCCTCGTACTGCTTTATGTAATACCTGTCCGTCCTCCCGTAGATTTTCCAGTCGACGAACCGGATCGCGTCCCCCGGCATGTACTGGCGGTGTTCGGCAAATTCGACGCTGAATCCGTGGTACGGACTCCGGTGGAGGCCCGTGATGAACCCCTCCACCACGAGACGCGCCCGCAACTCCATGTTGGCGAGCCGCGTGACGACGCGGGGGTTCAGGAACTGGTTCGCATTTCCGGCCATCAGGTCGCCGCCCCCCGCTGTTTCTTCCGTCTTCCCGGGGGTTCCTCCTTCGGGAGGGGGAGCGCTTCTTCGGGACTCTTCCCGAGCGTATTGAGTTCGAACCGGGCCGAGGTCGCCATGTCGCTGTCGGGGAACTTTTCCAGAAACCGCCTGTACGCCGCAGCGGCGCTGTCGGTGTTATGCAGCTCGTTGTTGTACAGGTAACCGATGAGGAACATCGCAAGCGCGGCCTTCTGTCCCGAGGGGTACTGCCGGCAATAGAGGGCGTACCCGTCGATGGCCTCCCGCGGCATGTGGAGATTGCTGTTCCTGATGTTGGCAATCTCGAAGAGGGCCGCCTCCGCGAGCGGGTCGCGGGGGTACTCGCGAATCACGCTCCCGAATCCGTCAAGCGCGGGCCGGAACGCGCTCTGCAGGGCTTCGGGAGAGCGAAGCGTGTCGGCAACCGAGGCGGCCGACTGGGCATCTTGTTGTGCACGCGCAAAATACTCCCCCGCGCTCGGTTTGCCGCACCCGGCCGCGGCTCCCGCGATGAGAAGAAGAAGGAACTTTGACCATTGCATACGGCGGGGCTCCCTGTTCATTGTATAAGACACTCTACGACCGCTCCATTACCGCGGCGAAGTAACCGTCCGTCCCGGTACGCTGGGGGAGGAGTTCAAGATAGCGCTCCATGCCGGGACACCTGACCCCCTGACGCTCCAGGACGAGCGGGGCGGGGACGATCGAAAAATCCGGATGTGAGGAGAGGAATTTCCCGACGACATCCTGGTTCTCACGCCGGAGGAGCGTACACGTGGAATAGACAAGACGGCCGCCGCTTCTGACGGCACCTGCGTAGCGTTCCAGGAGCGCGCTCTGGCCCCCGGACAGGGAGGCCGAGTATTCCTCAGAGCAAAGCAGCTTCGCCCAGGGATTCCGGCGGAACGTCCCCACGCCGGAACAGGGCGCGTCGACGATAACGGCGTCCGCGTCGCGGCCGGCGGACGGTGCGCCAACCCCGGGGACGACCCCTGCAACCGCGATGGTCACGCCGGCGCGACGGCTGCGTAACACGAGGTTGTCGAGCTTCCGCGCGTCCACGTCAAGCGCGAGGATCTTTCCACGGTTCTGCATTAGTGCGGCAAGATGAAGGGTCTTTCCCCCACCCCCCGCGCACGCATCGACGACCGTCATGCCCGGTCGCACTTCAAGAAGCATCGAAAGTACCTGGCTCCCCTCGTCCTGCATCTCGAACAGCCCCTGCCGGAAGGAGCGGAGCCCCTGTGCGTTGATCCGTTTCGGAAGCACGAGCCCGACGGGTGAGAGTACGCCCGGCGCTGCGATGATCCCTTCCTGCGCAAGCACGGCCCGGCATTCATCGACCCCCCCCTTCAGCGCGTTTGCGCGTATCGATACCGGGGGAGGGCCGTTCGACGCGGCGCAGAGCGATTCGGCCTCTTCGGGGCCGAATCGCTCCAGCCATTCCGCCGCGACGAAATCCGGAATCGAGTGCCGGACACCCAGTGCCTGCGCTGCGTCGGAGAGGATCTCGCCGGGGATCCCGGCGGAGGGGAACGCTCCGACAAATTCCGCACAGCCCGTCCCCCGGACGGAGGCGTCCCAGAGAGCGCCGATATCGGAAACGAGATCGCACGCTTCCCGGGGGGCGAAGTGCGATTCGTGCGCGGCGACAAGCACCACCGTCGGGACCGCCGCTCTTTCTGCCGCCACGCCGAGAGAAAGAAGCGCGCTCCGCGACCTGACCGTCAGGAGCCGGTGGTGGCGCAGTACGTCGAACGTCCGTTCCGCAATAAACCGCCGGTCGCTCGAGCCGAGATAGTGCCTGGAGCGGAAAAACTCACGTACCACCGAATCCGCGGGGCGCCGGGCGGTGAGTATGATGTCGAGGACCTCAACAACATGACCGAGAAGAGAGGGTGTCTTCACCGGGGGGAACTGGAGCTGACGCTTTCAGACTGCTGCAATGGGGCCCTTTGTCGATGAGGTGATATAGGCCCGCGACATCCTGGGTGTGTTGAACGCTATTCCCACACTTCCGCCGGCGTTCAGCACGATCACGCCCCCCTGTCCGGCCGTCCTTTTTTTCAGAAGCGCGATAGCTCCCTTTGCAGCCTCTTCGGGGTCGTCCCCGTTCGATGCCATGATGTCGATGACGCTCTTTGCCATCACCACCCTGATGATCCCCTCACTCCACCCGGTCGAACAGGCGCCGCCGACCGCGTTGTCCGCATAGATCCCGCACCCGACAAGCGCCGAATCGCCGATCCTGCCCGGGAGCTTGTTGGGGGTTCCCCCTGTCGACGTTCCGGCGGCGATCAACCCGTCCGCATCGAGGGCAACCGCACCCACGGTATCTCCGGAAACCGGCGTGGGCGCGCTCTTCTTCCTCCGGGCGGGCGTCTTTTCAGCCTCGGACTGGTATGCGCGCCATCGCTCGATCCCGCGCCGCGTGACGAGCGCATCCTGGCCGCACGTCCGGAGGCCGTGCTCCTTCGCGAACCGCGTCGCCCCCATGCCCGAGAGGAGGACGGCATCGCTCTTTTCGAGAATTGCGTGCGCGACGGATATCGGATTGGCGATGTTCTGCACCGCGGCCACCCCGCCGGCGCGGAGGGTCCCCCCCTCCATGATGGAGGCGTCGAGCTCGATTTCTCCCGCCGCGTTCAGGGCCGCGCCGTGTCCGGCGTTAAACGTCTCGTCATTTTCCATCACGACGACGGCGCGCTCCACCGCCTCGAGGGCGGAGCCCCGGTCTTTCAGGACTTCCCACCCCGCCCTGACCGCCTCCAGTACCCCGCGGCGGTGGGCCTCTCTTTCGCTATCGGGAATCTTCCATGCCCCGCCGTGGACGACGAGCGAGAGCGGACGTTGAGCCTTCACGTGGTTACCGGCGTGATCGTGTTTTCATAAAATACGAAAATGCCGGGCGGCGCGCAAATTACCGCGCGGGGACGGGGACCGGACCCTTCGCGAATCCGATGAGCCCCCTCGCATCAAGTACGACGCTGACCGTGTCCCCGGCCCCGAATTCCCCCTGGAGAATCTTCCCGGAGAGAGGATTGACGATGTGTTTCTGTATCACCCGTTTCAGCGGACGTGCGCCGTATGTCGGATCGTACCCGAGCTTCGCGAGCCAGTCCTTCGCTTCGTCCGTGACGTGGAGCGTGATCTCGCGGGCGGCCAGCGTCCCCTCCAGCCGTTTCAACTGGAGCGTGATGATCTTCCGGATATCCTCCTGCGCAAGCGGACGGAATATGATGATCTCGTCCACGCGGTTGAGGAATTCCGGCCGGATCGTCGCCTTCAGAAGCTGGAAGAGCTCGTTGCGCAGCCCGGCGAACACTTCATCCCACCGCGCCCCGGGGGAAAAGTCCGCGTCGACCTTCTGGCTTATGAGCTGGGAGCCGAGGTTCGACGTCATGATGATGATGGTGTTCCTGAAATCGACCGTCCGCCCTTTGCTGTCGGTCAGCCGCCCCTCGTCGAGAACCTGGAGAAGCAGATTGAACACCTCCGGGTGGGCCTTCTCGATCTCGTCGAGGAGAACCACGGAGTAGGGTTTCCGGCGCACTGCCTCCGTAAGCTGTCCCCCCTCGTCGTACCCGACGTACCCCGGGGGCGCACCGATGAGCCGGGAGACCGAGAATTTCTCCATGTACTCGCTCATGTCAACGCGCACGAGCGCCGTCTCGTCATTGAACAGGAATTCCGCGAGGGCGCGGGCGAGCTCGGTTTTCCCGACGCCGGTGCTCCCCAGGAATATAAACGAGCCGATCGGCTTTTTTTCGTCCTGGAGCCCCGCCCGTGACCGCCGTATCGCGTCGCTGACCGCTTTTACCGCTTCGTGCTGCGCGATCACCCGCCCTTCCAGCCGTTCTTCGAGCTGGAGCAGTTTGTTCCTGTCGCTCTCCAGCATGCGGGCCACCGGGATCCCCGTCCACCGCGCGACGATTTCCGCGATATCCTCGGCGTCAACCTCCTCCTTGAGCATTTTCCGGTTCCGCTGGACGTCCGAGAGCCGGCCGGAGGCCGCAGCGATTTTCTTCTCCAGATCGGCGATCACCCCGTACCGGAGCTCCGCCACGCGCGCCAGGTCACCTTCCCGCTCCTTCTTCTCCGCCTCGCTCCTGGCATTCTCCACCTCCCCTTTCATCGAACGGATCGACTGGATGAGGCCTTTTTCCACGTTCCAGTGCGCGCTCAGGGCCGTGCGTGACTGCAGCAGTTCCGCAAGCTCCGCCTCGAGCGCCGCCAGACGCTCTTTCGAGTCCTGGTCGCGCTCCCTGCGGATTGCCTCTCTCTCTATTTCGAGCTGCTTGATCTTTCTCTCGACGGTGTCGAGCTCTTCGGGGAGCGAGTCGATCTCGATCCGGAGCTTTGAAGCGGCCTCGTCCACGAGGTCGATCGCCTTGTCCGGGAGGAACCGGTCGGCAATGTACCGCGCGCTCAACTGGGCCGCCGCCACGATGGCGCCGTCGGTAATCCGGACGCCGTGGTGGACTTCGTACCGCTCTTTCAGCCCGCGCAATATCGAAATCGTATCTTCGACGCCCGGCTCCTCCACCATCACCGGCTGGAAACGCCGTTCGAGCGCCGGATCCTTCTCAATGTATTTCCTGTACTCGTCGATCGTCGTCGCGCCGATCGCCCGGAGTTCACCCTTGGCGAGCGCCGGCTTGAGCATGTTTGCGGCGTCCACGGACCCCTGCGCGGCACCAGCACCGACGAGCGTATGGAGCTCGTCGATGAACAGGATGATCTCACCCCCGGAATCCTCGACCTCCTTCAGGAGCGCCTTCAGGCGCTCTTCGAACTGTCCCCGGAAACTCGTCCCCGCGACAAGCGAACCCATGTCCAGGGCAACGATCCGTTTGGTCTTGAGCGTCTCGGGGACGTCCCCCGTTACGATCCGCTGGGCGATTCCCTCGGCGATCGCAGTCTTCCCGACGCCCGGCTCTCCGATCAGCACCGGGTTGTTCTTCGTCCGCCGGGAAAGGACCTGCAGGACCCTCCTGATCTCCTCGTCCCTCCCGATCACGGGATCCATTTTCCCCTTCCTGGCAAGGTCATTCAGATCGCGGCCGTAACGTGCAAGCGCCTGGTATTTTTCTTCCGGATTCTGGTCGGTGACCCGCTGCGTCCCCCGTATCTCCTTCAGGGCGCTCAGGACCGATTCCACCGTGACGCCCTGATCGCGGAGGAGCTTTCCGGCGTTCCCTTCGGGTGAGGCGACGACCGCCAGGAGCAGATGCTCCGTGCTCAGAAACTCGTCGTGAAGTTCCTCCGCCTGTTTCCCGGCCGATTCGAGAATCCGCCCGAGTGCGGGAGAGAGGGACTGGCTGGCGACGCTCACGCCGGTCACCTTCGGAAGCCTGCCGAGGAGATCGTTGATTTTGATCTTCAGGACGCCCGTATTCATGCCCAGCTTCTCAAGTACCGGCGCGACGGTCCCCTGCGGGTCCTGCACGAGAGCGGCCAGCATGTGCTCGGGCTCAATGAGCTGGTTCCCGTAGCTCGTGGCGATCTCCTGCGCGTTCTGCAGGGCTTCCTGCGTTTTGACTGTGAATTTGTTCGGATTCATGGTTTCATTCCTGGAAGCAACACGGCTGAACGGAGGGGCATTCCGCACAAAAGGCGAGGGGTCTCCTCGCCTTTTGCATGGTGACCGCCGTTCCCGCGTGCCTTACTTTTTCTCCTTGTCCTTGTCGTCGACGACTTCGTACTGCGCGTCTTCGACTTTCTTCCCGCCGCTTCCCTCCTGCTGCGAACCCGGGGGAGTGGCTCCCTGGGGTTCCGCCCCGGGGGCGGCGCCCGCCTGTGTCGCCTGCTTGTACATCTGGGTGGAAGCTTCGTTCCACGCCGCGTTGAGCGCTTCCATCGCGCTCTTGATGGAGCCGATGTTGTTGGCCTTCAGCGCCTCACGCAGCTTCTCGTTCGCGCTCTCGACTTTGGCGCGCTCGGCGGCGCTGACTTTCTCGCCGAACTCCTTGAGCTGTTTCTCCGTCTGGAAGACGAGGTTATCCGCCTGGTTCTTTACGTCGATCTCCTCCCGTTTCTTCTTGTCTTCCTGGGCGTGTGCCGTCGCGTCCGTCTTCATCTTGTCCACCTCTTCCTTGCTGAGCCCGCTTGAGGAGGTGATCCGGATGGACTGCTCCTTGGCCGTCCCCTTGTCTTTTGCGGAGACGTGGAGCATTCCGTTGGCATCGATGTCGAACGTGACTTCGATCTGCGGGATCCCCCGCGGCGCCGGCGGAATTCCATCGAGATGGAACCTCCCCAGCGTCCGGTTATCGGGCGCCATCTGGCGTTCGCCCTGGAGCACGTGAATCTCGACCGACGGCTGGCTGTCGGAGGCCGTCGAGAAGATTTCGCTTTTTTTCGTCGGGATCGTCGTGTTCGACTCGATGAGCCGCGTCATCACGCCCCCCAGCGTCTCGATACCGAGAGAAAGCGGCGTTACGTCGAGGAGGAGCACGTCGGTCACGTCTCCCGAAAGCACGCCTCCCTGTATCGCCGCGCCGACCGCAACGACTTCGTCGGGGTTCACCCCTTTATGCGGCTCCCTGCCGAAGACCTCGCGCACAATCTGCTGGACACGCGGCACGCGGGTCATCCCGCCGACGAGTATCACCTCGTCGATCTGCGATGGGGAGAGACCTGCGTCCTTCAGCGCCCGTTCCGTCGGTCCGAGCGTCCGCTTGACGAGATCGTCGACGAGCTGTTCGAATTTCGCGCGCGTGAGGGTCATGTTCAGGTGCTTGGGACCGTCCGCGGTCGCGGTGATGAACGGGAGGTTGACCTCCGTCTGCATCAGCGTGGAGAGTTCCATTTTCGCTTTTTCCGCCGCCTCGCGCACCCTCTGGAGGGCCATCGGGTCCTTCCGCACGTCGATCCCCTCCTGTTTCTTGAACTCCTCCGCGATGTAGTCGAGGACCCGCTGGTCGAAATTGTCCCCCCCGAGGTGCGTGTCGCCGTTCGTCGACTTCACCTCGAATACCCCGTCGCCGAGCTCGAGGATCGAGATATCAAACGTGCCGCCGCCGAGGTCGTAGATCGCGACCTTCATCTCCTTGTTCTTCTTGTCGAGACCGTACGCAAGGGCGGCCGCGGTCGGCTCATTGATGATGCGCTTGACCTGGAGCCCAGCGATCTCACCCGCCTCCTTTGTCGCCTGCCTCTGGGCGTCGTTGAAGTACGCCGGGACAGTGATCACCGCCTCGGTGACTTTCTGCCCCAGGTAATCTTCGGCGGTTTGCTTCATCTTCTGAAGCACCATCGCGCTGATTTCGGGGGGCGAGTAGACGCGGTCCCCCACCTGCACGCGCGCAGTGTTGTTGTCCCCCTGTACCACCTTGTACGGGACGAGCTTCATCTCTTCGCTCACTTCGTCGAAGAACCGCCCCATAAACCTCTTGATTGAAAAGACAGTATTCTGGGAGTTCGTGACGGCCTGCCGCTTGGCGGCCTGCCCGACGAGGCGCTCCCCGTTCTTGGCAAATGCGACTACGGAAGGGGTCGTCCGCCCTCCTTCGCTGTTCGCGATCACCACCGGGTCATTCCCCTCCATCACTGCCACTACGGAGTTCGTCGTCCCAAGATCAATTCCTATGATTTTACCCATTCCGAGCCTCTCCTCTTTATGAAAACGCTTCTATGCAAATCATCGCCAATGAAGGACCAATTCGCATGCCATAAAATGACCTCGGAAGCCTCCCTCTAACCGATTCAATTACAATACGTTGGAAGGGCGGCTGAGCCCATGGTTTCATTGCCTCTCGCTTATGCGACATGTTGGCGCTATTTTTCTGACATATTTTCACGAATAGGTTCTGTCACTGGCATACTGTCAGGAGAGATTATCAACCTTGACTTTTGCCGCGTGATTATCTATCATCGGAGGTTCTCACCGGAATATTCCACAGTGAACGCTCCTCCCTCACTCCTCGATACGGCGTCGCTCAAAAAGAAGCTGAACGGGCGCAAGTTCGGATCGAAGATATTTACGTTCGAGACCATCGATTCGACCAATAACTGCGCCAGGGCTCTGGCAGGTTGCTGGGCGGAAGAGGGAACCCTCGTCCTGGCAGAGCGGCAGACCGCCGGCAAGGGGAGACTGGGACGGTCATGGCTCGCCAACCCGTATGAAAACCTCACTTTTTCGATCGTGCTCAGACCGACGCTCCCCGCCGAGGCGCTCAATCTTCTCCCCCTGTATGCGGCGGTTGCAGTCGCCGAGGCGATCGAACACGAGACAGGGCTCTCCGTCGAGTGCAAGTGGCCGAATGATCTCCTGATCGGCGGGAAGAAAACCGCGGGGATCCTCCTTGAAGGCTCGCTGAAGGAGGAGGGACTCGATTACGTCGTCCTCGGCATAGGCGTCAACGTGAACCAGACGACGTTTCCCGACGATATCTCCCCGAGGGCCACGTCACTCAAGGTCCAGGCGGGGCGCGAAATCGACAGGGTCAGGCTTCTTCGCGAAATGCTGAGGACGCTCGAGATCCACTACACGGCGATCATGAAAAAGGGATTCCACAACCTTCTCCCCCTCTGGCTCTCGCGCACGACGATGATCAACCGGGAGATCTCGGTGACGCAGGACGGGACGGTGATATCAGGAATCGTCAGGGGACTCAGCCCCGAGGGTGCACTCATACTCGACGCGGGGGGGACGGAAAAGACGCTCTTCGCCGGCGACGTCACAATACTCGGAACCTGAAATCGTTCATGCTCCTGGCCATCGACGTCGGCAACACGCACACCGTCATCGGGGTCTACGACGGGGAGAAACCGGTCGCGGACTGGCGGATGGCCAGCCTGACACACCGTACGGTGGACGAGAACTGGCTCACGATAAAGAGCTTCTGCGCCGACAGGGGGATCCCCGTGGGGGCGATCGACGGCGTGGGGATTTCGTCCGTCGTCCCCGATCTCACCGGCGTATTTGAATCGCTTGCCCGCAAGTACTTCGGCGTGGAGCCCGTCACCGTCACCGCCTCTCTCGACCTGGGCATCAAAGTCCTCTACACGGATCCGTCGGCCGTCGGGGCCGACCGCCTCTGCAACGCGATCGCCGGGTTCAGGAAATACGGCGGCCCGCTCATCGTAATTGACTTCGGCACCGCAACGACATTCGACGTGATCTCCGCCGCCGGCGATTACCTGGGGGGCGTCATCACCCTCGGGCTCGAATCCACCGCAGGGGAGCTGCACCGCCGTGCGGCACGGCTGCCGAAGATCGAGCTCCGGTTCCCCTCATCGGTCATCGGCAGAGAAACGGAAGCAAGCATGCAGTCCGGGGTGATGTTCGGCGCCGTCGACGCAGTCGAAGGGACCGTGCGGAGGATCGCCGCCGAGCTGGGGGGAAAACCGAAGGTGATTGCGACCGGGGGACTTTCGGCGATTATCGCGGAACGGACAACGGTGATCGAAGCGTGCGAACCCTCCCTCGTGCTGGACGGGGTCCGGCTCATTTACGAGAGGGTCAGGCGGAGTAATGTCGACGGTGGAGTCAAAGCAGGCGCTGCAGGCACGGCCACAGGGAGTATCAGGGAGTCCCGAAAAGCCTGACGGAGGCCTGGGCGAGCTGGACCAGGGGGGTGAAATAGAGACCGAGGAGGAGCGTCGGCACGAGAAGCACGAGCAGGGCTGCGCTCTGGATCCGGTTCAGCGTGATGCGCGGAGATGAGGATTCCTCAGTACGGAGAAACATGTTCCTGAAGACCCGGACGTAGTAATAGAGGGCGATGACGCTGTTGAGCGCCGCCACGACCGCAAGCCAGGTCCACCCCCCGTTGATGAGCGCCGCAAAGAGGTAGAGCTTTCCGATGAACCCCGCCGTCGGCGGCAACCCCGTCAGTGAAATGAGAAACACCGCAAGCGCCACCGCAAGAAACGGGGACCGCGCGCCGATTCCCCTGTACTCGTCGATATCCTCGCTTCCGGTCTTGTCCGCGATGAGCATCACGCAGTAGAAGGCTCCCAGGTTCATGAACAGGTAGATGGCGAAGTAGACCATGATCGCCGCGAGTCCTTCGTTGCTCAGCACGACAACGCCGGTCAGCATATACCCCGCGTGCGCGATGCTCGAGTACGCGAGGAGCCGCTTCAAATTGTTCTGCCACACCGCCACCAGGTTGCCGATCGTCATCGAGAGAACGGCAAGTATCGCGATCAGATCGACCCAGTGAATTCCCTGCAGCATCGCCCACGTGCCGGAGGGAAGAGCCACCGCCCCCGGGTCGATGAACGTCACCTTGAAGAACCGGATCATCATGGCGAAGCCCCCCGCCTTCGACGCCACGGAGAGAAATGCCGTGATCGTGACGGGGGCACCCTCGTAGACGTCAGGCGTCCAGTAGTGGAAGGGGACGGCCGAGATCTTGTAGCCGAACCCGGCCAGCGCGAGTATCCCGGCGATGAGGAGCGTAAGCGAGGGGGCGCTTCCGCCCGCGAGGACGCGCGGGAGGGCGCGGTTGATCGCGGCAAGGTCGAGGGACCCGCTCAGGCCGTAGAGGAGCGATATGCCGTACAGCATGAGACCGGAGGAGACGGCGCCGTAAATAATGTACTTGAGCGACGCTTCGCTCGAGTCCTGCGCTTCGCGCGTGTACCCGGTGAGCAGGTAGGAGCTGAGCGAGGAGAGCTCGAGGGCGATGTACATCATCAGCAGGTTGCTCGCGCCGGCCATAAGCATCATGCCGAGCGCGGCGGCGCAGAGCAGCGCATAATACTCCCCGAGTTTCCGCCCCGGCGAGTTGAGCTCGCCCGATTCCATGGAAAAGACGACGACCAGAATCCCCGCAAGGACGACGATGGCCTTGAAGTAGACGGCGAACGAGTCGACGGCGATCATGCCGCTGAAGATCGACGCGCCTGCCCCCGCTTCACCGATAAGGAGGAGCCCGGTGACGACGAACCCGGAGAGCACAAGCGCGGAGACCACGCGGGGGCTCCGGCGGAAGATCAGGTCCGCCAGGATAGCCGCGACGAGCGTCGCGGTCATCGCAGTTTCGGGCGCGAAAAGTGACAGGTCGTTCAGCAGGTGCTCGCTCATGTGTGTCGGTCCTTACATCCCGCTCATCATCACGGCGGGTGCGCCCTGGCGGAGCAGGGCCGCAAGCGTGTTCAGTGAGCTGTTCATGAGGTTCAGAATCGGCGAAGGATAGATGCCGAAGAATATCACGATGACGCCAAGCGTCGCAAGCATGAACGTCTCCCTCCCGTTCATATCCGTCAGGTTTTTCCACTTCTCGGGGAGCGAACCCAGGAAGACGCGCTGAAGCACCCAGAGCATGTAGGCCGCCGTGAGGACGATCGTCACCGCGCCGATGATCGTGAGTGTACGGAACGTCTGAAATGCGCCCAGGAGCGAAAACGCCTCGCTGATGAAGCCGCTCAATCCGGGAAGGCCGAGGGCCGCGAAGAACGCCACCGTCATGGCCCCTGCGTAGCGGGGCATCTGATTCATGAGACCGCCGAACTCGTTGAGGCCGCGCGTGTGCGCCCGGTCGTAAATCACACCGACGATCAGGAAGAGCATCGCGGTGATCGTGCCGTGATTGAACATCTGGAACACCGCCCCGGTCAACCCCTGCGTGTTCATCGAGGACATCCCCAGGACCACGATCCCCATGTGCGAGACGCTCGAGTACGCGATGAGCTTCTTGAAATCGGTCTGCGCCATCGCGACGAGCGCCCCGTAGACCATGCTGATGACCCCCAGGAGCGCAAGCTCCCAGCTGAAGTGGCGCATCGCATCGGGAAAGATGGGAAAGCTGATGCGCAGGAGGCCGTACGTCCCCATCTTCAGAAGGACGCCGGCGAGGATGACGCTGATGGCGGTCGGCGCCTCGACATGCGCGTCGGGGAGCCACGTGTGGAAGGGAAATATCGGCACCTTGATCGCAAACGCGATGAAGAGCGCCCCGTAGGCGACGAAGCGCATCGACGTATCGACGCCGGCAAGAAGGGACCCCGGCACAAAATTCCCCGGATCCATCATCGCGAGCATGTTAAACGTGTAGATCCTCTCCCAGCCCTGGCCCATCCCGCGCGCCGCCTCCGCCAGCGAGTGGAGCCCGCCCGCGGGATCGATATAGACGTTGACGCTGAAGTAGAGGGCGATCATCGCAAGCAGCATGAGCACGCTCCCCAGGAGCGTATACAGGAAAAACTTGATCGCCGCGTACTCACGGCGGGGTCCGCCCCAGACGCCGATGAGAAAATACATCGGCAGCAGCATGACTTCCCAGAAGACGTAGAACAAAAAGAAGTCGAGCGACACGAAGACACCCATCATCCCGGTGTCGAGCAGCAGGAAGAGGGCGAAATAGCCCTTCAGTGATTTTTCAATGCTCCAGGAGGAGATCACCGCGATAAAGCTTATGAGCGCAGTGAGGAGGACCATGACGACGCTGATGCCGTCTATTCCGAGGAAGTATTCAATATGCAGCCTCCCGAACCAGCTCACGCTCCGCACGTCGATCCATGAAAACCTCTCCAGGAACTGCATCCCGGCGGCGGAGTCGATTCCGCCCAGGCTCCTGTCGAACCGCATGTAGATGACGACGGCGAGGACGACCTGGAGGGCGGCCACGACGAGGGCGGTCCACCGGACCCAGTCCTTCCTCTCCTTCGGCAGCATGAGGACGATAACCATTCCCGCGACCGGCAGGAATGTTATCCACGAGAGAATCCCGATTCCGGCGATATCCATTGACCTTCAACCCTCCAGAAGATGAGCGTGGCGGGTGAGCGCGCGGCTCACACCAGCCTGAATATGAAATAGAACACCATGACCCCGAACACGGCAAACAGGACGTACGTTTGAATCCTCCCCGTCTGGAACTTCCTGAGCACGAGACCGAAGAACCCGGAGATATACGCGGAGAAATTGACGAGGCCGTCGACGACATACGTGTCGAATTTCCCGCTCACGAACGACACCGCGCGCGTCAGGCTCCCCGCCCCGTTCACGGCGCCGTCGACGATCCAGGTGTCGCACCAGCGGAGAACGGACGACAGGCCGAGCACGCCGTTGACGACTGCGGCCTGGTACAGCTCGTCGAAATACCACTTGTTCAGGAGGAACGTGTGGACGGGCGCGAGCGCGCGGGCCACGGCATCCGCGCTGATCTTCTTCCAGCGGTACGTGGCGAACGCCGCGAGGATCCCGAGGCCGGCGACGGTAAGCGAAATGAGCATTGCCGTCAGGCTGACGCTCCCCAGCACGCTCTCGAACACCCCCGCCGGCGCGGCGGCGAGCGCGGGCGGAACGACGCTCACGGGCCGCTCAACGGCGCGCGGGATCCAGCCCGAGGCGCCGTCGAAGGGATTCACCGCATAGAAAATGAAGATCGAGAGGACGGCGAGGACCACGAGAGGAATCGTCATCACGAGGGGGGACTCGTGCACATGGTCGAACCGGCCCGCGTCCCTGTGCTCTCCCATGAACGTCAGTATGACGAGGCGGAACATGTAGAACGCGGTCAGTCCGGCCACCAGGAAACCGATCACCGGGATGATGATATGTCCGGTGAGGGAGCCGAACGCCAGCGTCCCGGCCAGGATTTCGTCCTTGCTCAGGAACCCGGACGTGAACGGGACGCCGGAGATCGCGAGCGTATAGACGACGAACGTCCAGTACGTGACGGGCATCTTCTTCCTGAGCCCTCCCATGTTCCGGATGTCCTGCGCGTCCGTGCCGTGATCGTTCGCGTGATGGAGCGCGTTGTGCATCGCGTGGATGACGGATCCCGACCCGAGAAAGAGCCCCGCCTTGAACATCGCATGCGTGACGAGATGGAAGAACCCCGCGGAATAGGCCCCGACGCCGAGCGCCATGATCATGTACCCGAGCTGGCTTATCGTCGAATACGCCAGGACCTTCTTGATGTCGTTCTGCGCGATCGCGATCGTGGCCGCGATGAACGCCGTCGCCGCCCCGATATAGGCGATCACGAGGAGCGCCTGGGCGGTCATGAGCGGGAAAAGCCGCGCCACAAGATACACGCCGGCGGCGACCATCGTGGCGGCGTGGATGAGGGCGCTGACCGGTGTCGGGCCTTCCATCGCGTCAGGGAGCCACACGTGGAGGGGGAACTGCGCGGACTTCCCGACGGCCCCGCAGAAGAGGAGGACACCCGCCGCGGTGAGCCACCACTGGCTCCCGAACGGCAGGCCGCCGGATTTGATCCCGTCAAATATCGCATCGAGGGAGAACGTGTGAAACGTCGTGTAAAGGATGGCGATCCCGATGAAGAACCCCAGATCCCCCACCCTGTTCACGACAAACGCCTTGATCGCCGCATTGGACGCGCTTTTCTTCTCGTACCAGTGGCCGATCAGCAGGTACGAACAGATCCCGACGAGCTCCCACCCCACATACAGGAGAAAGAGATTGTTCGCAAGGACGATGACGAGCATGGAGAACGAGAAGAGCCCCAGGTACGCGAAATACCGCGCGTAGCGCACATCGCCCTTCATATACCCGGTGGAGAAGAGGTGCACCAGCGTGCTGATGAGCGTTACGACCACGAGCATGATCGCGGTCAGGTTGTCGACGGCGATCCCCAGGACGATGCTGAGGGGTCCGATTCCCGGCACATCGTGGAAGTCCACCCACGTGAAGTTGAACGCCAGCGTTTCCGTGCCGTAGAACGTCAGCTTGCCGTACAGGACCGTGCAGGCGAGGACAAGCGCCGCCCCGATCGCCGACGCCGACAGCCAGTCCCCCTGCCGCGGGAGCCGTTTCCCGGTGAAGATCATCACCGTGAACGCCGCCAGCGGGAGGAGCAGGATCGCGAGGGAGAGCCTGAGCAGTGTGTCCTGGGCCATGGCCTTATTCTTTGAGTGAGCTTACTTCGTCGACGTTGACCGTCTGGAAGCGGTGATAGATGTTGAGGACGATCGCCAGGCCGATCGCGGCCTCGGCGGCCGCGAGGATAATCACGAAGATCGCCGCGACCTGGCCGTCAAAGTTCATATCGGGACTGTAGCGCGAAAACGCGATGAAATTGATATTCGCGGCGTTCAGGACGAGCTCGATGCCCATCAGCACCATGATGGCGTTTCTCCGGGAGGCGATCGCATAGATTCCGAAGGAGAAGAGGATCGCGCTCACGATGAGAAAATGCGCAAGCTGCACGTGCGGGAGCCAGGCGGAGAATTGGTTCCAGAAACCTTCGGATGAGCCCATGGGAGTGCGGTGCTTTCAGGAATTCCGGTGGCGCCGGGCGGTCATCGCGGCGCCGACGAGGGCGACGAGAAGGACCACCGAGGCGATTTCAAACGGGATCACGTACGACGTCATGAGCATCTGCCCCAGCGTCCCCGTCGTCGTCTGCGGCCCGGCTGCGGAAGGGGCGACGGCGCCCTTCCATGTCGCGTACGAGAGTCCGGCGAGCGTCCCCGCCACGATCGCGACGATGATGAGTGCGGGAATCGTCTGCACGGTCCCCGTGCGTATCTCGACGCTGATGACGTTGTTCGTGAGCATCACCCCGAAAAGGAGGAGGACGAGTATACCTCCCACGTAGATCAGGACCTGCGTCACGGCAAGGAAGTCCGCGTGGAGCAGGACGTAGAGGGCCGCCACGCCGAAGAACGTGAACAGGAGGGCGAACGCGGCGTACACAATGTTCCGCGAGAACACCACAACGCCCGCCGAAACCAGGGTGATGAGCGCGAAGACGTAGAAGGCGATGTCGAACAGTTGCATGGTGTCTATCCCTTTGTGCCGGGAGGGTCGGATCCGGGCGGCGGTTGCGGTGGCGCGGCCTTTGCCGCAGCTTGCGGTGGCGCCACAGAAGGCGCCACCTTCGGCGCTGCTGCAGAAGCGGCAGCAGCTTCAGCTTTCTTTGCGGCCTGTTCCTTCTCGTGCGCGGAGAGGCGCGATTTCGCCGTTTCGGTCTCCGCAGGCGTCATCGTGGCAAACCGGTAGATCAGGTTCTCCCTGTCGAATTCGGAAAACTCGTACACGTCGGTCATTTTAATGCATTCGGTCGGGCAGGGATAGACGCAGAGGCCGCAGTAGCAGCACTTTGCGATATCGATGTCGAACAGCGGGACGTACAGCCTCTTTTTCGTCCCCACCGACGTGAGGCCCAGGTCGACGTCGGGCGTCGACTTGACGGTCTCGATCGTGATGCAGTCCACCGGACACGCCATCGAACACTGATCGCACCCGATACAGTCGTCCATGTTGACGTAGAGCCGGTTGCGCGCCCGTTCGGGGAGCTTCAGCTTGACGTCCGGATACTGGATCGTCACCGCCGGGGTGAACAGATGGCGCCACGTGATCCTCATCCCGATGAGCACGGTCACCACCCCGTCCCAGACGTCCCTGAAATAAGTCAGCATCACGATCCCTTTCTCAGCGAACTGCCATGACCCAGAACCCGACGCCGACGACGACGACGAACGCGAACGGGATCAGGACCTTCCACCCCACATACATCAACTGGTCCACGCGGAGCCGCGGGAGCGTCCAGCGGAGCCACATCTGCACGAAGATGAACATCATCCCCTTCCCCAGGAACCAGAAGAGTCCCCAGACCGGTCCGGAGAGAAAATCACCGAACGGGCTGTTCCATCCGCCCAGGAACAGCGTCGTGGCGATGGCGGACACGGCGAACATGTTCGCGTACTCCGAGAGGAACAGGAGCGCAAACCGCATCCCTCCGTATTCGGTATGATAGCCCGCCACGAGCTCCGATTCGGCCTCAGGGATGTCGAACGGGGTCCGGTTCACCTCGGCGAGAGAGGCGACAAAATAGATGATCGAGCCGACAAAGAGGAACGGAAACTTCTGGAACAGGAACCAGTTCCAGAACCACCCGGTCTGCTGGCGGTTGATCTCCTGGAGGTCGAACGTCCCGGCCACCATCACGACGGCGATAATCGCAAGCGCCACGGGAATCTCGTAACTGACGATCTGGGCCGCGGAGCGGAGCGCGCCGAACATCGACCACTTGTTGTTCGAGGCCCAGCCTGCCATCAGGAGCCCGACCACGACAATGGAGGAGATGGAGATAATGTAAAAGAGCCCGATGTTGATCCCGCTGCCGACGTAGGCGGCGCTGAACGGGATCGCCGCGTACGCCGCGTATGAGCCGGCGAACACGAGATACGGGGCGAGGATGAAGAGCTTCCTGTCGGCCGCGGAGGGGATGATGTCCTCTTTCTGAATCAGTTTCAGGATGTCGGCGACGGTCTGCGCCCAGCCGTGATACCCGCCGGTCCGCATCGGGCCGAGCCTGTCCTGCATGTGCGCGGAGATCTTCCGCTCCCACCAGACCGCAAAGAGGGCGAACGGGACGACCCAGGCGAGCGGAACGAACGCCATCAGGGTGTAGACCAGGGCCTCGTTGTGCAGGATATCGATGAGGAATTCTTTCATCGGTCGACCTCCCCGAGGACGATGTCAATGCTCCCCAGGACGGCCACGATGTCGGCGATCATCGCCCCCCGGCACATCGCAGGCAGCGCGGAGAGGTTCACGAAGCAGGGGGATTTCACCTTCACGCGGAAGGGGGTCGCCGTCCCGTCGGAGACGATATAGTACCCCAGTTCCCCCTTGGGCGTTTCCGTGCGGACATAGACGTCGGCGGCGTCCGGACGGATGCGTTTCGGGATCGCGGAGGCGATGTCCCCCGCGGGGAGCATGTCCACCGCCTGCTCGATGATTCTCACGCTCTGTTCCATTTCATGCACGCGGACCATGTACCTGTCCCAGCAGTCCCCCACGGTCCCTTTGAGCCCCTGCCCCACGGGGATCTCGAAATCGAACCTGTCGTAGACGGAGTACGGGTCGTTTTTCCGGAGGTCCCATCTGACGCCCGAACCGCGGAGGACGGGCCCGCTGACGGCATAGTTGAGCGCAACGTCCGCCGGGAGCACCCCGACGTTGGCGGTCCTCTTGATAAAGATCTTGTTGTAGGAGAGCAGGTCGTTCAGCTCTTTGATCTTGGGGCGGAAATATTTGCAGAAGTCCTTCACCTTCTCCGTGAAGCCCGGGGGAACATCGTGGGAGAGCCCGCCGATCCACATGTAGTTGTACAGGAGCCGTGCACCGCACGTCTGCTCGAAGATGTCGAGCACGCGCTCCCTGTCGCGCATGCAGTACAGGAACGGGGTGAACGCCCCGATGTCCATCCCGTACGTCCCGATCGCAATGAGATGACTGACGATCCGGGAGAATTCCGCCATGATCACGCGTATGTACTCGACCCGCTCCGGGACCCTGATTTTGAGGAGCTTCTCGCACGCGACCACGTACCCGAATTCATTGCTCATCGCCGCGACGTAGTCCATCCGGTCGGCGTACGGGATCACCTGCTGGTAATTCGTCATGTGCTCGCAGTGCTTCTCGAAGCACCTGTGCAGGTACCCGATGTGCGGAATCACGTCCACGACGATCTCGCCGTCCACCACAAGCTCGAGCCGGAGGACGCCGTGCGTCGACGGGTGCTGCGGGCCCATGCTTATCACCATCTCCTCGGATTTCAGGTCGCGGCCGAACCCGGCGACCTTCCTCGGCTCTGTCATCGTCTCTTCCATCAATACGGCACCTTCATACCGTTGTAAAACTCGGGAACCTGGTAGTCCTTGCGGAGGGGGAACCCGCTCCAGTCGTCCGGCATCAGTATCCGCCGGAGGTCGGGATGGCCGTCGAACACGATCCCGTACAGGTCGAACGCCTCGCGCTCGTGCCAGTTCGCGGTCTTCCAGACCGATTCCACCGAAGCGACGCGCGGCTCCGCGTCCGTCACCTCCGTTTTCAGGACGATCCTGTGGTGATTCACCGTCGAATCGCAGTGGTACACGACGCCGAGCTTCCCCCCGCGGTAGTCCATCCCGCTCAGGCACATGAGCACGTCAAAGAGCATCTCCCCGTCGTCGCGCAGGTACAGGCAGATCTCCCGGAGCGTTGCCGGGGCGACCCTGATCCACGGGTCGGGGAAGGCGTCGACCTTCGCGTCAAGGACGGCTTCGCCGAAACGGGATTTGAGCGATTCGAGAATTTGCTGTGGAGTCATCGGGAGCACGGCTGAGGGTTCGGGAGCGGTATCACGCGGATTTCTTTTTTACAAGGCTCTCCGTCCGGATCTTCTCCTGGAGCTTCAGGAGCCCTTCCATGAGCGCCTCGGGACGCGGCGGACAGCCCGGGACGTAGACGTCGACGGGGATGATCCTGTCGACCCCCTTCAGGACGTGGTACCCGTGCTCCCAGTAGGGGCCGCCGCAGTTCGAGCAGCTTCCCATGGAGATCACATAGCGGGGCTCGGACATCTGATCGTAGAGGACCCTGATCCTCGACGCCATCTTCAGCGTCACGGTCCCCGCCACGATCATCACGTCGGACTGCCGGGGGGTGCCGCGGAAGAACGTTCCGAACCTGTCGAGGTCGTAGTGGCTCGCCCCCGTCGCCATCATCTCGATCGCGCAGCACGCGAGTCCGAACTGCATCCCCCAGAGCGACGACAGACGCGCCCAGTTCAGGAGGTTGTCCATCGACGTGATGACGATGTTGCTGTTCTCGAATTTCTGGTCTAATAGTCCCATGCACGTTTCCTCACTGCCCCTTGGGCGTCACCTCAGACGGCGGTTTCCTCTTCGGTCAGATGCGTTTCCCGCACCCCGATCCCCTTCTCGTACGCGGGGACCCTCGGCGAGGGTTTGTCCCAGTCGAGATCCCCTTTCCTCCAGACATAGGCATACCCGGTGAGCAGGATCCCGAGGAACACGAGCATCTCGATGAACGCAAACCAGCCCAGGTTCTTGTAGACGACCGCCCAGGGGAAGAGGAAAACGACTTCGACGTCGAAAATCAGGAAGATGAGGGCTACTACGTAAAAGCGGATGTTGAATCTCACGCGGGTGTCGCCGACCGGAACCTCGCCGCATTCGTACGTGGTGAGCTTGCCGGGGTACGGACGGTTCGGGCGGAGCAGCCAGGCGAAGAGAAGGCCTCCCGCCACGAACACTCCCCCCACGATCATAAAGATGAGCACCCGGCCGAATTCGGTAATCATCGAAATTGGATCCTCGCTACGCGCAACAGGTGAGTGAAGCCCGAAGGGCGGGAACATCACCGCGGGTCTTCCGGGAATCAAAGCGCATTAATATACGGAGTACGGGAAAGATAGTCAATCCTCCGCGCGAACGGAAGCTCTTACGGAACGACCGGACGTCCGGGTCATTCCCACCGGAAGAGCCTGACCGCCACGACGCAGGAGACAACGCCCCAAATGAGGAGCCCCAGAATCTGGGGCATCACCTGCATGAAGGATGCGCCGTCGATCGCCACGCTCCGGAGCCCGTCGGCAAGATACGTCAGCGGGAAGAGCGAGGTCACGGACCGGACAAACCCGGGGAGATTCGTGCGGCTGAAAAAAACGCCTGAAAGGGCGAGCATGGGGAGCGTGATGAGATTGGCGAGGGGCGCCACCTGATCCTCGCTCTTCGAGATCCCCGCCAGGGAGAAGCCGAACCCCAGGAAGACCACCGCCCCGAGAACCCCCAGCAGAAAGATCAGGGCCATGTTCCCGATGAAATGCAGGTGGAGGAAGAGGACGCCGACCCCCACCATGATCGCCATCTGCATCATGATGACGATGAGCCGCATCGCCACCTGCGCGATGATGAAATCGTTCGGTCGTATGGGCGTGACCCAGAGCCGCCGGAGGATCCCCCTCTTCTTAAGCGTCACGAACCCGAAGGCCACGCCGAATATCCCCGCCTGCATGATGGACATCGAGAGGATTCCGGGGAGGAGGAAATCGATATAGGTGAGGTTCCGCGACTTGAACGGAAGCGTCGTCACCAGCGTCCTCCTGAGCCCGGGCGCTCCGGCAAACGCGGCTTCGTCAAGTTCCCGCTGGAGGACGAGACCGCCGAGCTGCGTCATCTGGGGCTTCGCTTCGACGTCCCCGTATGCCGTCAGGCCCGCCGCCCCGCCCTGCGTATACCCGGACGGAATGACGAGAACCAGGTCCCGCTCTCCCTTGGCAAGCCGCGCCATTTCATCGTCGCGCGTCCCTTCCGCAACCTCGAAGGTGGTGACCGACCTGATGCGGGAGAGAAGCTCCTCCCCCGCCGGGCCCGCTTCGTTGACGACCCCCATGTCAATCGTTCCCAGGCCGTTGAACTTCACGAACCCGAAGAGGACGACCACAAGAAGGGGAAACAGAAGCGTCCAGAGAATCGCCTCGCGCTGACGGAAAAACATCTTCATCGACGCGAGCGTAAGCATCCATTTTATGCGCATGGGGCCCCGGTGAAATTGGAAAGACATGCATCGACTCGTATCATCATCGCCGATCCTTCACTCGTCGCGGATCGTATGTCCCGTGAGGCTGAGGAAGACGTCCTCGAGGCTCGCGAGCCGCTCGACTTTTTCCTTCCGGAACCCGCCCGCCACCAGCGCGTCGATCATCTCGTGGGGCGGGGCCATCGCAATGATCTTTCCCGCGTCCATGATCGCCACACGGTCGCAGAGCTCTTCCGCCTCGTCCATGTAGTGGGTCGTGATCACGATCGTTTTTCCTTCCGAGCGGATCCGTTTTATGACGCCCCAGAGGTGGCGGCGGGCCTGCGGATCGAGGCCCGTCGTCGGCTCGTCGAGAAAGATGACGACGGGATCGTTCACGAGCGCCGCGGCGATCGAGAACCGCTGTTTCTGCCCCCCGGAAAGCTGGGCCACCTGGGACCGCGCCCTGTCGCGCAGCTCCACTTCGTCGAGAAGGGTGAGCGGATCGACGCGCCGCCCGTACATCTCTCCGAACAGGACGAGAAGCTCCGCGAGGCTGAGCTTGTCGAAAAACGAGGAGGACTGGAGCTGGACGCCGATGATCCTTTTGACCTCGTGCGCCTGCGTCCGGACGTCCAGTCCCCCGAGGAGGATTTTCCCGGCGTCGACGGTCCGCAGCGTTTCGATGCACTCGAGCGTCGTGGTCTTTCCCGCCCCGTTCGGCCCCAGGATCCCGAAAATCTCCCGGGCGCGCACGCTGAAACTCACGCCGTCCACCGCCGCCACGCCGCCGTACCGCTTGACGAGATCATCCACCTGGAGCACGATCTCTCCGTATTCCGTCACTGCACCCTCCCTTCGTCTGCGCGGAACGCCGCGCCCGCATCAACGATAGTCCGTTTTATGAAATACGTCATGTCGCGGTCCACCGTCAGCGGATACTCCAGGCTGTCGTACGTGACCTCGACCGTTTCCCTGACGCTTTGCGAATCCCGGAGCGTTACCGTCACCGGAACGACAAGCGGCGTGTCGGGAAACGCGTACCACGTATAAATCTTATTCTTCCCGGTATCGGGGGTGGCGGCGTGCCGGACCCCCCTGACCCACGGCGAGACGGCGGCAAAAGGCCGGTCGCTCCTGTAGCTGACGACGACGCTCAGGGGACGGAACGCGGAATGGATTACGAGCCGCCTGTCCATCACGCTCCCGGCGCCGGTGCGCTCCGGGCGCCGGGTGAGCGATCGGTCAACCGAGAGCCATGTGACGACCGCGGGTCGTTCCGTATGGAGCGGCATCGAGGTCCGGCGCCCATCGAACGTCGAATCGATCCCGTCGACCGTGCATCTGATCCCGCTCAGGTATTCGGCGCTTGCAATGTTGACGGCGCCGGAGTCCGCCCCGAGCCGGTAGGTCTGCGTGACAGAAACCGACCGTTCCCAGAGAGGTCCGTACACCGGGCGGAAGAGAAGCAGGACCGCGCTCATCAGTGTACCCCCCGCCGCGAGCGCAATTCCCGCGGTCCCGCCGAATCTCCTGAGCCAGAAGAGATCCGCAGACGAATCCCTGTACACGGCGGCGAACGCGAAGACGAAGGGGAGCGCCAGCATTGAGAAAAAGAGTATGAAGAGCGCGTTGTAGATCACGGATGAGGAGAACGAAGGGAGCCGTAAGTCCGCGAGTATGCGCTGGTACAGTCCCGTGTACTCCTGGAACACGAGACGGGCCACGGGGTACGGCGTGAGAACGAGAAACGCCCCCTTCAGCACGGGGGGGCGGAGGAACATCGCCAGCGAAAGGAACATAAGCGAGAAGGCGGGATAGGCAGCCAGCTCCGCGTTCGCCAGCGAGAGGAGCACGGTCAGGAGGGCGAGAAGAATAAACGCACGGACGTAATACGGGAACGGGTCCCTCGTGAGGCGGAGGCGCCGCGCCATGCCCAGAGAAAGCCAGAGCCCGATCAGACCGCAGAAGATCGCAAGAACGACGAACCCGCCGTAATTGTTGACCCAGGGGAATCTGTACCCGCGGATAACGCCGATCACGTTTTCGGAGAGCCAGATGAACGACTCGACGATGAACGTAAAGAATACGAGTTTCACCCCGGACCACCGCACGGGGGGGATACCGGCGGGGAGGGGCCGGCGTTTCCGCGAGAGAAACAGAACAGCGATCCCCGCGAGAATCGCAATCACGGCGACACCCCGGAGCAGGCCGGGCGAAAAATACAGGGGCGTGTGGCCCGCAACAATGAGCAGGTACTTCTCCGTCGTCCGGGAGGGGACGCCGCCGTCGAACCGCTCGAAGAGCTTCAGGACGAGATCCCCCGAGCGGGGAAGTCCCGAAGGCGTGAAATTGGCCCAGCTGTCAAGCGGGGTGTGAATCGGGAAGGTGACGTCGGACGTGAAATCGATCGCGGGAATCCCCCTCGCGAGAAAGGAGTAATGATCGGAGCTGGCCCCCATTCCTGTTGCGCTGTTCACCGTCGCTGCATGCGTAGGGTACACGAGCCCATCGGCGTGCAGCTGATTGTAAAAGATGTCGAATGTCGCATCGACAAGCCACCGCGGGGCGCTCGACTGATGTGCACCGTCGGGATCGGCCTCAAGTGTGCCCGCGCCGTCGGCCATGTCGATCTGGAGCATCAGGTCGACGCTGTCGATCGCCGGAAAGTGACGGACGAAGTACTCCGATCCCCTGAGCCCCTCCTCCTCCCCTCCCCAGCAGCAGAAGACAGCCGTTGATGCGTGCGGCTTTTTCCCGATTACGCGCGACAGCTCGATCACGGACGCCACACCCGAGCCGTCGTCGTTGGCACCCGGAACTTCCGGTCCCTCGGAATCGATGTGCCCCCCGATGAGTATCATCCGGCCCGTTTTCCCGCGCAGGACGCCGACCGCGATCCCGCTCGCCGTGTTCACCCCCGCCGCGTCCGTCATGGGCATGACGTACGTCTCCGTGCAACCGGATTCCCTGAATCTCTCCGCGGCCCAGCGCAGGGCCTTTCCCTCGGCGGGCGAGCCCATCGGGCGAGGGCCGATCGCATTGATGAGATACCTCAGGTTTGCATACGCGCTGTCACCCGAAAATCCGGTGTTCTGCGCCCCGCACGGCATAACGGCGAGCGCACAGAGGACGCCGGCAAAAAAAGGCCGGTTCATCAGGGGTGGTTCCGGGCTGTGAGACCGCGCGCTGGGGCGGCCGGCATGGGTATCACGGTTTCCAACGGGTTTCCGGGATTTCCGCGCCCTGGTTGACGTACCGGGCGAGCACGAAGAGAAGATCCGAAAGACGGTTAAGAAACATCGTCACCCCCTCGCCGATATCCTCGTTACGGGAGAGGCGGACAACCACACGTTCGGCTCTCCGGCAGACGGTCCTGGCAAAGTGGAGCCGCGCGGCCAGGGGGGAACCCCCGGGGAGGATGAAGCTGTGGAGCGGTTTCAGGAGCGCCTCGACCCTGTCGATCTCCCGTTCAAGCACGCGGGAATCCCGGGGCTCGATGCGCCGGATCGCCTTGCGGGAAACGGAACGGGGCGTGGCCAGGTCTGCCCCGAGGTCGAACAGGCGGTGCTGGACCTGCAGGAGGACATCCCGGATCCCGTCGTCCGGATCGTCTGCAAGGGCGACGCCGAGAACGGAGTTCAACTCGTCCACCGTCCCGTATGCCTCGATCCGGAGGGCGTCCTTCGGAACTCTCTGGCCGCCGAAGAGCGACGTGTCCCCGCTGTCGCCGGTCTTTGTGTAAATCTTCATCCTCGGGTGATTTTCACGGGAAGAATGTAGCCATTTCACGCGTGACAGTCAACGAACGGATCCGGCAATCCGTCCGTTCCGTATTGTGAATTGACACTCCCGCCGGCTTTCCCTATGTTTCACATTCGCCGCCGGCGGCGGCGGCCACGTCCACATTCTCCGCACCGCATCATATGCGCACGAAAGAACGACTCTTCCTCCTCGACGGCATGGCGCTCGCCTACCGTGCCTATTTCTCGTTCATCGCCCGCCCCCTCATGAACAGCAGGGGGGAGAATACGAGCGCGATCTACGGCTTCGTGACCGCGCTCATGAAGATCCTCGACGACGAAAAGCCCGATCACATCGCGGTCGTGTTCGACACGAAGGAGCCGACCTTCCGTCACAAACTCTTCGCCGCCTACAAAGCCACCCGTCAGAAGATGCCGGAAGACATGGCCGCGCAGATGGAAAAACTGAAGGACGTCGTCCGCGCGTTCAACACCCCCCTCCTCGAGCTTCCCGGTTTCGAAGCGGACGACATCATCGGCACGCTCGCGCGGCGCGCGGAGAAGGAGGGGGTCATGACGATGATGGTGACCGGGGACAAGGATTTCATGCAGCTCATCTCGCCCATGATCAGGATGTACAAACCCGGGAAGTCCGGCGGGGACCCGGAGCTTGTCGGGGAAGAGGGCGTCCTGGAGAAATTCGGCGTCACGCCGGACAGGGTCATCGACGTCCTCGGCCTGATCGGCGACAAGTCCGACAATGTCCCCGGCGTCCCCGGGGTGGGAGAGAAGACGGCGATCCCCCTGATCCAGAAGTACGGCTCCATGGAGGAGCTGTACGCGCACGCCGGAGAGATCCCGCAGAAAGGACTCCGCGAAAAGCTTCTCGCCAACAGGGAGACCGCGTTCCTCTCGAAGCACCTCGTCACGATCGACACCGCGGTTCCTCTCGACGTTGATTTCCATTCGCTCCGGGCTGCGCCGCGCGACACGCCGCTGCTGATCCGCATGTTCGGCGAACTGGAATTCAAATCGCTCGCCGCGAGGCTGAGGGAGACAGAGAAATCCGGTGACGCGCCGGCCTCCCGCACAACCGCGCCGTCCGCGACGCCCCCCGCCGGGGAGGAGGCGCCCCCGTCGGACATCGGGACCGACGCACACGAATACACCTGCGTCACGACCGCCGGCGCGCTTGACCTTCTCGTGGGGGAGCTCATGCGGAGTCCCCTCATCGTGTTCGACACGGAAACTACGTCCAAAGACCCTCTTCGCGCCGACCTTGTCGGAATCTCCCTCTGCACCGGCGCACGGCGCGCCTGGTATATCCCCGTCCGCTGGGAGCCCGGGAAGGGGAGCGGCGATGGTCTGTTCGGGGGGGGACCGGGGAGGGAAGTCAACACAACCGCCGCGGCCCTCCCGCGCAAGGCGGTCCTTGCGAAGCTCGCGCCCGTGTTCGCGTCGCACGAGATATGGAAGGCCGGACAGAACATCAAGTACGACATGCTCGTTCTCATGAACAACGGGCTGGAGGTGAACGGCCCCGCCTTCGATACGATGGTGGCGAGCTACATCCTCCGCGCCGACGGACAGCACAACCTCGACGCGCTTGCGAAGGAATACCTGAATTACCGCATGGTATCGTACGACGACCTGGTGGGGAAGGGAAAACAGGCCCGGCACATCGCGGAAGTCCCGCTCGAATCTGTCGCCATGTACTCCGCCGAGGACGCGGACATGACGTTCAGGATCCGCGAGCTGCAGATTCCGCGGCTCAGGGAGATGGATCTCCTCCGCCTCTGCGAGGAGATCGAGTTCCCCCTCATCGCGGTGCTCGCCAGGATGGAAAGCGAGGGGATCAGTCTCGACGTCCCGTGCCTCGAGGGAATGTCGAAGGACCTTGACCGGCAGATCGACAACCTCATCACGGAAATCCACCGCCAGGCCGGCGGAAAGTTCAATATCAATTCCACGCAGCAGCTCGGGGAGATCCTCTTCAACACCCTCAAACTCCCCACGATCCGCAAGACGAAAACCGGGTTCTCGACCGACGTCGCTGTCCTGGAAACGCTCCACGGCATGCACCCGATCATCGGGAGCCTTCTCGATTACCGGCAGCTCACAAAGCTGAAATCCACATACATCGACGCGCTCCCCTCGCTCATCCATCCGGACACCGGGAGGGTCCACACGTCGTTCAACCAGACCGTCGCAGCGACCGGGCGGCTTTCCTCGAGCGACCCCAATCTTCAGAACATCCCCATCCGCACGGAGATCGGGCGGTCGATTCGGAAAGCCTTCGTGCCGCGTTCAGCCGGCGCGGTGCTTATGTCCGCGGACTATTCGCAGATCGAGCTGCGCGTGATGGCCCATATGTCGGGGGACGAAAGTCTCGCGTCCGCGTTCCGGAACAACGAAGACGTTCATGCCACGACGGCAGCGGGGGTTTTCGGCGTCGAGGCGGGGGGGGTAACGCCCGACATGCGCCGCAAGGCCAAGGAGGTGAACTTCGGGATAATGTACGGCATCGGTCCCTTCGGACTTGCCAGGCGGCTCGAGATCTCCCAGACCGAGGCGAGGGAGATCATCCAGAGGTACTTTGCGAGGTTTCCCAAAGTGAAGCAGTACATCAACGACACGATCGCCGGGGCGCGCCGGGATGGGTACGTCGCCACGCTCACGGGGCGCCGGCGGTACCTCCCCGACATCAACAGCAGGAACCAGAACATCAGGGGGAATGCGGAACGTCAGGCAATCAACATGCCGATACAGGGGACGGCTGCGGACATGATCAAAATCGCCATGATCCGGCTCGACCGCTCGCTCCGTGAGAAGAAGATGAAAAGCCGGATGCTCCTGCAGGTCCATGACGAGCTGGTGTTTGAGGTCCCGCGCGGGGAGGAAAAGAAGATGACGATCCTCGTCACGGACGGCATGCAGGACGCCATGCCCCTCTCCGTCCCGATCCGGGTCGACGTCGGGACGGGGAAGAACTGGCTGGAGGCGCACTGACGGGGTGCGCCGGACCTCCCTTACTCTCCCTGCCGGGAGGAGAGGGCGGTGTTCAGGATGAGCGCGGCGCCGGAGAGGACGAGCCCTGCCGGCCACCATCTGTTCACCACCGGCGCCACTTCCCACGCCGGGAACCAGCCGAGCTCGGTTGACAGGACCGCTCCCCCCACGAGAAGGAGGCACGCAGCGGGTACAAGAAGGTGCCAGTCGCGCCGGGAGACGAAATACATGAGGATGAGCCCCGCCCCGGACACCAGAAGAAGCCCCCCGACGACAATCCCCGGGTCAAGCCAGACGACGTCGCACGCCCGGAGCAGGCACGCCCCTCCGATCACGAACCAGAAAAACCCCCAGAAGGCTCCGCCGCGGGAGTGCCGGACGAACCCGTTGTAGAGCATGAGCCCCCCTCCGGCCGCGACCGAAAGCCAGAGGACGGGAGCCCACCCCGCCCAGAACACGTGGAGGCGGTGGAGAAGCATCGCCGCTCCGAAGAAGATCAGGAGCAGCGGAAGCAGGTAACCGCGTACAGGCAGCGCGTGCATTTCACCTCCGCTTTGTTTATGCAGTGACCGGTTCGCGCGGCGTCACGATCGCCATGATGACGTAGAGAAGGAGCATGAAACCGAACGAGGCGAACGACGCGATGATGAACAGGAGCCGGACGATCGTCGGGTCGACGCCGAAGTACGACGCGACTCCCCCGCAGACACCGAAGATTTTCTTTCCCGTGCGCGACTTGTACAGGCGGGTCCGGCGTCCGTCCCCGGCCGCTCCCTCCGGCGCGGGGGCCGTGCCGGGCGTTCCGTCCGCGGGAAGCGGGGCGCCGCCGAACGAGTTTCTCCCGCCGAAGAGAAACGCCACGCCCGCAAGGATAAGCAGGACCGGGATAAAGACGTCCGAAGCAACTCCCCACCAGCGGTGCCAGAGCGGGAGCCCGAGATTCCCGAGGAACCATACGGTACCGACCGCAACCAGGAGTATCCCCCAGAACCTGCTGTTCCGCTCCCGCACAGCCACCGGGGGAGCCTGCGCCTCCCCGCGGTTGACGGGCATGATGATCATCGCGATGATGTACAGGACCACACCCATTCCCCCCACCAGCGTCAGCAGGACCCAGGCCAGGCGGACAAGCGTGGAGTCAAGACCGAAGTATTCAGCCACCCCGCCGCACACGCCGTCAAGCATCCTGTCGGCGCGCGATTTGTACAGGCGCCTCGTGTCGTCATGCTCAGCCATAGCCACCTCCAGAATGTCGGTGAGCCCCTCCCGTGTATTCTGATACGCAGGCGTGATCCGCATGTTACAAACGAAAAGGGCCCCCGGAGGGGCCCTTTTCGTTCACCGATCGTCGGATTCCTACACTTCCATGATCTCCTTTTCCTTCTGGGCGAGGAGACTGTCGATGTCCTTGATCCCCTTATCCGTCATCTTCTGGATCTCGTGCTCCCCTTTCTTCCGCTCGTCCTCTGAAAAATGTTCCGCCTTTTCGGATTTCTTCAGGTGCTCGATGGCGTCGCGCCTGACGTTCCGGATCGCGATCTTGCCGTCTTCGCCGAACTTCTTCGTCAGCTTCACGAGCTCCCGCCGTCGCTCCTCGTTGAGGTTCGGGATCGGGATGCGGATCACGTCCCCGTCCTTCACAGGGTTGAGGCCCAGGTTGGCCGTCTGGACCGCCTTTGCAACATGGTCGAGCATCCCCTTGTCGTACGGCTGGATCGTGAGCGTGTGGGCATCGGAGACGCTCACGTTCCCGCAGTGCGCCAGGGGCGTCATCGTCCCGTAATAATCCACCTTCACGGTGTCGAGCAGAGCGGTCGTCGCCTTGCCGGTCCTGATCTTGACGAGCTCCCCGCGCACGACCTCCACCGCCTTGTGCATCTTGTCTTCCGCTTCTTTCAGTATGTTCTTTACCATGATGGTCTCCGATCCCGGTTGTTATCGAGCAGACGACGAGAGCTCCAGCACGGTCGTTCCCACATCCTCCCCGAGGATAAGACGCTTGAAGTTCCCCTTCGTGTTCATGTTGAACACGAGGATGGGGAGCTTGTTCTCCTTGCAGAGGGTAATCGCGGTCATGTCCATGACCTTCAGATCCTTCTTCAGGACGTCGAGATACGATATCTCCGTGTACCTGAACGCGGAGGGGTTCCGCTCCGGGTCGGAGTCGTAGATGCCGTCCACGCGCGTCCCCTTGATGATCGCGTCGGCCTCGATTTCCACCGCCCGGAGGGCGGCGGCGGTGTCCGTCGTGAAATACGGGTTGCCCGTGCCGGCGCCGAAGATCACGACGCGTCCCTTTTCCAGGTGACGCACGGCCCTGCGGCGGATGAACGGTTCCGCGATGACGTCGACCCGGATCGCCGACATGAGCCGCGTCATCGTGCCCGAGCGCTCCATGGCGCTCTGGAGCGCAAGCGCGTTGACGAGCGTGGCGAGCATCCCCATGTGGTCGCCGGTGACCTTGTCTATCCCGTCATTGGATTCCGAGACGCCCCGGTAGATGTTTCCCCCGCCGATTACGATCCCCAGCTCGACGCCCAGATCGTGGACGCCTTTGATCTCTTCGGCGTACTGGTTCAGTACGTTCGGGTCGATGCCGAACTGCCGGTCGCCCATGAGGGCTTCGCCGCTCAGTTTAAGGAGCACCCTACGGAACCTCGGTCCGCCTTTCACGTCAGCGCGCCTCCTCGCCGAGATGATAGCGGTGGAACCGCGCCACCGCGGTCCCTTTCCCTGTTTCCGCAAGGTAGTCCCGGACGGTCTTTCCGCCGTCCTTCACGAAGATCTGCTCCAGCAGGCAGACCTCCTGGTAAAATTTTTCAAGCCTGCCGTTGGCGATCTTCTCCACGATGGGCGCCGGTTTTCCCTCGTTCGCCGCCTGCGTCCGGTAGATGTCGAGCTCCCGCGCGACGGTGTCCTTCGCGATCGCCTCCCGCCCGACGGTCAGCGGGTTCATCGCAGCGATCTGCATCGCGACGTCCCTCCCGACCGCGGTCCCGGCGGGATCGGTTCCCAGGTTCACGCACTCGACGAGGACGCCGATCTTGCTGCCGAGGTGCGTGTAGGAATAGACGGCGCCGCCGGCGGATTCCAGGATGCTGAACCGGCGCACGTCGATCTTCTCTCCCACCTTCGCGAGCAGGTCGTTCGTCAGGTCCGTGACCGTTTTTCCTCCCGGCGTTTTGAGGCTCGTCAGGTCCTCCACGCTCTTCGGTCGGTGCGCGGCGATCGTCTCCGCGACGGCGCGCGCGAACGCGGTGAAGTCGTCGCTCCTGCCGACAAAGTCGGTCTCGCAGTTGATCTCCACGATCACGCCCGTTTTGCCGTCGCCGCTCACCTTCGTGACGATCATCCCTTCCTTCGCGGCGCGGTCTCCGCGTTTCCGGGCGACCGCCGCCCCCTTCTTGCGCAGGATCTCCACGGCGGCGTCCATCGAGCCGTCAGCTTCCTGGAGGGCGCGCTTGCAATCCATCATCCCCGCGCCGGTCATCTCGCGGAGTTTCTTTATCATGTCATTCGTGATGTTCATTCGTACGTACCGTCAGTATCCTTTCTGCGTCGTTCTCTGTTCAATTCAGCGAGGGTTTCGGCTCGGGCGCGTCTTTCCCCCTGTGTTCTGCCTCGGCGGAGGATTCCGCCTGGCGCGCGGACGATCGCTCTTTCCCCTCGAGCACAGCATCGGCGAACGCCTTTGTGATGACCTGCACGGACTTGATCGCGTCGTCGTTCGCGGGGATCACGAAGTCTATCCCGTCCGGGTCGCAGTTCGTATCCATGATGGCGAACACCGGTATGCCAAGGCGGTTCGCCTCCTTGACCGCGATGGACTCCTTCTTGACGTCGACGACAAACAGTGCGCCCGGGAGCCGTGTCATGTCGACGACCCCCGAGAGCACGTTGTTCAGCTTTTCCTTCTCGCGCTGGAGGAACAACCCCTCCTTTTTCGTGATCTTGTCAAACGTGCCGTCGCTCTCCATCTTTTCGATGTTGGTGAGGCGTTTCACGCTCTTGCGGATCGTGGTGAAGTTCGTCAGGGAGCCGCCGAGCCACCGTTCGCTGACATAGAACTCCCCCGTGCGCACCGCCTCCTCGCGGATGACGTCTTTCGCCTGTTTCTTCGTGCCAACGAACAGGATGCGCTTCCCCTCGGCGGAGATGTTGCTGATGGCGTTGCACGCCTCCTCCAGGAGTATCCGGGTTTTCATGAGATCGATGATATGGATCCCGTTGCGCTCCATGAAAATGTAGGCGCGCATCTTGGGATTCCAGCGGCGGGTGAGATGACCGAAATGACAGCCGGCTGCGAGCAGCTCGGCGACTTCGACGCGGGGCATGCAGGAACTCCTTATGTTGAGTTTGGTCTTCTACTCCCTTCGTCTCCCGCCGTCATCACGCAGGGCGTGACACTCGCGGCGGAATCCGGGAGTATGAGTTGTGACAGCGCCGGGGGAGGTTCACGGGCAGGGCCCGCGCGTCCCCGGCAGACGGATGCAACCCGTCCCTTGAATTACCTCTTGGAGAACTGGAATCTCTTGCGGGCTTTCTTCTGGCCGTATTTCTTCCGCTCGACCATACGCGGGTCGCGCGTCATCAGTCCCGCAGCGCGGAGCAGCGGCTTGTGCTCATCGTTGATCGACACGAGGGCGCGGGAAATGCTCAGCTGGACCGCGCCCGCCTGTCCCGAGACGCCGCCCCCCTCCACGTTGACCCGGATGTCGTACTTGCCTGCAGACTGGGTGACCTCGAGCGGCTTGAGCACCTGACGACGGAGCGTCTCGAGCGGGAAATACTGTTCGAACGATTTCTTGTTGATCGTGATCGCCCCCGCACCGGGTGCGAGGATCACGCGCGCGACGGACGTCTTCCTTCTGCCGACCGCCAGAGTGGTCTGTGGGTGCATGCTCCGTTACGACTCCTTGCCGGTTTCGTTAGTGACGACGTGAGGGACGGGCTGCTGGGCGGCATGGGGATGCCCGGCGCCCGCGTACACTTTCATCTTCTTCAGAATCTGTCTCCCCAGCCTGTTGTGGGGAAGCATCCCCTTCACCGCGTGTTCGAAGACCCTCTCGGGGTTCTTGCGGAGCACGTCCTGGAACTTCTCGAATACCGCCCCGCCGGGATACCCGGTGTAATGAAAATATTCCTTGAGCTCCGCGCGCTTCCCGGTGATTTTTACTTTCGACGCGTTCACGACGACGACAAAATCCCCCATGTCGGCGTTCGGCGTGAAGACGACCTTGTGTTTTCCCCTGAGGAGACGGGCGGCTTCGCTCGCAATGCGCCCCAGTGTCTTTCCGTCCGCGTCGATGAGGTGCCATTTCGCCTCGTTCTCCGACGTCTTGAAAAACCGCGTTGTCTTGTCCACTTCTGCCGCTCCTGGAGGATCGATGATGAACTGCTGGGTTCAATAAAGCTTTTCAATTTACGGAAAACCCGCCAAAGAGTCAATGCCGCAATCGCGCAGGAAGCCGGCTTTCCGCGGGATGCGCCCCGGGCTCAGACCTGCCCGGCGGCGTGGTAGGAGCTGCGGACCAGCGGTCCCGATTCGACGTGGCGGAAACCCAGGACCAGCCCCTCCTCCCTGAATTCAGCGAATTCCGCGGGAGGGACGTACCGTTCCACGGGGAGATGATCCTTCGTCGGCCTGAGGTACTGGCCGAGCGTCAGTATGTCGCACCCGCTCCGGCGGAGATCCGCCATCACGTCGAGCACTTCGGCGTGTGATTCCCCCAGCCCGAGCATCAATCCGCTCTTCGTCACCATCCCCGCTTCACGGGCCCGGCGGATCAGCTCGAGCGAGCGGGGGTATTTCGCCTGAGGGCGGACCCGCGTGTAGAGGCGCGGGACGGTCTCCGTGTTGTGGTTCAGGATGTCAGGCCTCTCGTCGATGACGAGCTGGAGGGCCCAGCGGACGCCGCGGAAGTCGGGGATGAGCACCTCGATCTTCACGTGCGGGTTCACGCGCCGCGCCTGACGGATCGTCTCGGCGAATATCGCCGCACCGCCGTCCGGGAGCTCATCACGGTTCACGGACGTGATCACCGCATGGCGGACATTCATACGCCCTATCGCCTCGGCCACACGGTACGGCTCGTCGGTGTCGAGAACGACGGGACGCCCGGTCGTCACCGCGCAGAAACCGCATGAGCGCGTGCAGAGATCTCCGAGGATCATGAACGTGGCGGTGCCGGCGTTCCAGCACTCGGCCATGTTCGGGCAGCGGGCTTCCTCGCAAACCGTGTGGAGCCTGTGCCCGTCGATAAGCCCCTTCAGGCGCGCGTAGTTCTCACCCGACGGCAGATGGATCTTGAGCCAGTCCGGCCGTTCCCTGCGCAGGGCGGGGGACGGGACGACATCCCCGTTGAGCTGTTCCATCATTTCTCTCCCTTCAGACCTTCCACTCCCGGTCGCGGCGCTGGAGGTTCCGGACGATTTCTTCCAGAAACATCCCGCCGAGCGCCCCGTCAATGATCCTGTGGTCGAACGCAAGCGTCAGGTAGGCGATGGACCGGATGGCGATCGCTTCGTCGATCACCACGGGGCGTTTCCGCACCGCCCCCGTTCCCAGTATCGCGACCTGCGGCTGGTTGATTATCGGCATGCCGATGAGCGTTCCGAACACGCCGTAATTCGTGATCGTGAATGTCCCCCCCTGTATCTCGTCCGGCACGAGCTTTTTCGCGCGCGTCCGGGCGGCGAGATCGTTCACGGCGCGCGCAAGCCCCGTGAAATTCTTCTCCTCTGCGTTGCGTATGACCGGGACGATGAGCCCGCTCTCCGACGCGACGGCAAGGCCCAGGTTGATGAAGTTCTTCCGTATGATCTTGTCCCCCTCCACGGAGGAATTGACGAGGGGATATTTCTTGATCGCGCTCACGACAGCTTCGGCGATGTACGGAGTGAACGTGAGCCTGAATCCCTCCTTCTTTTCGAATTCCGCCGCGTGCTCGTCCCGGTGCATCACGACGGCCGTCATATCCGCCTCGTGGACGGCCGCGACATGCGGGGAGGTCTGCACGCTCCGGACCATGTGTGCCGCCATCTTCACCATGACGTTGCTCATCTGGAGTATCTCATGCGCGGGGGGAGGATACTTCGCACGGAGCGCGGGAACGTCGACGCTCTGGAGCGTCACGGGTCCGGGCGCCGCGCTGACACTTTCCACCGCGCGCGCGGGGGCCGGGACCGGTTTCCTCGACGCCACGTAGGCAAGGAGATCCTTCTTCGTCAGCCGCCCGCCTTCCCCCGTCCCGGGTATCGGCTCGAGTTCCGTGAGGGGGATTCCCTCCGCCCTGGCGATGCTCAGCACCAACGGGGAATAGAATCGCCCAGCGGCAGCGGGCGATAACGCCGGCGTCTCCCGGCGTGGCGGAGGAGGTGCGGCGGGGGCCGGCCCCGCCGGGGAGGACTGAGGCGCCGGGGCCGGAGCCGGAGCCCCGGCTGCGGAGCCAGCGGTCTCGAGCCAGGCGATCACCGTGCGCACCGGGACGGTGCCGTTCTCCGGAGTAACGATCTCCGCGAGCGTTCCGGCCGCCGGCGAGGGGATCTCCGAGTCGACCTTGTCGGTGCTGATTTCGAGAAGCACCTCGTCCTTGTTCACGTGATCGCCGACCTTTTTGAGCCAGCGGACGATCGTCCCTTCGGTGATGCTCTCACCCATCTGGGGCATGATGATTTCGATACGGGCCATGTGGCTGTCCAGTCTGATGGAATACGGGCGTCAGTACACTGCCAGTGCTCGCAGCGCCTGCACGATCTTCTCCGTGTCCGGCAGGTGCGCCGCTTCAAGCGCGGGGGCGAACGGGACAGGCGCGTCGAGGGCGCCCAGCCGCCTGACCGGGGCGTCAAGGTATGGGAAGGCGTGCTCCGCGATCAGCGCGGCGATCTCGCCCCCCACTCCCCCCGTCAGCGTATCCTCGTGCACGATAAGGACCTTCCCCGTTGCGCGGACCGACTCGATGATTAGCTCCCGGTCGAGCGGCAGGAGCGTCCGGAGGTCCACGACGCGGGTTTCGATCCCGTCGGCCTTCGACAGCTTTTCCGCGGCCTCGAGCGAGAAGTGGACCGTCGAGCCGTACGTCAACACGGTCAGATCCCCCCCCTCCCGCTTTACCTCTCCTTTCCCGATCGGGACCGTCACGTCCCCGTCGGGTACATCCCCCTTGATGCGGCGGTAGAGATACTTGAACTCGTAAAACAGCACCGGGTTGTTATCGCGCACCGCCGATTTGATCAGCCCTTTCGCGTCGGAAGGGCTCGACGGGGCGACGATCCTGAGCCCCGGGACGTGGGCGAACCATGCCTCGGTGCTCGCGGAGTGATACGGGCCGCCGTGTATGTACCCGCCGGTCGGAAGCCGGATCACCACCGGGACCGCGATGCGCCACCGGTAATGGATCTTTGCGGCGTTCGTGACAACCTGGTTGAACCCGGACGTCACGAAATCCGCGAACTGCATCTCCACGATCGGCCGCATCCCGGCTACGGCCGCCCCCGTCGCCGCTCCGATGATCGCCGATTCGGAGAGCACGCTGTCGATGACGCGCTCCGGGCCGAAATGCTCGATGAACCCTTTCGTCGCCTTGAACGCCCCGCCGTACGCCCCGATGTCCTCCCCGATGAGGAAGACGGACGGGTCGCGTTCCATCTCCTCCCACATGCCCTTCGCGATCGCCTCGATGTACGTCAGCGGCGGCATTACGGCGCGTAGACCCCTTCCCCCGCATCCTCTCCGGCCGGCAAGCCGCTCTGCATCGCGAAGGCGACGGCGTCGTCGATGCCGGCGGCGATATCCGATTCCACTTTCTTTTTTGATTCCCCGGTCAGGATGTGGTCCGCAAGAAGGACGTTCTCAAGACGGTCGATCGGATCCTTCTTCCGCCACTCGTCGATCATGCCGGGGGGAACATAGGACGCATCATCGGAGGCGGAATGACCCTGCATCCGCATCGTGACCGATTCGATGAGCGTCGGGCCCTCTCCCCTCCGCGCGCGGTCGACCGCCTTCCTGCACGTCTCGAAGACGAGGCCGACGTTTGTCCCGTCGATCGTCACGCCGGGGATGCCGTAGCCCGGGGCCCGATCCGAGAGATTCTGCGCCGCGTACTGCAGACGCACCGGCGTCGAATAGGCGAACTGATTGTTCTCGATAATCAGGACGAACGGCAGCTGCATGACCGCGGCCATGTTCAGCCCTTCGTGAAACTCCCCCGCATTGCTCCCCCCGTCCCCGATATAGTTCATCACGACGGCCTTTTCCCCGCGCATCTTCACGGCAAGCGCGACGCCGACGGCCACGGGGATCATGGCGCCGAGATGGCTGACATTGCCGTAGATGCGGAGAGAAGGATCGGCGTAGTGTCCCGTGCCGTCACGCCCGCGCGTGAGGCTGTCGGCACGCCCGAGCTGCTGGAGGAATATGTTGCGGAGCGACTGACCCTTGACCAGATGCGCCCCGATGTCGCGGTGCATGGGGAAGAGATAATCGTCCTTCTCCAGCGCAAACGCGCTCCCCACCGCCGTCGCCTCGTTGCCGTTCCCCGTGTACGCCCCGCCGACGATCTTCCCCTGCCGGTACAGCCTGAGGATGGCGTTGTCGCACTCACGTGCCAGACGCATATAATAGTAGAGCGCAAGCCGGTCCGGATTCGAGAGCTTTCCACCGGCGGCTCTCTTTGCGCCCGCTGCCGCAGTGATGACCATCCCTGTCAATACCTGATCAACTTTTCGAGAGCTCGTATGATGTCCGATTCCTGCGGGAGCATCGCGTTCTCAAGAGCCGGGCCGTACGGGACCGGCGTGTCCATGGCCGCGACGCGCCTGACGGGGGCGTCCAGATTTTCGAAGCACTCCGAAGCGACAAGGGCGGCGATTTCACCGCCGAATCCCCCCGTGAGCGTGTCTTCATGCACGACGAGCACCTTCCCCGTCTTCCGGACCGAGGTGAAGATCGAATCCGTATCAAGAGGGTTCAGCGTTCTGACGTCGATCACCTCGATGCCGACGCCGAGCGCCGCCTCAACCTTCCGCGCGGCATCGAGCGACCGCTGGACGAGCATCCCCCATGTGACGATGGTAACGTCCCCGCCGGACTGCTTCACCGCCGCCGCGCCGAAGGGAACGGTGAACTCCTGTCCCGGCTCCGGCGACGACGCGAATGCCTGGCGGTAGAGACCCTTGTGCTCCAGAAAGAGCACGGGATCCCCGCACCGGCAGGCGGTTTTCAGCAGACCTTTCGCGTCCGCGGCGTTGGAGGGAAACACGACGCGCAGGCCCGGAATGTGCGCGAAGAATCCTTCGATCGACTGGCTGTGATAGAGCCCGCCGTGTATGTAGCCCCCCACCGCGACCCGTATGACCATGGGACATGACCACTCTCCGCAGGACCGGAAGCGCAGCATCGCCACTTCGTCCCTGATCTGCATGAACGCGGGCCAGATGTAATCGCCGAACTGAATCTCCACGACCGGGAGGTAATCCCCCCGGACCGCGAGCCCGAACGCCGTGCCGACAATGCTCGCCTCGGCAAGCGGCGAGTTGAAGACCCTGTCGCTGCCGAACTTGTCCGTGAGTCCCTTCGTCGCCGTGAAGACCCCCCCCTTCTTCCCCGCAACGTCCTCCCCGTACACGAGCATTTTCGGGTTGACGGCCATCTCCTCCGCAAGCGCGTGGTTGATCGCGTCGACAATGACGACGGAAGGTCCCGGTGGTTGAGGCGGGGGGACGTCATCCGTCCGGGGCGCAACCGGAGGCGGCGCATAGACAAACGACGTGAGCGACGCGGGGTCCGGGAGGCCTTTCGCCTCCGCCCACTCGGCGGCGGCGTCGATCCGGGCCTGTATCTCGGTCCTGATGCGGGAGCAATCCGTTGCCGAGAGTATCCCCTTTTCCTGGAGGTACCGCTCGAGCCGCGGCACGGGGTCCCGTTTGAGGTCCTCTTCGAGGTCCCGGGGGTCCCTGTACTTCCGCTGGTCATCGGAGGAGGAGTGCGCCAGAAGCCTGACGGTGTCCGCCTCGATGACGCTCGGTCCATCCCCGCGGCGCGCGCGGGCCACGGCGTCCGTGGCCGCTTCGAACATCCGGGGAAAATCGCAGCCGTCAACGTGGTAGCGGTTCAGCCCGCCGTAGCCTTTGACCATCCCTGAGACGGACTCGCCGGCAAGCTGGTCCCTCACGGGGACGGAGATCGCGTACTTGTTGTTCTGGATAACGAATATGACCGGGAATTTTCCCCGGGCAGCCCAGTTCACCGCCTCGTGAAATTCCCCCTCGCTCGTGGAGCCCTCCCCGCTCGAGACGTAGACGACCTCGTCCGTACCGTCCTTCACCGCCCCCATGGCGGTACCGACGGCCTGGAGGTACTGCGTCCCCGTGGGACTGGATTGCGAGACGATCCTCCATTTCCTGTGGCCGTAGTGAAACGGCATCGCGAACCCGTCGCTGCTCGGCCCCCCTTTCCGGTGGAGCGCCTCGAGCATGATCTCTTCGATGGTGTACCCGAACTGGAGCGAAAACGCGAGGTCGCGGTAATACGGATACGCCCAGTCGTGACCCGGCCGCATCGCAAGCGCCATCGCGACCTGCGCCACCTCGTGGCCGGAACAGCCGATGTGAAAGAAGACCTTTCCCTGCCGGAGCAGGTTGAGGATCTTCGAGTCGATGAGCCTGGCGGAAAGCGCGTTCGTGTACGCGCCGACGACCTGGTGTGCCGGAAGTTGCGCCAGGGAGTCCGGCGCGGCGTTCACGCCGGCTCTCACCTCCTCAACCTTTCGCCTCGCTTCTGTTTTGGTCGGCACCGATCCTCCGTACGCAGCTATGATGTCAATGAAACGGACTCAGAGGTTTATCGCTTCGCCGTACGCGGCGGCGGCGGCTTCCATGACCGCTTCACCGAGCGTCGGGTGCGCGTGGATCGACCGGAAAATCCCCTCTGCCGTCGCGTCGAGCCTCCGGGCGACGACAAGTTCCGCAATCATCTCCGTCGCCTCCGCACCGAGTATGTGGGCGCCCAGGAGCTCCCCGTATTTCGCGTCAAATATCAGTTTCACCATCCCTTCGCTCTCGCCGATGGCAACCGCCTTGCCGAGAGGACGGAACGGAAACCGGCCGATCCTGAGGTCGTGACCCGCCGCCCTGGCTTTCTCCTCGGTGAGGCCGACGCTGGCGATCTGCGGCTGGCAGTACGTACACCCCGGTATGGAGCTATAATCGAGCGGCGCCGGCTTTTTCCCGGCGATGGCTTCCACGCAGTGCATCCCCTCTGCGGAGGCGACGTGCGCAAGCCAGGGGGGGCCGATAACGTCCCCGATCGCGTAGAGGCCGGGAACGTTCGTCCTGTAGTCGGCGTCGACACGGATGTTTCCTTTTTCCACGTTGACCCCGGCCTCTTCGAGTCCGAGGTTTTCCACGTTTCCCTGCACCCCGGTCGCCATGAGCGCGAGTTCCGCGCTGATCTCGCGCGCTTCGCCGCCGGCGGCGCGAACGGTGACCGTCACGTCATGATGCGAACGGCGGAGCGTCTCGACTTTCGTCTCCGTCAGGATCTCCATCCCCTGTTTTTTCAGGCTTGCTTCGAGCGAACGCGTCAGCTCGCGGTCTTCAACGGGGAGAATGCCGGGGAGCATCTCGACGAGGGTGACTTTTGTCCTGAGGGCATTGTAGAAATACGCGAACTCCACCCCGATCGCACCCGCCCCGATGATGACCATGGACTTCGGCTGGGAGGGGAGCGACATCGCTTCCGTGCTTGTAATGACCTGCGTCCTGTCGATCGCCACCCCGGGGAGGGAGCGGGGCCGCGCCCCCGTCGCGAGGATGATATGATCCGCCCTAAGCCGTGCCGCCTTGTTCTCGCCGGTCAGGAGATCCACGGTGCCGGGGCCGGCGATCCGCGCCGTCCCCCCGATCACGTCGATGGAGTTCTTTTTCATCAGGTATTCGACCCCCCTGACGATCCGGTCCGATACTCCCCGGCTCCGCTTGATGATCTTGGCGAAATCGAACTGCAGATTGTCGCACGTGATCCCCCATTCCTCCCCCCTCCGGAACATGTGGAGGATCTCGGCGTTTTTCAGAAGGGCCTTCGTGGGGATGCACCCCCAGTTCAGGCAGATGCCCCCCAGCCGATCGCGCTCGACCACGGCCGTCCGCAGGCCGAGCTGCGCCCCCCGTATGGCCGCAGTGTACCCCCCGGGGCCACCGCCGATGACGAGGAGATTGTACTGTGGGTCGGCCATCCGTTCCTCTCTGAAGACAACAAAAAAGGGAAAGAAAATTCCCTTCGTGCCCGGCGCGGCTGCTGTAAGAAAGCGTAGACAAAAATATAGAGAACCCCTCCCTGAAAGTCAATGAACGCCCCGTGCGCAAAGAATTCATTGATTTTCCGTTTCCATTTCGGTATACTTACCGCAAATTCCGTGAGGGACGATGGCCGCTCGTGAAGAATCGCAAGAGACGCCGGTCACGACCAACCGGAAGGCCAGGCACGAATACGCAGTCCTCGAGACCTACGAAACGGGGATCGTGCTCACCGGCACGGAAGTGAAGTCTCTCCGGCAGGGGAACGCAAATCTCTCCGACAGCTACGCGCTTTTGAAGGAGGGGGAAGTCTGGCTTTTCGGGATGCACGTCAACCCCTACGCGCACGGCAGCTACAGCAACGTCGATCCGCTCCGCCGAAGAAAGCTGCTCCTCCACAGGAAGGAAATCCGGAAAATCGCTTCACGGCTGAGAGAAAAGGGACTCACGCTCATCCCCCTGAAACTGTATTTTTTTCACGGGCTCGCGAAGCTTCAACTGGGCGTGTGCAGGGGGAAGAGGGAGTACGACAAACGGCAGGACATCGCCAAGCGTGAAGCAGAACGCTCAATCCGCAGACATCTAGCAAGGTAGACTCCGACTTTGTTCCCCCCGCTGAACGAACAGCTCGACCTCATTTCCCGCGGCACCGCAGAGATCATCCGTGTGGAGGACCTTGAGCGGAAGATCGGTGCGTCGATCCGGTCCGACACCCCGCTGAAGATCAAGCTCGGGTGCGACCCGAGCAGGCCCGACCTCCACCTCGGCCATTCCGTCGTTCTCCGCAAACTCCGCCAGTTCCAGGACCTCGGGCACCAGGCGATTCTGATCGTGGGGGACTTCACGGGGATGATCGGCGACCCCTCGGGGCGGAACAAGACGCGCCCCCCCCTCACACTGGAAGAGACACGGGCGAACGGACAGAGCTACTTCGAGCAGGCGACGAAGATTCTCTCCTCCGCCAAAGTCCGGATGCTGTACAACTCCGAGTGGCTTGCCACGATGACGTTCGCCGACGTCATCGCCCTCGCGAGCAGGTACACGGTCGCCCGCATGCTCGAGAGGGACGATTTCGAGCGGCGGTACAAGGGGGGGGAACCGATCAGCATGCACGAATTCCTCTACCCGCTCGCGCAGGCGATGGATTCCGTCGCGACCCGATCCGACGTGGAGCTCGGCGGGACGGACCAGAAATTCAACCTTCTCGTCGGACGCGACATCCAGCGGGAATACGGGATCGAGCCCCAGGTCACGATCACGATGCCGATACTCCCCGGGACGGACGGCGTCGAGAAGATGAGCAAATCGCTCGACAACTACATCGGATTCAGCGAGTCCCCGCGCGACATATTCGGAAAAACCATGCGCATACCGGATGCGCTGATACAGGACTATTACCTTCTTGCCACCGACACGCCCGCGGACCAGCTTGCGGCGATCAGGGCCCGGCTGGCCGACCCGTCGACAAACCCGAGCACGGTGAAGAGGGACCTGGCCAAGGCCCTCGTCACGCTCTATCACTCCGCCGGCGAAGCGGAGGGTGCGGAGCGGGAATTCAACAGGATGTTCCGCGAGAAAGAATCACCGGACGAGATCCAGGAGGCCGCCCTCGTCGCCCCGGGAGGACGGATCGGCATCGTCCCCCTCCTTGTCGATGCGGGGCTCGTCCCATCCAGAAACGAGGCGCGGCGGATGATCGACCAGGGGGCGGTGAGCGTAGAAGGGGTCAGAATACAGGATCACACCGCGGTGCTCGACATCTCGAAGGGTCCCGTCGTGCGCGTCGGGAAACGGGGTTTCCGCCGCGTCCGCCCGGTATAACTCACAGTACATTCCACCACACAACACTACAGCCAGAGGGAGATACGACATTGTACGTACCGGCGAAGATGTTCTTCACAAAAGGGGTGGGCCGCCACAAGGATTACCTCCAGTCGTTCGAACTCGCCCTCCGCGACGCAAAGATAGAGAAGTGCAATCTCGTGACCGTGTCGAGCATCTATCCCCCGGGGTGCAAGCGCATCCCCACGGAGGAAGGCCTGAAGTCACTCCAGCCGGGACAGATCACCTTCTGCGTGATGGCCAGGAATGCGACGAACGAGCCGAACAGACTGGTTGCTGCGTCGATCGGCGTCGCCACCCCATCCGACACCTCGCAGTACGGCTACCTTTCGGAGCACCATCCGTACGGTGAGACCGACGAAAAAGCGGGGGAATACGCCGAGGATCTCGCTGCCACGATGCTCGCGACGACGCTCGGCGTGGAATTCGACTCGGGGATCGCCTGGGATGAGAGGGAAAAACTGTACAAGATGAGCGGAAAGATCGTCAAATCGTTCAACGTCACACAGTCTGCGGAAGGGCACAAGGACGGGATCTGGACAACCGTCGTCGCGTGCGCCATACTCCTCCCCTGATGCCGTGAAATCGGCTCACAGGGACGTCCCGAGGCGCCAGTCTGTGCGCCGGCGGCTGAGCGTTACGCCGCTTCCGGGCGCGATCAGTTCAGCGCCAGCCTGAAATCATCGTAATACCCCATTACCGAGTCGACATACCTGAGCGTCTGACCCGAGTTACCGAACCATCCGGACTTCGGTTTGTCCTGCCCCCAGACGCTCCTGTGGAGCGTGTAGAAACGCTTGGAGAGGAGCGGAAGCGCATCCTTCACCGATTGCCACCGGGTCGGTTGCTCCTGCAGGTACGAGGCAAGCTCCTGCGCATCATAGACGCGGGAAAGCCCTGCATTGTACGCCGCAAGGGTAAGTTTGATCCTGTCCGCCTCCCCCGAACCTTCGAACAGGCTGTAGAGCTCCTTCAAGTAATAGATCCCCGCCTCGATGTTGTGCTCAGGGTGCGAAAGGTCGTCAAGGTCGAGTTTCCTCGCCATCTCCTCCCCGGTCACGGGCATCAACTGCATGAGTCCTTCCGCACCCATTTGACTTTCCGCAACCTTCGAAAACCTTGATTCCTGCTTCATAATCGCCAGAACCAGCCTCCAGTCGAAGCCGTAGCGTTCCGAGTACCTCTTGATCGCGGGGCCGTAGGTTCGTATGCACCGCTCCGTGGCCGCATCGAGAAGATCAGAGGCTTCCCCGGAAGCAACCGTCAGAGTATCGGAAGAGTCGCTCCCGGAGGTGCGGGAATCGGCCTTTCCAGCAATATCCTCGCTGGAAGGGGTGCAACCGTATATGCCGGCAAACACGATGAGGAGCAACGTCAGGACCGGTTTCTTCATTAATCCCTGCTGATTGTGAAACATGATTGAGAATCCCGATATTATGTTACCTAAAACGAACGAGAACTCCTACAGGTTTCAGCAAAGAGTGTGATATTGCGCAACTGCTGACAAATGAACAAGATAGGTCCTGCCATCAAGAAATCGGTACAAACCTAATCTGAATCACCATGAGAGTCAAGGAGTTTTCTCGCCTCGTGTCCGAGCGCACAAAAAAAGGCCCGTCAAATATCGGCGGGCCGAGTCGATTATTACTTTAAGCTGTTGATTTATTTGAGATAACGCCGTTCGATGTCGCTTATCTTGTCCACCCTCCCTTTGTGCCTCCCCCCTGCGAACCAGGATTCCAGCCAGATTCGCATGATTTCTTTGCATACCTCTATCCCAGTCACCCTGCTGCCGAGTGTGAGGACATTTGCATCATTATGTTCCCTCGAGTTCCTCGCTACAAATTCGTTGTGGCAGCAAGCCGCGCGGATTCCGGGGACCTTATTCGCCGCGATCGAGGAGCCTATACCCGCACCGTCGATGGCCACACCACGCCAGGCTTCCCCGGTCGATACAGCTCTCGCCACGGCGTAGGCGAAGTCCGGGTAGTCGCATGGCTCCTCGCCGGAAGTCCCAAGGTCCAGGACCGTGTATCCGAGCGATTCCGCATGCTTCAAGAGGCTCTGTTTGAGAGCGAATCCCCCGTGGTCCGAGCCGAAGGCGACCTTACTCCCTGCCGCGGGAAGAGGAGGGGCCTCAGGCGGGGGTGCAGCAGGAGAAGGGGGAGGCTTCACAGTCTCCACGCGCGTAATGATCTCTATACCGCACGAGGCCGCGAATTCGGCGGCAAGAGGCGTAACAAGCGTGCCCGGGCTGATTTCGAGCGTCTTCTTCCCCGCGGTGCGGGCCGCGCGTACATCCAGCTCCGTGACAAGTCCCCGTCCTCCCGGCGTCATTTCGATTGAATCCCGAGTTCCACGATCTGAAGAATCACGCGCGCAGTCCCCATGGATATCAAACCCAGCTGTTTTGCGGCACCGAGTGAGAGATCGATAACGCGATCATCTTTGAACGGACCCCTGTCGTTGATCCGGACGATGACGGATTTCCCCGTGTCCACGTTCGTCACTTTCACTTTTGTTCCAAACGGGAGCGTCCTGTGAGCGGCGGTCATCCCGTTCATGTCATAGATCTCGCCGCTGGCGGTCTTCCGTCCGTTGAAATCATCCGCGTAATAGGAGGCGACGCCGGCGAGCCGGGACGAAGGCTCGGGCTCCGGCGAAGAGGGATCCGGGCGGTCCCGCGACGTGAACCGGGGGGAACCGGTGCCGCACCCGGCCAGGAGGATGATCGCCGGAGCGATGATGAACGCCGTGCCCCGCAGGGAGGCCATCGCTCTACAGATACTCGTTCATCTGTTTCCGTTTCAGGTAGTCCGCGATCTCCTTGACGTCCTGGGACCTCCCCTTCCTGCAGATGAGGAGAGCATCGTCGGTGTTGACGATGATAAGATCCTCCACCCCGACCGTCGCAACGACCTTGTCCGGCGAGAAGATATACGTGTTCTTCGTATCCTTCTGAATCACTTTCCCCGTAATCGAGTTTCCGTTGTCGTCTTTCCCGGAGACCCTGGAGACTTCATCCCAGGAGCCGAGGTCGTTCCACCCGAACGATCCCGGGATGACATACACACTTTCGGATTTCTCCATCACGCCGTAGTCAATCGAAATCCCGCGTATCATCCCGTACGCGGTTTCGAGCGTCTGCTGATAGTGGGGTCCCCCGATCGCCTCGTCGATCTTTTCGAGCTGGGCGTACGTATCGGGAAGGCAGATCCTTATCTGCTCCAGAATGGCGTCCGCGCGCCAGACGAACATGCCGCTGTTCCAGAGAAAATCACCGCTGGCGAGGAATTGCTCCGCCGTCTGCGGATTCGGCTTTTCGGCAAAGGTCTTGACCTTCATCACGCCCCGCTCGCGGTAGGGGTTCGCCGCACTCTCGTCGTTCACGAACTGGATGTACCCGTATCCCGTTTCGGGGTGCGTGGGGGTGATCCCTATCGTCAGAAGGTTTGACGATGCGCGCGCGGTATCCACGGCGAGCGACAGGGCGCCGCGGAACGCCTCTTCGTCGCGGATGATGTGGTCCGCGGGGAGGACGATCATCACCGCCGCGGGATCGAGCCTTCTGACATGAAGGGCGGCCAAGCCGATGCACGGGGCGGTGTTCCGCCCCACGGGCTCGACGATGACGTTTTCCTCGGGGATGAGCGGGAGCTGCTTCATCACGGCGGATTTCTGGAGCCGGTTCGTCACCACGAACGTGTACCCGGGGAGGACAAGCGGATCCAGTCGCCGCACCGTGTTCTGAAGCATCGTGTCTTTGCCCACGATGGGGAGAAGATGCTTCGGAAACTTCTCCCTGCTCCGGGGCCAGAAACGGGTCCCGACACCACCGGCCATGATCACACCGCACGTCGTCGCCATTGTTCCTGCCGTGTTATTCGAGAAGCGTTTCCGGATTCTGCAGCATATCGATCGTCTGAATCAGCGCGCCGTAATCCTCCGTCCCCAGGCTCTCGAGAAGCCCCTGGAGCGACTGGCTCGCGTTGTCGATCAGGTGGGCGACGCGAACGTCGTCGAAGAGGTCGCGTTCGATGACATAGCGGAGGAACATGGAGAATGTTGCGGCGAACTGGGCGAGCGTGTCGTTGCCCGACGACGACGAGACCTGGTGGAGCCGTCCGGCGTGGGAGAGAGCGGAATCGACGAGTCCCTCGCGCATCCCCTGGAACCGCTCTCCTTCAAACGCTGAATGCTTGAGTTCCTCGAGCGCGGTATTGAAATGATGAAGCGCTTCGAACACTTCGCCCGTGAGAACGTTCGCCCCGTCCTGACGCCCCGGGGGAGGATCCTGGGAATTCGCCTGCGGCGCGGTCATCAGGAGCCCGTGAAGCTGCTCGAGCTGATAATCGATGAGCGCATCGCGCCGTGCGCCGGACCCTTCCGACCGCGCCCGCTGCGCGTACCACATGAGCCGGAGCGCGATCCCATCCCATCCCTGCAACGAGTACAGCCGTTCAAGCGCAAGGTCGAGATCCTCCGAAACGGAAATCCTCTCAGCCACTTTTCCCATCATCTCCCCCTGCACGCGATGGCCCTCATCGACCAGGCGCTGCTGGAGTCTCCTGAGGAGGAGGACCGTATCGTTATCCATGGGGTTCACTGACAGGGGGATCAGGTCTATCCAGTCCGAAATATAGCCGGTCGGCGGGGGAATGTCAACGCGGCGGGCCTGAAGCGGCACCCGTGCATGAGGGATGATTCACGGTTCAGCGCCGGCCGGCGAGGCGCAATCTGTTCAGTGCCCTGGCAAGCGCGAGCTCGGCGCGCAGGATGTCAAGCGAAGGGTCGTTGGACTTCAGCCTTCCCTGAGCGCGCTCGCGCGCGGCACGGGCTCTCTCGACGTCGATCTCCCCCGGGAGCTCCGCGCTCTCCACGAGGACGACGACTTTGTTGTCCCGCACCTCGAGGTATCCGCCCCCGGTGGCATACACCGTGTCCGCCCCTCCGGGGCTCTTTACCTTCAGAGGTCCGGCATCAAGCGAGGAGAGGAGCGGCGCATGGTTGAAGAGAACCTGGAAGCCGCCCAGGGTCCCCGGCGCGCTCACGCTCGACGCTTCGCCTTCGAATACGAGGCGCGTCGGCGCGACGATCTCGAGCTGAAATGACCGTTCGTACATTTCCTGTCAGGCCGCCTGAAGTTGTTTCGCCTTTTCGACCGCCTCTTCGATCGAGCCGACCATAAAGAAGGCCGCCTCGGGAAGGTCGTCGTGCCCGCCGTCGATGATCTCTTTGAAGCTCCGGATCGTATCTTCAAGCTTCACGTACTTTCCCGGCAGACCGGTAAATTCCTCCCCGACGTGGAACGGCTGGGAAAGAAACTTCTGTATCTTTCGCGCGCGCGCCACCGTGAGCTTGTCCTCGTCGGAGAGCTCGTCCATGCCGAGTATGCTGATGATGTCCTGAAGGTCTTTGTACGTCTGGAGGATCTGCTTGACCTTCTTCGCCACTTCGTAATGTTCTTCGCCGACGATCCCCGGCTCGAGAATGCGGGAGGTGGAATCCAGCGGGTCGACGGCAGGATAAATCCCGAGCTCGACGATCTGACGGCTGAGAACCGTCGTGGCGTCGAGGTGCGAAAACACGGTCGCCGGAGCGGGGTCGGTGAGGTCGTCCGCAGGGACGTAGATCGCCTGCACGGATGTTATTGACCCCTTCTTCGTGGAGGTGATCCGCTCCTGCAGCTCTCCCATCTCCGTGCCGAGCGTCGGCTGGTAGCCGACCGCCGACGGCATGCGGCCCAGGAGCGCGGAGACTTCAGACCCCGCCTGGACAAACCTGAATATGTTGTCGATGAACAGGAGGACATCACGCCCTTCTTCGTCGCGGAAATACTCGGCGATCGTGAGCGCCGTCAGCCCGACGCGCGCACGCGCGCCGGGGGGCTCGTTCATCTGGCCGAAGACGAGGGCGGTCTTGTCGATCACCCCGGTCCCTTTCATCTCGCGCCAGAGGTCATTTCCTTCGCGGGTCCGTTCCCCCACGCCGCCGAATACCGAAAGCCCGCCGTGCTGCTTCGCGATGTTGTGAATCAGCTCCTGGATGATGACGGTCTTGCCGACCCCGGCCCCGCCGAAGAGGCCTGTCTTCCCCCCCTTTGAATACGGCTCGAGAAGGTCGATCACTTTTATCCCGGTCTCGAACATCTCCTTCTTCGTCGAGAGCTGGTCAAACGCGGGAGCCGGACGGTGAATCGCGTACCGCTTTTCGGATTTGATCTCTCCCAGGCCGTCGATCCCATCACCGATAACGTTGATGAGTCTCCCGAGCGTCGCCGGTCCCACGGGAACCGTGATCGGACTGTCCGTATCGATGCATTTCATCCCCCGAACGAGGCCGTCGGTCGAATCCATGGCGATCGTGCGCACGCGGTTGTCGCCGAGATGCTGCTGCACCTCCACGACCAGGTCTTCCTTCTGCCCCTCGGTATTCGTGCGGGGGATCCTGATGGCATTGAGTATTTCGGGGAGTAAACCGTCGGAGAACTCGATGTCGACTACGGGTCCGATAACCTGGACGATTTTGCCTTCCTTCATTCGGGACCTTTCCGATTCGATGCGGATGGATTGTGCGTTCCGCCGGGCGATCCCGGCGGATGGCTGGATCAAACACGTCGATAAAAGTACAGAAATAAGGGGAGAGAATCAAGATTTCTCACCCCCCGGAGGCGCGTATCGCGCTGACGATCACGCGCCCGTGAAGCCGTCCGTTCTCGACGAAAATCTTGTTGTTGAATTTTCCCGCGACGGCGGACCCCGCGACGTACAATCCGGGGACGTTCGTCAGGAGCGTCGCCGGGTCGTGCTCCGGTGCGAGCGTCTCCGGATCGATGTTGATCCCGAATTCCCTCAGGTGCGTAACGTCGGGGTGAAAACCTATGAGGACAAAGACGAAGGCCGCAGGAAAGCGCTCGGTCCCTCCCGGAGTGTTCACGTTCATACGGCCGTGCTCGATCCCCTCGACCGTGGAGCGGAAAGACGCCTGTATCTCGCCCGCCTTCATCCTGTTCTCAATGTCGGGGAGTATCCAGTATTTCACCCCTTCGCTGAGCCGCTCTCCCCGGTGCACGAGGCGGACCCTCGCCCCGTGCCTGTACAGATCGAGCGCTGCCTCCACCGCCGAATTTCTCCCCCCGACCACGACGACATCCGAGTCGAAGTACATGAACGGCTCGTCGTAATAGTGGCGGACGTGAGGGAGATCCTCGCCGGGCACGCCCAGATGATTGGGGTTGTCGAAGTATCCCGTGGCGACAACGACATTCCGGGCTTTGTAGACGGCGCCTCCGGCGGTCCCGATCTCAAACCCCTCCGGCAATCGGCGGATCGTCCGGACACCGTCGAAGCTCCTGACGTCCAGGGCGTGGACCCTGGCGACCTTCTGATAGTAGTTCAGTGTATCGACACGCGTCGGACGGACAGTAGAGATGACGAACGGGACTCCCCCTATCTCGAGAAGCTCGGGGGTGGAGAACCAGACGAGGTTCGCCGGGAAGCGGCGGATATAATCGACGAGGCTACCTTTCTCAAGGACGATGACGCTGAGCCCCGCGTTCTTCGCCTCGATGGCGCAGGAAAGACCGGACGGGCCTGCCCCGACAATGATAACATCTGCTGACGAATTCATGCATTCCGAGCAATTATCGGGGGGGAGTCAAGCTTGGTGATGGGAAATATAAGAAAATATTAGGAAATGATCGAAACGATGTTTATATTCTCGTACTGCATACCAGCAGATTCCGCAACCGAACGATTCTTCTCGGAAGCGGACGCGAGACTCGCTTTCCGATGATGAATGCAACCCTCCCTCCTGCGTTCCTGATCCCAGCCTGTTTCATGGTATCGTAGACTCTCTCGTACCCGAGACTATGTCCGGGCTGACGGGATCACTTATTCATCATTTCATACTCGAGGTTTGTTTCATGGGTTTTACCAAATTTGGTCTTTCAGACCTAATCATCAAGGGGATCGGCGCGGCAGGCTACACGACGCCCACCCCCATCCAGTCTCTTGCGATCGCACCCGCCGTTGCGGGGAAGGACGTCATCGCATGCGCACAGACCGGCACGGGAAAAACCGCGGCATTCGTTCTTCCCATACTCCACCATCTTGCGGCCGGGAACGGCACGCCCGCCGGCGGCAAGACTCCCCGGGCGCTCGTTCTCACGCCGACGAGGGAGCTCTGCCAGCAGGTTCAGCTTTCCGCGGTTAAATACGGGAAGTTCCTTTCGCTGCGCTCCATCTCGATCTACGGCGGCGCGGGGATGGACCAGCAGGTGAAGGCGCTCCGGCGCGGCACCGACATCGTCGTGGCCACGCCCGGCAGGCTTCTGGACCACATGCAGCGCAGGACCGTCGATCTCTCGGGGATCCGGATACTCGTCCTTGACGAGGCGGACAGGATGCTCGACATGGGATTCATCAACGACGTCAAGAAAATCATCGCCGCGATTCCGTCGAAACGGCAGACGATGCTCTTCTCCGCGACGATCTCGCCCGACATCAAATCGCTTGCGTCGAACATCCTGCACGATCCCCAGACCGTCCAGGTGGGGGAACGCCGCAACCCGGCGGAGACCATCGTCCAGCACTTCTACAGCGCACCGCAGGGGTCCAAGATCGACCTGCTCGTTCACGCGCTGGAGGCGGAACGGATGCAGAGCGTTCTCGTCTTCTCCAGGACAAAACACGGGGCGGACAAGATCAGCAGGCGGCTGGAAAGGACGGGCATCGCCTCCGCCGCGATCCATTCGAACCGGACGCAATCACAGAGGGAGAAGGCGCTCGAAGGGTTCAAGGAAGGAAAATTCCGGGTCCTGGTGGCGACAGACATCGCGGCGCGGGGGATCGACGTGAGCGGTATTTCACATGTCGTCAACTATGACATCCCTCAGTACCCGGAGGATTACATACACCGGATCGGCCGGACGGGGAGAGCAGGCGCGAGCGGCGATGCCATCACGTTCGTCGCGCGCGAAGAGCTCCAGTACCTGACGCGGATCGAGAAATTCGTCGGCAAACGGTACGTCGTAAATGCGTATCCCGGATTTACGGCCGCTCCCCAGCAGGAACACGCGGCAACGCACGACTCCTCCTCCCACAGGAGCGGGCGCCCCGCGCCCCGAAACGACCAGCGGCATACGGGTCCGGGGGGAAGCGCACCCCGTCACGACAACCGGCACACGCAGGCAGGCAGGACCTCTCCGCGCAACGACAAGCGGAATCCCCAGTCCGGAAGGACGGCTCCCCGCAACGACAAGCGGCAAACACCGCCCGGACGGAAGAAAGAGGAACACAAGAAGATGGATTCCTACTCTTCGGACTCCAGCAGCGCGGGGTGGTCGAACTACTGATCACGCCAGAACGGGCGTGATCTCTCATACCACCGGCGGAAATCTGACCGCGAACAGCTGCGCCTGAAAAGGCGTGACTTTCAGCCACGCCGGAAGCGCGCGTGACTTCCAGCCACGCCGGAAGCGCGCGTGGCTTTCAGCCTCGCCCCGAAACGGGCGGGGCTGTTTTGTTTCCGGGTTGAACCACGTTCCGCATTCGCGTACATTCAACTATGCATGCACACATTCCCGCCGGCGGACCCGCACCCCGGCGCCCCCCCGCAGACCTTCTCCCCTCCTTCTTTCTCGGCGTCGTGGCTGTGATCGAAACCGTCTGGATTCTGCGCTCCGATGGGTTCTTCCCGGTCGATGAGTGCGCTCATTACCTGTACAGCCGGTTCGTCCTTACTGCCCTCCCTTATACGGTGGAGACATGGCACAGGCCGGGGCTCCTCTGGCTCTACGCGCTCCCTGCGCAGCTCGGGCACACGTTTACGATGTTCTTCTCACTTTTCCTGTACCTGAGCCTTCTTCTCGTCACGTACCGGATCGCTGTCCTGATGAAGATCCGCCATGCAGCATGGGTCATCCTCCTCACGGGGCTCCAGCCGGTGCTTTTCGACATTTCCTACGCGTGCCTGGCGGAGATGCCCGCCGCGCTCGTGCTGGCGCTTTCCCTTCTCTGTCATCTGAAGGGGAAGCACGGATGGAGCATTGCGATCGCCTCCGCGGTCTTTCTCTTCCGGTTTGAGATGTACCTGTATGCGATCCTCCTCTTTTTTCTCTCTCTCCGGAGAAAGGAGTGGCGCATACTTCCGCTTGTGCTGATCGGGCCCGCGATCTGGATCGGGTCTTCCGCGCTTATCTCGGGAACCCTCACCACCTTTTTCACCGAGTGGTCACATTTTTCAAACCTTGGAAAGTACGTTCCCGGGATTTCCGTCCTGCACTACGCAGTGAACCTGCATACGATATTCGGCATCGCGCAGGCCCTCCTTTTTGCCGGAGCCCTCGTACTCATCGTCCGGCGGAGGAAGACCGCCGATTTTGGACTCCTCTTCTTTCTTCTTGCGATCAATATCACAGTCAATACGCTTGCCGGAGCGGAATTCTTCCACTGGACGGGGAGCATCGGCGAATACCGGTATCTTGCTGTCGTCGGACCGTTCGTCGGACTCGTATCCGTATTCGGGCTCTCGGAAGCCCTGGAGAGGCTGAAGCGGGAATGGCCGAAGCTCGCACTCTCACTCGCCGTTTTCGCTCTCGTCATTTTCAATTGCACGCTGACAACTCACCCCCGGGTCTGGGAGAACTACGAAAAAATCGTCCTCGAGATGACACGGGGCGTCCACGCGGCGTACCCCGATCTTACGCTGCTGAGCAACAACTCGCTCGCGGCGTTCGCCCTCGACGTGGCCCCCTCGGGGGGTCAACATTACGAGAAGCTGGATGCCCGGAAGATGGCAAAATACACACGCTGTCTGATACTCTGGGACCCGTATTCGTCGAACCCCCGATTCTTTCAGACGGGACTTACGCGGGAGAGCCTCCTGCGTGATCCATCGCTCAGCGTGGTGGACAGGTACGACTACTGGAAGAGCGAATACATCATCTTCCTGAAAGACTCCACGGCGGTACGGACCCTGAGATAACGAAGGAATCGCGGCGGGCGGGGGGGGGATAGCTGAACCTTTTCGCCGCCCGGTGCATCTCACGCAGGACACAGCGTGCACGAACAGAAGGAGAACAACGGGATGTCAACAAAAAAGGCTGTCGTAAAGCAGGTGCGGGGGATCACGCTCGCGGGGAAAGCCGACACAAACCACTGGGTGATGATGGACGGGAAGGACGAGGCGGGGAAAGAAGGCGCAGCGTCGTCGCCGAAAGAGCTTCTCTTACTCGCCCTCGGAGGCTGCACGTCGATGGACGTGATCCCCATTCTGACAAAGAAGCGGGTGCTTCTCGACGCGTTCGAAGTCCGGCTCACCGGAAACGCGCGGGAGGACCATCCCCAGGTCTTCACAGACATACACATCGAATACGTGCTTACGGGGGATGCAATACCGGAATCGGACGTGGAGCGGGCAATTGAGCTTTCGACCACGAAGTACTGTTCCGTTTCCGCCATGCTCCGCGGCAGCGTGAAGATCACACACTCTTACGTCATCCTGCCGTCGACGCACGCGGCGGCCGACTCCGCACCGCCCGCAGGCTCATGACATGGAATCACAGGCAGTAAGGTACGGCGGGAAGCAGAAGAGCAAGCGCGGCGCTCCTGCTGAAGAACAATGGATTCACCGCGGGAAATCTGCGCGGCGGTACGGGAGCGTGGAATTTCCAGCACCGGGAGATCCCCCCGCACTCTCCTTTCCCATGCGCACGACGATCCGGTGCTTGACAAGCTCTTTCCCCAGGGGGATCTTCCCGCCCGGTACCCATTCGCCGTCCATCTCAACCCGTGAGACTCCCCTTTCGCAGTGATCCGGGTTCTCCACATGAACTTCGTAGACCGATTCGCCGTGGCGGTAGATTATCCGGAAGCCGTCCCACCACCCCGGAATGACCGGATCGATGCTCATGAATTCCCCGCGAATGCGCAGTCCAAGGATCTCTTCCACCCACGCCCTGTACATCCATCCCGCAGAGCCGGTATACCACGACCAGCCCCCCCGGCCCGTCCGCCCCGGCAGATTGTAAACATCGGCCGCGATGACATACGGCTCGACACCGTAGCGCCACACCGAAAGCGGATCCCTGGCGCGCTCGATCGGATTGATAATGCGCAGAATATTCCCGGCCCTGGTACCGTCTCCGCTCCGCGCCAGCGCAATTGCCATCCACACCGCCGCGTGGGTGTACTGGCCGCCGTTTTCCCTGACCCCGGGCGGGTACCCTTTGATGTACCCCGGCGACGGCTCCATCGAATCGAACGGAGGTTCAAAAAGGAGGACGAGACCGTCATCAGCGCGGACAAGTTTTCCCCATGCGGATTCGAGGGCTTTCACCGCCCGGTCGGGCCGGGCCGCGCCGCTCAGCCACGCCCATGACTGCGGGAGGGAGTCAATCTCCGCCTCCGCGTTCGAGGACGACCCCAGTGGAGACCCGTCGTCAAACGTTGCACGTATATACCACCGGCCGTCCCACGCGGACGATTCCACGCGGCCAATCAGATCCCGCCGGTCATTGTCGTACGCGGTCTGGATGTCCGTCCTGCCCAGGAGCACTGACATCTCGGACATCCCCGACAGAACATCAGCCATAAACCACGCAAGCCAGACGCTCTCCCCTTTCCCGCCCGCACCCACGAGATTCATGCCGTCGTTCCAGTCACCGGACCCCATCAGGGGGAGGCCGTTCGGCCCGAACCTGCGGCTGTGCGTGACCGCCCGCAGGCAGTGCTCGAAGAGCGACGCGCGCTCCGCGGCGATCCCGGGAGTCTGAAGGCTCTCCACCTGGTCATCCTTCAGCACGGGTGCGTCAAGGAAGCTGACCATCTCCCGCAATATCCCCGCATCGCCGGTACTCCGGACGTAGTGTGTCACGACGAAGGGGAGCCACAGCAGGTCATCGGAGATCCGGGTGCGAATCCCCATGCCGACCGGTGGATGCCACCAGTGCTGGACGTCCCCCGCAGTAAACTGACGGCTCGCCGCAAGGAGTATGTGTTCCCGCGCGAGAGCGGGATGGGCATACACGAGGGCCATGACATCCTGCAGCTGATCGCGGAATCCGAAGGCACCGCCGGATTGATACGATGCGGATCGCGCCCATATCCGGCACGAAAGCGTCTGGACCAGGAGCCAGCGATTCACGAGAAAATCAGCGGCGAGCTCGGGGGTATGCACCTCGATTGCCCCGAGCCGGCCGTCCCACCATGCCTTCGTCTCCGCGAGCAGGGCTTCGACCGCCCCCGCATCCCGGGAGGAGCGGACAAGGGCATGCACCTCCTCCATCGAGCGGGCCTGACCAAGGACGCACGTGATTGCGATCTGTTCGCCGGGGGCGAGGGTCACCACGGACTGCACCGCCGCGCACGGGTCCAGCCCCGCCCCGGTCCGCCTCGAGAGCCGGGTCCGCTTCATCGCCGCCGGGTTCTTCATCGAACTGTTGCGTCCCAGGAAAGCGGTCCGGTCACCCGTATACGATCCGGCCGGTTCGCTCATCGCAGCAAAGGCGATCCATTCGGCATAGTCGGGGTTGTAGTAGTTTCGCGCGATCAACGCCTGGACTTCCTCGTCCCAGTATGTGACAACGTGCATCTGGGATGACTCACGGAATTCCCCCAGAGTCCACTCCGCGTACAAGGTCACCGAGAGCTTGCGGGCTCTGCCGGAGTCATTTTTGAGCGAGAGCGTCTGAATCCTGACAGGCCTGCCTCCGCTGTCGTCGACCGGGACGAACACCGTCAGCTCGTGTTCGATCCCGTGGCTGTTATGCTCGAAGACAGAGTACCCCGCCCCGTGCCGCGCCCGATACGCGCTCTCTTCGCGCACCGGCGACGCGCAGGGGGTCCAGAAGGCGCCGGTCTCCTCATCCCGTATATACAGCGCCTCCGAAGGAGGATCCACCACCGGATCGTTCGACCACTGCGTAAGCCGGTTCCGCTCGCTGTTCCCCTGCCATGTACATCCGGCGCCGGTTTCGCTCACGATTGTACCGAATCCCGGGTTGGCAATGACGTTGACCCACGGCGCGGGCGTGTGCATCCCCGGCCCCAGATAGATCGCGTACTCCCGTCCGTCGGGGGTGAACCCGCCCAGACTGTTGAAGTAGGCGAGGTCCATGAAGGGGAGCGCCGCCGATGCGTCGCGCGGATCGCGCTTTGCGGCCACGAACGCCGGCACCTCCGTCATTTCCAGCGGAACGCCGAATTGCTGGGGGAGCGTCCCGCGTGCCCCGACCACAACGACGCTAGCCGCACTCCTCAGGAGCGTCAGGTCTTCGGCCGGGATCTGTTCCTCGTTGCGAAGGAAGACGCCGCCGCGCCGCCCGTCTTCCTGCGTGAGACCGTGCGACTGCATCAGGAGTCCGAGCGCTTCGTTCAGCGGACGGCGGTAACCGCCCGCTTCCTCGTTCAGTATGACAAGATCGGTCGCAAGTCCGTGCATCCTCCAGTATGCGTGCGCCTGGAGCATCTGGCGCACGAGGATCAGATCACGCTCCTCGCCGACGGCGACAAGCGCGATGGGCAGGTCCCCGGAGATTGCGTACGCCCAGAGGCCCGACTGGCCCTTCCGGTTTTTCATGATCCGTTCCGGCGGGGAACGCATCAGGGGATTCGGAAAAAGAAGATGGCTGGCCAGCTTCTGGTAACGCCGCGCTTCGTCAGGCAGGATCCTGAGAAGGCGCAGCTCAAGCTGCGCCGACGCCCAGACGAGTTCCATCGCCCTGTCCACCGCATGCGGGTCGCTGTACTTCCCCAGCAGATCAAGAATCACCCCGCGCGTCTCCCCCGCGGCGAGGATCATCGACAAACGGATGCGCTGCCGGGGACCCAGAATCAATTCCTGACGGAGGCTGAGCACCGGATCGATGACGAACCCCTGGCTGTTTCCGGGATCCTGGACGGCGCCCATCGGCGCGGAGAGGGTGCGCCCCCTGCCGATGAAGGGGGCACGGTCGGTCTCGAACCTGATGGGGACGCTGTCGGGGTGCTCGAGCGTAAACCGGTGGCCGACCCAGACCGCCGGATCGCCCGCCTGCCGCGGCCTCCTGTGGGCGAGGACAGCATTCTGCTCAGGCACCGCCTCGGTCTGAATGAACAGTTTGCTGAACGCGGGGTGCTGGCGGTCGGCGTTGTGCGGCGCCATCGAAAGCTCTATGTAGGACGTCAGATCGAGACGGCGCACCCGGAGGGAGCGGTTTATCAGCGTCATCCGCCGGATCTCGACGTCGTCCTCGGCCGCCACAATGATCTCGGTCTCGCACTCGATGTCGGCGTCGACCCGCCGGAATACGGCCCTGTCAAGCGAGAAGTTGGCGCTGAATCCCTCGACGGCGCCTCCGGCCGGCTGATACGTGTTGCACCAGAGACGGCCGGAATCACTGTCACGGATGTAGCAGAAGGTTCCCCAGGGATCCTCCGTCCGATCCGACCGCCAGCGCGTGATCTCCGTATCGCGCCATTGGCTGTAGCCGCCCCCCGCATTTGTCACCATCAGGCCGTACCGGCCGTTGGAAAGAAGCTGCGTCCTGGGCGTCGACGTGTGCGGAGTGTCGAACTGACTCACCGAGAGCACCGCCTCGCCGACAGCGGCGACGGAAGCAACCCGCACATGAGACGAAACCTGGTCCAGGGGAGGGAGACGGGGGATCCGTTCATGAAGGAGCGGCTCGACCGCGCGCACGCGCGGGTCCTCGTGGAACGCGTTCCGCATGAGATCGCCGCGGAGAAAGTTGACGAGCGACAGGAATCCCATTCCCTGGTGGTGGGCCATGTAGGCGCGGACAATAACCCCGTTGTCCCCTTCCCGGTCAGGCTGACGGCTGTAGTCGACCGCTTCGTAATATCCGTAACCGTCCAATAACCCCAGACCGGCCAGCCGTTTCAAATTCAGAAGAGTCTCGCGGGGCGCCAGCGTAACGGCGAGCAGCGTGGCATAGGGGGCGACGACGATTTTTTCCACCTGACCGCGTTTGAGCCCGAGGTCAGGGACGCCGAACGCGCTGTACTGGTAGGTCTTCTGCGCATCGAGATCCGCGGAGGCCGATTCCGAGATGCCCCACGGCACGTGGTGCCTTCGGCCGTACGCTATCTGCACCGCGACGGCGTCACCGGCCGCCTTGTGCAGGAGCGAGTTGGGATATGACCGCTGGAAGAGGAGCGGCATCAAATATTCGAACATCGTACCGGTCCAGCTCAGGAGCACCTCGCGCCGGCCGATGGCGCCATACGGCCTGCTCATGGCGAACCAGTGCTCGACCGGCACGTCTCCCCGTGCGACCGCAACAAAACTCCCCAACCGCGCCTCGCTTGCCAGGAGATCGTAAAATGCATGATCCAGTCGACCCTCGGAAACGTTGTACCCGACTGAAAACAGCCGGCGCGAGGAATCATAGAGGAATCGCATATTCATCGAATCGCTCAGGCGGCGGACATCCAGAGCCAATTGTCCGCATTCGGCGAGCATTTCACCGGCCAGCCATTTCGATTTATCGAATGCCACGAGAACGCGATCGATCCAGCGGGCGGTTTCGGTTCCTTCGTCTTTCCCGGCATCCCGCATTCCCCTGAGCCAGGGGAGCCACGGGAGCTCGCCGCCGGCAAGGTCCTTCAGGGAAGGGGCGGAGAGAAGCGCGCCGTGGAAAGCCATCCGCCCAGCCGGGTCCAGCACGCCGGCCTCCTCCGCCGTTTTCTCGCCGAGAATTTCCACCCAGGCGAGATACCGGTCGACAATGTTCAACCAGGACTCGATCTGCCGCCGGACCTGATCCGCCCAGTACGCCGCCTCGCTCCCCGCCGTACCGTCGGCGCGTGATTGCACCAGAATCTCTCCGGCATCACGGTCCGTCTGACGAAGCAATGCGATCAGGTCCGCGATCCCGGACGGCGGAGTTTCCCATTTCGCCAGCAGGCCATCAAGGATCAGGGTATCGCGCGGGGAGGATTTTTCCGACACCAGAGACTCCCGGAGGATTTCCCCCGCGTCCTTCAGACCGGCGAAAATTTCACGAACGATCAGGGGCTTCCGCTGAAGCGCCGCGAGTCCATGGTCAAGGGACAGGAGGGCGGCGATCAGGTTTCCGCTGTCGGCGGTCGATACGTAGCGCGGGGTGAGGGGAAGAAGGGATCGAATATCGTACCAGTTGAGAAGGTGCCCTTCATGGCGCTCCAGGGAGGCAATCGTCCCCATCGAGCGGGTCAGCGCGGCGATGACTTCATCGACCGTGACGTACCCGAGATCATGCGCACCGACGACGCTTGCCAGCCAGAGACCGATGTTCGTCGGGCTCGTCCGCATCGCAAGCGTGTTTTGATACGACACCTGGTAGTTATCCGGGGGAAGCCAGGAAGACTTCTCGTTGACAAAATCGGTGAAATACCTCCATGTACGCCGTGTGACATTCCTGAGAAATTGACGCTCCCTGCGAGAAAGAAGCGACCGCGGCTCCCCGGGCTCCGGAGACCTGTTCAGAAGCCAGCCCACCGCGGGGGAGACGAACCAGAGCAACACCCAGGGCGCGGCAAGCCAGAGGTTCACCGGTACGGCCTCACCGACAGCCAGAGCGAAGACCACGCTGAAGAGACTCGCCGCAGACATTGAAACTACGAGTCCTGTCCCGCCTGCACGGGCGCGGTCGTGCATCACCTGTGCTGAAGCCCACTCCAGCATTCCACGGTGCGAGACGTGCCGCCGGTACAGCGCGCGGACGACCGCATCAAGTGCGATCCAGGCCTGGTAGGGGAGCAGTGCCGCGCCGGTGATGACACGCAACAGCTCGTGCATCATCCGCGCAGGTGCGATCTCCCTTCTCCCGTGCCTTGTCGTGGCCCAGGTGAGCGGCCCGGCGAGGGACTGAAAAAGAAAGTTCGCGGCGACGACAACGACCGCCATGACCCCTGCCTCGAATGAAATCATCAGGGACGCCGCAAGAAGCGCGAGGCTGAACGCAGGAAGCACGCTGCGGCGAAGGTTGTCGAAAATCTTGCCCCGGTTAAACCAGGAGAGCGGGTTCCGGTCCCTCCCGCCGCCCGGACCCGGGACGCGGGGCAGTATCCACTCCGCGATCTGCCAGTCTCCCCGGATCCAGCGGTGCTGCCGCCTGATGAAGCCGAGGTAGTCCCGCGGAAACTCATCATAGAGCTCGATATCGCTTGCAAGGCCCACCCGGACGTGAGCGCCTTCGATAAGGTCATGGCTGAGGAGCAATCCCTCAGGGAACCTGCCGGCAAGGACCCTGCTGAACACACGCACGTCGTAGATCCCTTTGCCATGGTACGACGCCTCGCCTGTAAGGTCCTGATTGACATCGGAGACCGCGCTTGTATACGGGTCGATCCCCACGGCATCGGAAAAAAGCCTGCTGAACGGCGAGCCGCTTGTGCTCGGGAGGGAGGGGCTCACGCGCGGCTGGATAATCGCGAAGCCGTCCACGACACGGCCCCGGGCGTCGAAACGGACCTGATTGAGCGGGTGCGTTATCGTCTCGATCAGCCTGCGCGCGGTATCATGCGGCAGCTGCGTGTCGGTGTCAAGCGTGATGACATACCGCACGTCTGCGAGGCGGGCCGCGTCGCCGACACGGACGATCCGATCGGCCCCGGGCTTTCCCGATCCGACGATCACACCGTTGAGCTCCTCAAGCTTCCCCCGTTTCCGTTCCCAGCCGATGAACTTCTGCTCCGAATCAGACCATTCGCGCTCGCGGTGGAAAAGGAAAAACCGGTCGGGGCCGTACCTGCGGTTGAGCTCTTCGATCGCCCCCTCCGCCGCACCCAGCAATTCCCCGTCCGAGTCGCTGTGCGGCTGCAACGAATCGTTGTAATCCGTGAACAGGCCGAAGAGGAGATTCTGTTCTTTGTTTGAGAGGTAGCGAATTTCGAGTTTCTCCGCCTCGGCGTCGATCGTCTTCCGGTCCGTGAGCAACATGGGAACGATGACCAATGTCCGGCAGGCGTCGGGGATACCCGCGGCCCTGTAATCCATCTTGGGGAGGGGACGCGGAGGGAGAAGCCGCATGACGACGTAGTTCATGATCTCCAGTGCGAGCTGGCTCGCCGGGACGAGGAGCAGGAGCGCGACGACAAGCTGGACCCACGGCGACTCCCCGCGGAGCCCGATTTGAACGAAATAGGAGACCGCGGAAAGTGCAACCACACCGAGACCGCCGAAGTATACGGCCGCATGATGACGATAGGTCCAGTGGAGAGCACGGAATCGCAACGACTCCCTGCAGCCGATCTTCTCCGCGAGGTCCCCCCTCCTGTCACCGATCAGATACGCCCCCACGTGCGTCCGGCGCGCATCCCCGTCTGCATCCGGGAGCGCCGCGGCCGCGAGATCAACGGCAGCGCGGGCGATCTTCTCCTCGGCCCATCCGGAATTCCGCCGGAGGTCCTCGATCGCCCTCCTGCACCTGTCACGCGTGTCGAAGTCCATACGGGCATACACGCCGGCGGGATCTGTCCCGAGGACCTCATCCACACGGCTGAGCTCTTCGAAGCTTATCTTCCAGTCCAGGAGGTCGAGCGCGCGGAGGCTTGTAAACGCGTTTCCGATGGAGAGTTGATCCCGGGTCTGCCGGCTCTTCGCCCTCTGCCCGAGATCCGCCAGGGACTTCTGGAATATCCGCTCGAGCCAGTGCTGCACAGGCTCCATGACGGGTCCTTCGTCATAGAGGTAGTCGATGAGCTGGGATGCAAAATAGGGGCTGGGGGCGGGGTGGGCTTTCGCGAGCTCCGCCAGAATCGAGAACATCTGGTGCGGGTCCTGCCGGCTGACCGCAATGAGCCTGTTCGCCCAGAAATTCGCGACACCGCACTCGTGCACTTCCGTCAGGGCTCTCCCGGCAATGTGCCGGATCCCCTCCAGGAGCGCCATGCGCAGCATCTGGGGGACGGCCCACAGTTCTCCGATGGAAAGCGGGACCACGCTCTGATACGCCGCGATGAACGACAGGATGTTCTCCCGGTCCAGACGAAGATCCGTGCGCGCGACGAGTGCCCTTGCCAGCCCGTAGATCCGGGGGAGGTCCCTGCCGGGCTCACCGGCAAGGAGAGGGAGCTGCCGGTAATACCGGCGGGGGAGGTTGCGCAGGATTCCCCGCGCGTTGCTCTCGAAGATGTACTCGTTATCGAGGAGCCAGCCGGCGCCCGGCGGCAGCACCTGGTCCAGGCTCGCGGCTCCGGCAAGAGCACGACAGGCACGGTGAACCCAGAGACGGTTTCGATCGACGCTCCGGAGCTGTTCGGCGCGCCGGGGATGACGCCCCCCTATCTCATCAGCCGCCGCCAGTTCGTGAGCATATTCCTGGAGCTGCAACGGGCCGAGGGACGGAGCGGGGGTCCAACTGTCTTCGCCCGGATCTTCCCCGAACGAGCGGAGAATGAAAAGAGCGGGAGGCACCTCTCCGCCTTCAAGGAGAACAGCCGCGGGGATGCTCAGGGTTTCCACGGGCGCGAGAACTATCATGACGGTTTCGCCCGGAACAAGCCAGCGGGAATTGTCCACGAGCAACGCGAGGTCCACTCCGGACCGGGACCGTCGGATCAGCAACAGGCCCAGAAGGGCTCCGACCAGTCCGGCAGCGGACACGAACACCGGCAAGGCGTCCGTACCGGCCGGACCGGTCCAGTGAAACAGTGCGACGAACCCCGCGAGGAGCGCCGCGCCGAATACAGCACTCAGAACGACAAAGAGCGCCGCGCGCCGGCGGAACGGATCATGCCGTTGAAGCCTTCCGTCCGCGTTCCTGTGCACGAATGCGGCGCGGCGGTACCCTTTTTTCCTCAGGTGCCTGAGAGCATTGCGCGCTACTCCGCGGCTGCCGAGGTATCCGATGAGGACGGCATCGTCCATCCGCTTTTCCTGCGTGAAGTGAGATAACGTGCTGTCTTCCGGAGAGGGGGAAGGAGACCAGGCTACGCTTTCTTTACCAGCCTGGCCACATACAGAAGGATGAGCGCGCCGACAATAGACGCGACAAGCAACCCGAGGATCCCCCACGTCACGATGCCGAGGAGGCCGAGCACCCACACACCGATAAACGAACCGATAACGCCGACAACCAGGTCGCCGACGAGGCCGAACCCGACGCCTTTCATGATTTTTCCGGCGAGGAAGCCCGCCACGACTCCGATCACGAGAAACAGAAGCAAGTGTTCAGTGCTCATACAGAATTCTCCATAGTGGACGTGAGTTGTTCAGTGGACTGGAATCCCATCATCCTCCATACTCCCGCCGCGCCATGGAGGGAAGAGAAACGGGCTACACCCGTTCCGGGGCCCGTTGAATGAGGTCGAGACCGACAAGCACGCGCGCAGTATTGGAGAGATCGCCGATGATGTTCCTGACCGGCAGGGGAAGTTTTCGCACGAGCGTGGGGACCGCGAGGATCTGGTTGTCGCGTGCAAGCCTCGGGTTTTTCAGAAGGTCGATCACTTCGATCCTGTACCTGCCGTTCAACTGTTCCTCGCAGATGCTCTTGAGATTTCTCAACGCTACGACTGCGCGGGGACTCTTCCCGGCAATGTACAGCCGCAGCTCCCAACGTTCTTTCTTTTGTGCCGCCGGAGAATCGCTCCGCCTCCGTACGCTCACGGTCGTTTGCTTTTTCCCCACGGTAACGTCCCCTTCTTATGATACAATGTCGAACGCTGTCCTGCCCCGTTGCACCGCTCTACACGTCTGCTTTGCGGCTCTTTCCCATTTTCACCCTGTCCTGAACGACGACTTTTGTCCTTCCCCTGTCTTCCCCGATTTCATTCAGCGCTTCGGACTCCACGGACTGAAACTCGGACCGGAGGAGCGCAATCCGAGCCTCCATCGATTCGCGCTTCCTCTCCAGGTCGAACTGCTTGCGGAGGATCTCCTGCTGACGCAGGAGCCGATCCGCGTCGTCCCTCGTCTCCTGCGAGAGACGCGCCGAGCCCGTGAGCACTCCCTCCGCGCCGACGTAGACATCGAGAAGCTCGATGCCGTGGTCCGTGAGCCTGAACTCGCGGATCTGATTGGAATGCGCCATCCCCCGTGATTTCAACACGTACAGCGCCCGGTTTCGCTCACCTCCGATTTCAATATCACGGAGAAGGAGCCACGTATCGATCAGGGAGGAGACATAGATGTCCGTCGTCTCAACGTTGCTTTCGATGGAAGTGAGGCTTGTGCAGAAGGCGGTAATCCGGTTCATCTTGAAAAAATCGACAAGACGCAGCAGCATGGTCTTGACTTCGACCTGATTCTCCCCCACCACAAACGCATTGATGGGGTCGAGGACAACGACGCCCGGCTTGAAGCTGTTGACCATTTTGATGCACGTCGTCAGATGCGTTTCCAGCCCGTAGAGCGTCGGTCGCGTGGCATGAAACCGGAGGAGACCTTTTTTCACCCACTGTTCCAGCTCGATCCCGATCGAACACATGTTACGGATAAGCTGGCCCGGTGATTCCTCGAACGTGAAGAAGAGGACGCGCTCTCCCCTCCTGCACGCCGCATCAACGAACTGCGTGGCGATGCTCGTCTTCCCCGTGCCGGCGGTCCCGGAGACAAGGACTGTGCTCCCGCGGAAGTACCCTTTGCCGGAGAGCATCGTGTCAAGGCGCGGGATACCCGAAGAGATCCTCTCCTGTGACGATCGGTAATTCAGACCGAGGGACGTGACCGGCAGGACGGAAAAGCCGTCTTCATCTATGAGGAACGGGTATTCGTTCGTGCCGTGCGTCGAGCCCCGGTACTTGACGATCCGCAGCCGGCGGATCGACGCCTGATCCGTCACGCGATGATCGAGAAGGATAACGCAGTCCGAGACGTATTCTTCCAGACCCTGGCGCGTCAGCGAGCCGTCGCCCCGCTCGGCGGTGATTATCGTCGTGACGCCCTTTCTCTTCAGCCAGCCGAACAGACGCCGGAGCTCCGCGCGGAGGATATGAGGGTCAGGCAGCTCCGAAAAAAGGGATTCGATCGTGTCAAGGACCACACGTTTTGCATGGAGCGTCTCTATCGCGAGATGGATCCTTATGAACAGCCCCTCAAGATTGTATTCGCCGCTTTGCGAAATTTCTCCCCGCTCGACGCGGATGTGCTCAAGCCAGATCTTTTTCCGCTTCACGAGCGCGTTGAGGTCAAATCCGAGCGATGCGACGTTCGCCGTGAGTTCTTTTTCCGTTTCTTCGAACGAAAGAAAGACTCCGGGTTCGTTGTATTCCGTCGCCCCCCGGACCAGAAATTCCATGGCCAGGAGCGTCTTGCCGCAGCCCGCACCGCCGCACACGAGCGTAGGCCTTCCCGCCGGCAGACCTCCCCCCGTAATCTCGTCCAACCCCTGTATGTTCGTGGGGGTCTTGGCAAGGACGCGGCGCTGGGGATGCATTCCTCTTTTCTTCATAATTCTTCACCCTCGAATGTAGACGCGCGTTCAATTGGAAGTAGAATACCTGTTTTCGCGGGGGAATTGCATGATTCGAAAGGATGAAAAAGTAGTTAATCCCTTCCCCCGGGGGGGAGGGTCAGTCCGCAACGACGGTTGCGCCGGATTCCCCGGCGGTGAGCTTCACGATCATCTTGCCGGTATTTCCCCCGCGCAGAAGATCGACAAACGCATGCGGCGCGCGTTCAATGCCCTGCACCACGGTCTCTTTCATGACGAGTTTTCCAGCGGCAATATACCCCTTCATCTCCTTCAGGAATTCGGGCATACGGTCGTACCAGTCGCCGACGATAAATCCCTTCATCGTCAGACGCTTGCCGATCATGAGGGGGAGGTTCCGCGGGCCGGCCGGGGGCGCCCCGTCATTGTACCCTGAGATCGCGCCGCAGGCGATGATCCGTCCGTTCGTCCGCATGGCCGTGAGCGCGGCTTCAAGCTGTTCACCGCCGACATTATCAAAGTAGACGTCAATGCCGTCGGGAGCGGCGGCATCAATCTGCCGGGAAAGGTCCCCGTCCTTATAATTGAACGCGGCGTCAAACCCGAGTTCACCGACGAGCACGGCGACTTTTTCCGGCGATCCGGCACTCCCGATGACGCGGCAGCCGCGCAGCTTTGCGAGCTGGCCGGCGACGCTCCCCACCGCCCCCGCCGCCGCGGAAATGAAGACACGCTCCCCGGGCTTCACATCAACGAGGCTCAAACCGGCCCAGGCGGTCAGTCCGGTCATGCCGAGCGCGCCGAGATACGCCGAGAGGGGCCGGACTTCACGATCGACAACGCGGACTTCCCGAACTCCCGCAACGAAGTATTCACGCCATCCGAGGCGGGACGTGACGACATTTCCGGGTTCGATCCCCGGCGCAAGGGACTCGATCACTTCACCGACGGCGGCGCCGTCCAGCACATGGTCCAGTGCAAAGGGCGCGACATAGGACGGGGCGTCGTTCATGCGTCCGCGCATATACGGATCGACCGACATGTACAGGTTTCGTACAAGCACCTGATCCTCCCGCAGACGGGGCAATTCGACACGGACAAGCGCAAAGTTGTCGGGGACCGGCAGCTCATCCGGCCGGGAAACAAGGCGGATCTCCCGGCTTATTGTCGGCAGGCGCTCTGCTTGTTTTTTTGGTTCGACGTCAGGCGCTGAGGGTTCGTCGTATTTCTCTGTGTCACTCTCGCGTGGTAATCGTGACATTCTGCCATCCTCCGTTACTTGATGTTCGGTGCATTACCGCCATTGTGCGACAGGACAATTTGACCCGCCGCGAAAGGAAGGCCCCGGGCCCGGTCAATCCTGTTTTCTCCTTAATAGCCTCGTCAGGCCCATCATCCCGACGAGTACACCCATCACGCCACCTGCGATCATCCAGGTCGATCTGTCGGTCGGCAATCCCGTGAAAAACCGGGAGATGCCTGAACTCACTGAATTCGATTCGCTTATACCGAGCACGATCAGCACGATACCCGCCCCGAGGAGTGCCAGCGAAAGTATTCTATTCACGTCAATGTCCCCGTGTGATTGTTCAATGTGCTTATGATCGGAACGCAGCAGATCCGGAAGCGACCGGCAAATTGCTTCCGCTCAGAACCCGACAATATTCCCAACGCCGCTTCGGAGGGCAAACCATGAAAAGGCAAGGAAAGGGTCAGATTTCTTCCGGACGTAGCTCACGGTGCCGGCTCTTGACACACCCGACCTGTCCGTCGTATTCGTCGTCCTTATCGTAACGTTCCGTGCAACCCAGGAGGAAAACCGTTCCAGGATGCCCGCCTCGCTCCCTGTACGTCCGTTAATCGAAGCAATGATCAGGTTTTTGTACAGCGCGTGCACGGTGCCGGTGGCGGATCCATCGTTGACATGAATGTCGAACGCCGCCGAAGAGAGTGCGCCGGATTTGATCCGCATGTTGTCAGAGATCTCCACGAAGGAATTGAACGACCTGAGGTCCATTCCGCCGAGCGTCCCGGAATACCTGTACGAATACTGATGCGATTCGAGCGGGATCACCATGGAAAGGTGGATCGTACCGCCTCCGGCAAATTTCCCGCTGGCCTGTATGTCCGCACCGGCGTCAGGCCCTGCATGATTCGCCAGCCCCCTCACAAGGAACGCCATCTCCTCGAAGTTCAGCATTGCGGATCTCTTTCCCGTTACCATCCTCTCGCGATACGAAAGCCGGCCGCCGGTCAGTATAAGGCTGTCAAGACTCAGCGAGTCCCTCAGTCCCGCCAGAGCTTCGCCGGGCATGCGCGGAGCGGCGGAATCGCGGGAAGCGGGCTTGTCTTTGTTTATCATCACGTCGGCCGAAACATCCTGAAAGCGTACGGAGCGCACATGCTGTGTCTTTCCCTGCAACAGCTCCGGCCACGCCACCCCCGACACGCTGCACCAGCGGGCATCAGCGGTGAACCGGGTTCTTCTGAACCTGCTCCCCCGGAAGAACTGTTCCTCATCAAGGAGTGGACGGATCTCCACGGACCCTGCCGTGATTGCTGAATCCGGACCGGAGAGAAACACTTTGCCGATTTCCACCGCATAGCCTGCCGGGCGGAACGTGACGCTGACGGAATCCGCTTCGATAACGGAAGCATCAAGGCAGCCAGTCCCGGGTCCCCTCCCGAACAGGAGACCGGTCCAACGCACTCCACCCGCGGAAAAATTCCTCACACAGCAGGAAATGGAAGAGTCCTCGCGGGACATCAACACCGTGTCGCACGCAATCCGGTTTTCCATGACGTCATAACGGACCCCGCTTAACCGCACGGGGGTTCCCGGGGAATATCCCCTCAGCCCGCCGGCCAGCGTCCGTTCGACAACCCACTGAAGAGGTGCAGCCTGAAAGATGACGACCGCCGCACCGCAGACGACCATTGCGAGACAGAGACCAACGGCCGACCGCCGGATGATTTTCCGGCGCGCCTCTTTGCGGGACGCCCGATGCATTGAAGGCGTCATTTCTCACCGCGCCTTTTTCTTTGCGCGAAGTTTGTCTTTTCTGTTTCTCCCGGTTTTCTCTCTGGCAACCATGTCCTTCTGCAGGTCCATCAGTTTACCGTTCGACTCCTTCAGCTGTTCGACGGTCTCCTTGTACCTTGCGACCTGCCCCCTCGCTTCTTCCGTGGCAATGCCGTATCTCTCCTGAAGCCGACCGACGAGCTCTTCGTATTTCCCTGCAATCGCGGCGAGCTCATCGTTCATCATTTTTCCCCAGTGCCGCACGGCCTTCCCCCGGCGCTGTTTCCATTGACCCTCAACACGATCCCAGTTCATGATGTGCCTTCTCTCTTCCTCCGGCGTTTATCCGGAAATGTATTTTTTCTGTCTCTTCATGTCGAGAGGGATCCCTCGTTCCTTACACACGAAGTATACACCCTGTGCTTCCTGATAGGTATACGGCAGAAGGATGAAAACGGGGTTAATCCCCTGAAATTGGACCGGCCGGACGTCACTGTTGCTACAGCGACGGCACAAGCCCGTCCTTTCCCACAAGGACGCGGTCAACACATAAATCGCCGTTCAACTCCCGGGTCGCGATCACAAAGACATGCGAGCCCGGTTTCAAATCCAGTCTGCGTCCCGCCTCGAATTTTACGATAGGGATGCCCCACGGGATGATGAGGCCCTGAAGACGGTCCGTTGAGGCGCTCCTGAATTGAAGGGTCAGCGACGTCCCGCCTGCCTCTCTTTTCAGGTTCGCTCCGAACGACTCCCCGTTCTGATCTTCCATGACCTGCGTACCGGTCCCCGCCAGCGCCAGGCTCCCTGTGCCATGGGAGGTGGTCCCGTTCGTCACGGTCCTCCCCGCGGAACCCAGACCTGCCAGATCCGACTCGAAGCTCCCCCCGCCTGATCTGCGGGCGCCGGCCGGAAAGATATGTACTTCGATCGCCCTGAGTGCTCCGTCCGGCTGCGTGACGGAAGTCACTCCGATATACAGCCCATCATTGAGATGTCCGCGGTCAGATGCCACCACCAACGATACCCGTGTGGGGGGGATAAGGTGCAGCGGGAGCGGACCCGTTATCGTGGCTACCGTCAGCACGAGGCCGGACAGACTCGTCACGGTGCCGCGAACGTGAACGACAGGGCGCGGCAGAGGATCGGAAGCAGCCGTGATGCATCCCGAACCGGAGACGCAGAGGAGGGCGAGCATGAAGAACATTGCTGCAAGTGTGCGCATGGATTCCCTCACTGTCTTTACTTTGACAGGGAAGCATGCCGAGAAATCACCCGAAGGGTAATAGGGCGAAGGGATGAATCCATGGTTAACCCTCCGGCCGGGAGAAAAAGGGTTCCCTAGAGAATGGATGTGAGAGAAAACAGGCTGCGATGCGGGCGGTCAGCGGAGGAAAACAGGAACGGGTTCAGGATAACCCGTCTTTGCGGGTAAATAACGCGATCTGAAGGCGGCTGTGGAGTGCGAGTTTTTCGAGGATATTATGGACGTGGCTCTTCACCGTGTATGTGGCAATGTTCAGCCGCTGCGCGATCTCCTTGTTGCTGAGACCCTCGGCGATGAGAGCGATGATCTCCAGCTCACGCTTCGTCATCCGGACCGCATTCGCCAGCGATCCCTTCCCCTGCTTTATCGCGTGGTCGATGACGTGGGAAAACAGCGAGCCCGCCAGCGGCGGAGGGAGGACTTTTGTCCCGCCGGCGACGGACCGGATGGTTCCCAGAAAATCCCCGATCGACGCGTCTTTGAGTATGAACCCCGACGCCCCCGCTTCCACCGACTCGATGATATCGAGCTGCGACGGGATCAGACCCATGCCGATCACCCGGATCTTCGGAAACTCTTTCGTCACCGTCTTCACGATATGCATTCCGTTTTGACTGCGCAAACCGAGGTCCAGCAGAATAAGATGAGGATTGAGCTTTTCCACCTTCAGAAGAATGCCGTCATGTCCTCCGGTCGATGCCACGATCCTCATGTCAGCTTCGCCGTTGATCATCGCAGCAATCCCCTCACGCAGAATGCGATTATCCTCGACGAGAATTATGCGTATTGTTTTCATGCGGAATGGGTGCGGTAATTTTTGGGGAATCGCCCTCCGGGCGCGATTACCTCAGGTGACTCTGCCGAATAATTTAGTAAATATTCCTGAAAATCAAAGCGGGTTTTCCTCCAGCGAACACACGGGTCGCACCGCATACCAGATCCGGGGGATGATACAGGACCCAGCCCGTTTTTCCCCCGGTCCGCATTTGCGGAAAACGGCGGCAGGGTGACGACGCCGAATCAACTGCCCGGCGACGAGCGCAGGGAATCACGGGGGACCTTTTCCCTCCAGCACTCCCATCCCGAGTGGCCGGTTTTCCGTCTTCCCCGCCCGAAGTGCGCGGCCCGGAAGAACACCTCCACCCCCCTGGGCATTGACGGAAGCACATAAGGAGGAATATCCGCACAGTCACACCGTTCCGCATTTCCCGCGGAGAGGTCTCCCCCCGCGCCCAGCACTGCCAGCGTGCTGTCATACCACGCCCGGACGGAGCGGACATACCCCCGAACGCTGTCCGCATCGTATACCGCAACGCTTACCGCCGTCTCAACCTCTCCCGCGAGCCGGTCAAACGACCTGCGGGCGAATCTCCGCGCAAACGCGGCGACGTCCCCGTCACGAAGACCGACATCCAGCCTCTCGAGCGGATGCAGATCGAAGTATGAGAGGTGGAGATTGTCGGGGGAGGCGACGATATACCGCGCGGATGCGCTGAGGGCGCCGATCGTGAACGGCGTACCGCCGAAACATGTGGAGAGGATGGCAATGTCGAATCGTGCCGAATCGCCTGCGAACCCTCTGGCTCCTTCCGCAAGATCATGCACGGCACATATGCGGTCCGGGCGGGATCTCCCGTCGTCCCCGCCCCGTGCCTCAGAGATCTCGTGGCCGCAGTAGACGAACACCCTCGCCGCCGGGCGCAGGTTGTTCGCGCTGAAACGGCGATACAGATCCAGTTCAGGGCTGAACGGGGACCGGCTCCGATCGCGCCGGTACGATTCATGCGCAATGAGCCGCCCGTTCCGGTAGCAGAAGAATTCCGCGTCGGGGAGGGGAAAAAAGAACAGGACGTGCTCCTCCGGCATCTGATGAAAGATGAACACCTCGGCACCGGGGTTTCTTTCTGCAATCCGTTTTGCAGCGTCGAGAGCCTTCTCGTCCGCCTCGCAGGCGATCCCGTTCGTATCGTGGTACACGTAGTCGCCGTCCCCGTTGATAACAAACACCAGCGAGTACGGCGGGGGTGACGGTGATTCACCCTGCAGCCGCGCATCGCGCAAGGCGGGCGTACCCCCGGTGCAGGAAGAGAGCAACGGGAGGAGTATGATCCCTCCGCTTGCGATGATGAGAGTGCGTACCGCACTCCTGAAGGCGCGGTGTTTGCGTCTACTCATTTCCCGTCCGTCGTAAGTGTGGCGTAACGGCATTATTGTACAATCCTGTTAATCGCGGGCCAGGGCCTCGATGGGGTTGAGTTGTGAGGCTTTCCTTGCCGGGAGGTACCCGAAGACAATCCCCGTGAGGAATGCGCACGCGAACGCAATGGCGACCGGCGCAACAGTGAAGATCACGCGCCACCCCGCAATCGCCGATGTGGCAAGCCCTCCCCCGAAACCGACAACGACACCCGCAAGCCCGCCGATGAAGCAGACAACAACCGCTTCGGTGAGAAACTGAAACAACACGTCGAAGCCGCGCGCCCCGATCGCCATGCGGATTCCGATTTCGCGGGTCCGCTCGGTGACGGAGACGAGCATGATGTTCATCACCCCGATCCCGCCGACAACGAGGGAGATTACCGCGATCGCTGCCAGCAGATACGTGAGCGTATTCTGGGTTTCATCGGCCTGCGCGATCGTGTCCGCCTGGTTCCGGATGTTAAAATCTTCCTTCCCGTGCCGCTTCATCATCAGGGCATGGAGGCCGGCCTGCACCGCGCTCATGTCCGCATCCGTCTTCACCCTCACGACGATATCGTTAAAGAACCGCTGGCCGAAGATCCGGGCGCCCGCCGTCGTGTACGGGAGCCAGACGGAATTGTCCATGTCGTCACCCCTCGGCGTCAGGCCTTTACCGCTGAGGATGCCGATAACGAGGAACGGCGCACTCCCGATGAGCACATACTGACCCAGCGGATTCGTATCCGGAGGGAACAGGTTCCTGACAACGGTCTGCCCGAGAGCGACGACCTGGGCGTACCCTTTGACGTGTTCCGCGGAGAAGAAGACGCCCGATTGAGGAGGCCAGTCATGCACTTCCGGAAATTTGTCGCCGGTGCCTACCGCGGTGACCGTCAGGTCCTGGTTGGCGAAGCGCAGCAGGGAGGAGAGATTTGTCTCCGGAACGGCCATGGAGACACCCGGGACGCCCGCGATAAACGGCAGATCTTCCGGCAGGAAGCTTGTCACAATCTCGGCAGAGGCGCGGACGGCGGGCGGCCCGCGCATGATCGTCAGGAGATCGGTTCCCATGGCCTGGATCCGCTCGACGACGTCCTGCTTCGCGCCGTTACCGATCGCCATCAGCGCGATCACCGAGGCAACGCCGATGATGATTCCCAGCATCGTCAGGACGGTCCGCATGCGATTATGCAGGAGGGAGCGCATCGCCATCTTGATCGATTCGCCCAGGACCGCCGCTCCGGGCCCGGCAGTTTCTTCGCGTTCGCCGGCCTGCAGTTGGATCCCCGTCTCCCCTTTTTGCGCCTCGTCGGAGAGGATACGCCCGTCGGCGATCCGCACCAGCCGATGCGCGTACGCGGCAATGTCGGAATCGTGGGTGACAACGATGATCGTATGGCCGAGGCCGTGCAGTTTCTCCAGGATGGCCATGACCTCCTTCCCTCCGGCGCTGTCGAGGGCGCCCGTGGGCTCGTCGGCGAGGATGACCGGTCCGCCGTTCATGAGCGCACGGCCGATGCTCACGCGCTGCTGCTGGCCGCCGGAGAGCTGGCCGGGATTGTGTTCGAGACGGTCGCCGAGCCCGAGATCCCGCAGCAGCTGCGCGGCGCGGGCCTTGCGTTCCGTCTTTCCGATGCCCCGGTACACCGCCGGCACTTCCGCATTCTCGAGGGCGCTCAGATCGGACATCAGGTTGTACCGCTGGAATATGAAGCCGAACGTATCGCGCCGGAGCGCGGCCAGCGCGTCGCCGTTGAGCCCGGCGACATCGATACCCCGGATGCAATACGTTCCGCCCGACGGGCTGTCGAGGCAGCCGATAATGTTCATGAGCGTGGATTTTCCGGAGCCGGACGCACCCATGATGGCGACGAATTCCCCGCTCCGGATCTCCAGCGTCACATCCTTAAGCACCGTGAGCGGTTCGCCGTCCGTATACGTCCGGCAGACGGCCCTGAGCTCGAGCAGCGCCGGGGCCATCACGGGCCCTTCCGGGCGCTCAGCGCGCTCGACGTCGGTCCCCCCTGTGCCGTAATGTCGCCGGTGACGACTTTCTCCTTTTCATTGAGGCCCGCCCTCACTTCCGCAAAGATTTCACTCCTGATCCCGATCGTTACGGCGCGCTTCTCGACGCTGCCATCGTCCTTCAGCACTCTCACCATAGCTTGCGCGCCCTCACCGGCATTGCCGACGGCGGCGGCGGGAATAAGCAGGACGCCCGTTGCCCGGGCCAGCACGATGAACACCTGGGCGGTCATCTGGATCTTCAATTCACGCTTGAGGTTCGGTATATCGAACAGGACGTCGTAGAATACCACGTTGTTGATGAGCTCCGGCGTCGGGAGAACCTGGCGCACCGTGCCGTCCCAGCGGGTGGAATCGCCGAGGATTGTAAAGTAGACTTCCTGACCGGGCTTGACCCGGACGATGTCCGCTTCGGAGACCTGCGCCCAGACAGTCACCGTATCAATGTCTCCGATCCGCAGGATATTCGGCGCCTGCTGGTTGGCGTTCAGCGTCTGTCCCTCAAGAAGGCTGACCGAGACGATTTCGCCGGCCATCGGTGCCGTGATCGTGGTATATCCGAGATTGGCCCTGCCGGTCTTTACCGCAGCAGCCGCCTCCCTCATCTGCGCCGAGAGCGAGGCGGCATCGGCGACCGCGACGTCGTATGCGGCCCGCGTGATGTCGCGGTCGTTGGCGGAGATCAACCGGTGCGCATACATCGTGTCGTTGCGCACCCGCTGTAAACCCGTGAGAACGAGTTGCGCCTGCTTGAGAGAGCGCTGCGACGTCACGTTCTCGAGTGCCGCGCTGGCGGACGAGAGTGCCGTCGCCGCCAGGACCGGGTCAATTTCCGCCAGCACCTGGTTCTTTTTCACCTCGTCACCGCGCTTGACCTTGAGCAACTTCAGCTTGCCGGAGGTCTGGGCGCCGACGTCGACATAATTGACGGGCTGCACCACGCCGGCCGCCACGACAGTGGTTTCCACGTCGCCCCGCTCGACCGACGCGGTGGCATAGCGGGCGGGGGTTTTGCCGAATGCGAAACGGTATCCCAATACGCATGCACACACGACAAGGCATGAGGCAATCAGCCAGAGACCGATCCTCTTCAGCCGCGCACGGGATTGTTTCGAGTGATTCACCGGGTGGGCGGCGTCCGGGGTCCCTGCGGGCACAACGGGTGCTGCTGCCGGAGTAACGCTTGATGATTCCATTTTTTGATTTCCTGATCCTGGCGACCGGACAATTCGTCCCTTCAGCCAAAGGGCTTCAGTGATCCGTCTGCATGCCGGGTATTCAGGCCGCGACGGGGACTTCCAGCGCGACCTTCCTTCCATTATTTTTCAGACGCGATAATCCCCTTGCGGGTCAGGTCAGCGGTTACGAGGCGGACGATCTCCGGCCGGACCGACGGCACGGAGTTCGGTTCGGTGGACCTGCAGGTTCCGCTCCAGATCATCAGCCCGTCGTTGGCCGTCTGCCAGACATCGATCGTGCGGATATTGACCGTTTCAGAATCGACATATCCCGAGTGCTCAATGTCGCGGTAGTACGCAAAAAACCTGTCTCTGGTGGGACTGTACCGCATCTCCTGCTCTCTCGTCACATAGCCCTGTACATACTGGCTCTTCGTTTCCGGGGGAAGCTGGCTGGTGACAAGGATGCCGTCATAATTGTTTGACCGGACGATCGCATATACCTGATCGGTGTCGGGAGGTGAATCCGGATACACGCGATAGGACGGCGTCGCCGCCACATTATGCAGTACAAGTTCGCCGGTGAACGCGTCCTCCCAGATCCGCCGCTTTACCGGATTCTTTGCGACCGATACCACGAGGATCTTTGTCAGAGCCGGGGGATGAACCGACGTGTCGCTCCAAACGTCCACAAGCTGGGAAGAGGTGCAGCCGGTTGCCAGGAGGAAGGAGCAGCAGAGCGCTCCCGCGGTAAGGTACTTTGCAAATTCAGTGATAGCGCGGCCTCATTTGTCATGGTGTGTGAATTGCGTCGAAAATTTCTTCCTCAGGCTCACGCCCGGGTGCATCAAACGCCGCCTTCGTTTCTCGCTGTGTGCACTCAACCGGCCGGGGAGTCACGTCCGGAGCCCCGGCGCGCGTGAAGGCATGCGCACCCGTCCAGACGAGCCCCAGGAACGGAGAAATCCCGCACATGATGCACACCCCGCTCAGGAGGAGCGTTCCCCCCATCAGGATTGCACCGGTTGCCGGAAGATCATACACGATGAGATTACCGCCCTTCCGCATCGTCACCGCCTTCGTGAAGTGGGTGAACCCCTTGAACATGAGGAAGCCGCCCAGCATGATTCTCGCAGCGAAGAGCACCGTGTGCATTGGCGCGGGACTCCTTTTGATTAATCGGGTGACAATTCCCCGTCAAATATGTCCGCTTCGTCTCCCGCCAGGGAGATCATGGGCTTCTCCGCGACCTCCCTCCGGATGGCTATCAGGAGAGGGAGTGCAACAAGCGTCACACGGACGGCCAGAGTCCAGAATTGTCTCGATGCGATGATCCTGAACAACATTCGCTGCTCCTTTCAAAATACGAAAACGAAAATCCGGTCCGTGGAATGACGCCTGCCCGGGTTGCCGCCTGGCAGGCCCGGGCACAGAGATTACATCATCTGTCCGGCAAGGCGGAACGCCTTCAGCTTCAATTCCTCGCCACGGCCGAACCAGATTGATTCCAGGCGGGTGGAGGGTTCGCCCCCCATAAGATGGTCGGTGTATTCGGTGACGCAATTAAACGCGCCCCACAGCGTCCCGCGTGAAAGGCCGGCCCCCTGTCCCGATTCGTACAGGTTCAGCACCGCTTCCCTGGTCTTCCCTGCCGCCTCGCCTTCCACGTCCATCCCGTCATCCGGCACAAGCGCCTTGACGTAGTCAAGCAGTTGATCGCCGGTAATCTTCGTGAGCGCCATACGGTTGAATACGGTGTCGAGCTCTCCAAAGAGCCGGTTTGACAGCGCCAGCACCGCGAGGGCCTTTTTCGCATCATCCGATCCGCGGGATGTGTGCCGGAGATGGACCTCTCCCGCTCCCTGGAGTGCGGCGGTCAGCGTGTTGTTACAGACCACGCGCACAGGCGTCAGTTGTACCCGGACGGATCGACAGTCCTCGTGGCTGTTCGACAGGAGCAGGTACTTGTTCACGTGGTCATTTTCATTCACCGTGATGAAGCCGGGAAGTTTTGCCAGTATCCACATGCGTTCACCCCGGCCGATGATCCCGGCTGTTTCGTAACTCGCGGTGCCGTCGGCAACAAGGCTATCGAAGAATGAAAAAGCGTCTCTGTTCTGGACCGGCTCGTACCCTCTCCCGACGATGCCCAGGACCTCACCGGTATCCGTCCGCGTTGTCACCCAGCGATCGGCGACGCTCGCGGCGAGGCTACGGTCCACGAATCCCGCCATGGGTTTCCTGACGACCGTATAGTCCAGGCCTGCCATGCCGACAGCCTCCCTTGCCGTCAGCGGATCATCCAGCTCCGTCCCCAGGTCGTGCCAGGGGGACGTTGCAACACCCGGGTACGGCGACGGCGTTCTCGGCACACGGAAATGATTCTCCCGGAGTGTTTTTTCGGACACCGTTGACTTATCCAGGGGATGTCCCTTCCTGTGAATTGTATAGAGGGGATAGATCCGCCTCGAGAGCGTCTGCTGCCAGCCGAGAAACCTGACTTCCTGAACTCTACCGGCCGGTGCCCGGACTGCTTCCGGAGGTGCGAAGGGCCCGCACGGCGTCCCCGGGTTCCCCTGATGGCTTTGCCTGCCCATACTGCCTCCTTGCGTCGGGTGATGTTGCACCTCCCCCACGGGCGGGGGGAGCAAGCTGTCGGACTTCCCTACGTTACACATGAGCACACCTTGATACCATGAGCCAAAGGGATGAATAGAGAGCTAATTCCGGCGGACGGGAGGCACATGATACTCCGGGAGCCGCCGCATGCCGTACCAGGCCGGTCAGCGATCTTCGTGACGGTCCCGATCCCGTTCTTCGTTCCGGGGGTGGACGACATGGCGGCGTACCGGTACGACGATGCGAACGCTCGCACGGCTCCGGTGATGATGGTAGTGATGGATGACATGGTGTTCTTCCCGGTGCCCGGCATCCACGCGGACCTGTATCTGGGAAACGGCAAGGGGGGCGGCGATCATCCCTGCGATTACCAACCCCGCGGCGATTGTCTTATAGTGTTTCATTGGTTTTCTCCGTGCGTTCGTTTGTGGAGCAACTGCCATGATTTCGTGAACTCAATATGCGTCCGGCGCGAACAAGGATCTCTCCGGCGCCGGCTACGACAGTCTTCGCCGGCTGCTGATGATGTTCACGAGGAAGACAACGAGAGCGATGACAAGCAATACGTGGATAAAACCCCCCATAGTGTAGGACGTCACAAGTCCGAGAAGCCAGAGGACGATGAGAACAACCGCGATTGCGTAAAGCATACCGGTACCCTTTCGTTAAGTGAATCTGAGAACCTCTCACGTCCGAATGCCGGACGGGGAGACTGATTGAAGGTGTGACGGTCCCTCCGCCCACAGGGATAACTGCCTCCTGACCGCAGCGGATTCGGCGTCGCCGTCACTCTCGTAAATTCGTCGCGCGGCCTCGGCGTGGCTGATCGCCTGAGATCGATCGCCAAGTGCTTCAAGCGTGAGACTCAGATTCCACAGGGCACTCCTCTCAAGCCTCCGGTCCCCCAGCTCCCGTGCGATGAAAAGACGCTCCGAATGACATCCGATTGCGACGCGGGTTTCCCCCAGCTTCGCGCGGGCTTTTCCGATATTGCCGAGAACCGTCGCCTCACCGCGCCGGTCACCGAGACTGCGCACGAGCAGGAGGAGCTCCTGGTGATATCCGAGTGCACGACGGGTATCCCCCGATCGCGCGCATGCGTTCCCGAGGTTCCCGAGCGTATCGCCTTCACCATACCTGTCGCGGAGTTCACGCGTAATCCTTAACCTGGCTTCGTTGCATCCGATGGCGCGCCCGCTATCCCCGAGGAGGGAATAGCTGTTCGCGAGAGTTTCGAGGACGGCCCCCTCCTGCAACCGGTCGCCGATACCGGATGCAATTTCCAGCGACTGACTTCCCACTTCGATGGCCCGTCGCGCGTTTCCCGAAACGAGAAGTCCGGCGGCAATGTCCCCCATTAACCGGGCTTCCGAACGGAGATCACCGGTTTCCCCGGCGATACCCAGCGCTTCCTCACTCAACGCCATCGCGCCCTGCGGGTCATCCATCAAGCGTCTGGTACGCGCACACCCGCATAGCGCGTGGCACTCCGTACGCCTGTCCCTGAGTACCCGCGAGAGGGCAATTGCTCTCTCGTGGCACTCCACCGCATGCGGGAATTCTCCGGTGCGCCCGTACGCCAGTCCCAGACCGATCAGTGCCTCTGCTTCAGTCTTCCGGTCGCCGGTCTCCACCGCCACGCCGAGCGCCAGGAGATGATATTCGAGCGCATTCTTCAGATCGCCCATGTCGTGCGAGGCCGTGCCGGCATCGTTCAGAAGTCTTGCTTCCAGGTCACGATCGTTCAACCGGCCGACGGCAGAGAGGGAGTCCTTCAGCCATTGTCTCCTCTCACCCGGCGACTGCCGGACGTCGAGAATATCGCTTCCGATCACGGGAAACCCCGCGCAGACCCGTGCGGCCCATTCATCGTGCCCGACACGCGTGCTCATCCATTTTCTTCCCGATTCGATCGTGAGACGCTGCCTGTCGAAGAGCGCGAGACCCCGGCGCAGCCCCTCCCCACCCTGCACATACAGCTCGTTTGCCCGGGTCAGGAGGTTCACCGCGTGGTCTGCCATCCTCCTCCCGATGGACTCCCTTTCCTTCCCGGAACAGCGAGCGTCCGCGCAGAGACGGAACAACTCGTGTATTGCGTATCCGGGATCCGGCCCCCCCCATTCAACGAGGAAACACGCCAGGAGCTGATTCAGCACGTCCTCTGCTTCTCCCTGACCTATCCCCCAGATCTCCGCAGCTTCCGATGCCTCGAATTTTCCGGGGAATCCCGAGGCCCAGCGCCACCGGCGCCGTAACACGGGAGAAAGGCTGTTGTACGCCGTCGCGACCGACGCGTCCACAAGCGCGCGTCGATCATCGACCCGGGATAGCCTCGCCAGGCATTCATTCACGGTGAGGTCCCTCCGCGCGATAAGAAATCCACCGGCAGTGCGGATCGCACCGGGGATGCAGCCGCAAAGGACGGTCATCTCACCGGCGCGGCTTGCGAGTCTCGGGGCGACAAGGATCGCCATTGCCTCTGCTTCCGCCGGCACGAGCGGACCCAGGATCGTTGCATGAAGGCCGGGAAGTGTGAAAGAGCGCCCCGAGGTGAAAATGAGGACGCAGCCCGCAGGCGGGGTCAGGCGCTTCACAAGATCCGCGTCCGCAGCGTCATCCAGGAATATCATCGCCCGCCGCCCGTTGAGTACCGAGCGGTAATACCCCTCGATGTCAAGCTCCAGCGGTGATTCCGTGAAGCCCGGATCATATGCCCGGATAACGTGCGCCATCGCGTCAAGAGGGGAAACCGGGTCTCCTGCCAATCCCCGCAGGTTCACAAATATCTGTCCGTCGGGATACCGGGGGAGAAGCTCTTCTCCGAGCATGAGACCCAGGGAAGTTTTTCCGATTCCGCCCGGTCCGAAAATGCCTATGACGTTTGCACGGTCAAGCCTCACGCATTCCACGAGTCCATCCAGCTCCTTCTTTCTCCCGGAAAAGTCACCTGGAGGGCGGGGGAGCTGATGGAGCGGGAGCATGGATGGGGATTCCCGGGTCTCACCCGGTGCCTCGCGGCCGTACTCAGATGCCTCTATCGCGATCATTGTTGTCCTTGTTCATACGTTGTGGCAACGCCGCCAGGCGGGACTCCGATTGCATCCGTGGGGCCCTTCAGAAGTGTGCTACACGATCCGTTCACAGGATTATGAGAATCACCAGAAGGATGATCAGAAGCGTGACCAGGCTTATCGTGATCGTCTGGTCCGCCTGTTCCATATCCTGCACGACGTAACCTGAAAATGCGTTGAGCTGAGCATCCGGGACGCGTGTAAAGCCGTTCGTCCCCGAAAGCTCATCCTGTTTTTCCTGAATCGACGATTTGCACTTCTGGATGGCCGCGATATCCCGCTTCGAAGTGAACGGCAGGTTCTCCGCGACTGCGAGGGCGTTCGAGACGACCCGGAAGGATTCACTGAGAATCCGGCGCTTTTCAAGAGGGCTGGCGGCAGCCTTCGCCTTTGTTGCAGCATCACTGAAGTATCGCTGAAGGTCGCCCGTTCCCCCCGCGAAAACGGGGAGCGCGAACATACACGTTACGGCGAAGGTTCCGAAAGCGGTTCGCAAGTTCATTGGTGCACCTTTCATAAAGACAGTGACAGGTGAAGCGGAAAATTGTGGCGCGATGGAATGCGATGATGACACTCCCATGCTAACGGTAAGTCCGCCGGTTTGAAATCCTCCAAAGGGATGGAAGCAGGGTTAATGACTGCGACGGAAGAGTGGGGCACGGCCCGGCGAAAGGTCGTTTCCCGGCACGGGGACGCCCGGCGGGACTAATCCCCGTTTCATCCCTGCGGTCTATGCCGGGACCGGCCGATCTTCGTTACCCTATCGACAAGGTCCGGTCGGGAATTGCGCCGGGGAACGTCATACGATCATCAGTCGCCATGAAAGGACGACCGGTCATGATACAATCAAAGAAGGGTTTCACGTTGCTCTGCGCACTCCTTTTCGCGGGTGTTGCAGTCTCCGCGATGGGCTGCTTCGGCACGGGGACGATGGACGGCGGGATAGGCGTGAACATCGGGGACCAGCCTGCCTGGGGACCGACGGGATATGATCACGCCGATTACTATTACATACCAGACATCGATTCCTACTACTCCGTCTCCGAACACCAGTACATCTACAGAGACGGCTCATCCTGGGTGCACGGCAAAGCGCTCCCGGCAAGCTACAGCAAATACGATCCCTACCACTCCTACAAGGTCGTGATGAACGAAGAAAAGCCGTATCAAAAGAACGATACCCACCAGACGAAATACGGTTCGTTCAAGGGCGTAAAAGATCAGCCGGTCATTCGCGACAGCCATGATCCCAAATACTTTGTCAACAAGGATCACCCCGAACACGACAAATGGGTGAATGATCAGAAGCACTGACCTGAGCGGATTTTCCGCAGTCAGACGGACGGGTCCACAACGGAAGAGCCCCGCGGAAACGCGGGGCTCTTCCGTCTCTCGCAGGCCCGGAGATTACTTCAAGAGCAAGAGCCTCTTTGTCTGCGCAACGTTCCCCGCCTGCAGATGATAATAGTAGACGCCGGATGAGAGGGCACTCCCGTCGAACCTGACCTCGTGAACGCCCGCGTCCTCGGATTCATCCACAAGCACGCCGACCCGCTGTCCCAGGCTGTTGAAGACGATCAGCGTTACGTGCGCGGAGGCCGCGAGGGTGTACGCGATCGTCGTCGAAGGATTAAACGGGTTTGGATAATTCTGCGACAGCCCGGTCCGGAGAGGGACCGCCGGCGCGGCGACAGTCGCGGTCACCGCATCCGCATAGCGGACGTTCCCGTTCAGGTCTGTCTGCTTAATCCTGTAGGCCCACGATCCGGGCGAGGCCGACGAATCCACAAACACGTACGTGTTCGGCAGGCTCGTTGTCCCGTGTCCCGGGACGAAACTGTTCGGCAGCGTGACAAACTGCGTCTCGTTACTCCCCCGGCGCTGCACATCGAAGCCGTAATTGTTCACTTCGGAAATCGTGTGCCATTCGAGCCTAACCTTCCCCCCGTCAAGGGGGGCGGCACTGAAGCTCGCAAGCTGTATGGGAAGGGCGTTATCCGACGCCCCGCCGATCCCGTAGTCACCGAATCCGGACATCCCCGTCCTGTGTGCGACAGGCGCGGCAATCGAGCCGGTCCCGGGGGAGTGGGACCCGTCAAGCGTCCAGGGATTTGAGCCGTTGACGCGCTGGAGGATTCTGAGGGTCGAAGAATCCGACACCCCCGAAAAACCCGCCGCGGTGATGTCCAGCGAGTAGACGCCTCCCGTGAGCCCGTTCCCCGCGGTCAGCGTCCAGAATCCCTCCGGGCTGACATTGACAATGTTCGTCCCCGCGTCATTGAGAGGCACTCCGGCCGAACCCGGATTGGAAGGAGTGAATGTCGCCGTCAAGGTCCCGCCGGCAGAAGGCGCCACGGTGAAACTGACATTTGCGGAACAGAAATGAGACGCCGTCCCCGTCGCAAAGAGGATATTGTTTACCGTTGCAGCGGTGATCCACCGGGAGAAACTCCCCACGATCGTTCCCGACGTCCACGCGAGCGCACCGGGGCTGGAAGTCCCCGTGCCGAGCGTGAGCGTGTCAGCCCCGGTCGTGACGTTCCCGGCCGAGAGCGTCAGGGTATCTGCGACCGTTTCGTTCGAACCCTGCAGCGTGACCCCGGCGGGGTTGCTTACCGTAAGGTTGTACATCACCGCCCCCGTTTTTGTCTGGGCGGACGTTCCGTTCATAATAAACGTCGACGTCCCGGCGCTGAACGACCCGAGGCTTGACCAGTTGCCCGCCACTTTGTGGGTGAATGACCCGGCGTTATACGATGTCCCCGACCCGACGCTGAAGTTCCCGGTGACCGTCACCGGACCTCCCGCGGAAGCCGAAACCGACCCCGCAAGGACAAAGCTCCCGTTAACCGAAAGCGCCGCCGCAGGCATCGTCTTCGTCCCGCTGTTGCTCAGCGTCAAACTGGCATAGTTCATGGCGGCGACCGATTGGGCCCCCGCACCGTTGTAATTGACAGTGCTCCCCGTGACGACATATCCACCCGTCGAGAACGTGGCGGCCGGGTTCAGGAGGCCCGCGATCCCGATCGTCGCCGCGGAAGAGAGCGTGATGCTGTTTGTCGTTCTCGCCCCGCTGAGCGTCAGGTTGCTGTAGTTTATCGCCGCCACCGTCTGCGCGCCGGTGCCGTTGTAATTCACGGTAACGTAATTCGTCGTGGCGTCAGCGGTGACACCGGCGGCAAGAGTAAAGTTTCCCGCGATGTTTGTCGTCCCGGCGGCAAATGTCTTCACCCCGCTCCCGCTCAAAAGGAGATTGCCGTAAGACTCCGCCGAAACCCCCTGATTCGCTCCTCCGTATTCGACGGTACTCGTCCCTCCAAGCGTGTGCGTCGCATAATTCGAGGGGATGCCGTTCGTTCCACCGATCGTCAGCGTTGCGCCGTTCGCGACGGTCAACGTTCCGCCGCTCGCAGTCCTGTTGACCGTAAACGCGCCGATGGTGAATTTGCCCACGCTCACGGAGAGGTTAGCGCTTACCGCAACGCTGTTTCCCAGCGTGACCCCCGCGGCATTGTTTATCGTAAGCGAATTCACCGTGGCGGGAAGGCCGTCGCCTGTCACCTGCACCGAGGTGCCTGTGTAGGCATAATTCGCCCCGGTGGAGTATGTTCTCGTCCCGCTCACCTGGATATTTCCGGTCCCGGCCGAGGCAGCGATGCCGTTGGGTGAACCGATGTCGATCGTCGAGCCGGGTGAGAGCGTGAGATTTCCCCCCCCGATGAGGAGGCTCGTCCCGATGTTCAACGTCGCGCCGCTGTTGAGGACGAGGGTCGAGCCGCTGTTGACCTGCAGAGTTGAAGTGGCCGCAACCGTATAATCGATGGAATTGGAAACCGTCCCCCCCGAGGTAAATGTCTGCGTGCCGGTTCCGTTAAAGACAAATCCGCTGGTTGTGCTCCCGCCGCTGGCCTGGATCGTCCCGCCGCTCTGCGAGTAATTCCCCGCAACGTTGACGGCCCCCGTGTTCGTCCCGTCCGCCATCTCGAGCGTTCCGCCGCTCATCGTGAAATTCCCGCCAACGCTCACGGTCCGCGTCGAGCCCCCGGAGAGCCTCACCCAACCGCCGCTCTGAACAAAGTCTCCCGTCACCGTGGATGTCCCGGATGCGAACCGGAACTGCCCCGATCCCCCCGTGCTCTGGATCGTCAGCGTGCCGGCGACGGTCAGCGTGTTCCCTATCGTGCTCTGGACCGTCTGCGCGCTGCAATTCCAGGTGAGGCTGCCGAACGCCTGATTCAATCCTCCGGGGAGCGCCGCCACGGTTCCGCTCACCAGGCAGGTAGAACCGGAACTCCACGTAGCCGTCGGGATCGTCCCCCCGTCCCCGGTGTGCTGATACACGGCTCCGGAATTGAACGCTATCGTCGCGGAGGCGTTTCTGACGACGGTCCCCGCGTTGACGAAGGTTCCGGAAACCGTGAGATCGGTCCCCGTACCGTTGGCGACCGTCAGCGTGTCTCCCGCGTTCTGCGCAATCTCCCCCCCCACGTTGACGATGCATTGATCAACCGTGTGATTGGCGCTGAGGGTAATTATGTGTGTGTTCAGTATCGTTATCACCCCGTCGATGCTCGAGGGGACGGCGGGAGCTGGCGAGACCCATGATGTACCGTCCCATCTCTCCCAGGTGCTCGTGGAATCCCAGTTTCCCGACTGGTGGGTCTGGAAATCATCGACGCTTTGCCCCCATACACGGGTGCATGAGAGAAAGAGGAACAGGATGATTCCGGAAAAGAGTTTAGACTTGCTCATCTGACCCCCGGGAATTGTGTCAATATACCGTGCACAAAGAACGCGGTACCGGGGAGTGCAATGGCTATGCCATATCGGTGTGGGAATTTGAGCGAAAAAACGCCCGAATACTGACGGGATTACTGGTTGCCAATGGAATGAACAGACACAGGTAATTCTTTCCGAAAAATCTGATAATTTGTGTAAGTATTTACAGAGGCTCGATTGCTGGGCGGGTTTAAGAAACAGGAGGCGAGGCGGTTGGGAAAATGTCCCGAACCTCATCCGGAAGGTTGAAAGGATGGCTCTCTACAAGGTACGGGAGGATTCCTGAACGAGCGCTTTCTGTTTTCCCTGATGCAGGAGGCTTACAACATCCCCTAAAATGATGAGACCAGGTCCGCTGCACGTTTGTCCGGCAACCCGACCCTCAATGTCATCAAGAGTCCCCGCGACCACAGTCTGACCCGGAAGCGTGCCGTCAAATACCACCGCGACTGGCCGTCCGGATGGGACGCCGTTGCTGAGAAGACGGGTTACGATGCCATGAAGGTTCCGAATGCCCATGTAGATGACGACCGTGTCCGTGCCGGCGATCCGATCCCACTCGATTTGCCCCCTTGATTTTGCCGTGTCCTCATGGCCGGTAAGGAACACGACGCTCGACGACATCGCGCGGTGCGTGAGGGGGATGCCGAGCGACGCCGGAACGCCGGTTCCGGCGGTGATTCCCGGGATAATTTCCACCTCGATTCCCGCATTGCGCAACGCCTCAAGCTCCTCCCCGCCCCGGCCGAAGACAAAAGGATCACCGGCTTTCAGGCGGACGACACGCCTGCCCGAGCGGGCCTCCCGGATCATCAGGTCGTTAATCTCCTGCTGCGGCGTAGAAGGAGCGCCCCCCCTCTTCCCCACGTCGATCTTCACGGCGGACGGCGGGACGTGCGCAAGAATCCCGCCGCTGATCAGTGCGTCGTACAGCACGACATCCGCCTCCCGGAGGACCCGCAGACCTTTCACAGTGATCAGATCCGGGTCGCCGGGCCCCGCTCCCACGAGAGACACCTTCCCTTCAACGGAAGAATACCGATCGCGCCCTCCCTTCGTTTTCCCGGGCGCAAGCGAACGCCGTCCGAGTTCTGTTCGCACGATCTGCTCAAAGAGTCTTTTCCGGCTGTCGAAGTCAGGGAGCGTGCGGAGCACGTCCCCGCGCAGGTCTCCCACGGTCTCGAGTATTTCCGGATACCCTTCGCTGAACTCGTCCGCAATCGCATCGCGTATCAGCTTTCCGAGCGTGGGGCTCTTGCCGTTCGTCGAGACGGCGATCGAGAGATCCCCTTTTTGAAATACGGAGGAGAAGTAAAACGTGCAGAGACCCGGCGTATCGACGATGTTGACGGCAATGCCCGCCCTCCCGGCATCATTGTGGATCTTTCGATGCAGCACGGGATCATCCGCCGCACCGATGACCGCGGCGCAGCCCCGGAGGTCCCCCTTCCGGTACCTGCGGCGGCGGACGGTGATCTCCCCGTCCCCCGCCAGCACTCGGATCGCCGCACAGAATTCCGGCGCGACCACATTGACATTCGCACCTGCGCCCAGAAGCACGCGGATCTTCTGCACGGCCGCGGCGCCGCCGCCGGCCACGAGAACGCGGCGGCCCTCCAATTTCAGAAATACGGGGAGGAGTGTGTTCATATTCGCCCGATCATGAAAGTGCGGTCGCCGCGTTTTCGTTCCTCGCGGCGTTCAATTCGTTCACTGTCGCAAGGAAGTCCGCGGCATCCTGGACATAGCGGCGGGCAAATTCCTCCGTCGGCCCGCTCTTGTTTATCCTCAGGACAAACTCCGCAAATCCGCCCGGATACCTTCCCGCAGTCCCGGCGCCGAAGTGCGATTCAAACTCACGGAGCACCCCGCTCTGCGTCGTCGCAATCACCTGCCGGGTCAGCAGGAGAGACTTCGCACCGTTGACGAAGACGTTGTACCCGTTGTAAATCCCGTCGGCGAACCTGCGCTCCCCGAGGGCATCAACAGCGCGGCGGAGCTTCTCCCCGGTTTCCTCCAGGAGCGTGGCGACCAGGTCGATGATGACGCCGGCGCATTCCCCGGTTTCCGTCTTCAGCGCGAACGCTTCCTCGTGCCCCCAATCGACGAACTCATCCGGCCTGAGCTCCGAGAGATCCGCAACCCCCCTCAGAAGCGAGGCAAAGTACGGTTTCCCCTGCCTGCGAAAGTACTCCTCGAAATACTCCCCCTCGACCTGATGCCCGTGGAAATCGTCAAGCAGAATACGGAGGCAATCGGGGCCCCTCCTGGAAGGGATCTTGATCACCTTCTCCGAGAGAATCCCCTCGCCGTTCCCCCGCCGCGCCCCGCCCAGAACGACCTGCAGTGCCGGGAGCGAACGGTCGCCCACTCTGAACGAACTCCCGTGGAAACCTATGCTCGCCAGCCCGTGCTGTCCGCATGAATTCGGGCATCCGCTGATCTTGATCTTGATGTTGTTGTCGTATATCATCCCGGCGTATTCCTGAGAGAGGACGCGCTCAAACTCCAGGGCGATGTGCGTGCTGTCGGCAATGCCGAGATTGCACGTATCGGTCCCGGGGCAGGCCGTGATATCGAGGGCGCTGTCAAATCCCGGATTCGCAAGCGAAATGCCGTCCAGGGCCGCGTGGAGTGCCGGGAGGTGTTCCGGGAGGACGAACCTCAGGAAATATCCCTGGTTCGCCGTCACACGGATATCGTCCGCTGCGTACACGCGCGCTATACCGGCAAGCAGTCTTGCCCTCCGCACATCGAGATTCCCGAGCGGAACCCGGACGTACACCCCCGCATACCCCTTCTGTTTTTGCGGGACGACGTTCGTCGCTCGCCAGTCCGCGTATCCCGTTCGCGGGACGCCGCCGGCCGGGGGGGAGGCCACATGCGCCGGGGGGACCGCGGAGGGAAGGGTCTCCCTGTTCACGCGGAATTCCTTCACGGGGAGACCCGTCCATTCTTCCTGCACGAGTCTGCGCATCTCTTCAAGACCCAGGTCGTCGAGCAGGAATTTCATCCTGGCCTTCTGCCTGTTTCGCCGTTCGCCGTACCTGTCGAAGACGCGCAGGAGCGCCTCCGCGTACGGAAGAATAAACTGTTCTTCCAGGAATTCATACGCGGGGAGCGCAAGCCGCGGGTTCGAACCGAGTCCCCCTCCGATCATCACCCTGAACCCCCGCACCCCGTTCCCCTCCGCGCTCCTGATCTTCGGAATGAACCCGATATCGTGTATGAACGCGAATGCGGAGTCCGCGTCGCTCGAAGAGAAGGCAATCTTGAATTTGCGCCCGAGCTCCTGGCAGACGGGATTCCGGAGAAAATACCGGAAGAGCGCATCCGCATAGGGGGACACATCGAACGGTTCATCGGGGTCCACCCCCGCCAGGGGGGATGCCGTGATATTGCGCACCGTATTCCCGCACGCCTCGCGGAGCGTCACGTCGTCCCGTTCGAGACGCGCCCAGAGCTCGGGGGTACGATCCAGACTCACATAGTGGATCTGGATGTCCTGCCGCGTCGTGGCGTGGAGATTGCCGCTGCCGTATTCCTCCGCAATATCCGCGATCGTCAGGAGCTGATGCGCCGAGAGCCTCCCGAACGGAAGCTTGATCCGGACCATCTGCACGCCGGGCTGCCGCTGCCCGTACACCCCCCGGGCCAGGCGGAGGCTGCGGAATCTGTCATCGTCGATCCTTCCCTCCCGGTAGAGCCGAATTTTCGCTTCGAGATCAAGGATGTCCTTCTGCACGACGGGATTCCCGAGATCTTCCAGCTCCGATCTGAAGCTTTGCATGTGCTCCCTCCCTTCAGAGACAGACCCCGACCGCCACGGTGTCGTTTGTGGCGTCGTCGATAAGGATGAACGCGCCGTTAGCTTTGTTGCCGTCAAACGGATCGTAATACAGATCCGCACCCGCCGCGATCGTGACGTCCCCGATATCGTTGAGCGATAACGACGCGGCGCCGTCCGAAGGATCAAGCGAGGCCGGATGGATCACCGAACGGATTGTCTCGACACGTGCCGGAACCCGGTGCACGCCGTGCTGGAGAATGTAGCGACGGCGCACATTGAGCGGCTGCTCATCGAGCCAGCAGAGCCGGGATTCGAGGGTCCGCGAAACGACGGGGACCGAAGCCCCGCGGACCATCATATCGCCCCTCCTGAGGTCCAGGTCCCTGTCGAGACGGACTGCGATCGACTCTCCCGCACCCGCCGATCGGACCTCCTCCCCGCACCGGTCGATCCCGGTCACCGTGGCGGTACGCCGGGAGGGAAGCGTCATCACGCCGTCGCCGGGGTGGAGCACCCCGCTCGCCACTTTCCCTGCATAAGCGCGGTAATCGGGAAACCCCGGGCGCGACGTACGCAGGACACACTGCACGGGAAAGCGGAGCGGATCCGTCGCACCGGGAGCAGGGATATCAAGCATCTCCAGGATCCCGAGAAGGGGCTTCCCGCGATACCAGGGCATGTTCTCCGATCGCGCCGTGACGTTGTCTCCGGCGGTCGCGCAGAGGGGGACAAACAGGAGCTTCGCGGCAGAGTGCCCGATGCGCCCCGCAAACGCCGTAAGATCCCGGACGAGATCCTCGTAGCGCTCCCTGCTGTAGGCGACGAGGTCCATTTTGTTTATGCATACAACGACCGACGAGAGCCTGAGTATCCGCGACAGAAAGAAATGCCGGTATGTCTGGAGCAGGCTCCCGTTTCTCGCGTCAACGAGTATGAGCGCCGCCGTCGAGGTCGACGCGCCGGTGACCATGTTGCGCGTATATTGCTCGTGCCCGGGCGTATCCGCCACGATGAACTTCCGCTTCGGGGTCTGAAAATAGACATGGGCGACGTCGATCGTGATCCCCTGCTCCCGCTCCGCCATCAGCCCGTCCGTCAGGAGTGAAAAGTCGGGCCCGTCGAACCCCCGCCGCTTGCTCGCCCGCATCAGGTCCTCGACTCTGTCGTCCGGCAGCGAGCCGGTCTCATACAGGAGCCTCCCGATAAGGGTGCTTTTTCCGTCATCAACGTTCCCCGTCGTCGCGATGCGCAGGACGTCGCTCATATCAGAAGTACCCTTCCGCTTTCCTGAGCTCCATTGACGCTTCGGACCATTTATCGTCGATTCTCGCACCGCGCTCCGAGGTCCGCGCACGGGTGATTTCAAGAATGATATCGTCCAGCGTCGCGGCATCCGATGCAACTGCCGCCGAGCAGCTCATGTCACCGACGGTCCTGAACCGGACGCTGCGTACCTGCGCTGATTCCCCGGGCATCAGACGGACATGGGGAGAAACCGGCCAGAGGAGCCGGTCCCGCTCGAACGTCAGCCGCGGGTGCGCATAGTAGATGCCGGGGATTGCAAGCTCTTCCTGTCGAATGTATCTCCATACATCAAGCTCGGTCCAGTTGCTTATGGGGAATGCGCGGACGTTTTCCCCGCGGTGTATCCGCCCGTTCAGCATATCAAAAAGCTCCGGGCGCTGCCGCCGGACGTCCCACTGACCGAAGTCGTTGCGGACGGAGAAAAAGCGCTCCTTCGCGCGCGCCTTCTCCTCGTCCCTGCGGCCGCCGCCGATGCAGGCGTCGAAACCGTGCTTCTCGATGACACGGAGGAGGACCCCGGTCTGGAGCGTGTTCCGGCTTGCGTATTTCCCGGCGGTCTCCTTCAGCTCTCCCGCGTCGATCGCCTCCTGCACGGAGCCCACGACCAGTTGCGCCCCAAGCTCGCGGACGAAGGCGTCCCTGAACGCCATGACCTCCGGAAAGTTATGCCCCGTGTCAATGTGGACAAGGGGGAAAGGAACCGCCGCGGGAAAAAATGCCTTGCGGGCAAGGTGGGCGATCGTGATGGAGTCCTTTCCGCAGGAGAACAGAATTGCGGCGTTTTCAAACTGCGACGCGACCTCCCGGATCACGAAGACCGCCTCATCTTCAAGCTCTCTCAGATAGCTCACCGTACCCCCGTCCCTGTGTGACATTACGATCTGTGGAGACCGCATTCTTTTTTTGAGGCCTCCCACCACCACCGTCCGGCCCTGAAATCCTCCCCCTGCCTGACTTCGCGCGTGCACGGAGCGCACCCGATGCTGAGGAATCCCCTGTCGTGCAAAGGATTGTACGGGACATCATGCGCGTGGATGAACTCCATCACTTCGGGGAACGTCCAGCGGATCAGCGGATTCACCTTGACGAGGGCAAACCTCTCATCCCACTCGAAGGACTTCACCGCAGAGCGATTCTCGGACTGGTCCGCGCGGAGTCCCGTGATCCAGACCGCGTACCCGCTGAGCCCGCGCGCCAGGGGCTTCAGTTTGCGGATCGTGCAGCATTCCTTCCGCAGCTCCACGGATTCGTAGAACGCGTTGGGCCCCCGCCCGTTGACGTACGCCTCGACGTCCTCTGCCGCCGGGAAGAGCACGCCGATGGGTTTACGGTACTTACGCGCCGTCCTGTCGAACGTATCAAGTGTTTCATTGAAGAGCCGGCCTGTATCCAGGGTGATGATATCGACCGGGAGAGGCGCCAGGAGGTGCGTCAGCACCTGGTCTTCAGCGCCAAACGAGGTCGTCATGACGGTTTTCCCCCACCCCTGCGCAAGGGCGAGGTCCAGGATCTCCTCAGGAGAGCACTGCTCCGCCCGGCGGCACAACGAGGCCAGATCCCCGGCGTTCACCCGTTCTCTTCCCGCGATCATGCGCCCTCCCCTATCATGATTCTTCGTACGCGTGAAACGCTCTGATGCCGACGTACACGACGGACTCGTTCGCCCCCCCCTCCGGCAGTGCAACATCCCGCGGAACATGGGACACGATGTGCCGGTCTTCTCCCAGGCGGAGCAGGAGTTCGAGCGACGGTCCCCTGAACCGCGTCTTCACAATCGACGCCCGGACCAGGCCGGCTCCCTCCGATGCGCTCACACTCACGTCGTTCGGCCTGAAGTAGACGCGCAGGGCGCGGCCGGTCGGGTGACCGTTTACGGCGAATCTGAGCGGACCCCAGCGCGCGACGTGCGGCTCGGTCACATCGGCCCGGATGAGGTTGTTTTCACCGATGAACCCCGCCACAAAGGGTGTGGCCGGGTCATCGAATATCTCCCGGGGCGTCCCCTCCTGTTCGATGCGGCCCCGGTTCATCACCAGTATCCGGTGGGCGATCTCGAGCGCTTCGTGCTGATCGTGTGTGACAAACAGCGTTGTCACGCGGGTCAATTCGTGGAGCTCCAGGATCCACCTGCGGAGGTCTTCGCGCACCTTTGCATCGAGAGCGCCGAACGGCTCGTCCAGAAGAAGCACTCCGGGCCGGGGGGCCAGAGCACGGGCGACCGCGACGCGCTGCCGCTGCCCCCCCGAGATCTGCGACGGGTAGCGGTTCTCCAGCCCTTTGAGCTGCACGAGATTCAGGAGCTCGGTCACGCGCCGCCGGATTTCGTCCTTTGGCACTTTTCTGACATTCAACCCGAACGCGATATTCTCCGCGACTGTCTGGTGACTGAACAGCGCGTAATGCTGGAACACGAATCCCACGTTCCTCTCCCTTGGAGATTCCCCCGTCACATTTTTCCCGGCCAGGCGGATGTCGCCGGCATCAGGCGGCTCGAGTCCCGCGATCATCCGCAGCAACGTGCTTTTCCCGGACCCGCTCGGGCCCAGGAGCGCCACAAGTTCCCCCGTTGCGATCCGGAAGGAGACCCCGTCGACCGCCGGAGTCCTGTCAAAACGCCTGGAGAGGCGGACGACTTCAATGCTCATCTCCCCCCCGCAGTATGATTTCCCCGCACCGCGAGCTCATCCTTCACCTTCACCTCGGCGAACTTCTTGATCACCAGCGTAATGACCGCCAGGAATGCGAGCAGCGATGCGACGGCGAACGCCGCGTTCATGCGATATTCGTTGTACAGGATTTCGGCGTGCAGGGGTATCGTATTCGTCGCCCCCCTGATATGCCCCGAGACGACGGAGACCGCGCCGAATTCCCCCATCGCCCGCGCGTTGCAGAGAATGACGCCGTACAACAGCGCCCACTTGATGTTCGGGAACGTGACATCCGCAAAGGTCCGCCAGAGCCCGGCCCCGAGGACAACCGCCGCCTGCTCCTCGTCCGTCCCCTGCTTCTGCATCACGGGGATAAGCTCCCGTGCAACAAAGGGGAACGTCACGAACATCGTCGCGAGTATGATGCCCGCGGGGGCGAAGAGAATATGCACGTTCCTGGCGTCGAGCCACGTTCCGAGCCACCCCTGGATGCCGAAGAGGAGGACGAACACCATCCCCGCGATCACAGGGGAAACGGTGAAGGGAAGGTCGATCACGGTCGTCAGGACACTCTTCCCTCTGAATGAGAATTTCGCGATCGCCCATGACGCCGCCAGCCCGAAGAGCGTATTGCACGGGACGACGATCCCCGCCGTGAGCAGCGTGAGCCTGACGGCCGCAAGCGCATCCGGTTCCGTGATGGCCGCGACGTACGCCGACGCCCCCTTTTCAAACGCCTTGACAAACACCAGTGTCAACGGGACGCAGACGAACACCAGCATGAATGCGGCGGAGAACCCGATAACGCCCGCCCGCACAATCCACGGTTCAGTGAGTTTCACGCCGCGGCCGCCGATCGCCCCGGGGGAAATTTCCGGCATGAACACCACCGGGTCCCCCGTCAAAGGATTTCCCGCGTTCGCGATCACTGTCCCCTCCCCGCGCGGGCCTGCAGGAGGTTGATCGACAGCAGCAGCGCAAAAGAGACGATCAGCATCGTCACAGCGATCGCCGTCGCCCCGGAATAGTCATACTGTTCGAGTCTCGTCATAATCAGGAGCGTCGTGATTTCCGTCTTCATGGGCATGTTACCCGAGATGAACACCACAGACCCGTACTCCCCGAGCGCCCGTGCAAATGCGAGCGTAAACCCCGTCAGGAGAGCCGGGCGAATGGAAGGGAATATGATCCGCGTGACGATGTGCCATCTCCCGGCTCCCAGGCTCGCCGCCGCTTCCTCCGCCTCGACGTCGAGCGTCTCGAGCACCGGCTGGACCGTCCTGACGACAAAAGGGAGGCCGGTGAACACCAGCGCCACGAGTATACCCAGAGGAGTGAACGCCACGCGTATCCCCAGAGGGAGCAATGCGCTCCCGAACCAGCCGGTTCCCGCATAGAGCGTCGTCAGCGTGATTCCCGCGATCGCGGTCGGAAGGGCAAACGGGAGGTCGACAAGTGCGTCCAGGATTCTCTTCCCCGGAAACTCATAGCGGACAAGCGACCAGGCGACCAGGGGACCGCACGCGGCATTCACCGCCGCCGCTCCCAGGGAAGCTCCAAACGTGACGCGGAACGAAGCGACGACCCGTGGGCTGAGTATGATTTTCCAGAACTCCGGGAACGTGAGATCGAACGTCCTGAAGAACAACGCAGATAAGGGAATCACGACGATGAGGCTGAGATACAGCATGCTGATTCCCATCGTCAGCCCGAACCCCGGGAGAGAGCGGCGGTTCATTTTTCTGGCGGAGAGATTCATCCTCCTCCGGCCGGGACGTACAACTGGTCAAACGTCCCCCCTTCCGCAAAATGCTCCTTTTGCGCTTTCTGCCAACCGCCGAACACATCGTCGATCGTGAAAAGCTTCACGACGGGAAACCGGCCCGCGTATTTCTTCGCGACGGATTCGGCGCGCGGGCGATAGGAATGCTTTGCCGCAATCTCCTGCGCCTCGTCCGTGTACAGGTAGCGCAGGTATGCTTCGGCGACACCCCTGGTGTTGCGCTTGTCGACCACGCGGTCCACGACCGCGACGGGAGGCTCGGCGAGTATGCTCAGGGAGGGCGCAACAATCTCGAACCCCCCACCCCCCGATTCCCCGGCCGCGAGAAGTGCTTCATTTTCCCACGCAATGAGGACATCGCCGATCCCGCGTTCCACGAACGTCGTCGTCGCGCCGCGGGCGCCCGCGTCAAGGACCGGGACGTTTTTGAACAATTGCGCCACGAAATCCCTCACTTTTTGATTGTCGCCTCCAAATTTCGCAAGCGCATACCCCCACACCGCGAGGTAGTTCCACCGCGCTCCACCGGACGTCTTCGGGTTCGGCGTAACAACCGTGACGTCGCTGCGGATGAGGTCGTCCCAGTCCTTGATCTTCTTCGGATTGCCCCTGCGGACAAGGAGCACAATCGTCGACGTGTACGGGGAACTGTTATGGGGGAGCCGGCTCTGCCAGTCTTTTGCCACAAGCCCCCCCTTTGCGGAGAGAGCGTCGATATCGTAGGCCAGGGCGAGCGTGACGACGTCGGCCTGAAGCCCGTCGATGACCGCCCGCGCCTGCTTCCCCGAACCCCCGTGCGACTGGTTGATCGTCAGGATCTGGCCTGTCTTCTCTTTCCACTGCTTCGCGAAGCCGGCATTGATATCCTGGTACAGCTCCCGCGTCGGGTCGTACGAGACATTGAGGATCGTGACCTCCTCTTGCTGCGGGTACGCACGGGAGGCATACGGGATCCCGAACGCGATCGCGAGCAACAACGCAAAGAACATGTGTGCTGATGACTGTTTCACGGGGTCTCTAAGAGGTCCGACTGATCGGCCGGGCGGTAACAGGAAAAGCCCTTCCGCGATATTCCGCTGAAGGGCTTTCAACACTCCGTATACAGGATGACACCCTACGTCATGAAAGGACTCCTTCGCGAAGACGATTCGTCACGCCGGTACAACAACACGCGCACGGAGCGATCATGACGGCAACTTCATATCGTACAAGGGACTGTCTCATGGTTCTCTTAAGATAACGTGCGCGGCTCCAATGTCAATACGCCGCGGAATCCAGTTTTCTGATTTGTCAAACGCCCCGGACGCGCCCGCATGCGCACCCCGGTCTTATGCGACGGAAGCCTGGAGCACATGCTCAGTTCCCTGCAATGCCGCAAAATCAAGCGCGGCGGCAAGATCTTCGATCAGGTCGTCGACGTCCTCCAGGCCTACCGAGAGCCGTATGAGGTTTTCCGTAATTCCCGCCTCCGCCCTGAGCGCAGGATCCATGGAGGCGTGCGTCATGCTCTCAGGGTGGTCGATGAGCGATTCGACGCCTCCGAGCGACTCCGCAAGGGCAAATACCCTGACGGTGCGCAGGACGTGATGCACCTCCGGGAGCCCTCCTTCAACATCAAAGGATACCATCCCGCCAAAACCGGACTGCTGACGCCGCGCAAGCTCATGGTGGGGATGGGACTCAAGTCCCGGATAATACACGCGACGTACCCCGGGATGGCCGACGAGAAAACGAGCCACGCGGTCGGCATTTGACTCGTGCAGTTTCATACGGGGGACGAGCGTCTTTATGCCGCGGAGGACAAGCCAGCAATCAAACGGCGAAGCACCCTGCCCCAGGGCGTTGCAGAGGAACTGGAGACGGTCCGCCAGCACCTGGTCTCTTGCGACGACGGCTCCCCCGACGACATCGCTGTGGCCGTTCAGGTACTTCGTCGTGGAATGAACGATAAGGTCCGCCCCCAGGTCGAACGGACGCTGGTTGATCGGCGAGAGGAACGTGTTGTCGACAATCGAAAGGGCGCCGTGATGCCGGGCGATGTCGCTGAGTTCCCTGATATTCAGGACATTCAGGAGCGGATTGCTCGGGGTCTCGATCCACACTGCTTTTGTGTTCGGGCGGAGGGCCGCGGAGAGGTTTGCCGGATCCTGCAGGTTAACAAAGCTCACCTGCAGCTCGAACTGCTCCCTGTACGTGCGGAGAATCCTCTCGGTCCCTCCGTAACAATCGTGCGTACAGACGATGTGATCTCCCGATCGGAACAGATGCAGGACCGTCGCGATCGCCGACATGCCCGTGGCCACGGCCACCGCACCGGCACCCCCTTCGAGTGACGCGATATTCTCTTCCAGCGCCTTGCGGGTGGGATTCGACGTCCGGGTGTAATCATATCCACGGGTGACGCCTATGTCGGCAAAGCGGAACGTGGATGTCTGATAGATCGGGGTGATGACGCTGTTGTACGCGGAGTCCTTGTCGACCCCGGCGTGAATTGCTCGTGTCTGCAGTCGCATGACAACCCTCCCGGATAAAAATGGAATTGCCTCTTCTGATGATCGGAAGAGGCAACGGTGTCGTCTGCGTCTCCTCCTCATCTTTCCCCGCCGGAAAATGACGGGGCAGGAATTAGCACCTGACATACCGCTATTGCGGCACCGGTTGCTACGGCGTCAAAGGGCCTGTTCCCTCGGCCGTTCTTGATAAGTGAAAATGTACTGCGTGAACAATATACTGCCGGGCAGTCTCGTTGTCAAGACCTTTTTGAATAAAAATCTGATAATTGCATTGCTTTCGGGTCATTTATTGCCGGCTCCGAACCGACTGGACCTTGCGGCAGGAGCGGCAAATGCTCTTATAAGAAGGATAGAACTCACCCGGTTCGCGCGTGCCGCAATCCCGGCATTCATGCGGCATCATATATCGGCGGCGGGTCACACCCGCGTCTCCATGGCGCCGCCGCCTTGCGTAGTGCTTCCAGCAAATGCCGAGCGCGGCGACGGGGGACGAACAACCGTCGACCGCGCAGCGATACCCGCCCTCCCGGCCCGCTCCGGAACCGGGGCGCATTTCGGTCTGATCCATCGCATCCTCCTCTCGATCCCTGAACAACAAAAAGCCCCCCGTCCTGTTTCCGACGAAGGGCTTGCAGATCCATCAGGCTATTCGATTCATCCTAGCGCACGAAGTTCTCCCCCCGGCCGGAACGCGGTCGTTTGACGGCGCAACAACAAAGCGCGAAGTGGCGAAATACGGAGGTGCCTGCAGGTGTCAATTCAGTTTCCATCGTAAGAATAATCAATCGATTTCAAAGGACAATGTCAAGAATTATCACACTCAGGCGGCCCGATCCGGGACGGCTCAGGCCGGCTCCGGAGCCGCCGGAGGTCTCTGCGCCCCCGGAGGGAGAATGCCGCGTTCCAGCCCGCCTATGCCGATAAGCATTCCCAGCGTCGTCCATATCAGCGTGATGACTTCCTGATCCCCGAAATTCCATTCGGTGAGTCCGTTGACAAAAAATGCGACAAGCGCCGCCAGCACACCGACGGCGAATGAGCCCCTGAACCAGTCTTCCCGCACAAGCGTGTATATCCCCCACTCCACCCTGGCGATCTTGACGAACATTGCGACGAAGACGACGAATCCGATGACCCCGTAGTTCACAAGGACCTGGAGCAGGGTATTGTGAAGATGCCCCCAGAGCCGCGGGAGACTCGGATCGGCATATTTGTCGATGAGGAGACCCGTATCGATATCCCCCACCCCGACGACGGGGTGATCCCTGAATATGGCGATGCCCGCCTTCCACAATTCCAGACGCACCTTGTTCTCAGGATGGTTGACGTCGACGATGCTCTCGATCCGCGCTTTGATGTACGGCGGCGCAAACAGGATGAGGACGGCGATGAGGAGGAGAACGGGGATGACGACGCGCCTGTTCCGGAGGAGCGCGATACAAAGGACGCCGGCGGTCACCGCAACGTATGCACCCCGCGTCACGGTGGCCCAGAGCGATACCAGGACCGGGAGCATGGAGGCGATCACCAGCAAACGCATATTCCGCGGGGTGCGCGGATGAATCGCGAAAGGGAACAGCAGAAGCACCCCGATGGTCATCAACTCCGACGTCGTCATGTAGAACTGAAATATGCTGAGGCGCGTATTGTCTCCCGGCCCGCCCATGACAAGCTTCATCACTCCGATGACGGCGACAAGCACAGCCGTCCCCAGCAGCGTCGCGACGAGGCGCCGGGCCCGGATCTCGGTCGTGATGAAGGTGGCAAAAAAATAAACAAGGCCGATCAACAGGACGCGCTTGGAAAGGATGATGGACTGCAGAGGATCCGACGAGAAGATCGTGGCAATCGTCTGTACAACGAGGAATCCGGCGAAGTAATAATCGAGGGGCGTCCGCCGGACCGGCCATTTTCGCTCGGTGATGGAGATCCCCAGAAATGTCACCGACATCAATCCCATCGAGAGCGAATTGACGGCGATCGACACGTACGTCGACACCAGAAAGATGTAGGTCCCCCCGGTCTCCAGGGCTTTCAGGAAGCGCGCAAGGGCTTCACGCTTCACGGCATCGAGCCTCCCGTTCATACGGCGTTCTGTGATGCGGACCGCGCGTTCCGGGGCTCCCGGATCACGCCGCGCGCGACCCGGTGCAGGTCTTCCACCGTGACGCTCCCGACGGTTCCGTCAGCGCCCCGGACGGCGACAAAAGCAGAGCCCACAGGCTTCCACTCGGCCGGATCGGTGGGCCCGAAGACGGCCACGAGCGGGATACCCACGGCGGCGGCGACATGCATAATCCCCGTATCATTGCAGATGAGCAGGTCGCACAGCGTGAGGAGCGCGGCAAGCTGACGCAAGCCCCCGGGAGGCACCCGCACCACCTCGAAATCGGCGTGGCGGGTAAATTCGGCGGCCAGGTCACCCTCGCGGGGGCCCCAGCAGAGAACGATTCTCGCCCCCGCGCTCTCGCGCAGCCTGCGCGCCAGAAGGGCAAAACGTTCAGCAGGCCAGCGGTTCTTCAGTTTCCCCGCACCGATATGCATTGCGATCACCGGTCGTGCGGGATCAGATCCGAGCGCCGGATAGTCGCGCGTTGCGGCGCGGGTTTCCGATTCGTGCAGGCACATGAGCTCGGAGCGGTCCCCGGTCTCCGCGCCGATGTAGCGAACGATGTCGAGATTCCGGTCGGTCTGATGCCTGGGGGCCGCGTGTTCCGGCGCCTCGAGGTTGTAGAAGAAATTCCGGGAGCACCCCTGAAAACGGCGCGCGGCCGAACCGACGATGATCCGGCTGCCGGAAAGACCGGCGAGGATGTCGCTGGAGAGTGAGTGGCTCACGGTGTTGAGCACGACGGCGAGATCCCATTTCCCGACGAGCGCGGAGAAGAGCGTGAGGAGTTTTGCCGGGTTCCACTGATTGAGCGTCTTCTGAAGCACGAGGATCTCGTCGACAAACGGATTGTTGACGAGAATGCCGGCGAATTCGTCGCGGACAAGAACTCCCAGACGGGCGGAAGGAAATTTCCGGCGGAGGGCGCGCAGGACCGGGGTGGCGAGAAGGAAATCACCCATCATGTCATGCTGCCTGACGACGAGTACCCGTTTCACGCGCGAGAAATCGACGTCGCGCGGATCGAGCGCCGGCCTGCGGACGAGTGCTTCCAGGGTCCCGACAAAGGCGCGCTTCACGAAAGACAGGCTTCAATCCCCCAGGTTGTCAAGTGACAATTCTGGTGCAATATAGCATTCGCGCGCCGACAATCAAGAACATTATGCCCCCGCGCCGGGGATGCGCACGCCCGTCGTCAGCGGCAGTGGCGGGGCTCGGTCGTCCCCCCGTTGAGGAACCCGAACTTCTTCACGTAGAACATGAGGTCGCCGCTGTCGATCGGCTTTGACAGAAAGGCGTCACACCTGGGGATCGCCTCGAGAAGGTTGTGCTGGTCGCTGAGGGCGGTTGTCATGATGATTTTGGCCCGCTTCCCGGGAGCAACCCCGTGCGCATCCTCCAGCGTGCGGATCTCCTTCAGGACCGCCTGCCCTTCGATTTTCGGCATCATGATATCCAGACAGATGAGATCGAAGGGGCGCTCCGCCGCGAGCGCCGCGCGGACCCAATCGAGCCCGATTTCGCCGTCCGCCGCGGTCTGAATCTCCCCGACGGATTGAAGGCACCTGGTGAGGATCAGGGTGCATATGGGTTCGTCCTCAATGATGAGAATCCTCATCGTGCGAGCCTCTTCCGTTTCATTTCTTCGAGTTCCGGATTTACGTATTTCTCAATGCACGAGGGGCATGCGCCGTGCGAAAACTTGGCTTCCGTGCGCGTGCTGATGTATCCTTCGATCGGCATCCACAAATCGTGCTCGTCCCGTATTTTCTTGCAGTACGAGCAGATGGGGAGGAGCCCCTCCAGCTGCCGCATCTCCGTGCGCAGCGTGATCATGCGCGATGCCACGTGGAGGCGGGCCGTCAATTCATCCATGTCCACCGGCTTGTGCAGGAAGTCGTCGGCACCTGCCTCGATCCCCTCCAGATACGCCTTCTTCCCCTCGACGCCGGTGAGAATAACGATATAGATGTACCGTTCCTGCGTCTGCGAGCGGATTCTCCGGCAAAGTTCGAGACCGTCGACATTGGGCATCATCCAGTCGGTGATGACGAGATGCGGCTTCTGGGCGTGGAACGCTTCCCACGCCTCGCCCCCGTCCTCGGTAACGATGACGTCATACCCCATGTTCCTGAGTTTCACTTTCAGAATCACCCGGGAAACGCTGTCATCCTCCGCAACAAGGATTTTCATGATCTATGCCGCATTGAGAGTGAATTTCGCACTGAGGAGCGCACCGGTCGCGCGGAACACATCTTCCAGGTCCGTGACGGCGCCGCCGACCCAGTCCCGTTCGGCCGTCAGCTCGCAGTCTTCGAGACGCTGGCAGATGCCGGCCATGGCGGTGAGGCCGAGCTGCCTGCACGCGCCCTTGAGCTTGTGGGAGATTTCGCGCACCGCGTGCCAGTCCCCGGATTCGATTCCCGACGCGATCTGCGCGATTCTCCCGGGGGTTTCGGCCAGGAACATCGAGAGAAGCTGTTCGACGAGATCCGGCTCATCCGGACCGGCAATGTCGCGCAACGCGAGGAGAACGGCCTCATCAAGGAGGTCTCCCCCGGCCTGTCCGCCGCACGCAGGCGAGGCAACGGGTTCGACGTTCGGCGAGTGCAGGTTCAGGGCCGAGGCCAGGTCCGTCTGGCGCACCGGCTTGGCGATGTACCCGTCCATTCCCGCCGCGAGGCATTTTTCCCGGTCCCCCTGCAGCGCATTGGCCGTCATCGCGATTATTGTCGTGTGCCTCGACGTCCCTTCCAGCGCGCGGATCCGGGCAGTCGCCTCGTAACCGTCCATTTCGGGCATGTGAACGTCCATGAACACAAGGTCGTATCGCTGGCGCCGGACGGACTCGACGGCCTCCAGGCCGTTTCCCGCGACATCGGCCCTGTAGCCGAGCCGCTGGAGCAGCCGAAGGGCAACCTTCTGGTTTATCAGATTGTCTTCGGCGACAAGGAGCTTCAGCGGGGAGTGTCCGGCGGGCGCGTGCCCCGTCTTCTGCGCCAGCGGAGGATTTCCTTTCACGCTCTTCTCCCTGCTGAAGACGCTCATGATCACGTCATAGAGCTGGGAGGGCTTTATCGGTTTCGTGAGGTACGCCGAAAGGGAGAGCTCGCCGTGCTGTTCCCTGAGCTGACGGGCGCTCGAGGAAAGAGACGTCAGCATGATCAGCGGCAGGGTCTTCCCGTCCGGCGCACGGCGGATTTCAAGCGCGAGCGTCGCGCCGTCCATACCGGGCATCTGCATGTCGATAATGGCGAGGTCGAACGTCCGCCCCGCGCCCAGAAGCGCGAGGGCCTCCTCCCCTCCCGTCACGGCTTCCGAGATCATCCCCCAGGAACGGGACTGGAGCGTGAGAATCCTGCGGTTCGTCTCGTTGTCGTCGACGATGAGGAGCCGCTTCCCGGCGATCTGCGGCTGGTCCAGCCGCGTGTGCTCCTGCTGGACCGCGGGCGCGACGGGAGCGACGACGGTGAAATAAAACGTCGAGCCGGCGCCGGGACGGCTCTCGACCCACATCCTGCCCCCCATGAGCTCGCTCAGGCGCCTGCTGATGGCAAGTCCGAGGCCGGTCCCGCCGTAATGTCTCGTCGTGGATGAATCGACCTGGCTGAACGATTTAAAGAGGCGGTCCAACCGGTCTTCCGCGATCCCGATACCCGTGTCCCGCACGGCAAACTGCACCTCGTGTTCGTTTCCCCCAAGGGGCCGGGACGACACGGACACGACGACTTCCCCCGCGGCCGTGAATTTCACGGCATTGCTCAGGAGATTGACGAGAATCTGACGGAGGCGGGTCACGTCGCCGACGATGGATTGCGGCGTCATCTCGTCCATGATATACGCGATCTCGATCCCCTTCTCGACCGCCTTCGAGGACAAGAGATCCAGCGATTCTTCGACGCACGTCGAGAGCGAGAACGCCTGGTGTTCCAGGTCGAGCTTGCCGCTCTCAATCTTCGAGAAATCAAGGATTTCGTTGATGATCGTCAGAAGCGCGTCGCCGCTCGTCCGTACGATCTCGACGAACTCGCTCTGTTCGGCGTCCAGGTTCGTATCAAGGAGAAGTCCCGTCATGCCGATGATGGCATTCATCGGCGTGCGGATCTCATGCGACATATTCGCCAGGAATTCGCTCTTGGAGCGCGTCGCGGCCTCGGCCGCCTCCTTCGCCTGGAGCATATCAAGCGCGGCCTTCTTCTGGAGCGTGATGTCGGTCGCCACGCCGAGAAGAAGGGGTTCTGATTTGTTGTCCTCGACGATGGGGATCTTGATGACCTGCATCCACCGCCGCTCGGCGTTCGCCGTCGTGAAGTTCTCCTCGGCAATGAACTTCTCGGAGCCCGAGTCCATCACATCCATGTCGTCCTTCCGGAATTTCTCCACCTGGCCCGGCTCCGGATTGAAATCCGCATCGGTCTTCCCGATGAGATCGTCCGCCGTGACGCCGTACGCCTGGGCAAGGGCGCGGTTGGCAAGCGTAAAGCGTCCCTCCCGGTCCTTCGCGAAAATGAAGCTCGGATTCAGATCGATCACCTTCCTCAGGAAGGATCGCTGGTCCTGCAATTCCACCGTGCGCACATGAACAAGTTCTTCAAGCTGGCGCTTGCGCGAGGTCAGCGTGCGCACACGGATGCGGTGAATCCCGAGCGCGATGCCGGCAAGCAGGATGCCCGACAGGCCGTAAAACCACCACGTTTCGTAGAACTCCGGCGCGAGCTCAAACTCGGTGCTCGCGCCGGCCTCGTTCCAGAGGCCGTCATTGTTGCATGCCATGACGCGGAACCGGTATTTCCCCGGAGGGAGGTTCGTGTAAAACGCCACCCTCCTCGTCCCCGCGTTCTGCCACGCCCGGTCATATCCTTCGAGCTTGTATTTAAACAGGACTCTCTCCGGCACAAGGTAACTGAGTCCCGCATAATGAAACTCGAGCTTGTCGGCACCGGGGGGGAGGACGAGCGGACCCCGTGAAGCAACGGCTTCGTGGTCCACGATGACCTGTTCGATCACCACCGGCGGGAGAAGCTCGTTCCTGCTCAGCGAGTCAGGGTCGATCATTATCGCCCCCTTCCTCGTCGCAAACCATATACGTCCATCATGAGCCCGTATTCCGCTGGGCTGCCAATCGCCAAAACACTCGTCCGTCTTTACGCCGTCTGCGCTGACGTAGACGCGGGTTTCCACGGACGCCAACCGCCCGTCCGCGAAGTCGTCGAGGTCTTTGCGGCTGATTCGCCCGATACCTCTGGAGCTACTCATCCAGAGGTTCCCAGCCCCATCGCCAAGCACGCAGAAGATTGCATCATTGAACAGTCCGGCCCGGGAGTTATACGCCGTGAACCGGCCGTCCCTGTACCGCGTCAGGCCGCCCCGGGGAGAACTGAACCAGATGCTCCCGCGCTTATCATCATAGATGGAGCTGACCCAGTTGCCGGCCATTCCGTCGGCCGTCGTGAAGCCTTTCAAGACACCATTCTGTATGCGCACAAGGGAGTCCGCAGTCCCGACCCACATGATGTCTTTGCTTTGAGAATAAAAACAGCTCACGTACTGGAGGGAAGGATACGTCTTCCCCCCCGGGCCATACGGGACGAGCCGTCCCCTGTCGAACCTGAACAGGCCTGCATGATCGACGAACGTGATAAGACTCCGGTCGTCCTCGCCCAGAGCCGTAAACCACCTGTTCGGCAGCCCCGACGACGTATCGTACTTCGTCATCCGACCGTCGTTGATACGGACAATCTGGCCCGTCTGCGCAATCCAGAGGCTCCCATCTCTCGTGACTATCGACGGCCCCACGGAGATATCAAATTTTGAGTATGTACCGTTTTTCAGACGCGTGACATTCGAACCCTGGTCACTCAGGAAGTAGAGGCTGCTATCACCCGTTTCAGCGACGCTCGAAATACGATCATTGGCAAGTCCCTCGTACCTCGTGTAGGGTGTGATACTGACGTCCTTGAACTGGTTCAGGCCGCCCCCCGTGCACACCCAGAGACTCCCCTCCCTGTCTTCGACGATGGCGGATACGCAGTTGTCCGTAAGACCGTCCGATTCCGTGAACGAAGTCCATTTTCCCCCTGACCAGCGGCAGAGCCCGTTCTGCGTCCCGACCCAGAGGTTGCCGTCCCGGTCTTCCGTGATGGCGTTTATCCATGAACCGGGAAGGCCATCGGCAACACTAAATTCTGTCAGAGAGCCGTTTTTCAATCTCGACAGCCCGTTGTACGAGCCGATCCAGATGCTGCCCTCCCTGTCCTTGTAGATTATTGTTGTGGGCTTTTTGAATTCGCCTTCCTTCGTTGTGAGGGAGTGGAGTACACCGGGACGCGAGGGATCGATGAGCTTGACTCCCGTATGCGTGCCGATCCATATCCGGCCGGTCGAATCTTCGACAATGCCGGTGATGAAGTCCGTTTTATCTGTCAGGGGATTGATCTTCCCTTCGCGCATTGCGAAGAGGCCCATCGACGTGCCGATCAGGAGACACCCGTCGCGGGTCTGATGCAATCTCCAAACCTGAGTATCAAAGAATCCTTCCGCTGTCCCGAATTTCACGATCCCGTCATTTTTCAGCCCTCTCAATCCTCCGTACATGGTGCCAACCCAGAGCGTACTGTCTTCGGATTCACACAATGCGGCAATCTGTTCGTGATCGTTAACGTTTCCCGGATCCGGACTCACTTCGGTGAACGTCACGCCGTCAAATCGAAACAGCCCGGCAGTCATCCCGAGCCAGAGATACCCATCGCGCATCTGCAACGCGGCGGTGACGCTGTTCGAGGGGAGTCCGTTTTGTCGCACCCAGATGCTGTGCGCATACTGGTTGATTGTCTTATGCGGATCCAGGGCCAGGGCTGTCCCGACGGAGCACAGGACAATCGCGGCGATAAGTGCCAGGGAGGTTCCCCGGGAGATTTGCAGGGGCAGGGAACGGTTCACAGGTGTATTCATTCCAGGGCCGGAATTGCCTTCAATTGAGAAGAGAAACGGGCATTCGGGTTTAGAATGACAATATATATGCCATGGGAAAAACCCGGGATTCGTAACAGGAAGGAGGGATTTTTGTAACGGAAGGAGGAGGAGCGGGGGTTGCGTGGCGAATATTCAGCATGTGGCTGAATTGGCGGAGACCCTCAGGGAGGTATCGCGTTTACTCCCTGCAGTGAATCTCCCGCGTCCTGCACACAACGGAATCCCAGCGTCCCGGAACGGTCATAGGACGGCGCCATGAGGAGCAACTTGCCGTGCTCTTCGAGCCTGTGCGCCTGCGGGAAGTACCACATCGATCCCCCCGGCCGATAGTAGCTCCCCCCTTTCAGAATGCCCGCACGCGTGTGCTCGTCGACGAATTCATCCGTCATTTGCCATACGTTCCCGACGAGATCCATCACGGCGAACGGGCTGGCCCCGGACGGATGTGCATCGACCGGGTCCGGACCCCGCATCGTGCGCCCTGAGTCCGGCGCCGGGACTGCGGCGGTATCCCAGATATTCCCCCATGGGTACACGCGTCCGTCGTCCCCCTGTGCCGCGTACTGCCACTCCCATTCATGGGGAAGGCGTTTCCCGCACCACGATGCATAGGCGCGGGCGTCCTCCAGAGCGATCCAGGTCACCGGCCTGGCCGCCCCGCCTTCCGGGTACGTCCCGTTTCGCCATGCGCGAAGAAAATTCGTCCGGTCCTTCGGCCGATATTTGCTCGAGTCAATAAACCGCTTGAACTGCTCGTTCGTGACCGGGTACCTGTCGATCCAGAATGATTTCAGACCGATTACGTGATCGTGATACCGGCGCGGCGAATCTTCCCACGGATACTGAACGTCCACGCCGGCGTCGTTCGAGCCCTCGATCTCAATCCCCCTCGATCTGAAATGAAATGTGCCAGCGGGGATTTTCACCATTCCGGGCGGGGCCGCCTCCGGGGCCGGCGTTGATTCAACCGGCACGATCTGCTGAGGGAGCACCACCCATTTTGGAGAGAACTCTTCGAGCGGCCTCGCCGTCATGGATTTCATCTTCCCCAGAAACGCCGACATGCCGCTATCCGGCGCGCCCGCCGTGGCCAGGAGGGCGCCGTAGCCCTGCGGCTCAAGTTCGAAGCTGAGCACAGCGCGGTCCCCCCTGATCTCGGGGGCCAGCTCGACTCCATGGTACAGGTCGTAGTAGCGCATCCCCGCGCGAAGGGGAACTTCGATCTGCGACCCGCCCACGGAATACCGGTTCCGGTTAACGATCGTCCAGACCGTCCGTCCCCCCAGCGGCCACCGGCTTGCGAATACCCCGTAGCGGAGCATGGGGCAGGAGGGCTCCCAGTCCTGGCTCACGAGAAAAGGGGCGACCTCCCGCTCAATGCTGCTCATCCGGCGCGTCGCCTCGGCGTCACGCGGAGTTATCCCGTTCCAGATTCCCCAGATGTTTTCCCAGCTCTCCCAGCCTACCCCGTTGAAGAACGCGAACTGGAGATTGTCGGTCTTTTCCCTGTTCCAGCGGTCGGAGATGTTGACCATGTGGCGCGGTTCCAGCCACTTGTACCGATCCACCATCGGGACAAACGGGTACTGATACTGCCCCCAGGTGAGGAGGTTGTACGCGACGGCTTCATCGGGGCATCCCCCCTCGGGTTCAAATGCAAGCGGATGGCCTGTGCGTTCCGCGGCCGCCGGGAATGCGCGCGGGATCCCGTCCTGCGTGTCACCGTTGATGCCGTCGGCGCCGATCGCCGTCATTAATTCCGCGATCGCTTCGGGCCACGGCCTGCCGGCATCCGAGGTTCCCTGATCCCACATCATCATAGGAAAAAGGACACGCACACCACGGCGGTGGAAGTCGGACACCATGCGCCGGACTCCCGCGACACCCCCCGGCATGCAGCGGATCAGGTCATGCTGGTTCCTGTTATCGATCCCCATGTTCGGGTACGTCGGCCAGATGAGGACCGCGTCTATCCCGCCGTAGCGAGTCTCAAGGTCATCGAGATACCTGTCGACGGTGTACCGCTCTGCCGACGGATCGTAGAAGTACCTCTCCTGCACCATCATCTGCGGCTGAATAAAGCTGGATTGCGTCCACCGGAGGGCGGGAATGCCGTACCGTGAACCTTCGTAACCGACACGGATGCGGCGTTCGGTTCTCCAGTGACGAATGTCCGCAAGCCATTCCCCGTGAATCCTCACCGGGTCCGGCACCGGCCCGGGCGCCACGGGCGCCCCCGTGACATGGTAGTCGCGCACGGGGATCTGCTGGCCTCGCGGCTCAAATTTTGTATCCTGTCCCCGGGCCGCGACCGCGAGCACGAGCAGCATTCCGGCGGGAAGTGTGATTTTCATTTTGTCGGTTGCGGTGCTACGCCGAAAGTGCGGGCTCGGTCACCACAAAACCGGGGTCGGCCTCCGTTGACGCTTGCGGTTTTCGCTCCTTTGCGACGAGCGTGTAGATTGCGGGGACGACGAAAAGCGTGAAGCCCGTCCCGATGACCATCCCGCTAACGAGCATGATCCCGATGCTGTTGCGCGCCCCCGCCCCCGGGCCCGAGGCAAACACCAGGGGAAGGTGCCCGACCACGGTCGCCGCGGTGGTCATCAAAATCGGCCGCAGGCGGGTGCTCGCCGCCTCAATGACAGAATGCATCTTGTCGATCCCCGTCTCCTGAAGATGGTTGGCGAACTGCACGATCAGAATCCCGTTCTTCGCCACAAGGCCCACCAGCGTTATCAGCCCGACCTGGCTGTAGATGTTCAGCGTGGTCAGCCCCAGGAATGAAAAGAGGAGCGCGCCGGAAATCGCCAGCGGGACGGATCCGGCCAGGATGACGAACGGATCGCGAAAGCTCTCGAACTGGGCGGCGAGCACGAGATAGATCAGGACCGCCGAAAGGAGAAACACGCCCAGGAATTTGCTCCCTTCCGTACGCAACTGCCGGGATTCCCCGGCATAGTCGACCGTGTATCCCTGGGGGAGGATCTTCGCGGCCTCGTCTTCAAGAAACGTCAGGGCGGCGTCCAGCGACACCCCGGGGGGGATGACGCCCTGGATGCGGACGGCGTTCAGCTGTTGAAACCGCTTCAGCTCGCGCGGCTCCGTTGACGTGCGGAGCGTCGCAAACGTCGACAGGGGGACCAGGCGGCCGTTTGGACCCGTCACGTATATCGCCTGGAGCTGATCCGGCGTAAGACGATCGCTCCGCTTGATCTGCGGGATCACTTTGTAGCTTCGGCCCTGTAAGCTGAACCTGTTCACAAAGTCTCCGCTCAGAAGCGTCGACAGGTCGCGGCCGACCTGGCTCATGTCGACCCCTCCCGAGCGCATCTTGTCCCTGTCGAACACCACTTCCGCCTGCGGCTGATCGAATTTGAGGTCCGCGTCCGCAAACATGAACATGCCGCTTCCGAACGCCTTGCCGACGAGCTGGTTGGCAAATCCGATAAGCTGTTCCGGTTCCGCCGTCGACGCAATGACGAAATCCACGGGAAAGCTTCCGCCCCCGGGCAGCGGCGGAGGCGTCAGCGAGATGACGCGCACGCCGGGAATCCGTGAGAGCCTGCCGGCCACTTCCAGCTGGAGCTGCTGCGTGGTTTTCTTCCGTTCGCTCCAGGGCTTCGTGACCACGCCGCTGAAGCCCGACGTGGGGAGCGTCACCTGAAACGTGTTCTTGCATTCCGGAAACGACTCGTAGGCGTCGTTGACCTGTTTTGTGAAGAGCTTCGTCTGATCGAGTGTGGAGTTCGCCGATGCCTGGATGATCCCGAAGATGACGCTCTGATCCTCGGCCGGGGCGAGCTCGCGCTGCGAGAAAAGGTAAAACGGCACGATGAGCAGGAGGATGATCCCCCAGAGAACGTACACGACCTGCCGGTATTCCAGCGTGCGCGACAGGAGATCCGTGTAGGTGCGACGCACTGCATCAAAATGACGGTTGATCATCCCGGCAAATCCCTTCTCGGTGTCGCCCGCCCGCAGCAGCGTCGATCCCATCATCGGCGAGAGCGTCAGTGCGACGACGCCCGAGACGATCACGGCTCCGGCAAGCGCGAAGGAGAACTCTCTGAAGAGCGCCCCCGTGAGACCCCCCTGGATGCCGACCGGCGTATAGACGGCGGCAAGCGTGATTGTCATCGCGATGATCGGGCCGACCAGCTCCCGGGCCGCCTGGAGCGAGGCCTGCAAAGGCGTTTTCCCCATATGGAGATGCCGCTCGATATTCTCCACCATCACGATCGCGTCGTCGACCACGAGTCCTACCGACAGCACGATCGCAAGGAGCGTCAGGAGGTTGATCGTGAACCCCGCAACGAGCATCAGGAACACCGCGCCGACAAGCGAAATCGGAATGGCGACCACGGGAATGATCAGCGCACGCACACTCCCCAGGAAGAGGAAGATCACCACGACGACGATAAGCAGCGTTTCGGTGAGCGTCTTGAGCACCTCGCTTATGGCGTCCTGAATGTACTCCGTGGAATCGTAGGGAATGCCGACCGTCATCCCGGCGGGCAACTGCGCCCTGATGCCCGGAATCTCTTCGCGCACCTGCCTGATGACGTCGAGCGCATTTGAGGTGGGGAGAACCCACACGCCCATGAACGTCGCCCCCTGGCCGTCGAAGCGGACGTCCTGATCATAATTCTCAGCACCCAGCGACACGTCGGCAATTTCGCCCAGGCGCACGACCACGCCTCCATCCTCCTTCACGACGAGCTGGCGGAATTCTCCGGGCGTCTTGAGGGCGGTGTTGGCGACGAGGTTCACCGAGACCATCGATCCCTTGGTCGTCCCGAGCGCCGACAGGTAGTTGTTGCGGGTCAGCGCGTCACGCACATCGGAGGGAGAGATGTTCAGGGCCGCCATCTTCTCCGGCTTCAGCCAGACGCGCATCGCAAAGGTGCGGGCCCCCAGGATGTCCGCGCGCTGCACACCGGAAATCGCGGAAAGCTTCGGCTGCACGACCCGCGTAAGGTAATCCGTAATCTGATTCTGATCGAGCGTCGTCGAGGCAAACCCGATATAGATTGACGCGAACTGGGCGTCCGCCGGTTGCACGTCGATCACGGGGGCCTGCGACTCCGGCGGGAGGTCGTTGCGGACCTGGGCCACCTTCGCCTGAATCTGCGTCAGCGCGTCGTTAGTGTTGTAGTTGAGCCTGAGGTGGACGGTGATTGTGCTCAGTCCCTGCGCGCTCGAGGACTCGATGTAATCGATCCCGTCGGCGCTTGCAATCGAACGCTCCAGCGGCGTGGTGATAAACCCCCGCACCAGGTCGGCGTTGGCGCCGATGTACGCGGTTGTCACCTGCACGACCGCGATGTCGCTCCGGGGATACTGGCGCACGCTCAGCGATCGGATCGACTGCAGTCCGGCGATAAGGATGAGGAGGTTGACGACGATCGCCAGGACCGGCCGGCGGATGAACAGGTCCGTGAGTTTCATCAGTTATCCTCCGGATGCGGGTTCGGTGTGTTTTCGGGCTGGACGGCGTTCGCAACAAGGACGGCGGCGCCGCTCCGGAGCTTGAACACTCCCGAGGTCGCCACTTCCTCCCCCGCCTTCACCCCCTCCAGAACAGCGATCTGGTCGCCGCGCGAGCCGCCGAGCCTGACGAGCTGCTGCCGCACCCCTTTGTACGTCGCGCCTCCCGGTCCCTGCAGGTTTTCCACGACAAAGACAAAATCGCCGTACGGCGCGTGCGAAATCGCGGACGCGGGGAGCGCGATGACGGGCCGGCTCTCGCCGACCACCACGCTCGCCTTCACGAACATTCCGGGCAAGAGTCGCCGGGAAGGATTCGTTAACGTCCCCCGGACCGTAACGTTGCGCGTCGCCAGATCGATGACCGAGTTGACCGCAGTGATGCGGCCCTTCGCGGCGATCCCCTGCACGCCGTCGAGCGCCACAAAAAACTCGGCGCCGACCTGCAGGTCCGGCATCTGCTGCTGGGGGACGGCAAAGTCGACGTAGACCAGGTCCAGCGACTGGAGAGGGACGATCGCCTGCCCGGCATTCACATACTGTCCGAGATTGATTTGCCGTATGCCGAGGGTGCCGGTGAACGGCGCACGGATCGTCTTGCGGTCGATGACGGCGCGGGTCTCACGCGCGCGCGCGCCGGCCTGCTTTGCTTCCGCATCCGCCTGGTCGAATTCGGACTGGGCCGCGACCCCCTGGGCACGAAGCGTGGAGAGCCGGTCGAGATTCACCTGCGCAAGATGTTCCCCCGCCGCCGCCGCCGCGAGCTGGGCTTGCTCCTGGCGCGTATCAAGCCGCACGAGCACGTCGCCCGCATGCACGCGCGCGCCGGATTTGAAATCAATGGCTGCAATGATTCCCGGCAGATCGGCGCTGACGACCACGCCCTGCGCGGCCGTGACAGTCCCGATGGCATCAAGCGTGATCTGCCACCTGTCCTCCGACGCGACGACCGTCGTCACCGCCTCCGGGGGGGGCATGAACGATGCGTGCTGGGCGATCGCGGCCCGGATTTGATTGTACTTGATGAACCCGACGGCGCCCACGACGACCGCCATGACCGCCAGCATGATGATCATTCGTTTCTTCATGTTATCGCTCCTTCCCGTAAGTTCCCGGCATTGCTGAATCCGCAGATGTGAGCTGCCTGAGCGTTGATGCGGCCTTGGCGGTGCGGACCAGCGCATCCGAATACTGGCGCTCCGCGTCCGCGAGATCTTCTCCCAGGCGGACGAGCTCGAACGCCGTCACTCGTCCGGACCGGAACTCGATGAGACCTACCCGGACCTGCTCCTCGGACGCTTCGACACCCTCTCTTGCGGCCTTAAGCCGCGCCGTACCGTGCGATACCTCCCCGTACGCCGCGCGCACCTGCTGCTCGATAGCCCGGGAAAGTTCGACCGTGTGCTGCCGGGCGCCGAGCACGCCGGCGTCGAGCCTGTCCCGTTCACCGAGACCGCTGCGGAAACCGACGGGGATATTTACTGCCACCCCCAGGCTCCAGCTCGGGTAGTCGCGCTTGAAGACCTGACTCAACGCATCGCCGAACGTCCCTCCCGGGAGCGTATAGGAAGGAAATCCGGGAATCGTAACAATCTGCCCGTTCCCCTGCAGCGCGTTCCCTCCGAGTGTGCCGATCAGGTCAACGCTTGGGAGCGCTTCCCAGGCGGCGGCGTCCGCCAGCGTGCCCGCAGCGTCAACATCCTTCTGTGCCGCCTGCAAGTCGAGATTGTTCTTCAGGGCCCTGTCCACCAGGACGTCCACGGGCTCGAGGGGGTATGACGTCGAAGGGGTATCCGCGGGAATAAACCGGGACGACGGCGGATCGGGGCGTGCGCCGATGTACATCGCGAGCTGGTCCGACTGCACCCCGAGTTGCTCATCCCGCTCTATCAGGAGCAGCTCCTGCTGCGCCAGGGACGTCCTCGCGCTCGCCACCTGAACCGACCCGACGAGCCCGGTCTGGGCTCTCAGGAGTGTTTCATTCAGGAACGCCTCGGCGCGATCCCGTGTGAGCTTCTGCACGGCGTAGTCACGCTCGGCCGCATACAGGTCCCAGTACAGGCGCTCGACGTCTCCGCGCGCCGCAAGGACCTGTTGATCGAATCTGGATTTTTGAGCATCCCGTTCCGTTTCCGCCGATGTAAGCTGCTTTCTCGCCGACGCCGCAAATCCGCCGAGCAACGGCTGCGTGATCGTCAGCGACCCGGTCGCGTCATATTCCGGATTCAGAGCGGCGAACTGGGAATTTGTATTGAGGCGATTCGTGTTGAGGTCCGCTTCGATCTTCGTCCCGATCGGGAGATTCAGCCGCACCCCCCCCGCCGAAGCGGTCTGCTCCGTGGCCAGCACGGGGGCACCTGTGAAGATCGACGACGTGGGCTGACGATTGTCGAGATGATTGAGGTTGAAGAATATGACCGGATCGTACGCCCCCTGTTCCCTGCGCAGGGATCCCTCTGCCGCCAAATAGGATGCTTCAGATATGCGCACGCTTGTCGCATTCATCGCCGCACTCTCCTGCGCCTGGTGCAGCGTGACCCTGGTACCCTGAAGCCCCCGGAGAATGGTCTGAAGAGAGCTGTCAGGATTTGCGGCCGTTTGCGAATCCGCTCCGTGCACACCGCACAGCAGAGACAGAAAGACCAGAATTATTCGCGGCGTTTTGAGCGAAAAGTTCATAATACACCCTTCGATGGCACGACCCTGATTCTCATGTATCCCTCAACCTGCAAGAGAAGCGGTCAGCAGTGTGGAATCACACGAATAATGAGGAAGGAATGCTCGACGACGACGTAATTCAGTGCGACATCACGGTCAAACCGGACTGCCCCCGGCAAGACACCCCACACGCATCACAAGTGAAAACCACTATGGACACTTGAACACACTCCCCCTATCAGCGGTTCCGTCCCGGGATTCACCTGACCGAATAGCCAGTCCGGGGTTGCCCGGCGGCCCCGGACCACCGGATTCTGCGCCTGTCCACGCGGCGATTCCGGGGAATATCGGCACTTGTCGAAGACGACGCGGCGCGCCCGGCATGTCCCTTCCGGGCGGGGTGTCCGCATAGCTTCATAAGCCCTGTGATGGCAACATGGGCGTTTTCCACAATGCCCATGACACAAAATTCAACCGCTCCGCCGCCATCAAGGTTGCGGGATTTTACAACTTATCGGAAAACCGGGGAGTAACTCTTGAAGGTCCGGTGAACCCGCTACGTGAGCTTCATGGGGAGTGTCCGCAGACGCTGGCCGCTCGCCGCAAAGACCGCATTTGCTACCGCCGGGGCGGCGGCGGGGAGTCCAGGTTCGCCCGTGCCGGTCGGCGGCTCGCCACTCTCTACGATCACTGTCTCCACCACAGGCATTTCATCCAGCGTGAGGAGTGGGTAGTCATCGAAATTCTTCTCGTCGACGCGCCCGTCCGTGACGGTGATTTTCCCCTTGAGCGCAGCCGTAATACCGTAGACGAACCCACCCTCGATCTGCGCTTCGACGATATCAGGATTGACCGCTATGCCACAGTCAAGAGCACAGACAATGCGGTGGAGCCTGATACGCCGGTCGGCTCCCACGGAGACCTCGGCAATCTGCACCACGGGGGTCTGGAAGAAGGAAGGCGGGGAGAGCGCGATACCACGTGCATGCCCTGCGGGGAGCGGTGACCCCCAGCCGGCCTTCGCGGCCGCAAGATCGATCGCCTTGCTCATCCTCGGCATCCCCGCGACAAGAGACTTCCGGAATTCGAGCGGATCCTTTCCTGCCGCGTGTGCAAGCTCGTCCATGAATGATTCAACCGCGAAGACATTCTGCGAGGGGTAGACCGACCGCCACCAGAGGACAGGGACAGCCGCGTTGGCCATGACGTACTCGACACGGACATTCGGAATGGTGTAGGGGAGGTTCACCGCACCTTCGACCGCGTCATCGTCGAGTCCGTTCTTGGTGCTCCCCGGCCACTTCGATTCGGAAATGGAAGGGGCGACAATCCTGTGTTTGAACGCCACCAGACGGCCGCTTTCGTCCAGTCCGCCGGAAAGGAGATGATAACTCGCCGGGCGGTACATGTCGTGCGTCATATCGTCTTCCCGGCTCCAGGTCAGCTTTATCGGCGCGCCCACCGCTTTCGAAACCTCCAGTGCCTGTGCGGCGGTATCCGTTTCCGTACGACGGCCGAACCCGCCCCCGAGAAGGGTCGTGTGCACGATGACATCCGCTTCGTGGAGTCCGGTGATTTCACACGCCTTCTTCTGGAAGCCCTGCGGATCCTGGGTCGAGGCCCAGATCTCGCAGCGATCCTTTTTCACGTCGACGACGCAGTTCATCGGTTCCATCGTGGCGTGGGCGAGGTAGGGAAGCTCATACACTGCGTCGATGCGTTTCGAGGCTTTCGCAAGGGCCGGGTCGCAGTCGCCCTGATTGACGGCGACCGCTCCCGGCTTCCCGGACGCCGCGATAAACATCTTGCGGATGTCTTCGCTCGAGAGGTGCGCGTTCGGTCCCTCGTCCCACGTGATGTGAAGGGCGTCGCGCCCCTGGAAGGCCGCCCAGGTCGAGTCGGCAACGACGGCGATACCGCTCGTAATCCGGAGGACGCGCCTCACGCCGGGGACGGACGCGGCCTGTTTCTCATCGAACGACTTCACACTGCCGCCGAATACCGGGCATTGCGCGACCGCGGCATAGAGCATGCCGGAAATCCGCACGTCGATCCCGAACCGCGCTGACCCGTTCACCTTCAACGGCGTATCGAGACGTGGTATCCGCTTCCCTATGATCCGGAAATCCTTCGGATCTTTCAGCGCAACCTTCGCCGGCACAGGCAACGCCGCCGCTTCGCCAGCCAGCTCTGCGTATCCGAGCTTCCGCCCGGTCATATCGTGAATCACACTCGACTTTTCGGTGCGGCAGGATGATTGATCAACGCCCCAGCGCTTCGCCGCCGCCGACACGAGCATCGCCCGCGCGGTCGCGCCGGCCGTGCGGAGAGGCTCCCATGACGTCCGGACGCTGGCGCTCCCGCCCGTCCCCATGTCGCCGTATTTTTTGTCGGCAAGGGCGTGTTCAACCTTCACACGCGACCAGTCGGCGTCGAGTTCTTCGGCCAGGATCATCGGGAGCGCGGTATGGACCCCCTGCCCCATTTCCGATTTGGCCACGGTGACGGCGATTGTCCCGTCTCTGTCGATGCGCAGCCACGCGTTCGGAGCAAACGCCGCCTGACGGCTCTGCGCGAATGCCGCAAACCTGCCGCCCAGGGGGAGGTAAAAGCCAAGGAGGAAACCCGCCCCGGCAATGGACGTGACTTTGAAAAATTCTCTCCGTTCGGGAACGAATCGCTGATTCATCGCACGCCTCCTTCCGCGGACGCGCGGTGAATCGCCCTCCGTATGCGCTGGTATGTGCCACACCGGCAGAGCATGGTGCCCATCGTGTCATCGATCTCCGCATCGGTCGGGTGGGGATGCTTCTTCAGGAATGCGACGGCGGCCATGATCTGGCCGGACTGACAATAGCCGCATTGCGGAACCTCCTCCCGTATCCATGCCTGCTGAACGGGATGCATCGAATCGGGCGAGAGGCCCTCAATGGTGACGATCGAAGAACCCGAGACGTTTTCTATCGGCGTGATACATGACCGGGCCGCCTCCCCATCGATGTGCACCGTGCAGGACCCGCAGAGACCCTTGCCACACCCGAACTTTGTGCCCGTAAGTCCCAGCGTGTCTCTCAGCACCCAGAGGAGCGGCATCCCGGCTTGCGCCTCCACCGTCGACTTCCTGCCATTGAGCGTGAACGTGACCGAGGGCATGGAGGTTTCTCCTGAAGTTCTCAAGCGCAATTGTACAATATCCCGGAAAGAATGTCAATCCACGAGGGCGTTCTTCCCGTTGATCCCTTGCTAAAAAAAAAAAAAAATTGCCATGATGAGACCTCCCGTGGCGCCCGTCCGCCTCAGTCCAGAAGCTGGATCGGATCACCCTGTGTCAATATCCCCTCCACACGAACGGCACAATACACGCCGGCAAGCGCATCATGTTCCCGTGCGACGATGCGAAAGAATGCCGGGTTGTGATCCCCTGTGACGGGGTCGAGCGAGATCATCTTGCAGCGCAGATCGCGCTCAAGGATCACCATCTCCGCCCTGGCACCGATGCGGAGGGTGCGGCCGATGAGGTCGTCCTCCTCAAAACCGCGATTCGAGGCAAGGTCAGCGTACACGTTCGCCCGGAAGCGTCGTTTGTCGACGGGAACGGCCAGTTCCGTTTCGATCTGCCTGATGGTTTGCAGGCTGATCATCGAAACCGGACGGCAATCAGTCAGAGCGCGGTCTGAGCGCACGAGCCTGAGCCGGTTCTTTTCGTTGATCCCTTCACCGAGCAATTCCAGGAGTGCCGGGTCATCAATCGCGAGGACCATTCCCGACGGCGTGACGACATCCACGGCCAGGTCGTTCTCATCAGCGTTTGCCGGGTTTATGCCGGGCGGAATGCTCATGGCCTCCGCAAGATTCGGCGGCGCCGCGGCACGTTCAGGGTGACGAAACCGCGGACGCAAGCATACCATCCTGGTCTGCACACTTGCCGTCAGATAGGGGGCTCCTTTGGGAGCGGCTGAATTTGTAAAGGCGAAGCAACGATCGCCATAGATGCCGGAAAACCCCATGAACGCTTGTGCCACCTCTTCGCCCCCCATACTCTTCACGGGGTAACGCCAGAGACTCTCAACAACGCCAAGAGTTTTCATTCACCCCCCCCATCCCAGGATCGTCGTGCAGCTCATGGTCCCATTACTATTTAAAGGTGTGCTACTGCAATCATGTCGGACGGGGGATTGACCGTGCTCATGTGGAGTCTGTGCCATCAGAATAGATGTCCCCGGCGGTCCTGTCACGAAAACTCAGGATCATGGTTAACATTTAACGCTTGCACACATCATATGCAAGAGGAGGAGACGGCACTTTGCGCAGAAATTGACCGATGCAAATCGTGTTGTTGATTTTGGCCGGGGGATGAGGCACATTTCCTCCGGACATCTTCGCGATGGCCTTACCAGCAATCGAACCGCCGCTCCGGGACGCAACCCGGACTCTCTGTGTTGTCTCAAATGTATTGAAGGATATCTCTTCCGGGAGAATGCAAGGAAGCAACAAACAGCATTGAGGCGATTCTCCCAGGCAATACGACGGCAATAAATCAGTTCTCTTGCGCGAGGCAGACATGCTGCAGGGATCGATGAAGACACCCTTCGTCCTGTTTTTGGCATTGTTGCTGCATGCGAATTCTCCTGTGCTCTGCAGCGCTCCCACCGGCAAACGCCCGCTGATAATCTTCCATATCGATCTTAATTCCGTCTCGCTCCGCAGAGAATATATTGAAAAATGGCTGCGGAAAGCATCCGCAATGGGGTATAACGCCGTTCTCTGGGAAGTAGAAGGTATGGTCAGGTGGGAGACGTGTCCGGACTGTGCGTCACCCGATGCTTTTTCAAAACAGGATTTCAGAGCGCTGCTGACCCTGTCCCGACAGCTTGGTTTGGAGCCAATCCCGTTACTCCAGACGGTCGGCCATGCGGAGTACGTGCTTCAACACCGCCGGTATGTGCCGTTCCGCGAGAACCCAGATCGTTATGACTGCTACTGTACAAGCAATCGAGAAGTGCGCGGGTTCATGAAACGCTGGATCGAAGAATACCGGGAACTCTTCGGTGATATTCACTACTTTCATCTCGGTGGCGATGAGGCCTACGTGTTCGGCACGTGTCCGCAATGTTCCACTGCTGTTGCGACTCTGGGAATAAACGGGTTGTATGCGGACTATCTCAACGATATTGCATCAGATCTTGTCTCCCGCGGAATCAGACCCGGTATCTGGGATGACATGGTTATGAAAAAGCCCGCTGACATTGACATCATGTCAAAGGACTTCGTCATGTGGGACTGGGACTACTGGGATACAGATACGACACCCTCATCCGTAGTGGTACGGAGTGAAGCAAAGAGCGTCTCCAGGTCAGAGCTTTCCGGCAGCATCATGAGGACGATTCCTGAGATTCTCGATACGAATGGGAAACTGCGGAGCTTCTACATCAGCGATTTTCTCAGACGCAAGGGATTCGATGTCATCACCTGCAGTTCATCGCGCTCGGGAGGTGATGCGGTATTTACGGGAAGGCATTCACCCCATGCCGGAAACATCATCGCCGGCGCGCGCAAATGCTCGGAGCTCGGTTTGCTTGGTACATGTGTGACAAGCTGGGCCGTCAGGCTGGCCAATTACGAGATCCAGGAGCCGTGGATCATGCTGGCACCTCTGACAGTGGAACATCCGCTCGTGCCCTATGATGAACTCCTGTCGATGGTTTCGCACACGCTTTTTGGCGTTGAGGGGCGCGAATTCTTCGATGCCATCGATGACGTGGGATTTCCTTTCCCGTTCGCAGACCAGAATACCACCGGAATCATGTGGACCGGGATGAAAGACCTGCGTCCAGCACCGAAAGGATATGTCCGGAATCTAATTCTCACATGGAAGACCGATTCTCTCTGGGAAACGAACACCAGGTTGATCACACTCGCAAGCGGCAAAGTCCCCGGCGGCATCGAGAAGTTGAACAGGCTCCTTCCCCACATGAACGGAGGGTTCGATGCTGCCAATGCATGGTCACTCGGGGGACATTTCCAGATGTGGCAGGCCCTCATCGCGGAGGCAATCGTGCAGAAGGCCGATGGGAAAGGGGCGGAAAACGCGCAAGAGTGGATCGCACAGATCGGGAGACTGAAGAGAGCGTACAGACAATGGGCAGAAGAGTGGATGACCCCGCGATCAGCAGAACAAAATAGCGGACTCATTTATGACGCCATCGCGGGCTATTTTCAGGAATAGCCCCGCGACCCTCCGATCACAGCCAGCATATCGATATGCCAGGTTCTCATGACGACAATCTCACGACGAAGATTCAGATTCATGGCGGGCGCGTGCTGTTGCCGGGCGGCATCACGAAGACGGATCTCGAGATCGAAGGTGGAAGAATCGCTTCTCTCGGAAGATTCACACGGGATCCGCGGGCCGTGCAACTTTCCGCTTCCGGCAGATACGTCCTCCCGGGCTTTATCGACCTGCACGCGAACGGTACAGCCGGATTCGACCTGACAAATGGCGAGTTCAACGTGTCAACCGGCAAGTTCAGCAGGAAGGCGGACCTTTACTCGCGTGGATTCGAAAGGGCGCTCACGACATTCGCCCTGAAGGGAACTACACTTGTCGGTTTTTCCATCCTTGAAGCCCCGATCGCGCAGCTTATAAAGATCTTCAGACTCATTGCGTCCTATCGCGAGGAGCACAAGGACTTCCACAATGACATGTTCTTTGGCATCTACATTGAAGGGACATTCATAAAGGAAAAGGTGTCCCGCGGGGCTCACAATCCGAAATATTTTCAGACCCCGTCAGTGCGATTGTTCAAGAACCTTCAACGTGCGGCAAAAGGCAATATCCGGATCGTCAACGTTGTCCCTGAATGGGGGGCACCGGCGCTGACGCTGATTCAGTATATGTCGTCACAGGGTATTGTCTGCGCCACCGGGCACAGCATTGCCACCGGCGCGCAATACCAACCGGCGATTGACAGGGGATCTTCGCTTGCAATCCACGTGATGAACGGGTTTTCTTCTTCTTCGGCGAAGCCCTTTCACGGCGGCGGAGTGCTGGAAACGATCCTTCGGTCAGATGGCGTCTTTGCAGAGATCATCGCCGACGGGTTCCATGTTGACAAGCGCTATGTCATGGATATCATCGAACGGAAGGGGATCGACAGATGCGTTGTCATCACCGACAGTATGTTCGTTTCCGGGATGGAACGGGTGAGAGAATTTCAGATGTCGGGTGTCAAGGGAAGGCTGAGCAAGGGGGGGGAATATCTTCACATCGCAAATCGGGGAGATGCTCTCTACGGGAGCATGCTCACCATGGACAAAGCGTTTCAAAATGTTATGAACTGGTTTATGACGCCCATGGCCGGAATCTGGAACCGACACCACAGGGCACACACGTTTGAAGAAGCCCTGTTCAAGACATCGCAACTGTGCAGTACCTCCGCGGCGAAGGCTCTGGGCATTTATGATCCCTCTTCGCGCGGGCTCGGCCAGAATTTGTCGTGCGGCACAGGGGATATCAGTGCAGGCAAACGGGCAGACCTCGTCGTTGCCGATATTCAACGTCAACGACATCAGGTTCGGCTGAGAGTTCACAACACCATCGTGAATGGGCGTGTGGTACATCGGTAATGAACCGGGGGTCTCAGGGCGCTCTTTGTGAACGCCGTGTATCCACGCATGCGCCTGTCCGATTTCATCCGGTTGGAGACACATATATGATCGCTGAACAGCGCGTACGCGAATTCACCGTGGACTCGTTGAGGGTCAGGGTATACCCCGATCGAAACGCGCTGGGGAAAGCCGCCGCTTTCGACGTCGCCCATGAAATCAGACGACTGTCCAGAATACGATCAGACGTTACTATGATCTTCGCTGCAGCCCCTTCGCAGAACGAATTTCTGGATGAACTTTCTGCTGCGGATGACATCGCGTTTTCAGGAATAACGGCCTTTCAGATGGATGAATACCTCGGCGTAGGCAAGGGCGGCGAGCAGCGCTTTGGGAATTACCTGAAGCGGAAACTCTTTACAAGAGCAGAATTCAAGCACGTCCATTATCTTGAGCCTTCTGATGAAGATCCTGAAGCAGAATGCATGCGCTATACATCGCTCCTCGCTGCCCATCCTGTCGATATTGTGTGCATGGGAATAGGCGAGAACGGGCACATCGCCTTCAATGACCCCTCCGTGGCGGATTTTGCCGATCCCCGCGCACTTAAGGTTGTCGAGCTCGATGAGACGTGCAGGCTCCAGCAAGTGCACGATAAATGCTTCGGACGTTTGGAAGAAGTACCCAGGAGGGCGATAACGCTGACTATCCCCGCCCTGTTCAAGGCAGGGTTCATTTGCTGCGTTGTCCCCGGGCTGTCAAAGGCGGAGGCGGTGAAGCGCACGTTACGGGAAGCAATTGCTCCCATATGCCCTGCCTCCATCCTGCGGACACACCGGAATGCAACCCTTTATTTGGATGTCGAATCGTCGAAGTTCGTTCTGTGAATGGAGGTGTCTCGGAGTGTCACGCCCCACAAAGCACTCGATATTTGCTATCATTCCGCCCGACGACTCCTTCAAATCAGAGCGCACAACCCTTCGCGAACTACTTCATCAACAAACATTTCATCGTCTTGACGAAGCTTCCCGCAGAGAGCCTGTAGAAGTAGATGCCGCCGGCCAGGCTTGACCCGTCGAATTTCGTTTCGTGAGCGCCGGCTTGCTCCTCATCCTTTACGAGAATAGCGACCAGCTGGCCGAGGGTATTGAACACGGTCAAGGTGACGTGCGATCGCTGGGGGAGTGCGTAGCGTATCACGGTGGAGGGGTTGAAGGGGTTGGGGTAGTTCTGGTCAAGGTTGAACTTTCCCGTCATATAGGTCAGAGATGAGCGAACACCTGTAATCATCTCCGCCAGAGGTCTCCTGAAAACACCGCCGCCCCAGGTACCCGCACACAGATCAGTCCCCTCCACTACAAGAGAATACACGGCGTAGGCTGCTAATCCGGGATTGGCAGCGCCCCAAGTAGTCCCGTTGTCGGTGGAAAGAAAGACCCCGATGTCAGTCCCTGCAAATAGGCTCGACCCATGCAAGGCGAGCGAATATGCGTTGGAATATGATAATCCAGAATTAGCTGCCTCCCAAGTTGTCCCGTTGTTCGTCGAACGAAATACTCCCACGTTCGTCCCCGCAAATACATTCGAACCGCTTACGGCGAATGTGTAGACGTACGTCCCACTCAGACCGGTATCAGGCTTCGTCCATGCTGTCCCGCTATAGGCGTATCGAAAAACCCCGCCCCCTTCATCAAGCCCGGCAATCACGTTGTTTCCGCTGACACCAAGCGAGACGATACTGGGTACCCTTGAACTGGTGTCGATTGGCGTCCAATTCGAACCTTTGTCTGTGGAGACAAAGACACCGTCTAACGTCCCTGCGAATAAGTTTGACCCATTCGCCATTAGCGCATGGACAGAGGGTCTCAGCAAGCCAGAATTGACTGCAGTCCAGCTTGTACCGTCGTTCGTGGAACGAAACACACCGCCCGAATAAGTTGCCGCAAATAGGTTTGTGCCGCTCTGGGCGAAGGAAAAGACTGTGTTGCTTGTGAACCCCGAATCAACGACCGCCCAGATCGACCCGCTGTTTGTCGAGAGAAACGCACCGCCACCCCACGTTCCTGCAAACAAGCTCGTCCCGTTCACTGAGAGAGTGTTGACAATGGTCCCTCTTAACCCCGAATTGACCTCCGTCCAGGTTGTCGCAATATCCGAAGAACGATATACACCGCCGCCCGCTGTGGCTGCGAACAGCTCTGTTCCGGCCACGGCGAGAGAATATATGATGTCTGGGGGCAGACCGGCGCTGACATGCGTCCACACCGCCCCGTTATTCGTGGAAAGATACACACCGCCACCATAGAGTCCCGCAAAGAGGTTTGCGCCGCTCGCAGAGAGGCACTCGATGTCAGCCCCCGGTGAGCCAAAAAAGTTCACAACAATCTTGGACCCCCTCCAGGTTGTACCTGTCTTAGTAAAACGATACACAATACCTCCAGCAGTCCCTGCGAACAGGTTAGTGTCGTTCACAGCGAAACAGAGCACCCGGGTACCTGTCAAGCTGGTCTGCACCCAGCTTCTCCCGGTGTCTATGGAGGCAAACACTCCGCTGCTATTTGTTCCCACAAACAGATTTCCGCCGGTCACGGCAAGAGAATTGACGCTTGCGTTTGTCAGGCCGGAATCGACCGCCACCCAGGTAGCCCCGTTGTTGGTAGACCGAAAGATACCCTCGAACGGGGTCCCGATGAACAGATTTGTGCCCACCACAGCGAAAGAACTGACCCGGGAGCCTGTGAAGCCGATCTCCCCCCAAGTCTTTCCGTTGTTTGTGGAAACGAAGGCGCCACTATCAGTTCCTGCCAACATATCTGTGCCGCTCACGGCAAGAGAGTAGATATTGAGGTTCGTCAAACCGGAATTGGCCGTCGCCCAGGTATTCCCCTTATCGGTAGATAAAAATACCCCACCGCCCCATGTTCCTGCCAACACGTTTGAACCGCTCACTGCAAGTTGTCGTACCCAAGCACCTTCGGGGCCGTTTGTCTGTATCCATTGAGCATTTGATTGGGGGGAGAAGAAGGCGAATGTAATGACCGACAAGATCAAGGCCACGTCTGTCCGAAAATGCGACATATCCACTCCCCTTGGTACTAACCTGCTTTTGTAGCACTTATCTGATTAGGAGCAATCGCTTTGTCGAGAACGTCACAACTACTCCTTATTCAGGAATCGGAACCATCCTTCCAACCGCATGACGCTTATTTCAAAATTGATGATCCCATAAATGTGGAAGTCGGCCACCATCCGAGGACAGTGCCGACCTTCTCAATGAGCACAACTGAAATGTACCCTCTAGCCTCTCAAGTGTCAATTCTTCCTGTCACACCTCGCGAAAAGTCTGTGATTTCATCCCTCAAGTCACCCCTTACTCGACCGCTCCATCCTGTTCCAGCGCATCCCCCCTCGGTGCCAGGCTCTTCATGAACTCTGCGGGATCGTCGGACAGGGGTTCATCTCGGACAGAAGTTTGTTTCCTCCTGACCACTACAGCCCCGACGTCATCCAATGTTGACAGATAGATCAATCGCCACCAGAAACACAGAGCCCGACCCTCTCGGATTGCGCTCTTTGTCGTAGGATCCGTCAATTCTCACGGTTTGATGGTGACCTCCAGTCTTGTACACCGCAGTTCGTTCCAGAAACTCACCAACGGCAAATTGTCGGGTGGAAACAAAAGACCGCTTCCACAGATTGCGGAAACGGTCGAATGAAACACGACGAAGAGGGTATGGATCCCGCCAGAAGAAGGCGGGATCCTCAAAATGACGTCGACTTAGCAGACAAAGCTAAGTCGAGTCATTGTGGGAGCTGAAGGTGGGATTTGAACCCACGACCTGCGGTTTACGAAACCGCTGCTCTACCGCTGAGCTACTTCAGCCGATTCAAATTTGGCACTTTTTCCAGAGGGGTGGTATCAACTTCTAAGGTTTTGATACCACTTTTGATACCACTGTGACAAAGTACAAAAAAGGACGGAATTTTCAAAATGCTTGCTGCCCGAATATTCAGAATCTATCCCGTCTTGATTCGCCAAGGCTGATGAGTCGCCTTGACTGCTCCTTGCTTATTCGTTCTGACGTTCTCACACCGCGATGGCATCCTTTGGGTGGTGGCACCGACCAAGTGAGACTTGTAAGTGAAGAGACTTAC